>ERZ1031137.26-NODE-26-length-68862-cov-11.080864_pt1 | contig 68862 bp, 55 predicted proteins | sample MGYA00517293_ERZ1031137 | MGnify/ENA primary metagenome ERZ1031137 (study PRJEB33718, sample SAMN03159763) | human skin metagenome | collected 2014-05-20 | study: EMG produced TPA metagenomics assembly of the PRJNA266117 data set (Human skin bacterial metagenome...
TGTGTATAAGAGACAGGCGAAGCATCTTGCGGTGCTTCTTCTTCGACATGCGCTTGCGACGCTTCTTAATGACGGAACCCATCGGCTCGACCTCGCTATTCGTTGACGGAGACGGAAATTTCTTTTCTTGCACAATGGCGGCGTACTCAATGCGGCCTTGCAACCGCCGAGATGTCACGCCCTTTTTCCTTCCGCCTTCACAGCTAGATACTTCATGACTTGAAGACGATAGGAAACAGGGGCGCAGCACAGCACCATGTACTAATCGGATTAATCATAGCGGGGACATATGCGTTCAGGTCAAACAGCCCCGCTTAAAAGGCAGAAAAAATTAACCCGCGTTGTAGAAAGAGGAGTCCAGGTACTCCTTGACTGCGGACTCATGGACGCGGAAAGAACGGCCAACGCGCACTGCCGGCAGCTCGCCAGCGTGAACCAGGCGGTAGACGGTCATCTTGGATACGCGCATGATGTCAGCAACTTCCGCAACGGTCAGAAAGGTGCCTTTATCTGCATTCTGCATTAGTAAATATTCCCTTCAGCGCACGCGACGCGCTGCAGGCTTCCCCTCCTGCAGAAAATCGTGACACGCACGTGCTTTTCACATCCTACCGGTAGGCAAGGTGCCGGTGCGATTTTTGATAAAAAATAGGGGCATTGGCGAATGGTGTGACAGTTGTGACTAACCCATCGTCCCTGCGTATCGGATTAGCTACTGCCTCTGGCCATTTCCAATGCCCCAAATATTGGGGTTACTTGTACACCCGCGACCACTCGGCGAAATACTTATTTACCCATCTCATTGGCCTTGTCATAGCAAGCCTGCAGCGCGCGATGCACCGCGCGGCGAATACCCTCTTCCTCGAAAACTCGGGTGGCCGCTGCCGTTGTACCGCCCGGCGAAGTGACATCAGCACGCAGCGCAGTCGGGTCCGCACCTTCCTGCATCATCATCTCGGCCGCACCAGCAGCCGTAGCCGACGCCAGACGCTTAGCCTGATCACGTTTGAGGCCCAGATTCACACCCGCATCTGTCATCGCCTCGACAAACTGGAAGAAGTAAGCCGGACCAGAGCCCGAGACGGCAGTGACTGCAGACATCAGCGACTCATCGACAACCTCAACGCTGCCGACCTTCTCCAGCAGTTCGACAACCTCGTCGGTCTGGCTCTCCGTGACAAAGCGACCCGGCGCGACTGCACAGACGCCCTTACCCACCAGCATCGGGGTATTCGGCATAACGCGGATCACCGGAGTGCCGACAGCACAGACACCTTCCATCTTGTCCAGCGTGATGCCAGCCGCCATCGACACCACGATGGTGTTAACTTCAGAGTCATCGAGCACGTCGGCAATCTGCTCGAGCATGTCGATAATCAAGTACGGCTTTACGCACAAGAACACCACGTCGGCACCGTCGACGGCCCCTACTGGGTCGTCGGCATCGACAATGCCGTAGGTCTCCTTCAGACCGGCCAGGCTCTCCTTGGTGCGCCCCACCACATAAATCGAGGAGGGCGAGACACCACCGTCGATGAGACCACCGACGAGTGCGCTACCAATCTTTCCGCCACCAATTACAGCAATTCTTGTCATGGACGCTAAGTGTGCCAAAACTGGCCCACACATGCGAATGCAGGGACCGGAAAACTTCGCTTCCGGCCCCTGCATCAGGTGATGATTATTTTGTTGGCCCCACTACAACTGGAAGAGAATCCAGGGGCCAAATGTCAGTGCCAAACCGACAAGCCCCGCGAGAATCGGTGTCAGTTTGTCCTTCTCACGGCGCAGGTAGTTAGCCATTCCCGCGAAGCCACCAGCGACCACGAGAGCCATGATGACAACCACGATCTTTGGCAGCGACGACCAGGCCATGGTGAAGCCCAGGAACACCAATGCACCAGCAATCAGACCCACGAAGACCTGAACCAGCAGCAACGGCACCGAGAGGGAATTGTCCTCGGCGTAGCCATCGCGCGCGGCGACCTTGCCCTTGGAGCTCTTGGATTCTTCACGCTTAACGACGTCCCGGGGCTCCGCCTGCTTCTCGTCAGCTGCGGCCTGGGGCGGTGTGGTCTCGACCTGTGCAGCCTCAGCGGGGGCGTCCTCGGCCTGCTCGATATCGGCCTGTGCGTCTTCTGCCTGTGCAACTTCAGGAGCGACAGCGGCTGCCACTGCCGCCTTGGAAGCGGCACCGGTATCGGCGTCAGCGTCGGCAGCCTCGAAGGTAGCGGTTTCCTGAGCAGCTTCAGCCTCAGCAAATTGTTCACCGTCGACGTCATCCGATTCAGCGGATGCCTCGGACTCTTCGTCGACATTGTCCTGGACAACCGGAATGGAGGCAGTCGGACGGTCGTCGTAAGCGTTGGAACCGGTGAGTACCGCACGAGCGACTGGCCCCGGCTCCCCAAGCTGCTGCGACTCGTCTGCCATGTCACGCAGTTCGGTGAAGGTGTAGGTAATCTCCGAACGCTCGGAGTTGACCATGACCGGACGGGGTTCCATCGGAATTGCCAATGGCACCGCAGGGGCTGCTGGCTGCGCAGTTGGTGTGCTCTGCGCGGCTTGCTCCTGCTGCGGAGCTGCCGGTGCAACCGGTGCAACCGGTTCTTCAGCAACTTCGGCAACCTCGTCAGCTTCAGCCTCGGCCTCAGCTTGAACCTCATGCTCCGACGAATCCGCCCCTTCAGCAACTACCACTGGCTCAGCGACAGCCTCCGAGTGCTCCGGAGCTTCTACCTCCGGTTCGGTTGCCTGCGCTTCTTCGGCGGCGTTGGCCGCAGCTTCGTCGGCAAGCAAATCACTCGTAGTCGTCTGATCGTCGTCTGCGTTGGAAAGAGCGTGAGCACCACGTCGCGGTTCGTCGGCCTTTACACGAGGGATTGAGCCGGTGAGCTCCTGAACAGACACACCGCCTTCTTCAAGGCTGCGTCGACGGCGGCGCCGCGGTGGTTCAGAGGGGGCTCCCTCCTTCTGCCGCCGCGCCAGCAGTTCGGCAACGGTGAGCTTTTCCTCGCTCATCTCAACCCTTTCCGTATAGGTCACTGTCCAGTCGTCGGAAGATAATGCCCTCACGCAGCGCCCAAGGACAAATCTCGACCTTCTCTAATCCCAATGCTCGCATACTAGCCTCTGCAACGAGAGCACCTGCGACAATTTGGTGAGAACGATTCGCACTAACACCCTCAAGTTCAGCACGGTCAGCCGCCGTCATGCGGGAAATAAACGCAATCAACTGGCGCAAACCAGCGGCAGTCAGAGTGCGCTTAACCCGGGGACCAGCAGCGGAAGGCGCCGCACCGGTCAGGCGAGCGAGAGTGCGGAAAGTCTTCGAGGTGGCGACAGCCAAGTCCGGCTCACCAAGCGTACGCAGATGACGAGCTGGCTCAGCGAGCTCAGCATCAATGTAATCGCGCAGCAGGTCAATCTTCTTGCGCTCCGGCGGATCGGTCTCGAACCACTCGTGGGTCAACCGTCCCGCACCGAGCAGCAGCGAGTACGCGGCCTCCGGATCTTCATCAGTACCCGACGTCAGCTCAAGAGAACCGCCACCGATATCCAGGTTGATTAGACGACCAGCAGACCAGCCGTACCAGCGCCGTACTGCCAAAAAGGTCAGACGAGCCTCATCCTCACCGGAGAGAATCTGCAGCTTAATGCCAGTTTCTTTCTCAACGTGGGCGAGAACCTCGTCCGCATTCGTGGCATCGCGAACAGCTGAAGTGGCGAAGCTAATCATCTCTTCGCACTTCATCTGCTCAACCAATTCCTTGGATTCAGCGACGTAGCCCGTCAGCTTGTCAATGCCCTTCTTGGACAGGTTGTTGTCCTTATCCAGGTACTCGACCAGCTTCATCGTCGACTTGGAATCGCTCATCGGAGTCGGATGTCCGCCCCGGCGGGCGTCCACCATCACCAAGTGGACGGTATTACTACCTACATCTAATACACCTAATCTCACTCTTAGTAGGTTAGACGGTCTACGGTGTATTGGTGTGAATCAACCCCACCCCCGCCCCGGTCGTGGACCGCAACCGTCTCCCGCTGAAGTCGCCTATGACTTTCCCCGCGAGTGGTTCGAGTTCGCCCACCCGGAGGACCCAGAACATATCATCACCTGCGACCTAACCTGGTTGATGAGCTCCTATCAATGCGCTTTCGGCACCTCCGCTTGCCAGGGCATCGACTCCGCGAACGCGGATGTCGGATGCTGTGGCCATGGCGCCTTTATCACCGACGAAGAAGACCGCGAGAGGGTTATTGACGTCGTAAAGCGAATGGAAGGCGACTCCGCAGAGCCCCAGTGGTGGCAGAACCGCCCCGAACAAACTCTGAAGTGGCTTGAAACCTACGAAACCGACCCCTCCGAACCGTTGGAACCGTGGTTAGTGTGGGACGAGCTTGACGACGAAAACGGAGAGCCTGAGCCTGCTCTGAAAACGAAGGTCGTGAAGAATGCCTGCATTTTTGCCAACCGTGACGGATGGCGCAATGGTGCGGGCTGTGCCATCCACCAATGGGCGATGGCCAACGACATTGACCCCGTAAAGGTCAAGCCGGATGTGTGTTGGCAGGTGCCGCTGCGCCGACTGGAGGACTGGGAGGAACGCCCGGACGGCCAGGAGATTCTGCGCACGACCATTACCGAATACGATCGTCGTGCCTGGGGCGATGGCGGCGAGGACTTTGAATGGTTCTGCACGGGCGCGCCGGCCACACATACCGGTGGCGAGCCGGTGTGGCGCACGCACAAGTCCGAGCTAATAGAGCTCATCGGCGAAGAGTGCTACGAAATTCTGGCGGAGCACTGCCGTGCCCGAGAAATAGCGGGCGCGGCCAAGGCTTTCGGGCCGAGTGGCTACCCACTGCTGGCGATTCACCCGGCCACACGCGCAGCGGCCGAGGGGCTGGCGCCGGACGAGGTTTAAGTCGGGGTTTCTCAGACCGACGGCGGAGATTGTCGGCAGCAGTCTGCTGAGCTAGTCCTCGAACTTGTAACCCAAGCCGCGAACGGTGACCAGGAACTCCGGCGAGGAAGGATTGCGCTCGATCTTGGAGCGCAGGCGCTTGATGTGTACGTCCAGCGTCTTGGTGTCGCCGACGTAGTCGGAGCCCCAGACGCGGTCGATGAGCTGGCCACGGGTTAGCACACGACCACGGTTGCGCAGCAAGTACTCCAGCAGGTCGAATTCCTTGAGCGGCATTGCGACATCATCGCCGTCAACGGTGACTACATGGCGCTCGACGTCCAGCACGACCGGGCCGCCGCGCAAGACCTCCTCGTAGATATCCTCGACATCGTCGGAGTCGTCGTGGCGACCGCGGCGCAGCACAGCCCGGATACGGGCAATAAGTTCCCGAGAGGAATACGGCTTGGTCACATAGTCATCCGCACCAATTTCGAGGCCGACGACCTTGTCAATCTCAGTGTCACGGGCGGTCACCATAATCACTGGGACAGAGGACTTTAAGCGGATGTTTTTGCAGACCTCGGTGCCACTCATACCTGGCAGCATGAGGTCCAGCAGCACAATGTCCGGTTCTGCCTTGGAGAATTCTGCAAGTGCTTCCTGGCCGTCAGCGGCCATCCGCACCTCGAATCCTTCGCGCTGCAGCAGAAACGCAAGCGGCTCCGCCAAAGCCGTCTCGTCTTCGACAATAAGTACCTCAGTCACGGATTACTTCATTCCTTCCTTGGAATCCTTGTTCTGGGAATCCTTATCCTTGCCACGGGTTTTGCCCGTACCGCGCTGCGCGTTTTTCTTAGCCGCAATTTTACCCGCAGGCTGGGTGTGGCCGATTGGCAAACGTGCAGATACATCGCCATCATTCGACGCGGAACCGTTCTTTTCCATCAGCGGGAGCTCAATGGTGAAGGTCGATCCTGTGCCCAGCCGACTCCACAGCTTCACGGTTCCCTTGTGATTCGCTGCGACGTGCTTAACAATTGCCAAGCCCAGACCGGTACCGCCTGTCGCCCGCGAGCGTGCCTTATCCGCACGGAAGAAGCGCTCGAAGATGCGCTTCTGGTTCGCCTGGGAAATGCCGATACCGCGGTCAGTGACGCGGATAGCGACGGTGTCGTTATCCTCCTTGACCGCAGTCACAGATACAGGCGTGGCCTCTGGCGAGTAGTTGATCGCATTTGAAATCAGGTTGGACACCGCGGTAATCAGCAGGCTGCGTTCACCTTCAACCACCAAATCCGGCTCACAGTCAACGGTGATTTCAATACCCGCCTGCTCCGAGAGCATCTGGTTACGACGCACAGCTCCCTGGACAATCTCTTCAACCCTCACGGGAGACATGTCCGGCAGCGGCTCTGCCCCCTGCAGCTTCGACAGCGAGATGAGTTCCGTAATCATGGTCGACATCCGCTTGGACTCCTGCGTCAGGCTCTCACTGAAGTGACGCACGGCAACCGGGTCGTCGGTAGCTTCATTCAGCGCCTCGACCAAGAGGCTGATGGCCCCCACCGGAGTCTTGAGCTCGTGGGAAACGTTAGCCACAAAGTCACGTCGCGCGGCCTCCATACGGGCCTGTTCGGAGACATCCGCCGCATAAATCACCACAAAACGGTCGTCCACCAGTGACAACGGAGTTAGCTGACAGCGGACAATTGTGTCCGGCGCCCCCGCCCGGCGCGACGGCAGCACCAGTGTTAGCTCCTGGTCCTCCTGCGAGTCAAAGACCTTGAGCGCAGCTTCCCAGCCCACGTCATTGAGGCGGCGCTCATAGACCAGCCCTAACTTGTGCGCCATGGAGTTCGACAAAATCAAATCACGTGAGATGTCAACGACCACCACACCCGTCGGAGACTTCTGAATGGCCAGGTGCATGACCTGCGCCATGGTGGTTATTGAACTTTCCTCGTCGCTCTTCTGACGCCGAGCGGCGTTATAGGCACCCGAGACAACTCCACCAAGAATCAGCACAGCTGCCATAACCGCAGCACCTAATAGAGCGGCGATAATGATTTTTGACACGGGTCTTACCCTAAGCTCTTTTCACAATCCGCGCGCGCTGAAAATCAGTGCGCTAGCTAGCTCTAAATAGACCAAGGAGCACAGCCCCACTTGGCTGCGCCCCTTATCGGCCTATCAAACACCTACATTTTTACTTGTTGCCCTGAGCGGCAACAGCAGCAGCACCTGCAGCTGCAGCTTCCGGATCCAGGTAGGTGCCACCCGGGTTCAAAACCTTGCCCTCAGCATCAAAGTCGTAAACCAGCGGGATACCGGTCGGGATGTTCAGAGCGGCAATGTCCTCGTCCGAGATGTTGTCCAGGTGCTTGACCAGTGCACGCAGGGAGTTACCGTGAGCTGCCACCATAACAGTCTCACCGGCCTTCAAACGCGGCAGGATTTCCTCTTCAAAGTAAGGAATGAAACGCTTCACGACGTCCAGGAGGCACTCCGTGCGCGGAACCTCATCCAGGTTGGCGTAACGCGGGTCATTAGCCTGCGAGAACTCGCTGTCATCCGACAGCTCCGGCGGCGGAGTGTCGTAGGAGCGACGCCAGGACATGAACTGGTCCTCGCCGTACTTCTCCTTGGTCTCTGCCTTGTTCAGACCCTGCAGAGCACCGTAGTGGCGCTCGTTCAGACGCCAGTCACGGATAACCGGAATCCACAACAGGTCAGCGGTATCCAGGGCAATGTGTGCGGTGTTAATTGCGCGACGCAGCAGCGACGTGTAGAGAACCTGCGGCTTCAGGCCTGCCTCTACGAGCATCTCACCGGCACGTACTGCCTCAGCGCGGCCCTTGTCGGTCAGTGCAACGTCGACCCAGCCCGTGAACTGGTTGGATGCGTTCCACTCACTCTGGCCATGACGGACAAGAATCAGTTTTCCATTGCTCATACCCCTAATTGTGCCCCAAAACGGGAAAGCCCGCCGTTCGTTGCCCCGCTATGTGGGTTGCTACCCCCGGCTACTCAACCATGTGGCGGAACTGCTCCAGATTGGCCAGGTTTTCCCCACGGTCAACCCGCCACTCCCACTCGCGCTTAATTGCCGATGCAAAGCCGCGTTCGAGGATCTGGTTGAAGTCCCCATCGGCCGTCTCGAGCAGCTGACCGAGGAGGCGGTCGAGGTCATCGTCGGAAAGCTCAGCCGGCAGTTGACCGACCAGGTAGATGTCGCCGGCGGCGTCGATGGTGTAACCGATGCCGAACAGGCGGCGGTTGCGCTGCAGCAACCACTTGTAGACGGCCTCGTGGTTTTCTTCGACCGCGCGACAGACGAAGGCTTCGACGCGCAAGGAGTCCGGCGCCGGGATGAGGCCGACGACAGTCTTGAGCTTCTTCTTACCAGGCAGGACCACCACGGCGGCATTGTCTGCAAGACCATGCTCGACACCGAGGCGTTCCAGCTGCTCACCGAGGGATTTCAGCTGTACTTGGATGTCCGTGCTCATCGTGAATCATCTCCCTGCTTTTGTGGCTACGGCTCTGGCGGTACTGAAGCTAACGAAACCTACCGGGAGCCGCCCGCATCCCGGATAGAGCCGGGACAATTTTCCTTTTGGAGTTCGGTTCGATGATAGACATCGGCCAACCGATCCACGGTCTTTTGCCAGGAAAACTCCAAGGAGTGCTCGCGCGCCTGGGTGGCCAACTTAATGCGCAGCTCGTCGTCCTCCACCAGGCGACCGAGGGCATCGGCCCAGGCTGCGGACTCGTGACCGTCGACAAGCAAACCGCTGACCCCGTCGTCGACAGCGATGGAGAGTCCGCCGACATTCGCCGCGACAACGGGAGTGCCGGTGGCCTGAGCCTCCATCGCCACCAACCCGAAAGTTTCGTTGTAACTGGGCACGGCGACAATATCTGCGGCCTGGTAGAGCTTCGCCAGGTCCTGCGGCGGGCGCGGGGGCATGAAACGGACCAGGTGGTCGATCCCCTCTTCCGCGGCGAGATTGGTGAATTCGTCGGGCGCATGCAGCCCAGAACCGGAAAGTCCACCGCAGATAATCACTCGGACATTAGTGGCGGGATGGCGACGCATGAGCTCACCGACACCCCGCAGCAATACCTGCGGGCCTTTCAGCCGCTGCAGCCTACCGACGAACAAAATGACCTTAGTGTGCAACGGGATGCCCAGCTCACGACGGGACCGCTCGGTGGCACGATCACTGCCCGGCGAAAAGAGCTCCACGTCCACCCCGGGCGGCACGACATTGATGCGCCACGGGTCGGCATCGTGGAGATCCGCGAGCTGCTTAGCCTCGGCATCTGTGTTGACGATGAGCCGGCACGCATTGTCCACAATCTGCTGCTCACAGATACGCCGAGACTCCGGCTCCGGCGTATCTCCCTCCGCCAGATGGAGATTCTTCACTGCCGCCAGCGTGTGCGCCGTGTGCACAAACGGAATGTCAAGCAAATCCGACAGCAGCCACCCCACTTGGCCAGAGAGCCAGTAGTGCGAATGGATCAGGTCGTATTCAATCCCCTGTTTGCGGGCGAATTCAATGACCCCACCGGCAAAGGCCGGCATCTGCGTAGCCAGGTCTGACTTCTCTAACCCCTCATATGGACCAGCCACAATGTTGATGACGCGGAAGTTCTCACTGACCTGAATCACCGGCCCATCGCTGGAACGCGTGGCGCGGGTGAAAACATCCACCTTCACACCGCGTCGCGCCAGCTCCTCGCATGTGCGCAGCACGTAGACATTCATGCCACCAGCGTCTCCGATGCCCGGTTGCTCCAGCGGAGAGGTATGCATGGAGATCATCGCGATGCGGTTCGGCCACGCCGGGGTGTTAGAGGTGGCCGCGTCTGCGCCCGCCGTTGCCGCCGGAAATGTTTCGCTCATACTGCCCAGAGTGCCTACGCCAGGGGCAACCCCGCAAATGAGTACCTCAAATACGTGTATCGGAATTCCGGCAACGCAGTGCGACGTACGGCACAATAGAGGTCGATACCTACTACGTCGTAGGTTATTATCACCTCACGACATAGTCAGGTGCTAAACAAAAACCTAGGAGGACCCCATGGCCGATACATCCAGCTCACACGCTGCAAATGACTCCGCCCCAGCTCACGGTTCCACACCCAACGCTGCGGTTTCCAAGGCCTGGCTGAACCTGTATCCGGAGTGGACCCCACCCCACATCGACTACAACTTCGACACCCTCCTAGACGTCTACCGCCACACTCTGAGCAACCACCCGCGCCGCAAGGCACTGACCTTCTTCGGTCGCTCCACCTCCTATGCCGAGCTAGATGTCAAGGTTCGCAGCGTTGCCGCCGGCCTGCGCGCACTCGGTGTACGCAAAGGCGATCGCGTGGCACTGCTCATGCCGAACTGCCCGCAGCATGTCATCGCCTACTGGGCAGTTCTGCACCTCGGCGCTGTTGCCGTAGAGCACAACCCCCTCTACACCGCCCACGAGCTGCGCCATCCGTTCAACGACCACGGTGCCCGCTTTGCCATCTGCTGGGACAAGATCGTCCCCGTACTTGAAGACCTTCGCAGCAACACCCCGCTCGAGACCATCATTGCGGTCAACATGCTGCAGGATCTGCCGTTTGTCATGCGCACCGCCCTGTCGATCCCGCTGCCGAAACTCCGCGCCGCCCGCGCTAAGCTGCACTCCTCCGCACCGCAGGTCATGGGTTTTGATGCTTTGCTTCACGACGCCGTCGGCGGAGACGGCCACGACCTCCAGGCCGATGAGTCCATCACTGCCGATGACACTGCAGTGATGATGTACACCTCTGGCACCACGGGCTCGCCGAAGGGCGCGCAGCTGAGCCACCGCGGGCTGGTCGCCAACATTCTACAGGGTAAGGCCTGGGTACCGGGCCTTGGTAAGGAGCGGGAAATCTCCCTCGGCATCCTGCCAATGTTCCATGCCTACGGCCTGACCATTGTCACCAACTTGTCCATGCTGATTGGCGCTGAACTGGTGCTGGTGCCGGCACCGGAGATTCCGCTGATTATGAAGGTGATGAAGAACAATCGCCCGACATGGGTGCCTGGTGTGCCGACTCTCTACGAGAAGATTGTCGAAGCCGCCGAGCGCGATAATGTCGACCTCTCCGGCGTGAAGTTCGCCTTCTGCGGTGCTGCTACCCTGCCGGTTTCCCTTGTGCAGAAGTGGGAGAAACTCACTGGCGGGCGCCTTGTCGAGGGCTACGGCCTCACCGAAACGTCACCGATCATCGTCGGCAACCCGATGGACGGTAACCGCCGCCCCGGCTACGTTGGCCTGCCATTCCCGGACACCGAGGTCGCCATCGTTGACCCCGAAGATCCCACCAAGCTCCGCGCTGACGGCGAGGAGGGCGAGGTCATCGTCCGAGGCCCACAGGTTTTCGCCGGTTATCTCAACCTCCCGGAGGCAACGGAGAAGTCCTTCACCGATGGGCCTGCTGAGCTTCCCGCTGGCGATCGTTGGTACCGCACCGGCGATGTCGGAGTCATGGAGTCGGACGGCTTCATCAAGCTGGTTGCCCGCATCAAGGAGGTCATCATCACAGGTGGCTTCAATGTCTACCCGGCCGAGGTCGAGGAAGTACTGCTCTCCCACCCGGACATCACCGATGCCACGGTCGTCGGCCTGCCGAAGAGTGACGGCTCCGAGATGGTCGTGGCCGCCATTACCCTTGCTGACTACGCCCGACTGGATTCTGACGCCTACCGCGACCACTGCTACGACAACCTGACCCGGTACAAGGTGCCGCGCGCATTCTTCCACCTGGAGGAACTACCTCGCGACCAGATGGGCAAGGTCCGCCGCCGCGATGTCCGCGACGTGCTGCTCACGCAGCTGGAGCAGAAGGGCCAGAGCGTCGATTCGCTTTCCCACCGCAAGCACCATTAGGTCACGGTGGTTTTGTAGTTGGGATAGGGGCCTGAGTAGAGCGGGCTCCTATCCCTTTAAGGCGGACCCCGGCCCCCAGACTTAGTGACTAGGTTTATGACAAAAAACTGAGGGTGAATACTATTCACATGTCATAAACCTAGTCACTTTCTCTATCCCCGACCCTGAGAGAAGGCCCGGGAGCGCAAGCTGAGGACTACTCAGCGGCTCCAGCGACTCCAGCGCCCCCCATCAAGCCCGCCAGCCCCATCAGGCACGCCAGCCTCTCCAGTCCGCCCCCACTGGCCATCAGCCACCCGCCGCGGGCCTAATCGATGCTCACGCCGACCCACACCGGCTCGGGCACCAGGGTCACGCCGAAGGCCTTTTCCACGCCAGCGCGCACATCGCGCGCCAAAGCCACCAAGTCGGCGGCGGTCGTAGGCGTACCGTCGCCGGACTCCCCGCGGTTGGTCAGGGCAAGAGTGTGCTTAGTCGACAGTCGCGCGGGCGCACCGTCACCGGGGTAGCCCTTGGGGAACCCGGCGCGCTCGATAAGCCACGCCGCCGAGAGCTTCACGGCTCCCTCGTGGCCGGGGCCAGCGGGGAATGCGGGCATATTCGCGGCCTCATCGGCCCCACGCAGCGCGGCAACCTTTGCACGCACGGCCTCCACCGAGTTCTCCGGAATGATCGGGTTGGTAAAGAAAGAACCCGCCGACCAGGTATCGCGGTCAGCATCTTCGAGCACCATGCCCTTGCCCCGGCGCAGCTCAAGCACCTTTTCGCGCACCAGCGCAGCCGGCCTGCGGATCTCGCCAGCCGCAGCCTCGGCCTCGTCGACACCCAGGCGCCGCGCCAGTTCGCCATAGCGAAGTGGCGCGGACATGCCATCCACACTGAGCTCGAACCGCACGGCCAGCACCACTGCCCGTGCGGTGAACTTCAGGTTCGAGTAGCGGTAGGAAAGGTCGAGAGACTCCGGTTCCACCCACTCGACCGAGCCGGTTGCGCGGTCGTAAAGCTGCACCGCGTCCAGGACCTGCGACACCTCAGCACCGTAGGCGCCCACGTTTTGCACCGGAGTGGCTCCGGCCGATCCCGGAATACCCGACAGGCATTCAAGGCCGCCAAAACCTGCGTCGACACTCATCTCCACGACCTCGTCCCAGACCGCACCGGCCTCGGCCTCCACGATTGCCGACACGGACTCCAGCCCGTGTCCGCGAGTGCTCATGGTCACGTTGTCGGCCTCGATCACCACTGCCACCAGCGGCTCGAGGTCATCGGCTACCACCAGGTTGGATCCGCCTCCCACGATGAGGAGGGGTACGTTAGCGTCGTCAAGCGTGCGTACGACATCGACCACAGCGTCCGTCGTGCTACACCGGACGACGGCACGCGGCACCCCGCCGAGGCGGAGCGTCGTCAAATCCGCGAAAGCGGTATGCGTGCTGAGCTCCACCCCCTCTAGCCCCGCAAGCCCATCGATGGCTTCTTCCATGTCGGAGGTCAGGTGAATTGGGTTCGGCGATTGGTCGAGATTTTCCACGCCCCTAGCGTAGTGCAAATTACGTATCATCAAGCGCATGACTACGACTAACACGCACACCGTCAACTTCGACCAGCCGATTGAGAAGGTTTACGAGGCCCTCACCGACACCGGTTTCTGGGAGAAGGTCGCAAACCGTTTCTCGGCAGCTGACGGCAAGGTGGAAAAGTTCGAGACCACCGATGCTGGCACGACCGTCGTGATTCGCCAGACCGTCTCTGCTGACAAGATTCCGGCGCAGGCGCAGAAGTTCGTTAAGTCCGGGGTCGGCATGACGCGCACGTTCGTCATCAGCCCGCTTAACGACGACGGCGCGACCTCCACCGTGACCACAGAAGCTTCGGGCGTACCGGCGTCTTTCAGTGCGTCCCAGAAGCTCACAGCCCAGGGTGAAGGTTCAGTGCTGACCACCAACTCCGAGTTCGCCATCAACGTGCCGCTGCTCGGTGGCAAGCTCGAGGAGAAGGCAGCTCCGTACCTGGAGCGCGTCCTCAACGCTGAGACCGCTGTGCTGGCGGACTACGTCACTAAGTAGGTTGCGCAGCGGGGCACACCGGGGCGGACACCAGGGCGAAGAAAGGTGGTAGCGGCGGAGCCGTCGTTAAGCAAGACTGGGAACCATGAGTTCTGCTAAACGCTCGTCGAGCGTCAAAGTCCTGCCCACCGTCCTCGGTGTCATCATCGTGGTGGCGCTCATTGCGATCGCCGGCGAAATCGGCGTCCGGATGTTCGTGAGCAAGGAGATTTCCGACGGCTACCGCACCTCCGCCGAAGAGCGTGGTGCGACGGTCACTGAAGACCCCAAGGTTTCTTTCGGCACCCGCCCGATACTGCTCGCCTTGGCCACCAAGTCAGTGCCCTCGATGGATCTGTCCACTCCGAACACACTGGAGGTCAAGAACCCGGAGGCGCTGGGTGGCGCACCGGAGATCAACGGTGACCCGGCAGCGGAAGTGCACCTGGAAAACGTGGATCTGAGCAATCGTGCGGATCCGACGGCAGAGTCGCTGCGAGTAGACGTCACAATCCCACCTCAACTGCTGCAGGCGCTAATTAACCGGGAAAGCGGTGTACGCGCTTCCACAATCACGCCGTTGCCGGACGAAGGCCTGTTCAACATTGAATTCGCCTCCGGATTTGCGACCTCCAAGTTCCGCCCGATTGCCAACGGCGGTCATATCGAAATCAACTTGGAGGGCGGCTCAATCCTCGGCTTAAACCTCGATGGCCTGGCCGGCTGGCTGGGAGAAGCGAGCGGTACGCTGTTGAGCTACGACATCGGCCACGGTATGCAGGTGGAGGAAGCGCACGTCACCGGGGAGGGCCTGGCGTTGACGCTGACGGGCGCAAATCTGCCTTTGTCGACCGTGAGCGAACTTACCTTTAGCTAGCAGGTAAGATACCGAGAATGACTCGCTCTCTCATCACCGCAAATAGCGGTACTCCCACCGAGCGCCAGTACATCTTCTCGCTCGGCTGTCCAGACCGTACCGGTATCGTTTCCACCCTGTCGACCTTCCTGTCCGACATAGGTGCGTGGATTACCGAGGCGGACTTCTTCTCCGACCCGGAGACCGGATGGTTTTTCACTCGCCAGGCGGTCCGCGCCGACGCTCTCGACCTGACGGTAGAAGAGCTGCGCGAGAAGTTCGCTGAGCTCGTCGGTGATTGGGGCCCTGAGGTCCGCTGGAAGGTCACCGACAACGCTGTCCCGAAGCGCGCTGTCATCCTGGTGACCAAGGAAGGCCACTGCCTGCAGGATCTGCTCGGCCGCGTCGCACAGTCCGACTATCCGATGGAAATCGCTGCAGTAATTGGTAACCACCGCGATCTGGAGCCACTGGTCGCAGCGTATGACATTCCCTTCCACCACGTGCCCTTCCCCAAGGATGCCGTCGGCAAGCGTAAGGCATTCGATGAGGTCGCCGAGATTGTCGATGCCGAAAACCCGGATGCCATCGTGCTCGCACGTTTCATGCAGATTCTGCCGCCGGATCTGTGCGAGAAGTGGGAAGGCCGCGCAATCAATATCCACCACAGCTTCCTGCCGTCGTTCATGGGCGCGCGCCCGTACCTGCAGGCTTATCGACGTGGTGTGAAGCTCATCGGTGCCACCTGCCACTACGCCACTGAGGACCTCGACGACGGCCCGATTATTGAGCAGGACGTCATGCGTGTCTCCCACAAGTACACCGCTGCGGACATGCAGCGTGAGGGGCGCGATGCGGAGAAGCAGGTCCTCGCCCGCGGTTTGCGCTGGCACCTGGAGGACCGTGTGCAGGTCTACGGCAACCGCACCGTGGTGTTCCAGTAGGTTTTCGGGGAGCCAGACCTATCCCTATCCCCTCCCCCAGAAAGAAAGTGTCTGGGTTTATGACAAAATCACCGGGTTTTTCACCCAGAAACTGTCATAAACCCAGACACTTTCTCAGTTGTGCGGGCTAACACCCGCCCTGGACTAACACCCGCCCGGGACTAATAACCGCCCTGTGCGTTCGACAAAATGTCCTTGATCTGTGGGCGAACATCCAACCAGTAAATCCCCGTGATGACTAGTCCGGCAATCAGCGGGATGCCCAGCATTGCCCAGCCCAGCCACGGCAGGAGTAGGAAGATAGCCGAACCGACCAGCATGCCGGCCCAGACGTTGCGGCTCTTGCGGTCTGCAGCGTCAAAGGCATCCGCGCGGGTGGTGATGACAAGCACCGCACCGATTAGCGCCAAGATGCCGATGACAAACGGAATGGCGAACTGAAACAGGACGTCCACATAGACGGAAATTGCCATCAGCGGCGAATCCGCAAGACTGGGCAAAGATGGTAACAGGCGCACCGGGGGAACAACTCCTTTAACAGGGATGCATTGCTTTTTACATGCTAACGCACACGGTCTGATGTGCTGGGTTGTGCTGCTAAATAGCCCCAAACACCAAGGTCGACAGGGTGTAAATAGCCAAACCGGCCAGTGATCCGACAACAGTGCCGTTAACGCGAATGAACTGCAGATCGCGACCGACCATCAGTTCAATCTTGTCGGAAGCCTCATCGGCGTCCCAACGCTCGACGGTCTCGGAAATGATCGAGGTAATCTCGCCCGCGTAGTTCTCAGCGATGAAGACGACAGCCGCTTCCAGACGGCGGTCCATTCGTTTGCGCAACTCAGGATCGGACTGGATTCGCTCGCCGTAGCGGGCGGCCGTTTCCGAGACCTTCCGACGGAGCAGGGAGTCCGGGTCGCGGGCAGCGTCGACAAGCTTTGCGGATGTTGATGCCCAAATCTTCGCCGGTGCCTGTGTGACAGCGGCGGACGAAAGAATGTCAGTCTTAATTTCTTCGACCTTGGCGATGGTCTTCTCGTCGTTCTGCAAATCAACGGCGAGCTGCGTGAGGAAGCGGTGGAGCGCCAGGCGCGCGTCGTGCTTAGGGTCATGCTGCACCTGCCAGGTCCAATCAACCAGCTCGCGATAGACCTTGTCGCCGATGAGATCGTTGACAAAGCTCGGTGCCCAGGAGGGGGCGCGCTCTCCGACGAGTCGGTCGATAAGATTCTGCGAGCCCAGCGACTTCCGGTGCAGCCACTCAGCCATCTGCTGGACAATAGGCTCGGTGCGCCCTTCTTCGATCAGCTGCTCGAGAACCTTACCCGCTGGTGGCCCCCACTCCGGGGCTGCAACTTCGTCGATGACTGCTGACTTCAGCACTGCGGCGGCATCGTCAGGATTAATCGCCTCCAGCACATTTCCGGTGAACTTACCGACCTCTGCGGACACTTTGTCGGCGTTTCCCGGCGCTACCAGCCATTCGCCGATACGCTCAGGAATCTCGGCCTTACGCACCTTGTCCACAATCAAAGCGGGGTTCAGGAAGTTATCACCGACGAACTGCGCCAGGGACTCACCGACCTGGTCCTTCTTGCGGCGGACGATAGCGGTGTGTGGGATAGGAATGCCGAGCGGGTGGCGGAACAGAGCTACGACTGCGAACCAGTCGGCGAGGGCACCGACCATGCCAGCCTCAGAAGCAGCGCGAACGTAGCCCACCCACGCGGGCACAACTTCGCCTGCGGATAAGTGTGAAGACTCAATACCGCGGCATGTGAAATACACAGCGGTTGCGATGACCAGCAGCATCGTAGCGAAGGCCTTGGCCTTACGCAGTTGCGCACGTTTTTCCGCCTCAACCTCTGGTGATGGCCCGGGAACTTCGAGACGGTCCGAGACCGTATCTACAGCTGCCGGGAGCTTAGCGGGGTTGTTATCCATGTGTATAGATTAGGCGCCGAAAACGCGAAAATGCCACCGCGCCGCAGTCCGCTGTTGGTGAGAGAGGTACTTCTCAATACTTCCCTACCCCAGCGCACTGTGCACAGTGGCATCAACTGTGGAGGTGCTAGTTCAAAAGGCTAGCGTTGCATCCGCCTAGAGGCGGGCCCCTTTAAACTGGGGCAAGCCTTTAGTGGTGAGTGCCGAATTCCTTTCGGTAAGCCTTGTAGTCACGACGACCGATGGAGATGCAGGCCAGACCCGCAATAACCATAACCAGTCCGACTACCAGGCCAGCCCACATGAACACGCTGCCGTCGAAGTTCCAACCACCGGTGTAGTCGGTGTAGTTGGCGGCATCCTTAGCCAGGAAACCGTTGCTGTGAGAGGCAGCAGTCTGGTCGGCAAAAACGGTCGTTGCGAGACCGAAAATGAAGGTGCCCCAAGCCGCCAGAGAGGCGAGCATGAGTCCCATGCCAATCCAGGTAATGCTCTTGTGAAGCGAGGAGTATTCGGCATTCATGCTCTGAGGCACGTAACCGTCGACGAAGTGCTCTTCGCCCTGGTAACGCTTGACTGCATTCGCCATAATCTATGTCCCTTCTGGAAAACTCTAATCGAGAAAGAGCTTAGTCGTCCTTACCGCGGAAGAACGAACGAGCTCGTTCCTTGGTAACGGCGGCAACCGCAGTCAGCGGGATACCGGCCGGGCAGACGTCAGCACATTCACCATAGAGGGAGCACGGACCGAAGGTGCCTTCGACCTCGTCAACCATCTTGCGAGCACGCTTGCCACGCTCTTCCTTACCCAGCGGGACCAGGGAGAGGTGAACCAGCTTTGCGCCGGTGAACAGGTGTGCAGCACCGTTCGGGCAAGCTGCGACACAAGCACCACAGCCGATGCAGGCTGCGTGGTCAAGTGCGAACTCAGCCGTCTCGTGGTTCAGGTGCAGAGTATCTGCATCCGGAGCGGTACCAGCGTTGATGGAGACGTAGCCACCCTGCTCGAGGACACGGTCCAGAGCGGAGCGGTCAACGACCATGTCCTTGATGACCGGGTATGCGGCGGAGCGCATCGGCTCGATCTTCAGGGTGTCACCATCGCTGAACTGGTGCAGACGCTGCTGACAGGTCGGGGTGTTCTGGCCCGGGCCGTGCGGACGACCGTTGACGTTCAGACCACAGGTACCACAGATACCCTCACGGCAGTCAGATGCGAACGCGAACGGCTCCTTGCCGGACTCGACGTACTTGGAGTTGACGTGGTCAAGCAGCTCCAGGATCGACATCTCTGCGACGGCGTCGTCAACGTCAACGGATTCAAAGTGTCCCTCGACGTTCGGACCTGCTTGGCGCCAGATTTCAAGGTGCAGTTTCATTACTTGTAGTTCCTTGTCATGAGCGGGACGGCTTCGAAGGTGAGCGGCTCGGCGTGGCGAATGAATTCGTAACCGGACTGATCCCATGCAGGACCGTTGTTGCCTCGCTCCCATGCGGAAACGAAGCACCAGTTAGCGTCATCGCGCTCTGCCTCGCCATCTTCGGAGATGTGGTCATCGCGGTAGTGAGCACCGCAGGACTCATCGCGGTCGAGGGCGTCGACACACATGAGCTCACCGAGGTCGATGTAGTCAGCAACGCGGTTAGCGTACTCGAGCTGCTGGTTCATCTCGTTCGGCTCACCCGGAATGAACAGGTCAGACCAGAATGCCTTACGCAGTTCGCGGATCTCCTCGATACCGCGAGCCAGGTCTTCCTTGTTACGGGCCACACCACAGTCGCGGTAGAGAATCTCACCGAGCTGGCGGTGGAAGTACTCAGCGCCGTGCTTACCCTGGATGCTCATCAGCTTGTCCAGGCGAGCCTGAGCGCGGTCCAGTGCTTCCTTGGCCTCCGGGGCATCCTCAGCCAGGCGGTCGGTACCGAGCAGCGGGCCGAGGTAGTTCGGAATGGTGAACGGCAGGGTGAACCAACCGTCGACCGAACCGGACAGCAGGGAGTTTGCACCCAGGCGGTTTGCACCGTGGTAGGTCCAGGATGCCTCGCCACCGGTGAACAGACCCGGGATGGAGGTCATCTGGTTGAAGTCAGACCACAGGCCACCCATGGTGAAGTGGCAGGTTGGAGCAATACGCATCGGAACCTTGTACGGGTCCTCACCGATTGCCTCTTCGTACATCTGAATCAGGTTCGAGTAGCGTTCCTTGATGACCGGCTGGCCCAGGCGCTCAATTGCGTCACGCAGATCCAGATAGACGGAGTTCTTCAGCGGGCCAACACCGTAGCCGGCGTTAATCTGCTGAGAGTTGGCGCGGGAAGCGACGTCACGCGGGACGAGGTTACCGAATGCCGGGTAGCGACGCTCCAGGAAGTAGTCGCGCTCGTCCTCCGGGATGTCGTTGGCCGGGCGCTCGTCGCCCTTCTTCTTCGGGGTCCAAATACGTGCGTCGTTACGCAGGGACTCGGACATCAGAATGGTCTTCGACTGCCAGTGCGCGTTGACCGGAAGACCGGTCGGGTGGAACTGGATGAAGGACGGGGATGCGAAGTAAGCACCCTGGTCGTATGCACGCATGATGGCCGAAGCGTTGGAGTTCTTGGCCAGCGTGGACATGTGGTAGACGTTGCCGTAACCGCCGGTAGCCAGAATAACTGCGTGAGCAGTGTGAACGGTCAGCTCACCATTGATGAGGTTACGCATGATGGCACCCTGGCAACGGCCGTCGGCGACGATGATGTCAACCAGCTCGTTGTGGGTGAAGATCTCGACGTTGCCGAGACCAATCTGACGCTGCAGAGCCGAGGTAGTCGACAGCTGCAGCTGCTGACCCGTCTGACCACGGGTGTAGTACGTACGGGAGACCTGCACACCACCGAAGGAACGGGTTGCCAGGGTACCGCCGTACTCGCGAGCGAACGGAGCACCAATTGCATTCAGGTGGTCGATGACGCGGACAGACTCGACAGCCAGACGCCAGCAGTCGTTCTCGCGGCAGCGGTAGTCGCCGCCCTTAACGGTGTCCTTGACGTGGCGGTAAGCGCCGTCGTTGTCGACCTTCTTACCGCGAGCGGAGTTGACACCACCCTGTGCAGCAATGGAGTGCGCACGGCGCGGAGCGTCGTGGTAGGTGAAAACCTGCACGTCGTAGCCGAGCTCGCCGAGCGCAGCAGCGGCAGCGCCGCCAGCCAGGCCGGTACCGACGACCATGACGCGGAACTTACGACGGTTCAGCGGCGAAACCAGGTTAGCGTGATCCTTCTGGTACTGCCAGTGGTCCTTCATGGAGACCTTGTCACCCGGGGAGTTATCGGACAGAACCTTGCCGATCTTGACCCCGTCGACAGCGCTTTCCGGCGCGCGGAAGTCCGCAGCGACGGTTGCTTCAGTGTTAGTCATAGTAAATTTCCTCCTCGACCTACGAGACCAGACCGGTCAGGACGGCGACTGGGATGAAGATGTTGCCGACAACAACCAGCAGCGGCAGCAGGCCGGACAGGAACAGCAGAACCTTGCGCCAGCGCTTACCGGTGATACCGAGGTCGGAAGTAGCGGTCCACAGACCGTGGGACAGGTGCAGCAGCAGAGCGAGCTGCGCAATGATGTACCAAACAACAACACCCGGACGCGAGAAGGACGCAACCACGTTCTGGTATGCCTCACCGTGCTCGAAAGAAGACGGAGCAACGCCAGCACCGATGGTCAGGTCCAGCAGGTGGAAGATGATGAAGGCCAGCAGCACAATGCCGGTGATCACCATCGAACGTGCAGTAAAGGTGTTCCAGCTGGACACCATGCCCTGACGGCGGAACTTGCCGCGGGACTGCTTAGCACGTGCAGCCAGGGTGAGGCCACCGAAAATGTGCAGGACAATAGCTACCAGCAGGACAATGCGGAAAATCCACAGAATGCCCTCGTTCGGAACTGCCGGAGCACCGACAGTGCGCAGGAAGGTCGCGTATGCGTTGAAGTCTTCCTCGCCAGCGAAAATCTTCAGGTTACCCAGCATGTGGACAATAACGAAGAGGCCAAACAGCACGCCAGTGACGGCCATGGTCAGCTTCAGAGCCCATGAAGGGTATTTAGGCTGCTCGCGCAGCGGTTCTACATTAATTTTGCCGTGCGCGATTGCGTCACGGTTTGAACTTTTAACAGTCATGGCACCTCCAGTGTCATATTCACTCTAAAGTCACACAGCGTCTGGTAAACATTTTTCCCCCTTTTGGGTGGGGATTTTCACAGGTTACCTAGGTCTTTTCTCCGCCTTTTCTCAGGTTATCGCATTTTAGCCACTTCTGAGGTCGTCGCTGCATAAACCCTCTCCCCCACCATAAAAACGCGCCTACCCCGACTTTTGCCGATTTTTCACCCGTCCAAACCGACTAATAACGCAACATAAATAGCACGAAAATAGAAAACCGCCCACTTTTCTCAGGTGGACGGATTTAATACTCAATAATTATGTTGCGAAATTCTTTATTTTTACCCCTGCCGAATTCCCCAAAGGCCCAAACAGCCACCCCCAACAGGCAATCCCCCCCCCATTGGCACCGTGTACGGCCGAAGCCGTCCGACTAATCCTCGCTCTGATCCGAGTTCGCCATCACCACGGTCAACGGCTCCGGGCCAATGATCACCTCATGGCCTGCGACCATAATCGGCCCAACCTGGTGGTCTCCCTCCTCCAGGACGACTTCCACCGTGCGGCCGCGCACCGTCACTCGGATACGACAACCACGAATAGTGACTCGGTACGTCAGACCACTCCAGTCCTCCGGCAGACGCGGGTCAATACTGTAGCGGCCGTCATGATCGCGGAAACCACCGAAGCCATAGACCAGGGACTGCCACACACCACCGGCAGATGCCACGTGGACACCATCGGCAGCGTTGCCATGCAAGTTCGCCAGGTCCACATAGAGTCCGCGGAGGAAGAAATCCATTGCCTGCTCCTGCAAGCCCAACTCGGCCGCAACAATGGACTGCACAACGGCGGACAGCGAGGAATCACCAGTGGTGAGCGGATCGTAATACATGTAGTCTGCGCGCTTTTGTTCCGTCGTAAAGCGATTGCCCATGAGGAACAGTGCGAGGACGACGTCCGCCTGCTTAATGACCTGGTGACGGTAAATCGTCAGCGGGTGGTAATGCAGCAGCAGCGGGCGCAGCGGGCCAACTTCGGGATCGTCGAGATTCCAGCGCTTACGCAGCAGGAACTGGTCATCCTGAGGGTGAATGCCGAGCTTCTCATCGAACGGGATGTACATCGCCTCAGCGGCCTGCTCCCACTCTTCAACCTCGCGCTCAGTGAGGTCGAAGCGGTTGGTCAGTTCGCGATAGGCAGCAGGGCGATCACGCTTCATCTGCTTGACGACGTCCGCAGCAACCCGCAGGTTATACTGCGCCATCACGTTGGTGTACAGGTTGTTGTTCACCACCGTGTTGTACTCATCTGGACCGGTGACGCTGTGAATTTGGAACTCTCGCTGCTCGGCATCAAAGAATCCCAACGACATCCAAAACCTGGCCGTGCCGAGCAACAGATCCGTGCCCTCCTTGAGCAGGAACTCCTCATCGCCGGAGGCATAGACGTACTTCATCATCGCGTACACGATGTCCGCATCGATGTGGTACTGCGCCGTGCCGGCCTCAAAGTAGGCCGAGGACTCCTGACCATTGATAGTGCGCCACGGGAAGAGGGCACCGTCGTGCGCCAGTTCGTCGGCACGCGCCCACGCGGCTTCGAGCATGTCCCAGCGGAAGCGCATGGCATTGCGCGAAAACTGCGGCGACGTATAGGTAAGGAATGGGGTCACGTAGATTTCCGTGTCCCAGAAGTAGTGGCCGCCGTAGCCGGTGCCGGTCATTCCCTTGGCCGGGACACCTTGGAATTCGGCGCGCGCGGCGGCCTGGATAATCTGCCAAATGTTCCAGCGCACTGCCTGCTGAATCTCCGGCTGATTGTAAATGACCACGTCAGAGCGCTCCCAGAAGCGCTCGAGCCACTCTTCCTGGTTCTCCATCAGCCCCAGCATGCCGATGCGACCGACGCGGTTCAGGGTGCGTTCACAGCGGAATGCCAGCTCTTCGGCACGCACCTTGCGGGAGGAGTGGTACGCGACCAGCTTCTCCAGGCGTATGACAGTGCCGACTGGCGCATCCAGGTTGAACAGGGAGCTGGCCACATCCGGCTCGGTCGACTGCGAAATCTCTACGAACGGCTCCGTGCCGTCGGGAGTGCGGACAGTAAAGGTGTGGTCCATGGAGGTAGCCACGGTCATACCGGAGTTCGCGCAGCGGTAGCCCAGCGTCGAGCGCTGCCCGTGCGCCGATTCCGACTGAAATGCCGGAATGAGAACGCGGTCTTCCAGCGCCTCGGCGCGACGGGGATCCAGTTCGGTGCCCTGTGCCTTAGCGGCATCGTGGTATTCGTCCTCGCCGTCCTGGCGGTTGAGGATCTGCGAGTTAATCATCACCGCAGCATCCGCATCCAGCAGCTCGACTTCCAGACTCATCGCGGCGACATGCTTTTCCTGGAAAGACACCATGCGCTCAGAGGTGACGCGAACGCGCTTGCCACCCGGGGTGCGCCAAATGAACCGACGACGCAGCACACCCTCGCGGAAATCCAGGCTACGTTCGTAGTCGCTGACCTCAGCATTGCCGAGACGCAGGGGCTCATCGTCAATGTAGAGACGCATTGCCTTGGCGTCCGGAGCATTGGCAATCGTCTTCCCCTGACGGGCTAGGCCGTAGGCGTCCTCGGCGTGCCTAATCGGCCAGGTCTCATGCAGACCGTTGATATAAGTGCCGTGCTCACTGGAGTCACGGCCCTCCGGCGGGTTGCCACGCATGCCGATGTACCCGTTCGACAGCGCAAACAGCGTCTCGCCCAAACCGAGCGGGAGGCCGTTCGGCTTCGTCTCAATCAGACGCCACTCATCGACCGGAGTGATGTCTCGGTCCATGAGTCCCTCGGCATTTACAAGGTGGTGGTGCTTATCCGCACGATCCGCCGGGAAGTTACGACGCTGCTTACGACGAACTGGGGACACCGTCTCCTCCTGTTTTTCAGCCTCTGCGGTCTCCGCGTCGTGACCCTGCCCCTGCGGAATCACACGCTCGGTCTCGTCGACTGCTGCCGTGGTCGAATCGTTGGCCATGATGCCTTCCGGTTTTGTCTCAGCCATTTGTCACGAGCCAGCCTAGACGAGTGCCGCCAAGTCACTGACCACAACGTCGGCGCCCGCTCGGCGCAGCGCTTCCGCACCAGCACCGCGGTCAACACCAATGACCAGACCAAATGCGCCGGCTGCACCCGCTTGCACACCACTGATGGCATCCTCGACCACCACAGCATCGCGCGGCGCCACCCCCAGATTCTTCGCCGCGTACACGAAAGTATCGGCGGCTGGCTTACCCGGCAGGTTGTTCTCATGCGCCACCACGCCGTCAACAATCTCCACGAACCGCTCACGCAGCCCAGCGGCCGTCAGCACCGGCACCGCGTTCTTCGACGAGCTAACCACCGCCAACTGCGGTTTTTCGCTTGCCGACGAGTCCCCCGCGCCCTGTAACTCGTCGAGCAGCGCAACCGACCCCGGGTAGGCCTCAATTCCCCTCTCGACTCGCGCCAAGAAGTCATCATTTTTGCGCTTCCCGAGCCCGACAATCGTCTCGTCTTTCGCTGTGTCCTCATCGCTACCGTGCGGCAGCGAAATGCCGCGAGATTCCAGGATTGCTGCGATGCCCTCATCGCGGCGGCGGCCATCGAGGTAGGTGAAGTAGTCCTCCTCTGTGTAGGCCGAGACACCCTTGTGCTCGAAGTAGTCACTAAACATGTCCGCCCACGCCTGCTCGTGCACATCGGCGGTAGGGGTAATCACTCCGTCGAGGTCAAAGAGGATTGCGCCCGCGCTATGGAGGAATTCTTTGGCCTTAGCGAGGTTGGTAGCACTGTCGGTCGTGGAATTAGTCATGGGGGGGGTCGCAGCTCCTTGGACGTTGCAGACTGCATATTCTCAATTAACTTCCCAATCAACGCTAGCAACGTTGCCCCTGCCCCGCTTGCGAACCCGGGTATCTCGAATCTGAGAATCATGGTGCGATTCCAACCCGAGCACCCAATGCGAGTGCTCCCGGCACAAGCTCGCCCTGCACGAAAAACAAAACTGCCGGCGCGCATGCGCGCCGGCAGTTTGGGTATCTATTTTGTTATTTCAGGCTCGGCAGCCGCAGCCCGACCAAGAATTAATCCTGGTCGATGCCCTCGCGCTTCTTGAACTCCAGGCGACGGCGGTGCAGGATCGGCTCGGTGTAACCGGACGGCTGGTTCACACCATCGAGGATGAGCTCCTTGGCAGCCTGGAAACCAATGGACTTGTCGAAGTCCGGAGCCATCGGCAGGTATGCCTCATCGCCCTCGTTCTGGCGGTCAACGACCTCGGCCATGCGCTCCAGCGAATCGATGATCTGCTCCTCGGTGACAACACCGTGCAGCAGCCAGTTAGCCAGAGTCTGGGAGGAAATACGCAGGGTAGCGCGGTCCTCCATCAGGTCAACATCGTTGATGTCCGGCACCTTGGAGCAGCCAACACCCTGCTCAACCCAGCGGATAACGTAGCCCAGGATGGACTGGCAGTTGTTATCCAGCTCGTTGGCCTTGTCCTCATCGGACCAGTCAGCGCCCGGCTCGCCAGCCTTAGCTGCCGCTACCGGGATGGTGAGCAGATCACCGAAGGTGTCGCGGCGACCGTCGGTAAGCAGCTTGTCCTGAACGCCGAAGACGTCAACCTCGTGGTAGTGGGTAGCGTGCAGGACACCACCGGTCGGGGACGGAACCCACGCGGTGGAAGCACCCTGCTTCGGCTGACCGATCTTCTGCTCCAGCAGCTCGGCCATCTGCTCGGTCATGGCCCACATGCCCTTACCAATCTGAGCCTTGCCCTGCAGGCCGTGTGCCAGACCGGAGTCGACGTTGTTGTCCTCGTAAGCCAGCATCCATGGAGCGGTCTTCTGGACAGCCTTGCGGAACATCGGACCAGCCTGGATGGAGGTGTGGATCTCATCACCAGTGCGGTCCATGAAGCCGGTGTTAATGAAGACGACACGCTCGGAAACAGCCTTGATGGCGGCGTCCAGGTTGACGGAGGTACGACGCTCCTCGTCCATCAGGCCGACCTTCAGGGTGTTGTGCGGAAGACCCAGCAGCTTCTCAACGTCTGCGAACAGCTCGTTGGTGAATGCAGCCTCATCCGGGCCGTGCTGCTTCGGCTTCACGATGTAGATCGAACCGGTACGGGAGTTCTTACGTGCGTTGTCCTGGTCCAGGCCCGGGATTGCACACACAGCGGTGACGACGGCATCCATGATGCCCTCGAAAATCTCCTCGCCGTCGCGGTCGAGGATGGCCGGGTTCTGCATCAGGTGGCCGACGTTACGGACCAGGTTCAGGGAACGACCGTGCAGGGTGACCTCGGAACCGTCAAGAGCGGTGTAGGTGCGGTCGTCGTTGATGGTACGGGACAGCTTCTTGCCGCCACGGGTGAACTCGACTGCGAGGTCACCGACGTTCAGGCCCAGCCAGTTGGTGTAACCCAGGGTCTTGTCTGCAGCGTCAACTGCGGCGACAGAGTCCTCGAGGTCCATGATGTTGGTGACAGCGGCTTCCAGGATGATGTCCTTGACGCCAGCCTTGTCGGTCTTGCCAACCGGGGACTCCGGGTCAATCAGCAGCTGGATGTGCAGACCGTTGTGCTTGAAGTAAATGGACTCCGGCGCGTCCTTATCACCGGTGTAGCCGACCAGGGTCTCCGGCTCGCGCAGACCGGAGGTAGCGCCACCTTCCAGGGTTGCCTGCAGGTGACCGTCGACGATGTCGTAAGAGGTGACGTCCGCGTGGGAACCGTCAACCAGCGGCAGAGCCTTGTCCAGGAAGTTACGACCCCATGCGATAACGCGGTCACCGCGGACCTTGTTGTAGCCCGGGGTGTCCTTCTCCGCACCGCCATCTTCAGGAATAGCGTTGGTGCCGTACAGCGCGTCGTAAAGCGAGCCCCAGCGTGCGTTCGCAGCGTTGATGGCGAAACGGGCGTTGAGAACCGGCACAACCAGCTGCGGGCCAGCGGTGGAAGTGATCTCGGTGTCGACGTTAGCGGTAGTGACCTGGAAGTCACCCGGGTTGTCAACGAGGTAGCCAATTTCCTTCAGGAATGCGACGTACTCATCCTGATTCTGCTCGCCCGGGTGTTCCTTGTACCAAGCGTCGAGCTTTTCCTGCAGCTCATCGCGCTTGGCCAGCAGCTCGCGGTTGCGCGGAGTGTACTTAGCGACAATGTCACCGAAGCCGTTCCAGAACGCGTCCTTGTCCTCAATGCCGGCGGCGGGGAGTGCGGTGTCATTAACGAAGTCGTAAAGAACCTTCGCGACCTGCATTCCACCTGCCGAAATACGCTGTGCCATTGCTCTCCTCAAAACTATTGATTGCAATTTGCCCATCCAGCCATGGCCACGTCAGCGGCTCACACTGGATGCGTTGTTCCCCTACTGTATGTGATTCGGCGCACTTATGAACCGTCTTTTTCCATAACCGCCAACCGCCAGCCCGGTATAGCGCCGCTCACATTTGCCATTTCATTCGCTTTACGACGAGCACCCTGCGAACAGACCCCACCCCTCCCCAATGACCATTCGGGCATTCAATCCTGACGCCACAACCAGTCCTCCCCCACCCGCATTGACTGCAGCATCCCCGGCACTCTTTCCTCCAGCCACAGAACACCACACACAATGGGAAAGTGTCGCGCCTCACAGACATTTACTATTGCGACCTGCGTATCAACGGCCAGCGACCAATCACGTCGCTACAGTCTCCGCCTTCAAACCAGACCATAAAAGCGAGATGACAACCGAGACCCTGGCCACTACCCAGGGATGCTCCGGCGGGGTACTGACGGTGTAACGGCAGTGTATTTAGAAGCCCGTTTCTACCTTTGCGGCCGTAATTTCGGGGGTAGCGAAACACCCCCCTAAACCCCAAACACTGTTAACGGCCAGCTTTGATAATTACCAAAATATAAATCACCCCAAAGCGGGGGGAACATTATTAGCGAGCCAGCCATAGGGAAATAACAGTACAAATGTACCGGCCGGTCACAGGCGAAAATTGTTAAAGCCAAGCTACACATCACAATGTTTGCAATCTTCACAAGTGTTATCCGTATTACATACTTGAATTCACATCGGAAGCTGCTTGACGAACGTAGCGCTATGCCCCAAAATGTGAGACATGGCACGCGGAAGCGGACATTGTTTTTGTTCGCGTGTTTGCGTGCAGGGGTACAGCATTTTGCTAGCGCCCCTGCATTCACGTGACACCGCGGTCACTATCGGGTCAGCCTGTAGATCGGTTCTGTCGGAATTGTTCTTAAGTCAGCACCCGGAGTTCAAAAAGCAAGCAAAAGGAAGTGACTCCGTTTATGTCTAACGTTGGTAAGGCACGTACCGCCGCCGAAATCCAGAAGGATTGGGACGAGAACCCGCGCTGGGAAGGTATCACCCGCGACTACACCGCTGAGCAGGTTGCTGAGCTCCAGGGCTCCGTCGTCGAGGAGAACACCCTCGCTCGCCGCGGCGCTGAGATCCTGTGGGAAGGCGTCAACGTTAAGGACGACTCCTACATCAACGCTCTGGGCGCACTGACCGGTAACATGGCCGTTCAGCAGGCTCGCGCTGGCCTGAAGGCTGTCTACCTCTCCGGTTGGCAGGTTGCTGGTGACGCTAACCTCTCCGGCCACACCTACCCGGACCAGTCCCTGTACCCGGCTAACTCCGTGCCGAACGTCGTTCGTCGCATCAACAACGCTCTGCTCCGCGCAGACGAGATCGCTCGCATCGAGGGCGACGACTCCGTCGACAACTGGCTGCTGCCGATCGTCGCTGACGGTGAGGCTGGCTTCGGTGGCGCTCTGAACGTCTACGAGCTGCAGAAGGCTATGATCAACGCTGGTGCCGCTGGTACCCACTGGGAGGACCAGCTCGCTTCTGAGAAGAAGTGTGGCCACCTGGGCGGCAAGGTCCTGATCCCGACCCAGCAGCACATCCGCACCCTGACCTCTGCTCGCCTGGCTGCTGACGTCTCCAACACCCCGACCGTCATCATCGCCCGCACCGACGCTGAGGCCGCTACCCTCATCACCTCCGATGTTGATGAGCGCGACCAGAAGTTCATCACCGGTGACCGCACCTCCGAGGGCTTCTACCACGTCCAGAACGGCCTGGAGCCGTGCATCGAGCGTGCAAAGTCCTACGCTCCGTACGCTGACATGATCTGGATGGAGACCGGTACTCCGGACCTCGAGCTGGCTAAGAAGTTCGCTGAGGGCGTCAAGGCTGAGTACCCGGACCAGCTCCTGGCTTACAACTGCTCCCCGTCCTTCAACTGGTCCGCTCACCTCGAGAAGGACGAGATCGCCAAGTTCCAGAACGAGCTGGGCAAGATGGGCTTCAAGTTCCAGTTCATCACCCTGGCTGGCTTCCACGCCCTGAACTACGGCATGTTCGACCTGGCTTACGGCTACGCTCGCGAGCAGATGTCCGCATTCGTCGACCTGCAGAACCGCGAGTTCGAGGCTGCCGAGAAGCGCGGCTTCACCGCTGTCAAGCACCAGCGCGAGGTTGGCGCTGGCTACTTCGACCGCATCGCCACCACCGTCGACCCGAACTCCTCCACCACCGCCCTGAAGGGCTCCACCGAGGAGGGTCAGTTCTAAGTCACTCGGCTTAGGGCTTAGGTCAAGGGCCTAACTTCAACACCCAGCGAGGGTTGCACTTGCAGCCCTCGCTGGGTGTTTTTGTGTGTTCATCGACATGTCGACTCCGGGCCGTCGTGAAGCGTGCAACCTTTCAACGAGCTTGACTATTGCCAGCTACACCGCAATGCATCTGATTTCATAAATGCCTTCCCACCTGGATTAATGTGGTTACCCCCGTGGCATTTTTACAACATGTGTCACAGTAGTCACACTGGTAACATCCGTATCACCCTTTGTGGTCATGGGTACAGCTTCCTGTGCGTATCCCATGCCCCCGTGGATAGTTTTCGGAGCTTTTCAAGCCTTCCTCGCCAACCCTTCGGGATTTCAGTTGCGCGTGGTTGCCACGGGGAATATTCACTTCTCCACGAAAGATACGTTTATGAAATCCGGACTCTTCTCACGCATGTCCAGTACGCTTTCCCCCAAGAACTCAGTCAGGCCCGCCACTGTCATTGCAGTAGCTACTGCCGTAGTTTTCGGATCCGCCTCCGTAGCCTCGGCACAGGATATGAACAGCCTTCTGCCCGGCGCATCGTCTGACGGCAACGTTGTCGTCACCGACAGCCCACGAATCCAGGTCATTGTCGGGGAAAACAAGGGTGAAGACACCGTCACCGTCGAAATTAAGAACAACTACGACAGCAACTTCTCCTGTTTCGCTCCGGGTGTTTCTACCGATGCGAAGAAGCCAGCTCAACTGCCTAACACGGTGACTGAAGCCGAAATCGTCGCGCAGGCTGTGGATTACTACCGCACCTGGCCAAATGTCCCTTCCGATGGCATCAACGTACCTCTCCTGGGTGTCATCCCCACCAACGGACTGTTGGAATTTGTTCCGGACGGGCTGCTGGGCTCCGCCCTGGGCAAGCAGCTGAACACTCGCGCGCAGCTTTTCCGCGCCTGGGAGCAGGCAAAGTTGGCCGGCCATACTGGCGAGATTCCCGTCTTCGAGCTCAAGCCTTTCGACACTTCCACTCACGAAGTCGTTCTGAATAAGCCAGGTTCTGGCGAGCGAACAGATTTCGAGGCCGCCGCTATCGTCTACTGCACGGACAACGATGATCCGCATAAGCAGCAGTACGTCTTCGCGGGCTACGAATCCGGCAAGGCTCCCAGGGTCGGCGGCTTCGGCGGTTCACTCGGCTCGCCTGGCCTCCCTTCTCCCTCACTAAAGATGTCGTAGTAAACCACCGCTTTACGACGACCCCTCCCCGGCCCCTTATCCCTTCGCCTCTAAGGACCTGGATTCCATGACTTTCTCTCTGTCTCGTGTAGCTAAGGCCGCCACTCCTGCAGTGGCTCTAGCCGCCACCGTTACTCTGCTTTCCACCACTCCCGCTCTTGCAGATACCCACAGCAATGTCGTGCCCGGCGCGGATCAATCCTCGATTGTCGTGCACACTGACACGAAGCTGCTGACCGTTACCGTGGATGCAGCTGATGCTGCCGCAACTGAAATTTCCGGAAAGGTCACCAACGCCTCAGATAAGAAGTTCACCTGTGCTGGCCCACGTGGCTCCGGCAAGGTCGCAGGCGACGTCACCACGTCAAAACTGGTGGCGGAGTCTGAGGATTATTACCGCAAGAACACCTTCCGCGAACTGCCCAAGGTGCCAATCCAGATCGGTGGCATCCCCATCATTGGCAACATTCCGCTGGGACAGCTGGACCTGGGAATGCTCGGACCGCTCCTACAGGGACTCGGTGGACTGCTTGGCGACCCGAATGCCCAGCGCAACCAGATTGCAAAGGACTACTCCACTGAGCGTGTGAAGGGTCACGCAGGTCTGATTGACGCGTTCACCATTGAGCCTGGTGCAACTCACGACTTCTCCGTCTATCTGAACAACCCGAGCTCAGGTCCGCGCACGGATTTCGATGCTGCCGCCTTCATCATGTGCACCGATGAGAGTAATGCCGCATACGCTTTCACCGGTTACGAGGAGGGAACTCGCACACCAGGCAGCGCATTCTTCGGCTCCCCAGGCCTGCCATCGCCGCAGAGCCCGGGCTTCCAGAGCCCAGGCTCACAGGCCCCTGATAACCCCGAAACAGTACCGGCAGCAGAAACTGCCGGTACCGAGGCCGAGGCCTCAGAGTAATTCCGCTGCCCGGGTCTCCTCAGATCTCCCGGTCCCTTCTCCAGGTAACTGTCCTTGAGTGACCGCTCAGCGGACAGACGTACGACCCTTTCGATAGAAAGCAATGCCATGACCTCTCGCAAGACCCTGCGCATCACCACGGCAGTAGCCTGTGCCTCCGCATTTGCCCTCTTGTCTGCTCCGGCTGCTATGGCAGACAGCGCAACTGCGACCCATACCGACAGCCAATCCATTTACAGCCGCACTGTCAGCAACACGACACCGGCTCCAGGTGAAATCATCACCTACGCCCAAACCTTCACCACAACCTCTGGAAATGACTACATCTACGACTGGAAGAACAACGTAGACTCCTGCCTCGAGTACCAGTCGGGTTCTGCAACACTCCAGATCGGCAACGCTTCCGCAATCACACTCCCCGAGGACAAAGTGACTGCTACGCCAGGTGCCACCGCCATCAAGTCCAATGATGCCTCCGGCTACTGGACCTTTAACAAGGACGCCCCGCACACGTTTACTCTGCAGTACAAGGTGAGTGACGCATGCGCACAGGGCAAGGAACTCACTTCTGGGTTTTACTACAAGTACGGAAGCTTTCTGAGCTCAAAGACCTACGGCAGTGACAAGTTCAATGGCGGCCCAGGAATTACCGTTGTCGACGCTAACCGCGTCCGCACGTCCGTAGAGCTGGTTGACACTCCGGACACAGCAGTGGTGGATCGCCCGCTCACCTTGAAAGCAAAGGTTACTGCCAGTGCAAACGACGGCGTGGACGCTCCTTCCCTGGCAGGTAAGAAGGTGAGCTTCGTCAGTGGCAGCCGCACCCTCTGCACTGCCGATATCGCTGCCATCACCGGCACAGCCACGTGCGATTGGACCCCAACCAACACCGGAAACTTCGAAGTCAAGGCAGTCCTCGAGGACTCCGATGAGATCCTCGGCAGCAGCTCGGCCGCCAAGTCCATCATCGTTACCGTCGCCCCGCCCGAGGCTCCCTCGGAGCTAAAGGCCGAACCCGCCAACGCTTTTGGCAAGGCACAAACAGTCATCAGCGGAAAGGCTGAGCCGGGCACCACTATCGAAGCACTGGGCCCTGGCGGCGCCCGCTGCGTAGCTAAGACCGACGACGAGGGTGCGTTCTCATGCAACCTCGGATTCCTACCGGCTGTCCCGGGCACTGTCTCCGTCACCGCAGCCCGTGGTGACGGAAAGTCGGAACCACGCCAGATTTTGGTCAACACGCAACCTAGCTTCTTTGATTCCTTGAGCTCGCCTGGCCTGCCGAAGTTCGAGTTTCCGACCTCCGGCAACTAAGCGTGCCTGAGAACCTCAGCACCTACACACGCAAGCAAAGGTTGCAACGGTTTTCTACACAAGTTCAGCAAAGCCCGCGATATGCTGGGCAGTATGTCGAAAACCTATGTCGGATCCCGCCTCCGCCAGCTACGCCGCGAGCGCGACCTCAGCCAGGCTGCGCTCGCGCAGGCGTTGGGCCTCTCGGCTAGTTACGTCAACCAGATTGAGCACGACGTCCGCCCGCTGACTGTGCCCGTGCTGCTCCGTATCACGGACACATTCGGCGTTGACGCGACTTTCTTCTCCCGCGATGACGACTCCCGTCTCCTCGCTGAGGTTCAGGACGTGGTGATGGACAAGGAGATCGCTAAGTCCCCCATGGATCTGCAGGAGATCTCGGAAATGGTTCGCGACCACCCTGATATCGCCCGCATCATGGTGGATATCCACCGCCGCTACCGCAACGTCACGGACAAGCTCTCTCTGGCCACCGAGGAGCGCAACTTCGGCAACAGCACCGACACCGCCTCCGGCTCACAGGCGCTGACCATGCCACATGAGGAGGTCCGCGACTACTTCTACGCCCGCCAGAACTACATCGCTTCGGTCGACACCGCCGCTGAGGAGCTGGCCCGCGAGCTGCGCATCACCGACGAGACCACCGATGTGGTCTCTGTGCTGGCCGACAGGCTGTCCAACGACCATGGGATTCGGATTGCGCTGGAATCGTCGTTAGGCGATGTGCAGCACAGCCTTGATCGGCGGACGAAGACGCTCTACCTCGCGCGGCACCTCTCGCCGGGACAGCGGGCCTTCCGCATGGCCACGGAGCTGGGGTTTTTGGAGCAGGGCGAGACCATTTCCGAAGCCGTCGCGTCCGGGCATTTCATGTCGGAAGAGTCGCGGAAGCTGGCGCAGCGCGGAGTCGCGACGTACTACGCGGCGGCGCTTATTCTGCCGTATGAGTCGTTCCATGCGATGGCTGAGTCGAAACGCTACGACATCGAGCTGTTGTCGCGCACTTACGGCGTGGGCTACGAGACCATCTGCCACCGACTGTCCACGATGCAACGCCCCAGCTTGCGCGGTATTCCATGGACATTCGTGCGCGTCGACCGCGCGGGCAACATGTCCAAACGTCAATCCGCCACGGGCTTCCACTTCACGCATTCGGGCGGTACCTGCCCGTTGTGGAACGTCTACGAGACTTTCTCCTACCCCGGCAAAGTCATGCGGCAGGTCGCGCTCATGCCGGATGGTCGGCCGTACATGTGGATCTCGCGGACCGTGGAGCATCACGCGGCACGTTTCGGCAAGCCAGGTAAGGTTTTTGCCATCGGTTTGGGCTGCGAGGCCCGTCACGCTGAGCGCACCGTGTACGCCGATGGTCTCGATCTCGCGGACCTCGACGCCGCCACTCCGATCGGTGCTGGCTGCAGGGTCTGCTCCCGCGAGGCCTGTCCGCAGCGCGCGTTCCCGCCGATCCATCGCGATATCGACATCAACATGCACCGCTCCACCGTCTCGCCGTACTAGTTCGCTTTACGACGGGCGCAGGGCCGGCCTGTTTGCGGGGGGCTTGGTTCGCGCAGGATGCCCCAAAAAAGGAAGACCCCAAAAAGAAAGTGCTTAAGTTTATGACACTTTCGCACCGATTTTCACGGTCAAACTGTCATAAACTTAAGCACTAACTCGTATCTGCCTGAGCCAGGACCAGCGAAGGCTGGCCCTAGGCCAAAGCCACAACCTCTTACAGGTTAATCATCTTGCCCATAACGCCCTCGGCTGCTTCCTTCATAGCCTCGGACATGGTCGGGTGAATGTGAACGGCGCGGCCGATTTCCTCAGTGGTCAGCTCGTACTTCTCAGCCAGAACCAGCTGCGGCATGAGCTCGGAAACGTTGGCGCCCACCATGTGACCACCCAGCAGCTCGCCGTACTCAGCATCTGCAATGAGCTTCACGAAACCAGCCGGCTCCGCCAGACCCTGGGCCTTACCGTTTGCAGAGAACGGGAAGGTGGAGACCTTAATCTCGCGGCCGTTCTCCTCTGCCCACTTCTTGGCCTGCGCCTCGGTCTTACCGAAGGAACCAACCTGCGGGTTACAGAAGGTTGCGCGCGGCATCATGTTGTAGTCCGGGATGGTCTCGGTCTCGTGTCCCGCCATGTGCTCAGCTGCGATAACGCCCTGTGCCTCAGCGACGTGTGCCAGCTGCAGCTTCATGGTGACGTCACCGATGGCGTAGATGTTGTCGACGTTGGTGCGCATGTACTCGTCGATGACAATCTCGCCGCGCTCGCCCAGCTCAACACCGGCCTTGTCCAGGCCGATGCCCTCGGTGCGCGGTGCGAAGCCGATGGAGACCATAACGCGGTCGACGGTCAGAGTCTGCTCGTCGCCGCCATCCTTGGCCTCGACCTTGACCTCAACCGAGTCACCATTGTCCACGATGGAGGTGGTCTTGTGCCCGGTCATGAGCTTGACGCCCAGCTTCTTGTATTCCTTGGCAATAACCTTGGAGACGTCTGCGTCCTCGTTCGGCAGAACGTTGTCCATGAACTCGACGATGGTGACGTCCACGCCGTAGTTGGCCAAGACGTATGCGAACTCCATACCGATGGCGCCAGCGCCGACGATAACCATGGAGTCCGGCAGCTCGTCGGAGAGAATCTGCTCTTCGTAGGAAACGATGTTGCCGCCGACCTCAACGCCCGGCAGGGAACGGACGACAGAGCCGGTTGCAATAATCGCCTTGTCGAAGGTAATTTCCTTGCCCTTGTCATCGCCATCAGTGATGGCCATGGAGGTCGGGCCAGTGAATTCACCGAAACCGTTGATTTCGGTGATCTTGTTCTTCTTCATCAGGAAATGAACACCCTTGACGATGCCCGCGGACACCTTGCGCGAACGCGCGTGTGCGGCACCGAAGTCAAAGGAGACATCGCCGGAGATACCGAAGGTCTTAGCCTCATGGTTGAAAATGTGCGCCACCTCGGCGTTCTTCAACAGAGACTTGGATGGAATACAGCCAACGTTGAGGCAGACACCGCCCCAGTATTGCTTCTCCACCACAGCAGTCTTCAGCCCCAGCTGGGATGCACGGATTGCTGCGACGTATCCGCCAGGACCGCCGCCGAGTACTACAAGATCAAAATGTTCAGCCACGTGCACAAGTCTACGCACGACTTGTCTTTACTTCACGCGCGAGTCCCGGTTTTACCTACTGCGGTCGGCTACGGTGGTGGGCATGGGCACCGACACGGACACCGACTTGGGCAACAATTCCTCCTTCGTCTCCACTGACCTTGTCCCCGATTGGCTGGACGATATCGACGGCTCCCAGGCGCTGGCGTGGGCTCGCGCGCAGTCGGAGGCCACCGTCGCAGGCGTCGATTCGCTTGCCGACGACACCAGCGACCGCACCAACCTGGAACAACGCATCCTGACTGCGCTCAACACCGATGCCCGGATCGCATACCCGGTGCGGCGCGGCGAGTACCTCTATAACTTCTGGCGGGATGCCGAGCATCCGCGGGGCCTGTGGCGGCGCACCTCGTTGCAGAGCTATCTGGCTGGCCAGGAAGATCCGCAGGCGACCGAGTGGGAAACTCTCATCGACCTCGATGCGCTGGCGAAAGCCGAGGGAGAAAACTGGGTCTGGAAGGGCACGGTGTGCCGTTATCCGGAGTATGACCGCGCGTTGATTCTGCTCTCTCGCGGCGGCGCCGATGCCACTATGGTGCGGGAGTTTGACCTCGTCAACTGCACTTTTGTGGAGGATGAGCCGTTCTACCTCCCGGAGGCGAAGTCCGATGTCTGTTGGTTGGGTCGTGACGAAATTCTCGTTGGCAGTGACTTTGGTCCGGGGTCACTGACGGATTCGGGCTACCCGCGGCAGGTGCGTCGGTGGCGGCGCGGCATGCCGTCGTCAAGCGCGGATGTGATTTTCTCAGGCCACAGTGATGATGTGGCCGTGGGCGGCTGGTTCGACGCGACGGAGGGTTTTGAGCGGCTGTTTGTCGAGCGTGCGCATGATTTTTATAATTCGCAGCGGTTCGTGGCAGCGGAGCGTCCGGGCAAGTTGGCGGCGCAGCAGAATGGGGACTTTTCCCTGCAGATCCTGGAGGTACCGCAGGACTGTCGCACGAGTGTCCATAGGCAGTGGCTGGTGCTGATGCCGCGCACGGAGTTCAATGGCATTCCGGCTGGTGGCGTGGCCGTTGTGGAGCTCGAAAAGTGGCTGGCAGGCTCGCGTGAGGTGGAGGTGATTTTCACCCCGGATGCGCACACGTCGTTCCAGCAGCTCGCGTGGACGAAGAACTTCCTGGTGCTGACGCTGTTGGAGGATGTCGCGACGAAGGTGGTTGTCTTGCGGGAGGGCTCATGGGAGCCGGTGGAGGCCTTCGGCGAGTTACCTGCGCAGGCCACTGTGAGCGTGATTGATACGGCCTCTGAACGCGATGATGAGATCTGGTTGGTGTCGACCTCGGCAACGCAGCCGGCAACCCTCTGGTACGGGCAAGTCGGCAGCCCGCTCACGGAAGTGCGGCGTGCTCCGGCGCTCTTCGACAGTGAGGGGTTGGAGACACGCCAGCACTGGGCGACCTCGGCCGATGGCACGCGCATTCCGTATCGCATCACCGGCCGCTTCGGCGCGGAGGCGGGCGCTGATACAGGTGATGGCACAGGCGCGGAGACAACCACAGACGCACCCACTCCGAACCCAGCCCCAACCCTCGTGCACGCCTACGGCGGTTTCGAGGTCTCGCTGGTCCCGCAGTACTCGGCGATTCGTGGCCTGACCTGGCTCGAGCGCGGCGGTTACTTCGTGGAGGCCAACCTGCGTGGCGGTGGCGAATTCGGTCCGACCTGGCACTCCTCGGTGGTCAAGACTGAGCGGATGAGGGTCTATGAGGATCATCAGGCCGTGCTGCGCGACCTTGTTGGACGTGGCTACTGCACCCGCGAGCAGCTGGGCGTACGTGGCGGCTCCAACGGCGGGTTGCTAACCGCTGTCTGCCTCACCTCCTACCCGGAGTTGGTAGGCGCAGTGGTGTCCCAGGTGCCGCTGGCGGACATGATGCGCTATCACAGGCTGTCCGCGGGAGCCTCGTGGATGGCCGAGTATGGAAACCCGGACGACCCCACCGAGCGGGCTGCGATTGCGCAGTATTCGCCGGTCCAGCGCGTCGTCAAGCGAGAGCAGCGCGCCTACCCACCGGCGTTGATTACGACTTCCACCAGGGACGACCGTGTCCACCCGGCGCATGCGCGGAGCCTGGCGTGGCTGCTGGAAGAGGCGGGACAGCCGGTGGACTATCACGAAAACACAGAGGGCGGGCACGCGGGCGCAGCGGATAATTCGCAGGTCGCGTTCGTCGAGGCGCTCATATCTACGTGGCTGTGGAACAAGCTCAAGTAAGGTAACAGCCGTGAGTAGCGCTGATTTCACTAATCCATATACCGGTATCGCGTTCAACCTGGGTTTCCGGGTGAACAAATACGAGCTGGACCTCGACTATCGGGTCGGGCCGAATCGTCTGAAGGCGACGGCGACTCTGCATATCGAGATCAACGCCTGGACCTCGCACATCACGCTCGACTTTGCGGATGCGCTGGGGGCCGATTCGGTGGATGCGATTTCCGATTCGCAGGCACACTCAATCGATGTGAAGCGTTGGCGCCATTCGGGTCGTAAGCTGCGAGTCACCTTCGACCGCGAGCTAGCTCCCGACGAGACGCTGCGGTTGATTGTCACTTACTCGGGCACGCCACGTCCGGTGCGCTCGAAGTGGGGCGAAATTGGCTGGGAGGAACTGGAAAACGGTGCGCTCGTGGCATCGCAGCCGGTGGGCGCGGCGTCGTGGTACCCCTGCGATGACGATCCCGAGGTCAAGGCATTTTACGAGTTCACAATGGTCACCGACGCTCCCTACGAGGTCGTCGCACCAGGGCTTGCCGACGCTCCGGTGAACGTGGGCGGATCGCGCCGCCGCTGGCGGTTTGTCACCGAGGAGCCCATGGCCTCCTACCTGGCCACCATCAATGTCGGCCAGTTTAAGAAGGTCGAGCTGCCGTGCCAGACCTCGACTGTGGTGGCGTGGGTGCCTTCTGAGCTGGTGGCCAATGCTCGCCATGACTTCCGCGATCAGGGGCGCATGCTCGATGAATTCGCCAAGCTCTTTGGCCCTTACCCCTTCCGCGCTTACCAGGTGGTCATTTGTGAGGATGACCTGGAGATCCCCATTGAGGCACAGGGGCTGTCCATCTTCGGTGCCAACCACGCCGACGGCAAGGACACGTGGAATCGACTGATCGCCCACGAGTTGTCGCACCAGTGGTTCGGCAACAGTGTCGGCATTTCGCAGTGGCGCGATATCTGGCTCAACGAAGGGTTTGCCTGCTACTCCGAGTGGGTGTGGTCCGAGGTCAGCGGTGGTGCCAGCGCGGATGTGCACGCCCGCAAGCATTACCTGGATTTGCTTGAGGAAGAGCAGGACATCGTCATCGCCAACCCGGGACCAAAGCTGATGTTCGACGACCGCCTGTACAAGCGCGGCGCGCTGACTGTGCACGCTCTGCGTCTGCTGCTGGGCGACGAAGTGTTCTTTGACCTGGTGCGCAAGTGGACCACCACTAACCGCCACAGTGTGGTCGATGCAGTGGACTTCCGCGCACTGGCCAACCGCGTGTGCCGTGAGCGTGGCATCACCACCTCGCACCTGGATGTCATCTTTGACTCCTGGCTGTCACGCAGCTCCTTGCCAAACTTCCCCGCTGACCCGACGCGCTCCCCTGCTGACCAGGGCATCGGCGATAATGGTGCTCCAATCGTGGACGAGAAGCTGGCTGCTCAGTTTGCAAAGCTCGGCTACTCGAAGGCCAAGGACTAGAGAGCTAGAGGCACGTCAATGTCCGGTTTCAAATGGTTGTCGCTGGCCACGATTGTCGCGGCGATAGGCAGCTTCGCGGTGCTGATTATTTCGGCCCGCGCACTTCCCAATGCTATAAACCTGCAGTTCGTGGCGTTTTGGGGACTGTTCTTCGCGCTCACGGGTGTTCTCGGCGGGTTGATGCAGGAGACCACGCGCGCGATTGGTGCTGCGGAAGCGCGGAACCGGAAGCGGGAGCGGCCCCGTGAACAGACCCCAGAGCAGAAGCCGGAGCAGGAACAGGAGCAGACAGCTACCGAAACGGGTCAAACTCTCGGCGCTCGTCCCATCACGGTTTCGCTGGGCGTCGCCGCAGTTACTTTCATCACCATGGCAGTGACGGGTCCGCTGTGGGCCCCACTGGTCGTGCAGGATGATGCCGGCACTGCAATTCTGCTCATGGCCTCTGGCCTTGCTCTGTACTCCATGCAGGCCACCACCTCGGGTCTGCTCAGCGGCCGCCAGCTGTGGGGCCCCTACGCCGCCCTAATCATGATCGACATTCTCGTGCGCGTAGCACTGGCACTCGTCGCCTGGTACTTCGGCTGGGGTCTGCTGGCCTGGCTGATTATTACGGTGTTCGGGACAGTCAGTTGGCTTATTCTCGCGCTGTTTTCCTCGGCAACCCGCTCGGTCATGTTCGCGCGTGCCGACGTCCCGGTGCGCCGCTTCATCACTCTCATGGTCACGGCCATGGGCGCATCTGGCGCATCTGCTGTGCTGGTCACAGGTTTTCCGACAATCGTCAAGATTGCCGGCGAAGCGGTCACCACTGACGCCGGGATAGCCGAGTCACTTACCCCGCCGCATGCCAACAACTTCACCGCAGCAGTGACCATTGCGGGAATCGCCTACGCCGTAACGCTGACCCGCGCTCCGCTGCTCATGCCCTTGGAGAAGTTCCAAAACGCCATCATTGTGAGCTTTGTCCGGCATCGCTCCGAGGGCGTGCTGGCAGCGCTGGCCAAGCCGTTGGGGGCGCTGGCTGCTTTCGGCACCTTCGGGGCGGGCCTGGCATGGCTCATCGGCCCGTGGATCATGACTCTCATCCTGGACGATAGCTATCACGTGTCCGGACCGGTGCTCGCGGCGCTGACGCTCGGTGCGACGTTGACCGCCATGTTGATGATTACCGGCTCGGTCACCTTGGCAGTGGAAAAGCACCATATGTATCTGATCGGTTGGTTGGCTGCGACCACGATCGCCGTTGCCATTCTTTTCCTCCCTGGGCACCTGTCGGTACGCACGGTCGCGGCTATCGCCGTAGGCTCTGCAGTAGGTGTTGCCATTCACCTGCTTGCGCTGCGCACACTTTCCCCACGTGCTGCCAGGTCAGCCGTATCGGAGGCTTTTGCGGTGGAATAACACCACCCGCATCCGATGCCCCCCCCCCAAAAAAAAGCACCGTCCATATCCCCCTGCAACTCCCAAGGTTCGAGACTCACATGTCCACCATCACTAACCTCACGGTTCTCATGACCGTCTACCACCGCGTCGTCCCCGACCAGCTCGATACTGCGCTGCAGTCGCTGTGGAACCAGACGCGTCCGGCCGCGCACGTCATTGTGGTCATCGATGGCCCGATTGGGCAGGAACTCGACCGGGTCGTCGTCAAGCATGAACAGGCGCATTCGGAGATGACAGTGCTGCGGTGTGCGGAAAATGGTGGCTCGGGAGTGGCTTCGCAGGCGGGTCTTCAGCTGGTGGAAACACCATGGGTGGCGCGGCTGGATGCGGACGATATTGCGCGTGCGGACCGATTTGAAAAGCAGTGGGACGCGCTGACCGCTGACCCCGAGTTGGATGTATTGGGCAGTGCAATGGCGGAGTTCGAGGGCACGCCGAACAATGTGGTGCGCGTGCGGACTCTGCCGCAGACGCACGCCGAGATTGCGCGTTATATCAAGATCAATTCGCCTGTAAATAACCCCTCCTCGATGCTGCGCACGGCGAAGGTGCGTGAGGTCGGCGGGTATCGCGACATCCGTCTGATGGAGGACTATGACCTCTGGGTGCGTCTCATGGCCGCTGGCGCGAAGTTTAAGAATCTGCCCGAGCCGCTGGTGTACTTCCGCGCCGACGGCATGTTCGAGCGACGAACCTCGCGCGGCATCATCCGCGGTGAACGCCAGCTCCAGCGCACGCTGGTAGCTGAGGGACTGATTTCCCGGCCACGGGCGGTGTTTAACTTGGCGGTGCGGACACTTTTCCGACTTTTGCCAACTCAGCTCATGTCACGCGCATATCGACGATTGTTTGTGCGGTAGGCTTCGGAGCGATGACTGACAACATGGATTTCTCGGACACCTGGCTGATTGTGCCGTGCTACAACGAGGGCCAGGTTATTCGTGAGGTTCTCGAGCACGCTCGCGAGACCTTCCCCAACATTGTCGCGGTCAACGACGGCTCTTCGGATAACTCCAGCCTGGAGATCCACAGGGCCGGCGCTCACCTGGTCAACCACCCTGTCAATTTGGGTCAAGGTGCCGCTATCCAGACCGGCGTGGAATACGCTCGCGCGCAGGCTGGATCGAAGTACTTTGTCACCTTCGACGCCGATGGCCAGCACCAGGTCAAGGACGTCGTCGCTATGGTGCAGCGACTGCGCACCGAACCAATCGACATCATTGTGGGAACCCGTTTCGGCCGCCCTCGCGCCGAGGATGACCAGGTGCCGCTGATTAAGCGAATTGTCCTCAAGACGGTGGTCATGTTGTCACCACGCACGCGCCGGCTCGGGCTTACCGACGCCCACAACGGCCTACGCGCCTTCAACCGCACGGTGGCAGAGCAACTGAACCTGCGCATGAACGGCATGAGCCATGCCTCCGAATTTGTCGAGGTCATGGACAACAGAGGCTGGCGTACCGCTGAGCAGCCGGTGGATATCCTCTACACGGAATACTCCATGTCCAAAGGGCAATCCTTGTTCAACGGTGTCAATATCCTTGCCGACTCCCTGATTTCGAAGAGGCTGCCATGACCGCATCCATCGTTCAAATTATTTTGCTGCTGGCGATGGTGGGCCTGGTCGCTTACTTCGTCGCTAACCGTCGTAAAGCGCGCGCCAAGGCGGGCGTGAAACTGGGATTCGTCGTTTTCGTCATCGCGTGTCTGTGGGCAATCGTGCGTCCCGACGATCTGACCGTGGTGGCCAACTGGATTGGTGTGACCCGGGGCACCGATTTGCTGCTCTACGTACTGGTGTTGGCGTTCGTGTTTACCACGGTGTCGTCCTACATCCGCTTCCGCGAACAGGAGCTGCGCTACGCACGACTGGCTCGTGCAGTGGCCTTGAAGACCGCTGTGCGTCCGGAAGAAGAAATTGTGATTTCGGGCAGCCAGAACAGCAGCCAAAAAGACAGCGCGACGAACGCCGAGAACAACGCTCCGTCCGACTAATCGGCACGCTAAGCGCATGTGAATCTGAGGCTGTGGTTCCATAGAAGCCATGAGCGAAGAAAATAAGGACAACATCGCCGCTGACAACAGCAGCGATTCGCAGCAGCCCTCGGCAGACGCAGCGCCGCAGGGGACACAGCAGGAACCCCAGCAGGCTTCTCAGCCGGTACCCACTGAACAGGACTTGGAGTCCTGGTCTGCCGACAGTGATGGAAAAACCAAGTCGTGGTACTCGATTCCGAACGCCGCATGGGCGCTAGCTGTCGTCGCATTGATCGTTGTCGGCGCAGCGGGCTTCTTCGCTGGCTCGCGTTCGGCTAGCTTCAACGGCGTGAGCACCGTCAACATGGCGGGCGTTGCACCAGGCAAGGGGGAAATTGCGCCTGTACCTGGCCCGAATGGCTCTTTCGACGCCAGCATCTACGGCCCAAAGGCGGGAGCGCAGCTGAAGTCCCCGGAGGATATGGACAATGTCCACCGCCGCAATGAAAATGATCCTTTTGCTCTCGGTGCAGTGGATGCGCCGGTCGTAATCTCGATCTACTCGGACTTCGAATGCCCGTTCTGCGCGAAGTTCGCAAACGAAACCGAGTCTGCCCTCGTGGAAAAGTACGTCAATGAGGGACTGGTCCGCCTGGAGTGGAACGACATGGCCATCAATGGCGAGAAGGCCATCAAGGACGCTGAGGCCGGCCGTGCCGCGGCAGCTCAGGGCAAGTTCTGGGAGTTCTCCCGTGCGCTGTTTAAGAAGGCCGGCGAGAAGGGCCAGGGCCACCCGGAGTTCACTGAAAAGGAACTGATTGCCGTCGCTCGCGAGGCCGGTGTGCCGGACATGAAGCGCTTTGAAAAGGAACTTAAGGACGGCAAGTGGACCGAGGCGGTCGAGAAGGCCACCCAGTTCGGTTCCATGCTGGGCATTTCCGGTACTCCGGGCTTCCTCGTTGGTACTCAGTTCGTCTCGGGCGCACAGCCTCTCGACGTGTTCGAGGACAATATCGAGCTGGCTCTCATCCACGCCAAGCGCGCGGAGGAAGCTGGCAAGTAACCTGGCTGACTCACGGCTAACCTACGCGGACGACTGCGCGAAGCCGCCCGCGTAAGCTGCGCTAGCCCTGATTCCGGAAGTACTCCACAGTACGGGCAACACCTTCCTGAATACTCATAGCTGGCTCCCAGCCGAGTACCTCACGCGCCCGCGTGGGATCCAACGCCGACCGCGCCACATCACCAGTGCGCGGCGGTGCAAACTCTGGATTATCCTCGGCATCCGCAGCCTGCGCCACCAACGAGTGCAGCTGCCGATCCGAGGTTTCTACGCCGGTGCCAATATTAAAGCGCATTCCACCACCGACCTCGCCGGATGCGCGGTAGAAAGCATCCACCACATCGTCGACATAGACATAGTCGCGGGTATTTCCTCCGTCACCGAATACCTTGGTTGGCTCTCCCGCCAGCAGTCGCTGAGCGAAAATAGCCACCACACCGGCCTCGCCGTGCGGATCCTGCCGCGGGCCGTACACATTCGCCGGCGCGATGTGCGAGCATTCGAGCCCGTAAAGATTGCGGAACATATTCAAGTACAGTTCGCCCGTTGCCTTTGAGGCGGCATAGGGGCTCATCGGATTGACCGGCACGTTTTCCGTCACCGGAAGCTCCTCCGGCGTGCCGTAGATGGAACCGCCCGAAGATGTAAACACAACCTTGCGGACACCGTGCTTTCGGGCCGCATCGGCAAGTTTGATTGTGCCAATGATGTTCAGCGTCGCATCTCGCACCGGGTCGGCCACGGAAATCCGAACATCAATCTGCGCTGCGAGGTGGAAAATAACCTCCGGGCCGCTTTGCTCGAGCAGCTCGTCCCAGTCCACCTCCAGCACATCGGCGGTTATGAACTCAAAGTCGTCGTTAAGCGATGCCTGCTGGAGGTTTTCCAGCTTTCCGTGGGAGAGATCGTCCAGCGCCGTGACCGCGTACCCTTCAGCCAGTAGCCGGTCAACCAGCGTCGAACCGATAAATCCCGCACCACCCGTCACCAGCGCGCGCGATTTCGCGCTTGCCGACGATTCTGTCATCGCGGTGGCCGGTGATTCGTTCTTGTGCTTCTCCATAGGAAGAACTATAGGCGCTTAGTAAGGAAAACCGCTTATACGTGTGCCAACCTCACATTGACGGGGTTGATTAGTCTTCCGAGGAATGCGAGATTACTCAGCGCGCTGTGGCAGGTTGACAGTGGAATTGAAGAAAATAACCAAGCCCATCAGGATGGCGATGACCATACCGCCACCGAGCATGACCGGGTAGGTCATCCAGGAGATGGACTCGGAGAGCTTGGTCAGAATTGCCGGGAATGCGAAGCCGACGTAGGTCAGGCAGTAGAAGATACCGGTCAGACCAGCCATATCGCGTGGGCCAGCGATGCGCTGTACCTCGTTGAGGCCGGTAAACATGGACAGACCGTAGCCGGCGCCCAACACCAGCGCTGCAATGAACGCCGTCACTGCGGTGGGGTTGGCGGACATCCATGCGGCCATTCCCATGCCGATAACCACGATGCCAATTGCGATTAGCGAACCGCGGGCGTTGTGCTCGGTCACAAAGCGGGGACCAATCTGCTGAATACCAAAACCGCAGAGCAGCGCAAACAGTGTGACCATCGCGGAGTAGAACACTGGCTGGGAGACGTGGTCCTGAAGCAGAGACGGAATGATTGCGTAGGCAACACCGGCTGCACCGAAGACCCACGGCGCTCCCATCGCGGCGACGAGCAGGAAGCGACGGTTAGTTACCGATGGGGTACGTAGAGACTCCCAGAGGGTCTCGCGCGGAGCATTACTGCCGCCCAGGTGCGGCGACTGGCGGGTCTCCGGCACGGCCAACAGACCGAAGATTGTCGGGATAGAAATCAGGATGTGGATGATATAAGCCAGCTGCCCCGGCAGCGGTGCGAACTGCGCCAGCGTGCCGGCAATTCCCGCACCCAGACCAAAGCCCAAGGTCAGCGCCATGGACTGACGCTTCGCACCCGAGGTTGACTTGGCCTTGGGGTCAAAGCGCGGATCAGAGAGCTCTTTTACCCACGAGCCGCCCACGGCCATGACAATGCCGACTGCCAAGCCAGAGATAAAGCGACCAGTGAGAATAAGCGGGGCGGTAGTCTCGCCCAACGCAATAAGAGTCGACCCCAGAATCGAGAGAACCGGCGCGGCGAGCATCACCGGCTTACGGCCGATACGGTCCGAGATTGGGCCGGAAATCAGCAGTGCCGGCGCGATACCGAGGGCGTAGACCAGCAATAGAAGGTCAATAAACACCGGCGCCAGGTCGGCATTTTCGCGGTACATCACCATCAGCGGCGTGAATTCGTTGCCACCCCACGCGACGGCGAAAACTGCAATTGCGGCAAGCAACCACAGCGGCGTGCCCTTATTGGATTTGGCCCTGCCGTGAGGTACCTCATTTTCATTGCCGTTAGTTCCTGCGTGAGAAGACATGTCGTTTACTTTACGACGGTCCCCAGCGCCTTACGCGCAATGGTGGAAATTGAGTTACGGGGGCTAACCACAAAAGATGTGTCGGGGTGGTTTCGGCGCTTGGCGCTACCACCGCCCCAAAATGCCCCTGAAACCTGGGGCCCACACCCCCGTCTCGGGGTGGCTTGTTGCCAACCTTGTTTCCCTGCCCCATCCGGGGGCAGTGCCCTTTTCGACACTACATCGTTATTGTTCCGTTACTTCTTCTGTATCTTGAGCCACTTTTGCCACACCATTCACACAACTTCTGAATATATAATTACAAATTAGTTCAATGTGGGGGTAGTCGAACAGCCATAAAACGCAGATTTCCCCTACTTAAGACAGTCTCACGCACAAACGGCCATCAGCTCGCGCACATCAGGCCGGAAACGGCCCGTCGTTAAGCAGCATCCATTCCACACCCTTTACATACCCCCGATTCCACCTTTTTCAGACATCTAGAAAATGAATTCGGTCACAAACAAAGGAAATCTACCGCCATTCACCAACCCCCATTACCCCCGTTGCCCACTTTTTGTCGTCGCTCGCTGAAGTTCAAACGCTGGTCGCTACCGGTCTGGCTGTGTAAGAATTCGACACCGTCAAACAATCTGTCCATTCCCCAAACGCTGGCTGAGAAAAACCTGGGGCGATTTCTGCACGACCGCTGAGATCGCCAAGGTCCTCGATGGCCGTGCGGACGGGTATGTAAAGAAAGTCTTGTTGTTTTATGACTACTTCGATCATCGCGAATGATCCCAAGCAGCGCCGCAAGGTGCTCACGGGAACTCTCGTGGGTACGACCATCGAGTTTTATGACTTCCTGATTTACGCTCAGGCCGCAGCTATCGTGCTCGCTCCGCACTTCATCGAGCCGGCTGCGAAGTCGAACCCACAGGTCGCTCAGGTGCTCGCCTGGGCAACCCTGGGTATTTCCTTCCTCTTCCGCCCGCTTGGCGCTATCGTCGCCGGCCATATCGGTGACCGCTACGGCCGCAAGATGATTCTGGTCTTCACCCTCATCGGCATGGGTGCAGCTACTTTCTGTATCGGTCTGCTGCCGACTTATGAGTCAATCGGCATCGCTGCACCTATCCTGCTGGTTCTGCTCCGTATCTTCCAGGGCCTTTCCGCGGGTGGCGAATGGGGCGGTGCGGCCCTGATGTCCGTGGAGTACGCACCGAAGGAAAAGCGCGGTATCTACGGCGCATTCCCGCAGGCCGGTGTTCCGCTGGGTCTGACCCTGGCTACCGGCACCATGCTGATTGTTATGGCTATCATCGGCGAGGAAGCCTACATGGACTGGGGTTGGCGTGTGCCATTCCTGCTGTCCTTCATCCTGGTTCTGGTTGGTTACATGATTCGTCGCACCGTCGATGAGTCCCCGGTCTTCCAGGCTATGCAGGCTGAGTCTGCTGAGCGCTCCGCTCCGCTGCCGGAGCTCTTCCGCAACCACTGGGGCAAGGTTATCCAGGGCGCCCTGATCTTCGCTGCTCAGCAGGCCACCGGTTACCTCGTGATCGCATTCTTCGGCGCTTACGCACAGAAGACACTGGGTTACCCCGCAACCGTCGCTTGGACAGGCACTCTCGTCGCCGGTATCTGCTGGACCATCTTCATGTTCATGGCCGGCGCTTGGTCCGACCGTATCGGCCGCGCAAAGACCTTCATCATCGGCTACGTCCTAATCATGATTTGGGAAGCCGTCATGTGGAGCCTCCTGGATAAGGGCCCGTTCCTCTACGTCATGACCGTCGCAGTCCTCACCCTGCCGCTGGCACTGACCTTCGGCCCGCAGCCTGCCATGTACTCCGAGATGTTCCCGGCTGAGGTTCGCTACTCCGGCGCTTCCATCACTTACGCCATCGGCGCTGTCCTGGGTGGTGCATTCGCACCGATGATTGCCCAGATGATCATGGACGCCACCGGTAACCCGTTCTACATCTCCATCTACCTGATGGCCATGGCTATCCCGGCACTGATTGCCCTGTTCCTGCTGCCGAAGGGTCTTGAAGACCGAGACCTCATCGAGCACCCGGAAACTAACCTCGACGAAGTTAAGTCGCGCGTCTAGTTCCCACAGCTAGGGGGTCTGCCCCACCGAGGGTCTGATTACGCGAGCCGTCGTCAAGCACTGCACAACGCAGTATTTGCTTGACGACGGCTTTTGCGTTTCCGCCTTCGTTCTATCCCGGTAGCTTGTTTCCGACCCGTGGCCCCGATTTCCTCATGAGTTTCTCAGTCGAAAGCGGCTGACAAGCCCCAGATATCCCATTAACGTTGGGTTATGGCACAGACTTCTTCCAGCTCCACGCGAATCCCCCGCCGTCGCTCGACCGACGGTCCGAAGACGCTCCCCTCCCGTCCTGAACCGGAAGTGGCAGGTGCACTGCAAAAGGCCCTGGACGGCTATTTCCCCGAGGCGCGCGCTGATGTCCGCGTCCTTCTAGAAGACCCCTCCCTGCGGCCCACCTCTGGGCTGACCGTGGAGGAGGCCAGGCAGCACACCACCGAGTCACTGTCCAAGGTGCTTAAGACCGGCATGCCCTATGGCGCTTTCCGCACTGACCAGGGCGGCACAGGAGATACCGGTGGCACTCTCACCGGGATTGAAATGCTTGGCCACACCGACTTGTCGTTGATGGTGAAGTCCGGAGTGCAGTGGGGCCTTTTCGGCGGCGCTGTCAGCAACCTGGGAACAGAGCGTCACGGCGAGTTGGTGCGTGACCTCATTGAGCTGCGGGCTCTCGGCTGCTTTGCGATGACCGAGCGCGGCCACGGCTCGGACGTCCAATCACTCGAGACCACGGCGCACTACGACCCCGAGACGGAAGAATTCATCCTCAATTCCCCTACGGCTTCCTCTGAGAAGTGGTTTTTGGGCAATGCCGCGCGCGATGGGCGCTGGGCTGCGGTCTTTTGCCAGCTCTACACACCAGGGCAGGAAGAATCCCATGGTGTGCACTGCATTGTCGCTCGAATCCGCAATGATGATGGTTCGCCTGTCGACGGAGTTGCTATCGGCGACCACGGCACCAAGGGCGGCCTCTTGGGCGTGGACAACGGCACTCTCATGTTCGATCATTACCGCGTGCCGCGGGAGAACCTGCTTAACCGTTTTGCAGATGTCTCGGCCACTGGCGAGTACAGCAGCGATATTGACAGCCCCAATGCACGGTTTTTCACAATGCTCGGTGCCCTCGTGCGCGGCCGCGTGACAGTCGGTGCAGCCGCTGGTGCGGCAACCCGCACCGCATTGACCATCGGCACCAAGTACGCACACTTGCGGCGCCAATTTGCTCCCGACGATTCGCTACCGGAAAAGAAGCTCATTGAGCACCGCCAACACCGAATCCGACTACTCCCCCGCATTGCGCGTTCGTACGGTCTGCAATTTGCCACCAACCTGCTGATCAAGCGGATTCACGACCTCGAAGCGGAAGGGCTGGACCGTGCGAATCTAACCCCGGAGCAGGCTCGCGATCTACGTGAAGCGGAGGCACATGCCGCCGCATTGAAGGTCGCCAACACCGCGCATGCCACCGATGCCATCCAGGAGATGCGTGAGGCCACCGGTGGAGCTGGCTACCTGGCGGAGAACCTGTTGACCATTCTCAAAGAGGACTCTGACGTATTCACTACCTTTGAGGGCGACAACGTGGTGATGTTGCAGCTGGTCACCAAGGAACTTTTGGGTGGTTTTGCCCGGGAGGTACAGAGTTTTTCCAACCTGGAAATGGTGCGCTTCGGCCTCGACAATTTCAGTGGCATTTTGCGCCGTCGCACCGGTGCGGATGCCGTCGTTCAGAACCTCTTGGATGCGCTGACTGACGCTGATGAGTCCTCACTCTTTGACCCCGCCAGCCAGATGCAATTGCTCATCGAGCGCGAGAATCGACTTCTCAAGTCCCTTGCTCGCAGGCTGCGCCCGGCGCGGAAACTGCCTGTGGAAAAGGCCGCGAAGCTGGTGGACAAGGTCCAGGACCACATGATTTCCTGCGCGTGGGCGCATATCGATCGCATGATTTTGGAAGCGTTTTTTGAAGCTGAATCCACACTCACAGATGAGCGCTCTCAAGAAGTGCTCGAGCAGGTTCGCGATGTGTTCTTCCTGTCGGTGGTCTGCGATAACGCCGGCTGGTTCTTGGAGCAGTCACTGCTCACCGGTACTCGCACCAAGGGCGCGCGGGCGGGCTTGGCCGATCTTGTTGATTCTCTTGGCCCCTGGTCTGAGGTGCTTGTCGACGCCTTTGGCACCCCCAGCACGATGCTGGATATCCCAATGATGGAGCCTTACGACGCGATGACACCGAAAGCTAAGGCAAACCCGGCTAGTTAGCGGGTTGGCCGGTTGGCCGCTGTGGTGGCTGCTGTGGCGGTGACTGGTGTGAGGTAGCTACGGCCTGGATGAGCAGGTTGGCTACTGCGCCAAGAAACCTTCCAGCCCAGCCACAGTGGCCTCTGCCAAGCGCTGACGGCCTTCGTTGGAGGTCAAGAGGGCAATGTCGCTGCTATCACGCATGTTGCCGTATTCGACCAGTGCCTTTGGCTTCGTCGATAGGTTGAGTCCGGTGAGGTCTGCGCGTGGATTCAGTCCTTCGCTGCCGAGATAGTTGGATGGAGCAAAACCGGCTGCGACGAAAGCATCGCGCAGGGCGGTTGCCAGCGCGGTAGATCCCTGCTCGTCATTATTGGCGAGCGGCTGCGAAATCGCAGACACATGGAATCCACGGTTGCCCTCTCCAGCGCCGTCAGCGTGAAGACTCACCACGGCATCGGCGTTGGAGGCATTTTCCTTCTCTGCACGGGCATCGATGCAATCTGCACGACCGGTGTCATCCTCGCGGCTGAGCAGCACCTGAGCACCGCGCTGTTCGAGCAGCTGCTTGATTTCCTGCGCCATCAGCCAATTGAACTCGTGCTCCGGGAAGCCGTCGTTGGAAGCGGTACCGGAGGTATTACATGGCTTCTGGCCACCGCGGCCGTCAGTGACCATCAAGTCGGCAGGTGGTGGGGTGCCGGCGTGTCCCGGATCGAGGTAGATGACCTTGCCAGCTACAGCGCTGGAACCGTCGGCACGCGAAGTAGCGCGATTAGCTTGCTGTTGTGGTGCATCGCCCGGAGCGACCGCGTCGGGGTTAGCAGAATCAGACATTGCAGACTCCTCATTCGGCGGAGTGGGATTCGGCATCTGCATGGCCTCTTCTTCAGCTGCCAACGACGTTTGCGTTTCCGTAGACGCAGCCTGCTGAGCGCTTCCTGCGTTGGAAGCCTCCGTGTCGATGGTGCAAGCTACAAGACCGGCTGGCAAGATTGCCGCAGCCACCAAAGCCACAGCTAGTCGTCTTGCTGATCGCTGCACTGCTAGTCCCTGGTGTCCGTGCTGCCGCATAGTGCGTTCTCCTAGTTTCCGCATACCTGCCATGTGTTGAATAACAGTAGCAAACACTCGATTGAGAGTCGCCGGCTCCGAGATTTCCTCCCCCTTCGTTTCGGGGAATCACCGCACGTCGGGACGTGTGCAGGATTTTTCAGCACTTATCACCGAGGGGTTTAGTGATTCCCCTTCGCCTGTGCTGCCAAACCCGTAAGCATTAAGTCCACAAGCTTTTCTTGCACACCGGGAAAGTACTGCTCGACCGCTGCAGAGTTAGGAAGGGGACGCGACACCACAGCGAGCCCAAGGTGGAAATCAATCGGTGCAACGCCCTCCGGGCATAGCCCAGCTGCTTTTGCCTTATCCAGCAGTCGCGTATAGCTCTGACGCAACTCCGTCATTCGCTTTTCGATAATGCCATCAATCTTTTTCGCCTCGCTCCCCAAACTGGTACTGAAATCGCTGAATAATGCCTGGGCAAGTGCCGCAACACTTAATTCCGCGATCGCGTGGACTGCTTCGTGCCAAGCGCCGTCCGGATCGTCGTCAAACTGAGCTACGGCTGCCTCAGTAATCCTGTCGATATCAGCTGCAACACGAGCACTGACTGCGCCGAGAAGCTCAATCCTGCTGGGAAAGTGCCTGCTTGCCGTAGCTACACCGACACCGGCCTCCCTGGCAATCGCACGCATGGATACACCGGCTCCTTGCTCTATCAAGAGTTTTCGCGCTGCTTCCACGATGGCATCACTGTTCATCACTGCATCTTGTCTCACACTTGCATCCTAACAAACGGAACACTATGCTCCACTTTGTAAGTGAAACACTCTGCTCCAGTTAGGAGATAGGCCATGTCAACAGCTACGACTGAGACGAAAAAAGCCTCACCCGCCCCCAAAGCAGTAGCCGTGATCTTCGGTATTCCGCTCGTCATCGGGCTCATGCTCTTCGCGTTCCTGGCACCGACATTTGCCTCCGGCCCGAACGATGTCCCCATTGCGCTGACTGCCCCCGCCCCAATATCCGAACAAATCACCCAAGCCATCGAACACAAAGCTGGCGACGATGCTCCTGATATCCAGGTGATGGACACCCCTGACGCCGTACGCGAGTCAATCCTCAATCGCGAAACTGTTGGCGGCATCGTCATCTCCCCGACGGGCGCTACCGCCTACACCGCTTCAGGCAACGGCGCACCTTACTCGCAGCTTATCGACGGCATTGCGACGACCCTCGAGTCTCAAAACATCCCTGTAGAGCGGGAGGATTTGGCTCCAACCACACAGGATGACCCACAAGCTTCCGGTGTCGCGCTCCTCGGCTTGCCGCTGGCTTTCGGCGGTATCATCTCGGCAGTTATAGCCACCTTCCTCTTCCGAGGTAAGAAGTGGACGAAATTGGGTGTCCTCGCTGGCATCGCAGTCTTCGGAGCCCTCGTGGCAACGTGGATGCTCCACTCTGTCTACGGCACGCTTTCGGGCAGCTTCGGCATGGAATGGCTGGCTATTTCTCTGGGAATCCTGGCTACCTCAATGCTTACCGCCGGGCTTGCGGCCATTATTGGCACTCCCGGTGTGGGCATCGGCGCCATTTTGACGATTTTCTTGGCGAACCCGCTCTCTGGACTGTCCACCGGCCCCTGGCTGCTTCCGGCCGGTTGGTCCACCCTTGGCCAGTGGATGCCCATTGGGGCGACTGGCTACCTAGTCAGGTCACTGTCATTTTTCGATGGCAACGGTGCTGGGGCAGCGTGGTGGGTTCTCATCGTCTGGGTTGCCGCTGGATTCGCTCTCCTCATGTTTGACCGATCCAAAAAATAAAAAACGGGACCCTTTTTAAAGGATCCCGTTTCAAACCGAGCCGCCTGCGAGAATCGAACTCGCGACCTTCTCATTACGAGTGAGACGCTCTACCGACTGAGCTAAGGCGGCACGCACATTGCGCCGAGCTTTCAAGCAAGCAGAAATAACCCTGCACAAAATGTACAAGCGGTAATACTACTGTACTGCCCCCATCGCTACCAAAATGGGGCCTGCAGTCCGCTGCATTAGGCGCGGCTACCGGCTTACCTACGACCAACCTGCCCCGCGATCTGCAATTTAGCCATCAATTCATCCATCAAGACCGTCAACTTCACTGCAGTCACGAGCATGCCGCGCACCTCGGTGACAGCATCGATGGAGGCCAATATCGCCTCCGGCGGAAGGCGTCGGGCTAGCTCCGTGGCTGTCCGACGACGGTCTGGATTTATGAGGTAGACCGCGCCATCGCCAAACTCAGAACCAGCACCAAAGCCCGAATCCCCCGAAGCAGTCTCACCACCACGTTCCGCCCCAAACGCCAGCACCAGGGCGTCACGGTAAAGCCCCATAATGTCGGTCAACGACAGGTCGATCAGATCTGACTCCGCGCGCCTGCGCCGCCGCTTCTGATTTTCCTCCAGCTCCTTGATAACCCCCTTAGAGCCGCGCAGTGCCGCCTGCGCACCCTTGCCGGACGCACCTACGCCCAGTGAGCGCTCGAGGTTCTCCAGCTCCTCAGCCTCTAGTGGCTCCATCCGCCGCTTGACCTCGCCTGCTACTTCGTTGGCCAGCTCACGCGCCGCCACGTATGACTTCGCCGGATCGAACACAGCCTCCACGAAATCCAGGGCCTTACCCCGCCAAGCACGCGAGCCCTCATCGGAGACAAAGCCACGCGCACGCCCAATGTGACCGTTGGACACCGTCGCGGCCCAGACCGCTTGCTCGTCGGTAAGCTCTGGCCGCTCGGCGCGCAGGAGGTTTGTGACATCGTCGATATGCGGCGTCGGCACATAGACATGGCGGCAGCGCGAACGGAGCGTAACGGAGAAATCCTCCGCGTTTGTCGTTGGTGCGCACATGATGATGACGGTGCGCAGAGGCGGCTCTTCCACCACCTTGAGCAGCGCATTTGAGGCGGATTCGTTGAGACGGTCGGCGTCTTCGATGATCAGCACGCGGCAATCCGCCGTCGTGGGCATCTTGTAAGCCCAGGGCCGCAGCTCGTCCCTCACCGTCGCCACCGAGATAATGGTGCCCTCCGGGCGCACGATTTTGATGTCGCCATGCGTTCCCGCCAGCGCCGTCCGGCAGCCCTCGCACTCACCGCATCCGGGGTTGTCATGCCTCGTGCACAGCAGCGCCGCCGCAAACGCCGTCGCCGTCACCGACCGCCCCGACCCCGCAGGACCAGTGAACAGCCAGGCGTGCGTCATGTCCGAGTCGCGTGGCACATCGCTTAACGACGACCCCGCGTCCCCACCTTCCGGCGAAACCTCCGCCCCATCGCCTGCCAGCGGTTGACCATTGGCAAAGCGATAATGCGCAGCGCGCACAGCAGCCTGCAGCCGCTGACGAACCCCACCGGTTTCGGGCATACGAGAAAACACGCTGCGCTCTGTCATGGGCTCTGTCATGGCCACAACTCTAGCGCGCCCCACAAGACTCTTGTGAGGTAACTACTCCCTGCAATCCGGGGTTGCCACTAAGGTAGTAGTCATGCAACGGCTCTGGCGAAATCTGAAATGGCTAAGCGGGACAATGTGGCCTGCTTATGCCTCATTTATCTTCGTCTGCAACCTTGTCGGAGCCATGATTGTCGGCTTGTTCCTCGGCATGCTGTTGCCACTGAACCAAGAAACTCACTTGCCACGGTTGGCCAATGGTGTCATTTATGCCCTGGCTGGGTACCTGGTTCTGGCGATTATCGCGGGCATCGGCACCACGTGGATCCTGTTCAAACCGCTGGTGAAATGGCAGCGTCATCCGGATATGCACGATCCGCGGCGGGTGCGATATCTGGTCATGCGCGTGCCCGTCTACCAGGCACTTTTGGGTACCGTCATCTGGTCTTTGGGCGTGATTGTCTTCAGCGGAGTCGCGTTCGCCTATGACAGCAAGATTGGCATGATGGTGCTGCTCACCTCGGTGCTCGGTGGCGCCATGGTGGCGCTGTTGACCTATCTGATTGCGGAGCGCATGGTGCGTCCAGTCGCCGTGGAGGCGCTGGCGCGTCGGGCTCCGGATTCCTCGCTGGAGCCACCGATTGGTCACCGCCTGCGCCAGACATGGGTGTTGACCAGCGGTGTTCCAGTGGTGGCAATCCTGCTTGTGCTGATTGGTCAGCGCCGTGGCCTATTCACAGATGACGCGGCAGATTTGCTGCCCACCATCACCGCGCTGGCAATTCTGGCTCTGATTACCGGCTATTTCGGCACGATGCTGGCCAGCATGTCCATCGTTGACCCGATTCGGGATCTCACGGGCGCAATCAACAAGGTTCGCCAGGGCCAGGTGGAAACACGCGTGCCTATTTACGACGGCTCCGAGATGGGCGTTCTCCAAGCGGGCTTCAATGAAATGATGCGTGGCTTGCAGGAGCGTCAGCGGGTCCGTGACCTCTTTGGCCGTTACGTCGGCTCTGAGGTCGCCCGTAAGGCTCTGGAAGAAAAGCCAACTTTGGGCGGCGAGAATCGCCTCGTCGCGGTGCTGTTTGTGGATGTAATTGGTTCAACCAACTTCGCGGAGAAGAACTCGCCAGAGGTCGTTGTCCGCGAACTCAATGCGTTCTTCGACCACGTTGTCGACTGTGTGCACCGCAATAAGGGCATTATCAACAAGTTCCAGGGTGACGCAGCTCTGGCTGTCTTCGGCGCTCCCCTGCCCCTCGACGACACGGCTGGTCACGCCCTCACCGCCGCCCGTGAACTGCGCGAGGAACTGCTCGACCTCCAACTCAGCGCTGGCATTGGCGTCTCCGCCGGTCATGTCGTCGCGGGCCACATCGGTGCTCGTGACCGTTTTGAGTACACGGTCATTGGTGACGCGGTTAACCAGGCCGCTCGTCTGACCGAGTTGGCTAAGGACACCCCGGGCCGCGTGCTCGCCACGGCTTCCACTATCCGCCTGGCCAACGAGGACGAGCAGGCTCGCTGGACCACCCTGAAGTCCGTGGAGCTGCGCGGCCGCACGCACATGACGCAGCTTGCGCGCCCGGTGCGCCCGACGCTTGCCGACGAGGCCTAGGGGGCAGCGGACTCGTCGGTCTCGCCAACCTGCGTACCCTCCCGCAAATCCTTTACGTTGGAGGAATGACTGACAGCCGCTCCAGCTCTAGCACCAGCCCCAGACCTCGCATGCTCGTCCCCGATGCCGCTCGCGGATTCGCTCTCCTCGGCATCGCAATCGCGAACATTGCCACTGCCTGGCTGGTTGCAGATCCCGAACTGCCCGCAGCATTCTTCGGAGGCGTCATAAACGACAGCATCGCCGACAAGGCCACCGTGCTGTTTACCGCTGTGACCGCACATAGCCGCGGGCTGCCGATGTTCGCAACGCTGCTCGGCTTCGGTGTCGGACTCATTGTCCGCAGTTTGGCCAGGAGGAACTTTCCACGGTCGCGGGCGCGGGTGGTCGTCGTAAAGCGATATGCGTTCCTGGGGCTGTTCGGCATCGCGCACATGCTGTTTCTGTTCTTTGGCGACATCATGTTTCTCTACGGCATCTGCGGCATCATCCTGGGGCTGCTTATGGGGCTTAGCAACAAGGTGCTGACGATTCTCGCGTGGATTGCGCTGACGATCAACGCTGCACTGAGCCTGCTGTTTTTGGGATTCGTAATTGCGATGCCCGACGCCGAGTTCGTCGGCTCCGACATGAGCGAGTTCGTCAACGGCGGTGCAATTGAAACGAGTTACCTGGATATGCTCGCCGCGAACCTCCAGGTCCTGACAATGAGCATCACTACCCTGCCACTGCAGCTGTTCCTCTACCTGCCGGTGATGATGATCGGCTTCGTGTGGGCTCGCAAGGGCGTGCTTGACGACGTTGACGCGCACCGTCCCCTGCTTATTCGGTGGCTCGTGGTGGCCGTGATTGTCGCCTTCGGTGTCGGAATCCCTATGGGGTTGGCAGCGATTGGAGTTCTTCCAGCCGGACAGCACATGGCCTTCTTGGTAATTAATAACTTTGCCGGAGTGTTCGCCGGTCCTGGCATCCTAGCCGGGCTGGCGTTGGCGCTGCAGCCGCTCCAACGACGCCTGAACGAGGGCGCCGCTGTGCCTGGTTGGCTGGTGCCGATTGTGGCGCTCGGCAAGCGTTCGATGACGGGCTACCTGATGCAGTCGGTGATCTTCTTTGTGCTGGTGTACCCGTTTACTCTGAACATCCCGCGCAACATGGGCGCGTTCGTGCAAACCCTCATCGCTGTAGGCGTCTGGTTGGTGACCCTGTTGGCCGCGTGGGCGATGGAGCGTCGCGGCATGCAGGGGCCGTTTGAGAAGGTGCATCGCCGGCTGTCGTACGGGCCGACGATGCGGGCGGAGGTGGCCGGAGTGGGAGGCCCCAAGCCAACTCCGCAGGAGGCGCCGGGTGCGGCGGACACGCCAGGTGTGGCGGGCGCTTAAGTGCTCTGCACCCATTTCGCCCCTGCCGCGGCTAACGGTCAATGCGCTACTTGCCCTTACGCGTTGCCTTCACCACTCGCTTGGTGGTGCGCTTGACTGCCTTCCTGGTGGTCTTCTTCGCAGCCTTCTTCGTGGTCTTGCGAGTCGACTTCTTCGCAGCCTTCTTAGTGCCACCATCGGCGGCTTCCTTCGCGCGGCGCTCAGACAGCAGCTCGCAGGCGCGGGCATCGGTCAGAGTCTCAGGCGTATCCCCCTTGCGCAGCGAAGCATTGGTGACGCCATCGGTGACGTACGGACCGAAGCGTCCATCTTTCACCGACATCGGGCGACCGGAGACATCGTTGTCGCCCAGCTGCTTCAGCGGCGGCTTCGCAGCAGCGCGACCGCGGCGCTTCGGCTCAGCGTAGATACGACGCGCCTCGTCCAATGTCACGGTGAAAATCTGCTCTTCGTTAGCAAGTGAACGCGAGTCCGTGCCCTTCTTCAGGTACGGACCGTAACGACCATTCTGAGCAGTAATAACCTCGTTATCGACCGGGTCGACACCGACCTCACGCGGCAGGCTCATCAGCTTCAGAGCCTCTTCCAACGTGACAGTCGACGGCTCCATGGAGGAAAACAGCGAGGCCGTCTTCGGCTTCAGAGTTTCCTCGATGATTTCCGCGGTGCGCTTTTCCTTCTGCTTGGCAGCGGTCTTGGTTTCCCAGTTCTTCTTTCGCTTGCCCTCGGCAGCGCGCTGAGCGTCCTCTTCGGCGCGCTCAGCTGCGATGATCTCCTCAGCCTTGGCTACGACACCTTCGCGCTCTTCATCGGTGACCAGCTCGGTGACGTAGGGGCCGTAGCGGCCATCGCGAGCGACAATCATGCGACCATTGGCCGGGTTAATGCCCAGTTCACGGCCACCCTGCGGCATGGCCAGCAGCTTCTCGGCGGCGGCCAGGTCCAGCTCGTCCGGAGTCATGGCCTCCGGGATGTTGGCGCGCTGCACCTCGTCGGCACCGTTTTCACCGGTACCCGGGCGAGTGCGCTCCAGGTACGGCCCATAGCGGCCAACGCGAACGATGATTGGGTTACCCTCGGCATCGTCGAAAAGGTGGAGAGAATTGACCTTCCGAGCATCAATCGATTCCAGGTTCACGTCGATGATGTTCTTCAGGCCACCGTGGGTCGCAATGGCGTCGGCTCCCTTGTGGCGGTGATCCTTGTCATCACCGAAGTAGAAACCGGTCAGCCAGGTCGTGCGATCCTTATTGCCCGCAGCAATGCCGTCGAGCTCATCCTCCAGCTCGGAGGTGAAGTCGTAGTTGACCAGATCGGAGAACGCTTCCTCCATCAGCCCCACCACGGCAAAGGCCACCCACGAGGGCACCAGAGCGTTGCCGCGGGAGTAGACGTAGCCGCGATCCTGAATGGTCTTGATAATCGACGCGTAGGTCGACGGACGCCCAATTCCCAGGTCCTCCATCTTCTTCACCAAGCTGGCCTCGGTGAAGCGCGCAGGCGGGTTGGTGGAGTGGCTGTCGGCACTGAAGTCCGTGGCCGTCAGGCCCTGGCCTTCCGTCAACTGTGGCAGACGCTTCTCGGCGTTGTCGGCGACCTTGCGACCGTCGGAAAGCGCGGAGACCTCGACGTATGCCTTGAGGAAGCCCGGGAAACGAATCGTGCGTCCGGTGGAGGCGAACTCGACGGCGTGCGTGTCGGTGGCACCGGCGATAGTGACCTTCATGGACGTGCCGCGTGCGTCGGCCATCTGCGAGGCGACGGTGCGCTGCCAGATCAGTTCGTAGAGTTTGAACTCCTCGGCATCCAGTGAGCCAGCCAGCTGACCTGGCGTTGCGAACGTCTCGCCAGCCGGACGAATCGCCTCGTGCGCCTCCTGCGAGTTCTTCACCTTGCGCGAGTACTGGCGCGGCGCATCGGCGACGTATTCCGAGCCGTAAAGCTCCAACGCCTGCTTACGCGCGGCGTCGATGCCGGCCTTGGACAGCGTCGTGGAGTCGGTACGCATGTAGGTAATGTGACCGTTTTCGTACAGACGCTGCGCCACACGCATCGTGCGCTCAGAGGTGTAATGCAGCTTGCGGCCGGCCTCCTGCTGCAGCGTGGAGGTCATAAACGGCGGGTACGGCCGGCGGGTGTACGGCTTCTCCTCCACCGACGCGACCTTGAGCTCGGAGCCCACGAGGTCCGCCGCCAGAGTTTCGGCGAGCTGCTTATCGACGACCCGAATGCCCTCAGACTTCTTCAGCTGGCCACGGTCATCGAAGTCGCGGCCCTGCGCTACGCGCTGACCATCAACGCTGGTCAGGGTTGCGACGAATTCCTTCGGCTGGTTGGCATCAGCAGAAGCCGAACCGGTGTCCAGAGTTGCGGCGACGTCCCAGTACTCAGCGGAGATAAACGCCATGCGCTCGCGCTCACGCTCGACGATGACGCGCGTTGCCACCGACTGCACACGGCCTGCAGACAGTCGCGGCATGACCTTCTTCCACAGCACCGGGGAGACCTCGTAGCCGTAGAGGCGGTCGAGGATACGGCGACCTTCCTGGGCATCAACCAGGTTCTGGTCCAGCTCACGGGTGTTGGCGGCGGCCTCCAAGATGGCTTGCTTGGTGATCTCATGGAACACCATGCGGCGCACCGGCACCTTGGGCTTCAGAACCTCCAGCAAGTGCCAGGCAATAGCCTCGCCCTCACGGTCGGGGTCCGTTGCGAGATAGAGTTCGTCGACTTCCTTGAGCTTGGCCTTCAGGTCGGCGACTTTCTTCTTCTTATCAGCGCTGACGACATACAACGGAGCGAATCCGTTGTCGACATTCACGCCCAGACGAGCCCAGGGCTCCTTCTTGTAACGAGCCGGAACATCGGCTGCGCCACGGGGCAAGTCGCGAATGTGGCCCACCGACGCCTCCACGATGTAATCATCGCCGAGATACGGCTGAATCTTGCGAGCTTTCGTCGCCGACTCGACAATTACAAGGCGCTTGAGGCCGTCTGAATTCGCCATAGAAGTTTTTCTATCCTGCAACGTTGAATGTTTTTGACTGTTTAGATTCTTGTTTTCGTTTAAATCTTGGGGTTCTTGGCCGGACTCTGGCTGGGCTTCAGCTGTGAGAAGCCCGCAATCGGTTCCAACCGGTTCCGATCAGTGCAAATCAGTTCCCGGCCGCGTTCTCCCCGGAAGATTATCTGGAAAGAATATGAAGAATATAAGGAATACCGTACACACAATCTAGTTTGTCGCGTGGATTCCTCAAGTATCGGGCGGATTTTGGGTGTGACTGAAGGGGCTGCTGTGGGGGATCCCGGTGGCCGGCAGTTGCCGACCCGACGGCTGCTGTGCGGCTGGCCATGATCATCCCCGTGGCTGTCAGTGGCTGGCCACGACAGGCCGCAGCGGGCGCAGCCGCCGCAGCGGCCGCGTGATCGCGGGCTGCAAATGTGAAACTGTATGAGTTTATGACACTTTCAAGCCATTTTTCGGGCCATTTTTGTCATAAACGTAGTCAGTAACTCGGATTGACCCACTGCCACCAGAAATGCAAAAATCCCACGCAGAAATTACTTTCCGCGTGGGAGAATCAAGGCTCACCCCATGAACACAACATGGGCCTTGAAAAGCCAAAAAATTCCGCGCGCCAAACCAGACAAAAGCCCAGTTCAACCCGGAAACGGTTGACTTACAGAGGCTTCACGTCCAGAGCCTGCGGACCCTTCTGGCCCTCACCAATCTCGAACTCGACTGCCTGGTTCTCTTCCAGCGTCTTGAAACCAGTGCCCTGGATCTCGGAGTAGTGAACGAACACGTCGTTGCCACCGTCAGCTGGGGCGATAAACCCGAAGCCCTTCTCCGAGTTGAACCACTTCACAGTACCCTGTGCCATTACAAAACTTCCCAACTTCAGGATTCGATAAAACAAGTATTCGCCACGCACATCCGGCCACACACGATGGGGTAAACACGGCCAAAGCACCCTTTCGCCTCGTGCGAGTTTTTGCTGGGTGCCCGTTGGCGGGCGATACACTCAAAAAGTCTGCCACGTTTGGGGCGCGAGCGCCGATTAGGAACAGCTTCTTGCCACCCCCGTAAACCCGTGTTCGGAGTCCGGAGAAACTGGGGTGTCGAATAGCGAGAATGTGGCTGATAGGAAGCGTCGTCAAGCATATGAAGTGCGCGTTTACAGGAAAGGGTGGTGTCGGTGGAGTCGTTTGGGCGGGAGCTGCTGGGGCCGGTTATTCGTGCGCATCCGCGGGCGACAGTGACGCACATTGCGGACCTTCCTGCGCGCGCTGGCGTGACTGCGCCTTGGCCTGAGTGGGTGCCAAGTTGGCTGAGAGAAGTGCTGGTAGATCGCGGAATTGAGAACCTGTGGACTCATCAGGCGATAACCGCGAACCTCGCCCGCGAGGGCGTGCACTGCGTCGTCGCGACGGGCACGGCGTCGGGTAAATCGCTCGGCTACCTGCTGCCCGTGCTCACAGAACTGTCCGCCACCCCCGCGGCCACCGCGCTGTACCTCTCCCCGACCAAGGCGCTGGGCGCCGATCAGCTGGACACTGCACGCGCGATGGCACCGGCGTCACTGAGTTCGCTGATTTCGCTTTACGACGGCGACACCCCACAAGACGCCCGGCGCGCCATCCGCGACCACGCCCGTTGGGTGTTTACCAACCCCGATATGCTGCATGTTTCGGTGCTCGGCAACCATGTTCGGTGGACGCGGATGCTGCGCAACCTGCGCTATATCGTCGTCGACGAATGCCATGCCTATCGAGGCGTGTTCGGCGCCAACGTCTCTCAGATTCTGCGTCGCCTCCTGCGGCTATCCCGCGAGTACGGCGCCTCGCCGACCGTGATTTTTGCCTCTGCGACGACCAACGACCCCGCTGACCAGGCTCGTCGCCTCATCGGCGAGCCTGTCGAGGCCATCACCGAAGACGGCGCCCCGGTCGGCGAGCGAACTATCGCCCTGTGGGAACCCGGCCTGCTCCCCGACCTCCAAGGCGAGAACGGCGCACCCGTGCGCCGCCCCGCCCCGACCGAGGCCGCGGATATCATGGCCGACCTGCTTGTCGAGGGCGCCCGCACCCTGACCTTCACCCGTTCGCGAAGCAGTGCTGAGAAGGTAGCGCTCGGCGTGCGCGAGCGCCTGGAGAAGCGTCGCCGCAGCGATATCGCTGAGCGCATCGAATCTTACCGCGCCGGCTACCTAGCCGAAGAACGCCGCGACATCGAGCGCATGCTCGATGATGGCACTCTGCTAGGTGTGGCCACCACCAATGCATTGGAGCTGGGCATTGACGTCGGCGGCCTCGACGCGGTGGTACAGGCCGGTTTCCCGGGCACGGTCGCTTCGTTCTGGCAGCAGGCCGGCCGCGCGGGCCGTCGTGGCCAGGGAGCGCTGGTGGTGTTGGTGGCTCGCGATGACCCCATGGACACTTACTTGGTCCACAACCCGTCCGCACTGCTGGGCAGGCCGGTGGAAAAGACCGTCTTCGATCCCCGCAACCCACATGTGGTGTGGTCACACCTCTACTGCGCGGCTGTGGAGAAACCCGTCACCACCAGCCAGCTTCAGACATGGGGAACCCTACCCGTAGCCGAAGACATGGTGTCCGCAGGCTGGTTGCGCAAGCGCACCTGGGAAGGACAAGAACCCGTCTACTACCCGACCGACCGCGATGAGGGACCGCGCATTGCCACTGCCCACGATGCCGTGAACGTCCGTGGCGGCGATGGTCAGGAAGTGGCTATCGTCGACCAGACCGATGGCCGACTGCTTGGCACCATCGATCTTGGCCGTGCGATGCAGCAGGTCCACGACGGTGCCGTCTACTTGCACCGCGGCGAGTCCTACCTTGTCGACCAGCTGGACTTCGACAGCCTCGTCGCCCTGGTCCACCCCGAGCAGCCACGCTATTCCACCAGCTCGCGCATGGACACCACCATCCGCATCCTCGATGTTGACGATATGCGCCACTACCAGGGCTTACAGGTCGCCTCCTGCCAGGTCGAGGTCTTTCACCAGGTCACCTCCTATCTTCGTCGCCTGGATACCGGCGAGATTCTCGACAGTGTTGAACTTGACTACCCTCCGCAGCGCTTGGTCACGCGCGCCGTGGCCTACACAATGCCCGAGTCCACCCTGCGCTCGTGGGGTGTGGGCTCCGACATCGCGCCGGGGGCTCTCCACGCGGCGGAACACGCAGCTATCGGCATGCTGCCGCTGATTGCCACCTGCGACCGCTGGGACATCGGCGGTGTTTCCACGGTCATGCACGCCGATACCCAGCAGCCCACCGTTTTTGTTTACGACGGGCACCCTGGTGGTGCGGGCTTTGCTGATCGTGGCTACGAGGCCTTCGCTCGGTGGATTCGCGCGACCCGCGATGCCGTCGCCGCCTGCGAGTGCGAATCCGGCTGCCCATCGTGCATCCAGTCGCCCAAGTGCGGCAATGGCAACGATCCGTTGGACAAGGCCGGCGCAATCAAGGTGCTCAGTGGGGTGTCGCGCGCGCTTAACGACGGCCAGTAGCAGCATCCTCCACCGCTACCGGCCCTGCTCTGGACGTGGCTTTTCTCTCCTTTCGTTGGACGCTGACCTGCACATCCTCCCCATCAATCTCACAGGTCACAAGGCGTGCGTGGTTAGCTTTTGCGATTGACCCCGCAGCTTTGCAGGCGTCGTCGCTCTCTTGCGCAGCCACGGCGCCGGCCACCGCGGCCAGGTCCGCTGCTACCGCTGCCTGCCGAACCTGCACCACCCTCACCCCGGCCGTAACTCCGACCAAAGTCAGAACGACGAAAGCGGCGATGAACAGTGCGGCTGCGACTGTGGTGGAACCTTCTTCTTCGCGGAGAAGGCGGGCTGTCACGTTTCTCATGACGATGCCGCTCTCTCCCGCAGTGCAACCGCGCGTGCTTCCAGCGAAAATGGCCCCGCTGAGCGCCGAATGGTCACGCGCACGGTACCGGAGGTTTCCGATATCGCGACCTGCCCATCCGCGTCGGCGCGGAGCTCGGCTACTGTCTCCGCATCGCCCCGTGCCTCAGCCCGTGCGATGGCTCCGGCTGCGTCGGTAAGCCCTAGGTACATTGCGATGGTGACCAGCCCGGACAGAGCCGTGGCCATGACCGTGACCAGTGCCGCGAGACCGAAAGCGGTTTCTACCGTGGTTTGGCCTTCGTCGCCGACGCACAGGCGATGAAGCGTAGAGCGGATGCGGCTAGACATCGGTGTTGAGCGCCCTTTCGATGATGTCGGTGAGCGCCTGGGTGATATCGCCGCCGGTCACGACGGTGTAGAGCAGGGCTCCGAAGGCGGCGGCCGCAATAGTTCCGAGAGCATATTCCACGGTTGACATGCCGTTTTCCTCAGTTGCCAGAGCGTGCAGACGCTTGTGCAAATACGAGCGCAGCTGGGACTGCGCAGCGGTCAGCGGATTGGTTGAAGAGTTGGTTGGAAGGTTGGTCGGATGGTTGGAGTTTTGAGTGGTCATGAATGTTTCCCCCTATGTGGATGTCGAGTGACAGGTCAGTTGTGAGGTGTGATGTGCATTGACGCGCGTTGATGCGGGTTGATGCGTGTTGGATTGCGGCGCGGCAGGCGGACCACGCGCACAACCGAAGTCACAGCTGAGAGCGCAACCAGCACTGCATCCGGCGCGTGCCAGCGCGCGAGGCTGGGCGCAGAAGTGTCCACGCTTCATGACGGCATCAGTCCTGCAAACATTTCGTCGGCAAGCCCAGCGATGGTGGGCACCAAACCCAGCACCACAAACGCGGGTAGAAAGCACAACGCCAGCGGCCCGGCAATGAGGACACCAGCCTTTTCGGCGACGGCTTGCGCCGCATCGTGGGCTTGACTGCGGTACGTGGCAGCGGTGTCCTCCAACGCCTGCGCCAGAACGGTGCCGGATTCGGCTGCACGGCGCCCAGCTGTCGCCAGGGGCACGAGCGCGGGTGTGGCAGCAAGGCTTTCCCAAGTGGAGTGCGCGCCCACGGACAACCTGGCGGAACACTGTCGAAGTGGCTCGGCCAGCTCAGGGTTTGCACCATCGGCAGCTGCTGCCATGGCCTGTGACAACGGCATACCGGAGCTCAAACAAGCGCCAATGATGTCGAGGGCCGCTGCGGCATCGAGCAGCACAGCCGAGCTGATGCGCTCACCTCCAATGAGAGTTCGCACACGTTCCCGCACCTGTGCGGCAATCTGCGACACCCGATTGGTCACCTGTCGACGTAGGCCTCCTCGCACACGAGCATCCGACTCGGCTACCAATTCGGGCAGTCGGCTGCGGACGGGATTGAACGTCGGCAAGCAGAGGTAGACGGCGATGAGAAGTGCGGCGGCAATCATTGTCCGGCCTCCGCACGATCGATGATGGCGACCGCCCATTCGATGCCCGCGCACACCAGCCCGACACCGATGACCAGCACAATTCCTCCGATACCGCGACTGAGGAACTCGAATGGGGACGCTCCGAAAGCTTGCCCCATGACCAAACCGAACACCGGCAGTGATGCCAAAATGGCAATCGTCATGCGTGGTCCCGCCAGCGCGGCAGACGTCTGTGATCGATGCGCCTGACGAGCCTGCAAATCACCCCGCGCGCAGTCCAGCAACCCAGCCAAACTCAGACCGTGTTGCTGCGCCACCGTCCACATACGCCCAATCCGACGCAGTTGCTCCGAAGACTCTTCGCTCTCCCACGGGTCGGCGAAGTTCGCGCGATGCGCCGCGTGCGCGAGATGGTCAGCCAACACAGTCTCATCCCCTGACCTGCGCAATTCCGACGCTGCCGCGTTGAGCGCTCTTGATGCCGCCGCTCCTACGCGCAACTGCGCGGTCAAGGTCTCCAGCGCTACCGCAGCGCTGTCCGCTTCCCGACGTTCACAGCGCCTCTCCCCCACAGCGCGCACTACTGCCCCTGCGGTGCGGCCCAACAATAGCCCGGCTACAACACCTGGAATCCCGGCGAGCCACAGCAACACGAGCGCCGGGCCTGCAGCGATGAGGATTGATAGCCCTGCAGTTCGATTCGCACTGCCAGTGCTTGCTGCACGCGACCCCGTGGAACCAGCACCAAGTCCAACCATGCGCTGCAACCACTTCAGCCCGCCGGACACCTCGCGGGCACGGCCTGCCAGTGCTCGCGAGCGCACCGCCGCCGAGCTGTCCGGCCAGATAGCGACTGCTGCAGCCGCTCCCCCAATGAGCATCGCCACGCTAAACCCTTCCCCCATAGCTGTTAATCTCCCCGTCTAATCCCCTGACTTTTCCTCTAGTCATTCCATCGGGTATTCCACCGGTTATTCCCCGCCGACCAGCAACTTCTGCAACGCTTCCCAACCCCTGTCTCTTATACACA
>ERZ1031137.29-NODE-29-length-65937-cov-11.438602_pt1 | contig 65937 bp, 58 predicted proteins | sample MGYA00517293_ERZ1031137 | MGnify/ENA primary metagenome ERZ1031137 (study PRJEB33718, sample SAMN03159763) | human skin metagenome | collected 2014-05-20 | study: EMG produced TPA metagenomics assembly of the PRJNA266117 data set (Human skin bacterial metagenome...
TGATCGCTGAGGTGTCAAGGCTGGAGCGCCCAGACCGAATGATGCCGTCCGTGGCGATCCGCTCTCCGGGGCGCACGAGCATCAGCTCGCCAGCCACGAGATCCTTCGCTGCGACCTCGACCGTCGTACCGTCGCGCAGCACCGTCGCGGTCTGCGGTACCAATTTCAACAGTGCCCGCAGTCCGCCCTGGGCCCGGTCCATCGCCTTGTCTTCCAGTGCCTCGGCGATCGAGTACAGGAACGCTAGCGCCGCCGCCTCTCCGACGTAACCGAGGATTACCGCGCCGACCGCGCTGATCGTCATCAGCAAACCAATGCCGAGCTTGCGCTTCGTGGCAAGGTTCCGGATAGCGCCGGGCGTGAACGTATACGCCCCTAGCAGCAGGCCGATCCAGAACAGAACTGTCGCGGGTGTCTCTAGTCCGGACCAGTCCAGCGCCAGACCTATGCAGAGGGCTACGCCGGAGAAGATCGGCAGTAGCAACTCGGGGTCCTTCCACCATGGCCGATCGAGATCTTCGATTTCCGTGGCTGGTTCGTGTTCGCATCCACATGCTGAAGTCATGCGTCCACTCCTTTTCCGCCGCAGCCGGGCACCGAGCACTCAGGGTCGATGCACGGGGCGTTTTCGTCGACAGCCAACGTCGCGTTCACTAGCGCGTTGAGCGCTGTCGCGAGGTGCGGATCGGCGATTTCGTAGCGTGTCTTGCGGCCCTCCGGCTCGGCGACGACGATGCCGCAGTCACGCAAGCAGGTCAGGTGGTTCGAGACGTTCGAGCGGGTCAGGTCCAGGTCGCGCGAAAGCACGGCCGGGTAGCTCGGGCCGTCGAGTAGGGTGATCAGGATTCTGGAGCGCGTCGGATCCGCCATGGCCCGGCCGAGCCGGTTCATGACGTCGAGGCGTGAAGCAATAGTCAGCATATACTGAACTATACAGCAATTACTGAACTATTCAACACGCACTGAACTGACATTGAAGCGAAGAGCTTGCGAACTGCAGGAATTAGTCGATGAGATAGCCGGTAACTGGGCCTTCGTGATTCGGCTGCCAACCCAACGCGGGGGCGACATGCGTGGCGAAGTTGTCCAAGATCTTCACGTTGACGTCGACGCCATCCCGGTGGGGATGGTGATGAGCAGGGTGTCGGCGGACATGACGGCGGCGTCGGCTTTGAGCTGCTCAATGAGTTTGTCCGGCTCGGCGGCATAGGTGCGGCCGAAGGTGGAGGCGCCGACGTCGGGAAGCATGCCCACCTGATCGGAGCCGGAGGCCTGCATGCCGAACAACTGCATGTCCGCGCCGTCGACGATGGGGAAGATAGAGCGGGACACCGACACGCGCGGCGTCCAATCGTGGCCCGCCTTCTTCCACGCGGCGCGATAGCGGCTGATCTGATCCGCCTGGATTTCGCCCAGAGTCTCGGCGGTGGTCTCGGAGACCAGGGTGGAGGACATCAGGTTGAGCCCGTCCTTGGCGGTTTGCTCGGCAGAAGCGTGGGTGCCGGAGCCGTAGAAAATATGCTTACGCAGCTCGGGCGCCATGGGGAAGACCGGCAGGGCGGAGCCGGGTTGGAATATGTTGGGGTACTGCCGGTCCAGCGGTGCGGCGGTGGCGAATCCGTTGCCGTCCACTGCAGCCATGAACGCCTCGAGGTGGGCTCGCGCCACGTCCGCGCCGTTGGGCGCTTTACCCCAGTAGCCGAAGGCCTCCCAGCCGCGGTCAGCCACCTCGGGGGCGCCGCGCGAGATGCCCAGGGCCACGCGGCCACCGGAAATTTGGTACAGCGACGCGGCCTCTTCGGCGAGGTAGAGCGGGTTTTCATAGCGCATGTCGATGACACCGGTGCCCACCTCGATGTGTTTGGTAGTGGCCGCGACAGCACCCAGCAGCGGCATCGGGGCGGAGGCCTGCGGCGCGAAGTGGTGGACACGAAAGGACGCGTTGTTCACGCCGATTTCGTCCGCAGCCTGGGTGATCTCCAGATGAGTCTTGGCGATCTTTTCTGCAGATGGCCCGCGCTAGCTGCCGAAGGCGTAATGCCCGAAGCTTAAGAAGCCGAACGCTTTCATTGGATAACACTCCTTTTGATGGTGTTAACGAGAGGGGGTAACTTTGCAACGAGATGCCGTGGAGTTCAAGCTCGACGTCTAGGGCCGTGGCAAGTCGGTAGTACGTTTTTCGATTCGACGCTTTGGGGCACACTACCGGGGTTGCCGGTGCTCTTCTTAGATTGCGCGGTTCAGATTTCCTAACCTAAAGCTCGTTTGAGCGTGCTATCCGCTGGTGTGCCTCCGATGCTGCTGCTCATAAGGTGGTGGGCGCTCCATGAATACAAGGCGTAAGTCGCGCCTTAGGTCAGGCCGAGGAGGATGCCGTGGCTCACTGGGTCGTAGTCCGAGTTTCCGCACCCACTGGCCTCTGGTGTACGCGCTAGCCCCGCTCGGGGTAGCGCACGAGGAGATCGTTGCCGATGACTGCGCCGTCGTTGAGCGTTGCCTCGCTCACCTTCGCCCCGGCTGCACCCAGACCCGTAATGTGGCCAACCTCGTCACCGTGGGCGATGAGGTGGTCGGCGATGATACGCCGGTGGCAGCGCCACCACACCGCCTCGGCGCACATGATTGCGGTGGGGGTTTCCGCGGCGTTCGCCCGTAGCTGCGAGATTGCGTCGGAGAACTCCTCGCCCAGCGCATGGTCGGCGTAATTGTGGAAGCTGCGGTTACGCCAGTTGCCGTTAACCTCAAACGGCACCGAGTGGGACACGTTGCGCCGCCCGGTGAGGCCCTCGCTTCTGCTGTAAGTGATGCCACATGTAGGAAGGTGTTCGGCAAGGTAGTCGCCGTTGAACCACGGGTACTTCCTGGATCCGGGCAGCTTGCGCACATCCACGATGGATGCCACACCGGCAGCTTTGATCATTTCAGCGAAGTCCTCGAACTCGAGGTTGGAGTGGCCCACGGTGAAAATGCGCATGTCGCCAATGCTACGCGCCAAGCGGTTACACCCACATCGGCTTCACGAATGAGAAGGTGACTTTGCAACGACACGTCGTGGAGTTTAAGTGCAACGTGTAAAGGTTTTTCAAGCATCGCGCGATGGGGACGTGGACCCACGATTGCAGGGTCGACTGCGACGGAGTGACCATTGTCTGGCTCAGCCAAGCTATTGACTCTGCGATGCTGCGGATGTGCCATCAGACTCTTCGTGCTGAATGCGTGAGGCATGCAGTCGGGCGTGGGCGATGGCGTCAGGGGTGTTGTCGAAGACGTGATTCTCGTGTGCAAGCTGGTCGAATACGCCGAGTTCGCGCAACACCGGAAAATGTTCGGGCTTCGTGGCTGCGAGCAGGACTCTGGTACCGCGGCGTTCGAGGCGCCCGATTGTGTCGGCGAGCATCTGGGCGCCGGTGGCATCGATCGTCGTGACGTAGCGCATGCGGAGTACGACAACCTTGACCGACGAGGCATCAGCGAGCTCGAGGAGGAAATCGTGCGCTGCGCCAAAGAAGAGAGGGCCTTCCATACGGAAGGCGGCGATGTGCTCGTCGAGGAGCTCGCGTTCCTTGTCGCGGTGGTCTCCCTCGTCTAGTGGGGCGGCTTCCAACACCGCAGTGCGGGCGGTCTCGCGCAGTGCGAAGAAGCCCGCCATTACAAGGCCGATGAGTACGGCGACGACAAGGTCGAACACGACGGTGGCGGCAGCTGTGATGAGCAGGGTCGCCCCGTCGCCCTTGGTGGCGCGTATCACCGAGCGGAGGTTCCGCGGGTGGATCATCTGAATCGCAGTGGCGATGAGCACGCCGGCGAGCGCGGCGAGAGGAATCTCGCCCACCCACCGGGCCGCGACGAGCACGGCCACGAGCAGGAGCAGCGAATGGAACACCGCTGCCAGGCGTGTGCCTGCGCCTGCACGCACGTTGACGGCAGTTCGGGCAATCGCGGCGGTTGCGGGAATCCCGCCGAACAGGGGCGCGACGACGTTGGCCACGCCCTGCCCGAAGAGTTCGCGGTCGGGATCGTGCCGGTCGCCGACAGTCATTGCGTCGGCAACCGTCGCAGACAGCAACGATTCCAGCGCACCGAGAGCTGCGACGGCGACCGCTGCAAACAGCAAGGAATCCAGGTGCTCCCACGGAATCTCTGGCCAGCGCGGAGCAGGCAATGTCGACGGGATGTAGCCGATTGTCTTCAGGCCGCTGTCTGCCAGCATGTTGATGGCCGTTGCTGCAGCTACCAACACTAGCGCCGCGGGGAAGCCACTACGGACGCGCGCAGCAAGCACGATTCCAGCCGCTACTGCAAGGGTCATCACGGGCGCCTGCCATGCCGGAGTATCTAACCAAGCATTGATTGAGCCCCACGCCAACCCGAGGACTTTCTCGCCCTCCACGTCAACACCAAGTGCTGCAGGCAGCTGTTGTAAGCCGATGATTAACGCAATACCGGCGGTGAAACCTTCGACGACAGGTAGTGGCATGTACTTCATCGCGCGGCCAGCGCCGGTGAACGCCAGTACGAGCAGCATGAGCCCTGCCAGCACGCCGACGACGAGAACCCCATCGGCACCATGGTTGGCCACGATGGGGATTAACACGACGGTCATTGCGCCGGTCGGGCCGCTTACTTGGACGTTACTACCGCCGAAGATCGCGGCCAGGATACCCGCAACGATGGCCGTCGTAATTCCGGCCGCCGCGCCGACACCGGACGCAACGCCGAAGCCGAGCGCGAGAGGGAGTGCGACGAGGGCCACCATGAGGCCTGCCGAGAGGTCGCGCCCAATCGTCGCGCGGGACCAGTCCGAGCGGCGCGGTGCGAAACGCAGGGCACGAGATTGGAAGCCCACCGTAGAGGCGGCGGAGGAGGGGCGGGTCATGCTACTTTCTTGCTCCTTCAGGGCTCAATGACACTCAAAGGATACACAAGGTATCATCCTCCGACGGCCGCATTCCCGGTTCTGGCCGAGGCCTCATGTCGACGGAATAAAACTTCCTGACCTGGCGGGAGTTCGCTGGAGCGTTGTCGCGGTGCTTGGAGTGACGCGTGTGAGCCGGTGTCCGAAGAGCAGACAGCCCGGGAGAATCGGTACCAGTGCCATACAGTGCGCGACACCACTGCTCATAGGACGGGCCCGACGGCGGGCTGGGGGGGGCGAGGACCGGCTACCGGATTCGGGCTTTCGCGGCGACGAGCAGCAGGGCGGCATGGTCGACTTCGCCGTTTTTGATCTCGCGATTGAGCTTGTGTAGCACCACGGGGCAGCGCAGGCAGCGGATGCCGGATTTGCAGCACTTCTTCTTCGGCGTCATCGCAGCCAGTTTAAAGGGGTCCTTGCCGGCGAGCTTTTTCGCGGCTTTGGCCTCGGCCTTCGAGTATTCGGGCAGGCGTAGCGAGGTCGTTGCCGCAGCCTTCTTCTTGGCTTTGGCGGCGTCCTTCTTCTTGCCCTTGTCGCCTTTCTTGCCCTTGGCCATGCGCGTTCCCTTCGTCGCGAATTTTCCTGAATTAGGTTAGCGTCACCTCATGCGATGTGGGGAGGCGTGGGTGCCTGACGGGTGTAATTGGGTGTTGCTTGACGACGGCTCGCTTGTCGGCCAGTGTCGCAGCGGTAAATGACGGCCAAAGGACGCAAAATCGACCAAAACGACTCAGGTCTGTTTACTGTGACCTGCGGAAATGGCGAGCGGTAGTGAGTTGTTTCGGCGACCAGTACAAGCAGTGGAACGCCGCCTTCGATGCAGGTTACTGCGCTGCGCGGAACAAACCGGACAGCAACAAGCCTGCTAGGAGATTGCGAAGCCAGATGCTGGTCCTGGCTTTTCGACGGGCTCGCCAGCCTCGTCGACCATCCAGTCAATTTCCAGCTCCAGCTCGCGCTCAATGCCAGCGCGCTTTCGGGAATCGACAACTTCCATCGTGGTATTAAACGATGTTGGCATGGTCATCGTCACCGCGGACTTGCCAGTGCCGAGAGTCATTTCCCCGGCGCGGATGCGAGCTGCCAGCGTCTCCAGCAAATCAGCGAGCTCGTCGCGACTGAAGCTTGCCTTGCTCTTCACCAACTTTTGATTCTTCGGGGGCGTAATCTTTTTAGGTTTCGGTGCCATGTCTTTGCTTACCTTTCCAGCCGTGTCGGTATTTGTGCCGCGTGGAGAATCGGCCGTCACTCCACACTGTTTTTGAAGATGCTCTAGAGGGCTTTCAGGAAGCCTGCCCATCTCCATTATCCCAATAAAAAGTTGTTTTTACCAGGGGTAATAATAAGAGGCTAGAAATTCCTATAGGTAGGTTATAAATTGTGGAAAACCCTTACGCTATGCTCTGGAGTGCAAGGTTAGTGCAAGGTCCTGAGTGCTTTAGGTGAAGAGCTCTAGTAATGGCGCCCTTCGTCAGTGCTTCAAGTGGGTCGACCGATAGCAATAGGGGAGGAGTAAACGTCACATGGTGTCACCCGACAATATCCTGATGTACCTTCTGCCTGAGCAAGAGGCGCAAGTAAGAGAAATCTTTGCGCAACTCGCAGAGAGTGGCTTTCCGCAGCAGAATCAGAAGCCGCACATCACGGTCACGTTCGCGCCGACCATGCGCCCAGTGGTAATCCAACGAGCAGCCGAGATTCTCCCACCGCTTATGCCAGCGGAGTTTCGCAGGGTAGGAACGGTAGTGTTCGGCACAAAGAGTAAACAGACTGTCGCATGGTTATTAGAAACAAGCGATGAGCTGGAAGAGGCTGCTCGCGCAATCAGTCGTCTCAACCCTGACGGCCGCGGCTCCCGCTGGATTCCGCACCTGACCATGGGCCTGAGAATTCCACGGGATATTGTGCCGGACTACGTGCGCGCACTTGACGAAATAACGAACCCGCACTTTAAAACTCTCAACGCGCCACGAGCTGCGTTCTGGAGTCCCAAAGTGCAGGAATTGACGGAGTTCTAGGGAGACTCCGGTACTTGTGTGCTGATGCTCCTCAGCGATTGCGTCCCGCTATTTCGCAAAAACTGTGGTTTCAGAAAACAGTAGGCTAAGAAGAAAAACTAAGCAGCATCCATAATCTTCTTTGCCTGGGCATCGAAGACCTCCAAGGCGCGCTTCTTTGCCGCTTCCTTAGACTCCGGAGTTGCCTCTGGAATCTGCATGGGATCCGTCGTGTTTTCCATGTTGCCAGTTGGTACATCCGGAGTCGGGGCGGCGGACACCATTACCATTACGCCATTGACGATTCCGACAATGTCGTAGCTGGTGGCCGTAGTATCCGTGCCACCGGCGTTGATGTTCGCACTGGTCTCGTGTGCAGTGAACTCAGCTGGCTTGACGGAAAGATTTGGCTCCCACTTTTCTCGGTGCAGTTTCATTGTGGTCGTCATGTCCATGTCATTAAACATGTTCTGCATCTCAGGAGAAATCTCCTGACCTTCCATGGAGTCTTTCAGAATGTCGGAAGCATCCATCGTAGCCGTCACGTCGGAGCACTTTTCGAGGCTGTCCTCGTACTTCTGGTACGCCTCAGGATTCTTCAATACCGAGACGCTGACAGTGACGTTCTCTTCCTTAATGTCCGTGTAAGCGCCGGCAGCATTCTCCAATTCCTCAGTTGAGTTGGTGAAAGTGGCGCATTCGGCCGGTTCAAACTTCATGGAATCTTCCGAAAACATCTCCATGGCATCTTTGAACCCGGTGATCTTGTTTCTGGAGAAGTCCGCCCCTTGAACTTCATTTGTGAGCAGGAGCTGATCTTCGGCTGCAGCAGGAGCTGACCCATCTGCTTTCGTCATCTTGCTGGTCGACTCTTTGCCTGCCTCACCACCGGCATTGCTGCTTTCTTCCCCCGAGCCACATGCGGTGAGCAGGGCGGCGCTTGTGCAACCTGCGACAACGGTTGCCGCAATTTTCTTCCACATTCCAGAGCTGCGCTGCTTCATGATTCCTCATTCCATCGAGCTGAATTTCAACAACCTATGCAACCCGCCCAGGAGCCCTGGGCCGGAGCCAACCTTTTGTGAAAGAAAGAATACAAGAGCTCGCCTCGGCACGCTTCCCAATATCAAGAATTTCAGTCGCGTCTGCTTTACGACGCTCCGTCGGACCTCACCGCAGACTGTGCAACCTTTGCCACGGGGTACGTGGATACCAACGCAATAATCGCACCGAAGATGAAAACGGGCACGAACCCGAACTTCGGTGCCGCGAAGGAAATAACAAAAGGAGCGAAGAAACCAACATAGGTCAGCGAATAGTAGATAGCAGTCGCAGCGCCCAGCTCGGCAGGCGGTGCGATAATTTGCACTTCGCGGAGGCCGGAGACCATCATCACGCCGTACGCGGCACCGAGGGCCAGAGCAGCGGGGAAAACGCTCCACACATTCTGGGTGAGTGCGACGATAAGGCTGAGCAGCATTCCGACCGTCGTTAAGCCAAGACCGAAAATAGCTGGCGGGATAAAGCTGCTGGAACTGATGCGAGTGACCAGTGGTTGCACCAGAACACCGGTGCCCATCGTAAGGCAGGCGATGAGTCCTGCGAAGGCGATGGGGTAGCGGGATTCGGCGATTGTCGGCAGGACGACGAAGGATGTGCATGCAGCGCCGAAGACCCACGGTGCCCAAGCGGCGACTGCCCACAGGAACCTCGGGCTTAGAGTGGCGGAGGAGAAGAACCGTTGCGGAGAGTCGCTGTGCCCTGCCGCCGGTAATCCGCCGGAGGCGTTCCATGTCAGTGGTGTGATGCTAAGCAACAGTGCGAGATGAACAAGATAGGGGATGACATCAGGGCGCGGAGTGAATTCTGCGACCAACCCTGAAGCCAGGGGGCCGAGGGAGAATCCGGCGGAGAGTGCAACGGTTGCGCGCCGGGCAGAAATTTGAGGTGCGACGGGCACAATTTCTTTGATCCACGAGGCACCGGCGGCCATTACCATGCCCGTCGAAATGCCGATGATAAGACGTCCTACCAGAAGTGATGGGAAGTGGAACCAGATGCCGGTGAGTAGGACGGCTGAGCCAACGGCAGAGGTTATGAGTGCAGGCCGGATGATGGCGCGACGGCCGAGCCGGTCGGAAAGTGGGCCGCAGATGAGTAGTGCGGGGATGAGTCCTGCGACGTAGATGGCGAAGAGAAAGGTGACCTGGGACTGGTTGAGAGCATCGGTTATTCGATACGCGGGCAGGAGTGGTGCGAAGAGGTTGGCTCCAAACGCAACCGCGAACATGCCCAGGGCTACCCGAATCCAGTCTCGTATCACGGTTGCCTCCTGAGGGCTCTCATCTGTGGGGATAGAACAGTGTGGTAACAACAATAGGCCAGCTAACAAACGCTAGCTGGCCTATTGAGTCACTCGGGTCGTCTACCCAAGTTAGTCGCCCTAGTTATTGGCGGCGCCGAAAAACGCGGTAATCGGCGAGAAGAATCCCTTGGACTTCTTTGACTTCTTAGCTGCCTTTGTCCTGCCAAGAATGCGCTCAGAGATGCGGTCGGTGAGGACACCTACCAGCTTGCCGCTGCGGACGACGGGCAGCTCGCTGAGGGGCCCGTCAATAAGCTGGCGAGCCCTGATGGCAGCTGGATCCTCGGGCTTGACAAAGACCTTCACCGGGGCGCCGACGGTGTTCATGTAGGCATCGCGGTCGGCGTACTCACGGAGTTCCTTCAGCGTAATATCGCTGGTCAGGTAGCCTTCATCGTCGACGAGGAAGACACAGGTATCGTCATCGAGACCAGCAAATTCGGCTGCGTAGGTGCTCAGTGCCTCACCGACCGTGATGTCCTCCGGCAGCGCAACGTAAGAATCCGTCATGTGCATGCTTACGGTGTCAGGCAGGAGGCTGTACGGGCTGATTGAAGACTTCGGCTTGAAGAAGTTGGCGATGGTGTTCTGTGTCTGTGTCATTGTGGATCCTTTTCCAGGTATCCCAGCTCCTTTGCTAGGAGGGAATTTCTGTTGATTGAAAAATTATGGCTCCCCGCCTAAGAGTGTTGGCAATGTAATGCCGTAACTAAAGGTGGCCACTTGAGATGGAACCTTGCTTCGAGAGTCTTTCGAAACTCTCGATAAAGTGCAGGGCAGCGGCCTATGTGGATATAGGAGCCTTACCTAACGAGGTTGTTCGCTACGCAAAGGTTAACACAAGGTTACGTACACAGTAAAGAGGAATGAACGAAAAGCTTCCTAAAGGTGGCGGGAGTTATAAGCCCATGAACTCTCGAATTGCTGGCCATTCGGCATCGGCTTGCGCCCGGCCGAGCTCGTAGTTGTGCAGCAGCTTCGACCGCCTCCGCTCCGCCTTTGTGATGCTCATGTTATTGGCGTAGAAAACATATGCTTGGCCTTTTCGTTCAAGCTCAGCAGCCCAATCGAGAGAGGCGTTGTAGCGCTCGTGTCTAGTGATAAGCAGCTCAGCCACCACCGGGGTACTGCGGAAAATCTGGCGCAGTAGCTGTGGGCGCTTAGGGGCGGTGCGACGGAATCCTTTCGGGCGAGTCAGGACGATGAGGAACTTCTTGAAACCATCTGCTTCGGCGGCATTAATGGGAATGCCACCTGATGATCCCAGTGCACCGTCGACGAACGGAACGCCATCAATATAGGGCATACGCATGACGCCCGGAATGGTCGAACTGGCGCGAGTGTACTTCATCAGCGTAGGTAGATCTGGGATATCGTCTGGCCCCCAGTTGATGGTCTCGCCCGTATCCGCTCGGACAGCAGAAATCCGGTAGGGAGTTGGATTGTTCTTAAAAGTCTCGTAATCCAGGGGCATGGCGCCGTCGGGAAGTCCCGCGTCTTCGTAGATGTACTCGGCATCGAAGTAGCCGCGTCCGCGCAACATTGGGCGCCAGCCACTGCTGTTCGGCTGTGCGATGAAGTCAGTGAAGCTATTTATAGAGCGCTGGATATCCCGGGAAAGGTAATTGACCACGTGAGAGGCGCCGGCGCTTACGCCACCGACCCAGCCGACATCGATGCTCTCGCGAAGTAGCCGCTCGACGAAAGGTGCCGTGTAACTATTGCGAGTCCCTCCGCCCTCGAAGACTAATGCCACATCGCTGACCTGCATTTACATCCCTCCGGTTGTTCTCGCGCTGCTGCCTTTCGGGCGTTACGATCGTTCAAGACTACCCGAACGTCACCATATTGGATTTCGGTTAGCGTAGTTTACGGCGCATCCTGGAGGATGACTGGCAGCAGCCCCTCGCCCATATCTGGGTTCGGCAGTACGCCCTCCGGGTCGTAGAACAAGATCTCCTTGCCGTCATGGCTCAGACGTCGCATCGCTTCCAGAATCAACGTGCGTCCCACCGGGTTGACAATGCCAACGCGGCTGACGTCGAAGACAACTTCGCTTTCCGACGGTGTGGAAGTCGCCAACCTGTTGAGAATAATCTCGGCCGCAGTGAAGTTGACTGGGCCCTGAATCTCGATGATCGAGCGGCCATTGCTGACGCGCGTACCGCGCAGCGCACGCGAACCAATCGCATCGGCATCCATGAGATGAAGACCCAAATCTTCGGAGAGCTTCCGGAAGATGGCAATGCTGCGGACGCTGTTGCCGTGGTCGTTCAATCGCGGCGAAAAGGCTGCAAGACCCGCCTGTCCAGGCAGCGCTCCCAGCAAGCCGCCGGCGACACCGCTCTTGGCGGGAATCCCGACCTCGGTAAACCATTCACCGGCCTCGTCATACATGCCGGCAATAGCCATCACGGACAAGACTCTGCGAACAACCGAGCGGCCGAGCACAGTCTGATTGGTGACCGGGTTAACGCCACCGTTGGCCAACACTGCGGTCATCATGGCGACATCGCGAGTGTTGACCAGCACGGAGCACTGTGCGGTGTAGCCGCGGACAGCATCGTGGGGCGTGGTTTCGATGAAACCGTAAGCTGCCAGCATATGTGCGATGGACATGTTTCGATGGGCAGTGTCCATTTCGCATTCATAGGCATCGTAGTCAACGCGGAGCTTACGGCCAGCCAAAGTTGAGAGAAGCTCCACCATGTGCTTCGTGCGAGTCTTCCAGTTGGCACCTGGCTGGCATACGAACTGGTTGATGGTCAGTGCACCGACATTAATCATCGGATTCTTTGGTCGGTGCGTGCCCTGCTCCAGCGACAGCTCGTTGAAGGCCTCACCGGAAGGTTCGGTGCCCACAATGCTGTCGATTTTGTCTGTGCCGTGCTCGGTGATGGCTGCGGCATAAGCGAAGGGCTTGGACATCGACTGAATGGTGAATTCAGTATCGGTGTCGCCCGTGGCGTAGGTGCGACCTGACACGGTGGTCATAGCAAGTGCCAGGCGGTCGGGATTAGCTTGGGCAAGGGTGGGAATATAGTCCGCTACCTCGCCAGACTCATCGGGGCGGACGGATTCGACGATTTCGGACAAGTAATCTTTGATCGGCGTTTTCATCAGATTCTGCTAAGCATCTTTCCTGGGCTGAAAAATCCCGGTTGAGTCAATGGAGTCCCGTTCGAACCTACACCAGGCGAGGCCGGTCACTGATGCTCACCTCGGTGCACTCTCACCGTGCGCGCCGGAAAAATCGGCATATCCTGGGGTGTGTGAAATTTCTCAACAATCAGTCCGCGCCCTACGAGTTGACCTACAGCGATGTCTTCATGGTGCCGTCAAAGTCATCCGTCGGCTCTCGCATGGGTGTCGATTTGTCCACCAATGATGGCACCGGCACAACCATTCCGATTGTGGTCTCCAATATGACGGCTATTTCCGGGCGCCGGATGGCCGAAACCACCGCTCGCCGAGGCGGAATTGCCATCCTGCCGCAGGACGTCCCAGCTGACATTGCTGCTGAGACCATCCGCAAGGTCAAGTCCGCTGGGCTGGTTTTCGACACTCCAATCGTCGTCAAGCCTCACCACACCGCGGGGTATGCGCGCCATCTTCTGCCGAAGCGCGCGCACGGTGCGGCAGTGGTGGTGGAAGACAACAAACCGGTTGGTCTGATTACCGGCCGTGACCTGGCGGGCGTTGACAACTTTGCGCAGGTGGGGACGCTCATGTCCACTTCGCTATTTACGCTTCCGGCCGATATTGAGCCCCGTGACGCTTTTGACCAGCTCACTGCTTCCGGTCGCAAACTCGCTCCAGTGGTGGACGCCGATGGCGCGCTGGTGGGTATTCTCACGCGTAAGGGCGCGCTGCGTGCGACGCTTTACAAGCCCGCTGTCGACGCTGAGGGCAAGCTGCGCGTCGGTGCGGCGCTTGGCATCAACGGTGATGTTGAAGGGCGCGCGAAGACACTGCTCGACGCAGGTGCCGACGTGCTCGTTGTCGATACCGCCCACGGTCATCAGGAATCGATGCTCCGTGCTTTACGACGAGTCCGCGCGCTCAACCCACCTGTGCCAATTGCCGCTGGCAATGTCGTGACCGCCAATGGTGTTCGCGACCTAGCGGAGGCGGGAGCCGACATTATTAAGGTCGGCGTCGGTCCGGGTGCGATGTGCACAACCCGAATGCAGACCGGAGTTGGGCGTCCACAGTTTTCTGCCGTGCTCGAATGCGCTGCAGCTGCCCGTGAATGCGGCGTGCATGTCTGGGCTGATGGTGGAGTGAAGGATCCTCGCGATGTTGCGCTTGCGTTGGCTGCGGGTGCGTCCAACGTGATGATTGGCTCGTGGTTTGCCGGTACTTTCGAGTCCCCAGGGGATGTCCAAAAGGACGTCGACGGGCGCATGTTCAAGGAGTCCTTTGGCATGGCTTCACACCGTGCGGTGGAGAGCCGAAATGCACAGGTAGAGGCCTTTGAGAAGGCCCGGCGCGAGATGTTCGAAGAGGGCATCTCGACTGCGAAAATCTACCTGGAGCCAGGCCGCGAAGGCGTGGAGGACCAGATCGATCGCATTATCTCGGGCGTACGTTCTTCGTTCACATACGCGGGTTCGGCCACCATCGAGCAGTTCGCTGAGCGGGCAGTGGTGGGAATTCAATCCGCTGCGGGCTTTGCGGAAGGAATGCCGAGGGCGACGCGGTAGCCGTCGTCAAGCCTCTCGGGGCTAAGCCGACTAGCGGTGCTGCGGGCCAATTGGTAGGTATGTAAAGACGTTGTTAGGACGTGTTTAGTACCACGTGCGAGATTGGGGAGGGGCTGGCGATTATGGGTCGGCAGGTAAGAGAAAATAGTGCTGTAACGGAGTCTGGATTGGTAGCAGGAAACGGTGCTAGAGCAGGAAGCGGGAACGCATTTTTCGCTCGCGCCCGCGTTACTGATTCCGATTTGTGCCCGTGTGGTGGGGGACTCTACGGGCAGTGCTGTGGCCCGCTGCACCGCGGTGAGCGGGAGGCGGTGACCGCAGCTGAGCTGATGGCAGCGAGGTACAGCGCTTACGCTGCCCACGAGGCGGATTACATCTGGCGGACGTGGCATCCGCGCTACCGCCCGGAAGTTATCAATGTCGATGACGGTGTGGAATGGGAAGGACTCACCATCATCAACGCTGTCGATGGTGGCGAGGATGACCGCGAAGGCATCGTGGAATTTGAAGCGGCCTTTCATGACCATGACGGTGTCGGCACGATGCACGAGCGTTCTCGTTTTGTTCGTCGTGCGCGACGTTGGGTCTACGTCGACGGTGAGGTCACGTACTCCTAAGCGTCAGATTTGTTGTGCTTGCCGTGGCCGAATGGCAGCACGGCGACAATTGCCACAATGATTGCTCCCCAGATGGCGCCGAAAATCAGTGAGCCGGTGGTGTTGGCCAACCAGCCGAGGAAGCCACCGGTAAACAGCTGCTCAAGGTTGTGGACCAGCTGGTAGGGGAGGTGCCAGCCCAGCTCGTCGAGGCCGACCACCATGATGTGGCCACCGACCCACAGCATGGCAAACGTGCCGATAATACCGATTGTGTTCAAAACGATTGGCATGGCTTTGACCAGCGCCGCACCAAACTTGCTGATACCGGCTGACTTCTTGGACTGCAGGTGCAGGCCAAGATCATCAATCTTGACCAAGAAGCCCACCACGCCGTAGACCGCAAGCGTGATGATGAGTGCGACCACAATAAGAATCAGCGCGCGATTGAGCAGTGGCTGATCAGCGACCTCATTGAGAGAAATCACCATGATTTCCGCAGAGAGAATCAAGTCTGTGAAAATTGCAGACTTCACCAGGGAATCTTCATTCTGTGGTGTGCGGTTGGTCGCCGCCTCCATCCGCTCCTGCTCAGTCTGATCGGGAGAGATTCGGTGCTTAATCTTCTCCCAGACCTTTTCCATGCCCTCAAAGCACAGGTAGGAGCCACCGAGCATCAAAATCGGCGTCAGCGCCCAGGGCAGAAACTGACTTAGCAGCAATGCAATCGGCAGAATAATGACAATTTTATTGACCAAGGAGCCCTTGGCGATACGCCAAATAATCGGCAGCTCGCGTTTCGGCGAGACACCCTCGACGAATTTAGGTGTCACCGCAGCGTCGTCAACCACAACACCGGCGGCTTTAGCGCTAGCTTTGCCGGCCGCAGCCGCAATATCGTCTGTTGTTGCCGCTGCAGCGCGTGCAATCGTGGCAACGTCGTCAAGCAGCGCGACAAGTCCGCCTGCCATAAAAACCTCCCGTATTGGAGGACGCGACCAGGAGCCGTCGTCGTATCAAAGAATTACCGGAGCAATTTTAACCGCTTTCCCGGATTGACTCTGCGTTGTCGGTAGGGCGTCGATGTCCGGTCGATAGTTCACGTGCTCCTCTGAACGTGGGCACGTGGCAAGATATAGGCCATGAACGCTTCCTTCTCCGAAATCTACCGACAGGTCAATGCGGACAACTCGGATAACGCTGGCACCGAGGCAGACACCAGCAATGACGCCCACTCCGAGGAACAGCAGCGCCCGGCGCGTCCCCGCATGGCACTGGTAGTCGTCGACGCTCAGAATGATTTTTCCGCGGGTGGCGCACTTGCCGTCGACGGTGCTGAGGCAGCGTACACCGCTACATATCTGCATGTTGCGGGCACAGCTAACAAGTACTCGGTTCTTGCGACCACCCGTGACAATCACATCGACCCAGGCACGCACTTCTCTGAAACCCCGGATTTCGTCGATACCTGGCCGAAACACTGTGTTGCAGGTACCCCGGGCGCAGAGATTCACCCCGGCATGCAGCGCGCCATCGCGTTTTTTGAGCAGCTCAACCCCGCTGCTGTGCGTATCGATGTCACAAAAGGGGAGTACGCCGCCGCCTACTCCGGTTTCGAGGGAACAACGGAGGCTGGCGTTTCGCTTGCCGACGCTCTCCGCGCCTCTGACATCGAAGAAATCGATGTGGTGGGAGTTGCGACTGACCACTGCGTCCGCGCCACAGTGCTCGATGGCCTCAAGGAGGGCTTTTCCGTTCGTGTTCTGAGCAATCAGGTCGCGGCGGTGGACCCGGAGCGCGGCAAGGCTGCACTAGCGGAATTGGCCGCGGCGGGCGCGACAGTGGTGTAGTGCTGCGACGCTGACCGTCAAACAATCCGCCTAGCCGCTTAGCTAGGCGCCTCGGCAGCCGCCTAGTTAAAAGTCACCATATCCAGGTCGACCTCGCGGAGGTGGCGGTGGTTGGACGCTGTTTCCACATAACGCCCTGCATGGGCGATGAAGCCCTCTGCTTCCTCGGCGGAGAGTTCACGACGCACCTTGGCGGGAACGCCTGCAGCCAGCGACCTGGGGTCGATAATCTGATCTTCCAACACCACGGCACCTGCAGCAATGAGGCTGCCAGCGCCGATACGGGAACGCGAAAGCAGGGTGGACTTCATGCCGATGAGGCAACCATTTTCAACCGTGGTGCCGTGGACCAAGGCCATGTGTCCGACGGTGACATCATCGCCGAGAATTGTGGGCACACCTCGGTCGACATGGACTGTGGAGTTGTCCTGAATATTGGTGCGCTGGCCGATGCGGATCGGTGCGACGTCTCCTCGGAGAACAGAACCGTAGAACACGGAGCTATCCGCACCGATTTCGACATCACCGATAATGACCGCGCCGGGCGCAATCCAGGCGCTGGAATGAATGCGTGGGGTCTTATCTTGGTAGGTGAGAATGAGCGGAGTGTTCATCATACAAACCAATATAACTGTCACCTGAGGTCAGCGTAAGAAAAATTCTCAGCGAAACTCTATTCGTCGAAGGGTGCAATTCTGCTTGGACGCGCCTACAGTGGGCGACATGATTTTTATCGTTGTGAATTACCAAGTTAAGCCGGAATTTGCCGACGAATGGATGGACCACGTCGCTGAGTTCACCGCTGCCACCCGCGCAGAGGCTGGCAACAAGTGGTTTGAATGGTCCCGCAGCGTAGAAGACCCCAACCAGTACATCCTCGTCGAGGCATTCGATGATGACGCTGGTGAAGCCCACGTCAATTCCGAGCACTTCGCCAAGGGCCTGGAGGCGATGAAGCCGCTGCTCGCTGAGACCCCGAAGATTGTCTCGCAGGTACTGCCAGATAAGCAGGACTGGGATCGCATGGGCGAGCTGCAGGTCGACTAATGTCCTCAGACACCATTCGCGATAGCGCAGCCGCTTCCAGCAGTGACACCTATTCTCTGATTGGGCGTGGCCTGCGTATTGGCTCCGCTGTGCTGGCCTCTGCTCTCGTCGTTGGTCTCAGTGCTTGTGGGGATAGCGATGAGGCAGCCCTGGAGGGTAGCCAAAATCAGTCAAGCCAGGAGCAGAGTGCTGTTGCCTCCACTGCCGCCATTCGGGATAACTTGGCTCAGCTGGCGGCAGATACTGCGGCGCTGAAGAAAGCATCGCAGACACTAATTGCAAAGGAATCGGTCTCGGAAGAGACTCGAAAGATTGCGCAGCAGGCGGAGCCAATCTTTGCTGAAGAGGAAGCGCAGCTAGTCAAGACTCTCGGCGTCGATGTTGATCCGTCGGAGACCAAGCTCGACACCGCCACCATGACTCGCCTCGAGAACGAGGAGGGGCCACACGCAGATATGGCTTATCTGACGTTGATGGAAGGCAGCCTGGATAAGATGCTCGGACAGTGGGAAGAGCTGGAAAAGCATGGCGGAAACGACCTGCAAGAGTTGGCACGCTCTTCTCAGCAGCAGCTGGAAGATATTCAGCAGGCGCTGGAAAAACGTATGCAGTACTAGCCGCTGCCCAAAGCTCGTGGGGGGGGGAAATTCAAGTAAAAAGTCCTGCAAAGCGTGCCCGGGGAACCGGGGAAGTGAGTAGCGTGTAAATAAAGCCAGTGCGCTGTGATCGTCGTCAAGCGAATGCGCACTCGGATGAAGCACAATGCTGGCTAATAACCCAGAGTAGAAGGTAGGAAAACACGCCAATGGCAAATAGTATCTCGCGAGTAGGTATCGTCGGCGCCGGTCAGATGGGCTCCGGAATTATTGAGGTCTGTGCGAAGGCCGGTAGCGATGTCAAGGTCTGGGAGGCCAAGGAGGAGTTCCTTGAGTCCGGTCGCGCCCGTATTGAAAAGTCGCTGGATAAGGCCGTTTCCCGTGGCAAGCTAGAGCAGTCTGCACGTGATGAGATTCTGGGGCGTATTAGCTTCACCACCAAGCTGGAAGACTTCGCTGACCGTGAGCTGGTCATCGAGGCCATCGTGGAGAACCCAGAAGTAAAGGCCAGCGTATTCTCGCAGCTCGATGAAATTGTTGAGTCGGAAGATGCCATCCTGGCTTCCAACACCTCCTCGCTGCCGATTCAGTCCATTGCTGCAGCTACCAAGCGCCCGGAGCGCGTCATGGGTCTGCACTTCTTCAACCCGGTTCCGGTTCTGCCTCTGGTAGAGCATGTCGTTACTCTGACGACCGGTGATGTTCAGTCGGAGCGTGCGTACGAGTACGCTTCCGAGGCGCTGGGCAAGACCGTCATTCGCGCTAAGGATCGCTCGGGCTTCATTGTTAACGCCCTGCTGGTTCCGTACATCCTCGGCGCTATTCGCATGCTGCAGGACGGCATTGCTACTGCAGAAGACATCGATGCCGGAATGGTCAATGGCTGTGCGCACCCGATGGGTCCGCTGACTCTGGCCGACATGGTTGGTCTGGACACCATCAAGTTCATTGCCGATGCCATGTTCGATGAGTACAAGGAGCCGACTTACGCGGCACCTCCACTGCTCAAGCGCATGGTTGAGGCGGGTCACTTCGGCCGCAAGTCCGGCCGTGGCTTCTACGACTACTCCAAGTAGTCCACGCTTTTAGCCCCGTTTGGGGCGAGTATTGAGTTCTTACCGGTTGACGGGCGTTTCTCCCGCCAACCGGTTTCTTTTATGCATTTATCAGTGAAAACCCGGAGTCTGATGGGGACAGCTCCCACGATCGGCGCTAGCATTTTGAAAACTTGTTTCTTTTCAACGCGCCGAAACCTCACAGTGCGCTTAACATAAGTGAAGATTTTGTCAGACCTTGGCTTATAGAGCACTTCACAACTGGTGCCTCCCACGCAGCAATCTGGAAAGGAATGCTTCAGTGTCTTCTTTGAAGCCGCACAAGCGCACTGCAACACGTACTCGCGTCGGCGCTGCTACCGCAGCAATGGCAGTTGTAATGGGGCTTACACCGGCAACGGCCGTGGCAGCTCCGGTCAACCCGTTGGCCGAGCACGGCAACCGCCTGGACTCTGTTTCTGATCTTCCAGCTAATGTGGCAGCTCCAGAGGGAATCAAGCTCCCCGGCGGTGGCTTCGAGGTCCCGGATTCCATCTCGCTGCCGTCATCTTCCGGTGAAAACACCGACCCGAATGCGCCGAAGCCAACCTCGTATCGCCCGGACCAGATTGCACGCGCGTACCCGTCGGATGCCGCCACCGATAACTGGTTCTACTTCTACGTTGTGCATCCTTTCGTGGAGCTGGAGAAGAACCACCCAGAGGTTATGGACCAGAACCTCGAAACGGTCGTCCGCATTAACAACGCTGCCAAGAATGACCCGCAGGCACAGGAACTCGCTCTTGATGACGACTACCTGGACCCACTGGCCAATATTTCCACTGCTTTCGGTGCAAACCTGGGCCAGCACTTCCGTGATGCCTATGACGAGGATCGCCTGCCGAAGGTAAAGGCCCTGCTGTCCGGCAACCTTGCTCGCGGCGGCGGTCTGGTCAGCTCGACCTTCTTCGAGAAGTACGTCTACGGCTACGATCGCCCGTTTGTGGTGGCGCCGGAGCGCATCGAGCGCTACTACCGCGAAGGTCAGGACGACCCGTACTCGACCACCCCGTCCTACCCGTCGGGCCACACCAACAAGGCTGCATGGACTTCAACCATGCTGGCCATGATGCTGCCGGAGGTTGCACCGCAGATTCAGGCGCGTGCGTCCGAGGCTGGTCATTCTCGCCTTGTCATGGGCGTCCACTACCCGCTGGACGTTATGGGCGGCCGCATGATGGGCAACCAGGCCGCAGCTGATCGTTGGGCAGACCCAGAGTTCCGCCCACTCATCGAAGAAGCCATGGATGAGCTGCGTACGGAGCTCGAGTACCGCTGTGGCGACACCATCGCCAACTGCGTTGCCAAGGACACTCCGTACATGAGCACCGCAGCTGCCGTTCAGCAGTACACCGAACGCATGACCTACGACTTCAAGCAGGTTGGCCCGGCTAACGAGCCAGTTGTTGTTCCGAAGCGGTACGCAGGTTTGCTGGAGACCCGCTTCCCGCAGCTGACTGAGGAACAGCGCAGCTCCGTCCTCGCTCAGACCGCAATCCCATCCGGCTACCCGCTCGATCGCACTGACGGTGAGGGCCAGCACGTTCGCATGAACCTGGCTCGCGCTCTGGCCGCCAACGTTGTTGTCAACGCCGACGGCAGCGTCACTGTCACCAACTAAAACGTCAACTACAAGCGCAGGGCCGCGTCAAGACGGTCCAGGGCCTCACCGAGGATTTCCGGGGAGGTCGCAAAGTTAAGCCGCACATGCCCAGCCCCGCCTTCGCCGAATGCGAAGCCGGGGTTGAGTGCTATTTTGGCGTTTTCAACCAGCCACGCAGCTGGGTCCTCACTGGCAACACCAGGCACGTCACCCAAGTCCAACCACGCCAAAAATGATGCTTGCGGTGGGGTAAAGCGAGCCTGCGGCGCAATAGTGGACAAACGTGTTCGCAGAGTCTCACGGTTGGTGCGCAGGACATCGACAAAATTGTCCAGCCAGGGCACGCCATCGCTGTAGGCGGCGGTGGCCGCGGCGACACCAAGAATAGAAGCGCCTTCGCGAACAATGAAGGGCAGCTCCAGCCAGGTTTTGGCATCTTCGTCGTTAAAGATGATCTGCGCACACTTGAGGCCGGCGGTATTCCAGCCCTTCGAGGTAGCAGTCACCGTGATAGTCACGGCCGCCGCGGTATCCGACACCGACGCGGTTGGAGTGTGAGTGCCATCTAGAACAACTGGGCCGTGAATCTCGTCTGAGATAACGCGCGCACCAAAGCGAGCGGCTAAATCAGTAATCTCACGAAGTTTTTCGGGGGAGTAGGTAAAGCCGAGAGGATTATTCGGGTTACACAAGATCAGGCAACCGGCACCGTCGGCGAAGGCGCGTTCGAGGGCGCCGAGATCCGGGCCGTCGGCAAGCGTGGGAATGCACACTGTCTCGCGTCCCAGCGCGGGACCTACCTGGAAAAACGGCATGTAGGCGGGAGTGGGGACGACAATTGCGGAATCGGGGCGGGTGAAGCGTTCAACCGCGAGTGTGACACCGCGGACGACGTCAGCGACGGCAAAGATATTGTCGGGGTTCGGGCGCCATCCGTAGCGTTGTGCAGAAAAGTCCGCGGTTGCGGTCGTAAGCGCGGTGATGTCCTGCGAGAGGTATCCGAATTGTTCGCGCTGACACGCCTCGTCGATTGCGGCACTGACGGCAGGGCAGGTTGTGGCATCGGATTCGGCGACCCACAGTGGCAGCACGTCCGGTGAATATGCGGTCCATTTGACTGTCCTGCGGGAGCGGAGTTCATCGAGGGAGGGGAAAGTGACAGCGTTATTTACACTCATAGTTTCCGTGTATACAGAAAAAGCGGGGAGTCCGAAGACCTCTGCTTTAACCAGTAGCTACGGCCGCATCAGAAGCAGCCGCGGCAATGGCCAGCGCTAGGCCAGCCCCAGTGCCTCCTGAGCAGCTGGCAGGGCAGCTTCGCGATCAGCCTTGACCAGCCCCAGACGTGTGCGGCGATCGAGAATATCGTCGACGCTGAGAGCTCCCTCGTGCGTCACATGCCAGGCGAACTCGGCGCGGGTGACATCGAGACCCTCCGCTACCGGGTCGAGCGGTCGGTCGAGCGGACAGGATTCGATGACCTCGAAGGATTCGGCACCGTAGCGGTTAAACAGCGGCATCGGGATACGGCCGGCAGCGGCAGCGGTGCGAGCGCGGTCGAGCTCCTCTGGCTCGGAGCCCAGCACAGGGATGGTGCGGGTGGAGCACGGAGCAAGCGAAACACCGAGCTTTTCCGCAACCTTGTCCACGGTTTGCTCCGCCATTAGACGGTACTCGGTGAGCTTGCCCCCAGTAATGGAAATCAGGCCGTTCGGGGCCTCCAATAAGGCGTGCTCGCGGGAGAGATCCGCGGTATGCGCCTCGCCGGTGTCGATGAGAGGACGCAGACCGGCGAAAGCGCCGATGACATCGTCGCGAGTGAGCGGAACCTCGAGGGCCTGGTTGATGACATCGAGCAGAAAAACGATGTCATCCTCCGGTACTTCCGGCTCGTCCGGAATCGGGCCCGGTGCATCCTCGTCGGTCAGGCCAATGTAGACGCGGTTGTGCTCTGCGGGCAGGACAAAACAGAAACGGTTGGTGTGACCAGGAACCGGTACCGTCAGAGAGCCGGTAGGGTTGCCTAGCTTCGCGGCGTCAAGAACCAGGTGCGTGCCGCGAGATGGGCGAATCTTGATGTTCGTCGCTAGGTCTGCGGCCCACACACCAGTGGCATTGACCACAGCGTGAGCCGGCAGCTCGAAGGAATCGCCAGTGAGCTCGTCGATTAGCGTGGCGCTAGTGCCAGAGGCATTCTCGCAGCGCACCCGGGTCAGAATAGTTGCACCGTAGCTGGCGGCAGTTCGAGCGATAGCGGTGACCAAGCGTGCGTCGTCACGCAGCTGACCGTCGTAGTTGACGTAGCCGAATTTCACGTCGCGCTTACGGACGGTCGGCGAAAGCTGGCTGACTCGGCGGGAACTGACAGTCCGGGACAACGGCAGGGTAGTGGCGGAGGTACCAGCGATAATGCGCAGAAAGTCACCGGCCAAAAAGCCTAAACGCGGCAAAACCCGGGTCAACGGTGCAAAGTTATCCATCACCGGTACAACCTGTGGCAGGTTATGCACCAGGTGCGGAGCGGTGACGTCGAGCAGCGCACCACGTTCAATAGCTGAGCGGCGAGCGATACCGACATTGCCACTGGCAAGGTAGCGCAGTCCGCCGTGGGCGAGCTTCGATGACCAACGAGAGGTGCCGAAAGCTAGGTCCTTCGATTCGACGAGAACGGTTTTCAAACCCCTCGACGCTGCATCTAAAGCGATGCCGACACCAGTGATACCGGCACCGATGACCAGCAGATCTGGGATGTCGCCCTTAGCGGTTTCTTCGCGTAGACGATTCAAGTCCGCTTGCCGACGAGCCTTGTTCAAAACCGCAGCTGAGCGATCGCGCTGAGGAGCGTGCGTGGCAGTCATAGTCTTTCTTCCTCGACTTTCCCGAAGACGGTGATAGTGATGAAACTATCTGGCGTAAGTGATGAAGTTGTGGAGTGCGTAGTGAGTGTGAACTATTTCGGGCGTACCCCATTGCAAGGCGCTTAGAAATAGACTAAGTTGTTCATTATCAACGACCGGCACGGATATTGATTCAAGAGATCTTTCTTAGTTGCGAATCATTTCCCGGGATTACAAGGAAGGAGACACCTCGATGGCTATGCACCCAGCGTCCAACCGCTCTGAGTCCATGAACCGAGCTTTCGCTGCTATTGCACCATCGCTGCAAATGTGTTGCTGCTGTCTCCAGTCCGTGCCACCCCAGACAGGTCGTAACTAGAAAAGCACGCTTAGGTATTTAAAACGCCACGCTGTTTGCGGTCGCACGGACGAAATCGCACCGATTGAGCCGACCATCCCACTATCCGGGCATCTTCGCTTGGAATCCCAGGAAGAAGCGACAGCGACAATGACCGCAGCACTTGAATCTTTTACCCTTGACGATTACGTTTCACTGTTTATTTATGACGGCCCAACGTCACCGGCAATCTACGCCAGCGAACTGGTCAGTCTAGCTCGCTAGCGGAGGCTGGCGGCAACAGGGTTAAATCATGTTGCCGTCGTAACGCTCTTCCAAGGAGTGCGGACCGGTAGCCAACTTGCCCGGGTTGAGGATGCCAGCAGGGTCGAGTTCGTCCTTAATTGCACGCATGACCTTGGCGAACAACTCGGTGTTCTCCTCGTAGTACTGCGGGCTGTGATCCTGGCCAATGCCATGGTGGTGCGTGATGGTGCCGCCAAAGTTCATCATGGCCTCCGACGCCGCGGTCTTGATGTCCATCCACTGCTGGAGGATCTCGCCCTCGGTCTCGCGGAAGAAGTACGTGAAGTACAGCGAGCAGCCGGATTCGTACATGTGCGAGATGTGGCAGAAGACGTACACCGGGGTGCCGTGCTTCTCGCCAGCGGCTTCCATTGCGGAGGCGATTTCGCGGCGCAGTGTAGCGGCGTTATCCCAGGTGGTGGCGGTTTCCAGGGTGTCGACGCCGACGCGGCGAGTCATCATGACATCGCGCAGGTACGGCGAGGAGAAGCGGTGGTTAACCCAAGCCATGCCCGGGATGGAGCCCATGCGGACGCACTTCTTGGCCAGCAGGCGAGCGGCCAGGCGCTCACGGGTGACGCGGGCGCCGACCGGATCCGTCTGCGCAAAGCCAAAAATCACCATGCACGGGGTGTCGATGCCACGCAGCTTCAGGTACTTTGTGACCTTCTCGGACATGCTGGCGGAGCCCAGCTGAGTGAGGCCGAACAGCGTCTCCTTCTCGTCGGAGATGCGTGCTAGGTGCGGGATATTGCCGCTCTGCTCCAGTTTGCGCAGCTCCTCGGCGGCTTCCTCAAAGGAGTTGAAGAAGTAGGTGTCGAAGAGCATCTCCTTTTGTGGACGCTGATTCAGGGCAATCGTCACATGCGTGATGATGCCCAGGGTGCCCTCCGAACCCAGGAAAAGCTCACGCGGGTTCGGGCCGGATGCCGACGACGGCATGTCGCGGAATTCCATGGTGCCGGCTGGCGTGACGACGCGCATGCCAATCACGTTGCGGTCGATACGACCGTAACCAGAGGATTCTTGGCCTGCCGAGCGGCAGGAAACCCAACCGCCGACAGTGGAGTACTCGAAGGACTGCGGGAAGTGACCAGCGGTGAAGCCGGCCTTGGACAGCTCCTTTTCCAGGTCGGGGCCGAAAACGCCGGTCTGGGCGGTGACAGTGCCAGCGACTTTGTCGATGTCGATGATCTTGTTAAAGGCGGTCATGGACACTGCGATGGCCTTACCCATGCCTCCGTCAACAGCCTCCACGCCGCCGACGACCGAGGTGCCACCACCGAAGGGGACGACTGCAATCTTGCGCTCAGCGCATACCTTGAACAGGTCTTCGATGTGCTTTTCAGTTTTCGGTAGCACTACAGCATCTGGGGCGACATCGAGCTTGGCTGCGCGAAGGCGAACCAGGTCGGGGTAGGAGCGTCCGACCGCGTGCTTGACGCGGGTGTCGTGGTCGGTGGCGACGGCATCCGCGCCGACAACAGCGCCCAGGGCTTCGATATCCTCGGCGCTGAGGCGACTATTGGGGATAGTGACGTCGGCGATGTTGCGCGGCGGGTTGTTTGCGTCCAACGACATACCGATTTCGCGCTGCAGTAGCTTCTCGCTGGCCGTGGTGATTGGCTTGTCGTTGCCGTCAACACCCCAGCCCCACCAGCGCATGCGGTACGGAATCGTGAGCTTGTTAGACATCCTGAGCTTCTCCTTGGGCATCGGTGCTGCGAGTCTGAACTGCGGAATTATATGTAACTTGCGCGGAAGTACATCTTTACATCTTTTATTATAGCGGTATTACGTTACGTTTTCTCAAAAAATGTCAATCAATCTTGGTAAGCTTTAGTTAGATGCATTAACGCACTCCCATAAAGGCCAGTATTGACCGGTCAAAAGCCCACGTAAAAGTAGGTATTTCTTCGATGAACGCTAACGACAAGGATCTCAACTACCCGCTGGGAACAACTGAGATTCGTACCCTTGCTCTGGTCACTAACCCCCACGCGGGTCATGGCGCCTCGCAGATTGCGTCCGCCCGGGCGAGCCGGGTGTTCGCGGATCGCGGCATCGATGTCATCGCTCTCCAAGGTGCTAACCCCGACGACGCCCGCAAGCTCATTCGTGAGGTCATCGCCGACGGCCGAATTGATGCCCTGGCAGTCTGTGGTGGCGACGGCATGATTAACCTCGCACTGCAGGAGCAGGCACAGACCGGCATCCCCCTCGGTATTATCCCGGCCGGCACCGGAAACGACCACGGTCGCGAATACAATCTGCCGCGTGGCAATGCTCGCGATGCCGCTCACGTTATCGCCGATGGCTTCTGGACGACCACTGACCTCGGCCGCATCACCAATGAGGCAGGGGAGCAGCGCTGGTTCGGCACTATCATGTGTGCCGGCTTCGACTCGATTGTCTCCGACCGCGTCAATCAGATGACCTGGCCGCATGGCCGTAACCGCTACAACCTGGCCATCGTCCGCGAGTTCTTGGCTTTCCACTCGCTGCCATTCCGCATCACGCTCGATGACAATCGGGTTCTCGAAGATCCAATCACGCTGGCCGCCTTCGGTAACACCCGTTCTTATGGCGGTGGGATGAAGATTTGCCCGTCCGCAGACCACTCCGACGGACTGATGGATATCACTGTCATCGGCAAGGCCGGGCGCATCAAGGCCGCCCTGGCCTTCAAGTCCGTGTTCGACGGCACCGTTGAAAAAATCGGGGAGGTCAGCACCTACCGCGCCAAGAAGGCTTACGTGGAATACATCGGCCCGCCACGCCAGATGAATGCCTACGCTGACGGCGACCTCATGTTCCCGATGCCGGTTACCGTCGAAATTGTTCCGGGCGCTGGCCGCTACATCGTTCCCCGTCCGTAAAAAGGGCGCAGGGGTGCCCGTCGTCAAGCGTTTCCTGCATGCTTGACGACGGCGCGTTACCCCTTGATGCCGTATTTCTTCAGGCGCAGACGATCCGCCGCAGAAGCCGAGGCCGTCAGGCGCAGCAGCTCGGCGTAGATACCGTCAGTCTGTGCCAATTCGGCGGGTGCGCCCACCTCGTCGACGTGACCGTCACGCAGCGTAACGATGGTGTCCACATCGGAAATCGTGGACAGGCGGTGGGCGATGATAACCGTGGTGCGCCCCTCCATCAGCTTGTCTAAGCCACGCTGAACTTCGCGTTCTGCCTTGGTGTCCAGCGCCGAAGTGGCCTCGTCCAGGATGAGCAGGGGAGCATCCTTCAAAATTGCGCGCGCAATAGCGATGCGCTGCTTCTGGCCACCCGAGAGCTTTAGCCCGCGCTCACCAATAGTGGTGTCGTAGCCGTCGGCGAAGCTGCGAATGAAGTCGTCGGCATTGGCCTTTTTGGCCGCAGCGATGACTTCCTCATCGGTAGCGTTGGGTTTGCCGTAGGCGATGTTCTCTCGAATCGTGCCGGAGAACAGCGAGGAGTCCTGGAACACGACGGCAGAGCCGGCGCGCAGAGTGGAACCGGAAACCTCGGAGACATCCGACCCCAGAACGCTTAAGCGGCCTGCGGTCGGGGCATAAAAGCCGAGCAGCAGGTTGACGATGGTGGACTTGCCGCCACCCGATTCGCCGACCAAAGCGACTTTTTGGCCTGAATACGCCTGGAAGCTGACGTTGGAGAGCACCGTCTTGTCCTCTTCGTAGGCAAAATCCACTGCATCGAAGTCGACAATGGGAGCGCCATTTGCCTCCTGTTCGGCTGCACGTTCCAGGGAGGAGCGGTAGGCGCTGTCGCTAGCGGCGTTGGCTGAGATGGAACCAACAGATGCGGGGGCGAAGTCGCCGTTATTCGCGGTCGCCGCATTGAGGAGCTCCGGCTGCGTGCGAGCCTCTGGGGTAAGTTCCATGACCTTGAAGTAGTCCCGGGAACCGGCGACTGCGCGCTGGGCAGCGTCGACCAAGAAGCTCATCATGGTCACCGGTTGGCGCGCCATATTAATCAGCTGAATGAGCATGACCATGGTGCCGATGGAGAATTCGCCCGACAGCGTGCGCAGGAAAAGCAGCAGGTAGATACCTGCGAAGATGACGTTCAAAATGCCGCCGCGCAGGGCATCCATGCGGTGCCACCACGTTGACTGCTCGTGGGTCAGGGAGATGGTGCGGCGGAAACGGGAACCAAAGAAAGCGATTTCGCGCAGCTCCGCGGTGAAGGATCGAACAACCTTGACCTGGCCGATGACCTCGGCAAAACGGCCACCGGCGATATCGATTTGTTCGTTTTTCTTGGCTTCAACCTTTTGCCAGCGTCTCGACGTCAACGCGGTGAGCAGGGTGTAGACCGGGAAAACGATAATCAACAGCACCGCCAGTGGCCAGTAGTACCAAGCAGTGATGGCCAGCACTGCACCGACGGTCAACAACATCGGGAAGAAGTTGTTGGAAAACGCCTGGAGGAATTGCGTGATATTGGTAATCGAGCGTTCCAGGCGGGCGATAATTGTGCCGGTGACCTGGCTGTCGAAATAGCGCTGCGGCAGAGACAGCAGCTTTGCATAGTAACGGGTCGACAGAATCTCGCGCATGCGCGCAGTCATCACATCGCCCAGGTAACCACCGATGTTATGCACGATGGTTTGCGTCAGATCGGCAATCAGCAGTCCGATGACCAGCCAAATCACGGTGCGAGTGGTATCGGACATCGCCGCTTGGCTCAAGCCTTCATCGCTGGACACCGCGCCGACGATGGCGTCGGTGGCATCGCGGATGAGGAAGGGGCTAATCAACGACGCGGCGGCGGTGGCCAGCGAACAGATGATGACCCCGATATAGAAAGGCCAGAGCACTCGCGTGGTGGATAGGATTCTGCTGAGCAGACGCACGAAAGACCTCTATCTTGCGGGAGGATCACTCCCGCTATGAAATTACTGCGACAAGAGCCCTATCCTAACAGCGAGCGCACAGCACGAAGCGGCAGCGGCAGCCAGTTGGGACGGTTCTGGGCTTCGTAAAGGCACTCGTAAATGGCTTTATCCAGAACAAACGCTTCCAACAGCACCGGGTCGCTGCTGTCGCCATAGCCTTCCAAGAAGGCATCGATATTGCGGCGAGCCCACTGCTCAACACGCTCGGTAGCCGCCTCGGTGTCCTCACGTCCCGTCAGCAGCGGGTAGTGAGCGGCGTAATCGAAGGATCGAATCATGCCGGCGATATCGCGCAGGCGGTGGTCCGGCAGACGGCGCTCCTCCCACGGGCGCGACGGCTCGCCTTCGAAGTCAATCAAGCGCCAAGAGCTCGGCGTGCGCAATACCTGCCCCAAGTGCAGATCACCGTGGATTCGCTGGACGACGGCACCACCTTCCGGAACCGCAGCCTCCGCGCGATCGAAGATAGCCTGCGCCTTATCCTTGACCTCCGCAATTTGTGGCACCACACCAGCGACGAAATCCAGGCGAGCTCGCAGTGGGGCTACCAGCTCCGCACCGGTCAGACGCTCCTTTACCGCGACAGCGGCGGCGAGGCTGCTGTGTACCGAGGCCACTGCTGCGCCGAGCGCACGGGCTTCGGAGGTAAAGTCGGTGCCCAAATCTTCCAGCGGGGTCTGACTGTCGCGGATGGCATCGCGGACTGCGCCAAGAGCCAGCTCCCAGCCATCGACCGAGTTCGGTGCGAATTCCTGCAGCATGGCGGTGGTGTAGGCGTCCTCGCCAATGGTGGTCTCCACCCAGGAGTAGAGCTCAGGGACGAACTTGCAATCCGCCTGGGCCAGTGCGGCCAGCAGCTCCACATCGGCATTAGTGCCGGGGTAGAGGCGACGGAAGAACTTGCACATCACGCGGTCGTCGAAAATGACCGAGGTATTCGACTGTTCTACTCCCATAGGGCGGCCGGATTCCGGTCGGGGCTGCTCAGAGCCCGGCACACGCCGCAGTTCCATGCGGCCGAGCTTGCCTTCGTCGGAAAGCTTCTGGCCGAGTGCCGTGATGGCGTCCGAATCAATCAGAGCGTCGTAGCCGACGATGCCGTCGGCGCGAACCAGCAGGGACTGCTCGTGGCCATCGGGGACGTCCTGCGCCCAAGCGATGGGCAGCTGATAGGTCGGTGCAGAATGTGCGGTGTGCACCCTCACCAATGCGATATCGACATCGGGACTGTCGGGATTGTCGCGCAGTACGGGGTCAAGCGCGAGGATCTCGACGTGGTCGATGTCAGAGACCTTGTCAGCGAAAAAGCGCATCCTGACCAGTGTGTCTGCCAGCTCTTCGGCAATGAAATCGGCGGTGGGAATAGTCATTTCAGTTCTTTCGCCTTTCGGGACTTAAAGATCACTCTTTATTATCGGCGTTTGTGACGGCATCGGCGGAGGCATCGGCGGCCGTGCCGGAGTGCTCGCGTGATGACGTCACCGGCGCGTCCGATATCGCCTGCGCAACCGGGATTGTCGGCGCCGACATCGAGGCGCTCGATTCGAGGTTTGTCTCTGGCGGCAACTGGATTTCGAACCAGTAGAAACCGTGACCAGGAAGCGTGATCTGGTAGGAATCAGTGCCAATCGTGGGGAAGGGAACCGAACCAGTGAGCTCTACCGGGGTGGAACCGGCGAACTCGGACAGATCCAGCGAGACGGCCGCGGGGTAGGAAGACAGGTTGTTGACGCACAGCAGCACTTCGTCGCCGTATGTGCGCAGATAGGTCAGAACAGAGGCGGTATCGCTATTCAGCTCGCGGAAGTCACCGAGGCCAAAAGCCTCATAGCGCTTGCGGACCTGGATCAGTCGACGCACCCAATTCAACAGCGAATTGGAGTAGCTCGCTTGGTTCTCGACATTGACCGCCTGGTAACCGTAGGTCGCATCCTGAATGGTCGGCAGATAGAGCCGACCGGGGTCGGCCTTGGAGAACCCGGCGTTGCGGTCGGGCGACCACTGCATCGGTGTGCGCACGCCATCGCGGTCGCCGAGCCAAATGTTGTCGCCCATACCAATTTCGTCCCCGTAGTAGAGCACCGGCGAACCCGGCAGGGAGAGTAGCAGGGCATTGAAAAGCTCGAGTTGGGTGCGGTCATTTTGCAGCAATGGCGCTAGCCGACGGCGAATGCCGATGTTGGCCTTCATCCGCGGATCGTGGGCATACTCGGCGTACATGTAGTCGCGCTCTGCATCAGTGACCATTTCCAACGTCAGCTCATCGTGGTTGCGCAGGAAAATACCCCACTGAGCCGAAGAGGGAATCTCTGGCGTGGACTCCAGGATCTCCGAGATGGGAAAGCGGGACTGCTTGCGCACCGCCATGAAAATGCGTGGCATAAGCGGGAAGTGGAAAGCCATGTGGCATTCGTCGCCACCGACCTCCGGGTCGCCGAAGTATTCCACCACATCGGAGGGCCACTGGTTGGCCTCCGCCAGCAGGACGCGACCCGGGTATTCCTCGTCCATGACCTTGCGGCAGCGCTTCAGAAAAGCGTGGGTCTCGGGCAGGTTCTCGCAGTTAGTACCCTCGCGTTCAAACAGGTAGGGAACAGCGTCGAGGCGGAAGCCATCAATGCCGAGATCCGACCAGAAGCGCAGCACATCGAGCATTGCTTCCTGCACCGCCGGATTGTCATAGTTCAGATCTGGCTGGTGGGAGAAGAAGCGGTGCCAGTAGTACTGACCACGCACCGGGTCGTAGGTCCAGTTGGAATCCTCGGTATCCACGAAAATAATGCGTGCGCCCGAGTAGGTGTCCGGGTCATCGGTCCAGACATAAAAGTCGCCGTAGGGGCCATCGGGGTCAGTGCGCGACTGCTGGAACCACTCATGGCTATCGGAGGTGTGGTTCATCACCAGGTCAGTAATAACGCGGATACCGCGCGCATGGGCCTCGTCGAGAAGCACCTTGAAATCCTCGACCGTGCCAAACTCGTCGAGAACGGCGCGGAAGTCGCGGATATCGTAACCGCCGTCGCGCAGCGGGGAGTCGTAGAAAGGCGGCAGCCAGAGGCAGTCGACACCCAGCCATTGCAGATAATCGAGCTTTTCCGTCAGCCCTTTGAGGTCGCCGGAGCCGTTGTTGTCGGAGTCAAAGAAGGCTCGGACGAGCACCTCATAGAACACCGCGCTGCGGTACCACTCGTAATCTTTCTTGGCGATAGTCATGCATCCCAGCGTAATGACTATGCCGCTAGCCTGCAGAGGGAGTTTTCCTGCGAGATCCCACAAAACCGCGCGAGTCGGCGGTCCTGGGAGGCCTCATGAAACACCTTTTAAACAGCCTTGTGTTCCTGAATCAGCGCGGCGAGTTGATACGCATCAGCCAGCGCCAACTCCGTTGCCACCGGTGTGACGGTTCCTGGCACCATGTCGATTCGCACGTTCGCCACTCCCGCCGCTTTCTTCAGCGGAGAAATGGTTAGTGTATGCCCCTGGATGCGCTGCCATGGGACCATGAACCGCGTATGCCAGAACCGACCCTTGGTCACCAACAGCCCCCGCCGCGTGGCCTGCACCTTTTGAAATTTCCAGTCAATTGGGCTGAGCCACCATGCCGTGCGTGGAGTCTGCCAGGAGCCCAACAGGTCATCGGCAGAGGACGGTCCCGCAATCTCAGTCATCAAATCATCGACAATCGTATCGGTCTCCGCCGCCGGCGCCACGGGCACCAGTGCGTTGTTCGACTGTGTGCTGTCCAGGCCATAGCCCGCCACCGAGACATCGGCACGGGACCATTTCCACGGGCGCCACCAGAGCGGTTGCACCACTTTGAAGCCATGAATGCGATCAATGGGAATGGTCTGAGCGCGCGTCGACAACAGTCCGGCGGTAATCGCCAGACGCCTGCTTTCCGACGACACCTTCAGCGTGAAATCCCACGACTGATTTAGTACTCCGAAAAGGCCGAGCGCGAAACTGCCAATCACAATCAGAGTAGTGATGGTTACTCCGCTGAGGATTTCCACGATGAAGTCGGTGAACAGCGCAGAGACAACGGCGAGGAGGATAAGAGCTATGCCGACGAAAAGACCGGGTCCAATGGCCACGGATGCAATCAGCCGTCCGACATTGACCGGGCCAAAGATGGTCTTCGCGTCGGACATGCGGGAGGACATGTGGGCGCTGGAGTCTTGAGCAGCGGCGGGGCTGTCGCCGTCGTAAAGCGAATGTGCCAGTTCGGTGTCCAGCTTTTCTACCTCACCCAACACGTCGGCGCGGAACTGTTCGCACTGCGGGGGAGTGAGGTATTTGATTGTGAAGTGCGAATCGGAGCCGCCGGCTGTTTCAATGACAATTTCGGCGAGCCCGAAAATGCGCGCCAACAATGGTTGGTTGATATCCACCGCCTGCACGCGGTCGAGCCGTGCCGCGCGTCGAGAACGCAGTAGCCATCCGGAGCCGTAGCGAACCTCATCGTCGGTGAGTTCGTAGAACGTATACCGCCAGGATAGCCACGAGAAAAATGCAATCAGACCAATAATTATGGCGACCGCACCGGTACCGACAAGGAGACCGAGCCATGCCCAGTCGTAGAGCTGAGTCACGACAGCAACGGCCAACTGCCACTGATTCGCGACTGCGAATGCAGTCACAGCAGCGATTGTGGCGAAGCTTTTGAGCAGCGGAGATAGGGGATGAACTCTATGCCTCATTTAAAGACCCGCCATCCGGTCGTGGGCGCGCTGAGATAGACGAGCGCGCAGGGCGAGCGCTTCTTCGCGTGGCAAACCGTGGACGGCTGCATCCGAGCTCGCCGATGCTGTGTTGAGCTTCAGCGTTGCCAGTCCGAATAGTCGAAGGAGAGGTCCTTCATCGATGTCAATGAACTGGATTCGTCCGTAAGGGACAACAGTGACCGAGCGCCACCAGCGTCCGGACGCAACGATGAAGTCGTTATCTCCTTCGAGGTATCGGTGGGCACGAACTCGTCGACCGATGAGCCAGTAGATATATGCGAAGTAGAGCACGCAGGCGAGGACGCCCAACCACATCCACGGAGTCCACGCCACCGCGGCTACGGCAGCTGCAACCGTGATAAATAGCAGGGGAGCAGCGTGCGCGATTCGCTTCACCTTAGCCAGCGCGGGGTCGACCGGTTGTAGCGCGGAATTCTCGGGGACTAGTAAATCAAGTGGCTCCATGGTTGACAGTTAAACACAATTGGTAAAGCTTGCGCCCAACCAGGTGCTTCGGTAAGAACGGTGGCTATGGATCGCAGGAAACTCATAGCAGTACTCATCACGCTAATTACCATTTTGGTCTGCGTCGAGATTTACCAGTACATGCAGACTCTGCCGAGCTAAATAGCAGCGCTAACCGGTGCGGCCAATGGCAAGCCTCAGCCGTCTCATGCGCCTAATCCCGTTTTATGCGCCAAAGAGCTGGCGCGGAGCCGCCCACGCATCGATGGCGATGCCCTCAACTGCCTGTGCGTCAGCGCCAGCAAAGGTGGTTATCTTGCGGTCGTCGTTGTAGCGGGGCATGTGCGAAGTGCCCTCTCGGATGAATTCGACCGCCACTTGGTGGAATGGATGGTTAGGCTCTTTCATACCGAAGAAGCGTGCAATCTCGATGCAGTGCGGAGCACCACTGGTGCGGCCAGCAGGTGCGTAGCCCAACCCTTCTCCCGGTTCGAACTGTGCCGCCCACACATCCAGCTCAGCTGCCACGGACCGTTCGGCGACTTTAACAGCGTAAGAACGAATCGCGGAGTCAGAAATGACATTTCCCATCGGACGCTCGGCATAAGCGTCGGTCGGAAATTCGCCGCGGCCGCGATGCCCCTTGGCATAGCGCCGAGCCATCCACTCCCGCATGGGCAACTTGTCCATAGCCACAACCGGCGGTTCTGAGAAGAACTCTTCGCTGGTGGCGGTCACCATCGTGGGCAGTGTGGGAGCAAAGCTGTCAAAGCGAGGCCCAATTGCCGGATCCGAAGGCGAGGATGCCGAAACCAATTTCTGGGCCCGAGCGACCCTGCGTTCGTCGGCACGCGAAAAGACCTCGGTGGACGGCGCACGTCCCACACCGATGCCCGCCAACGTGCGGCGGAGGCGCGAGCCGGACAGCAGCGAGAAGGCCGGCGACATGGCGATGGTGCGCTGAATCTGACCGCGCGTGCGTTCGTCGGCCGCGAGGGTGAGCGCCAGCGCCGCACCCGCCGATTGCCCCGAGATAGTGATGTTGTCGATATCGCCGCCGAAGGCAGGCGCGTTACGACGAGCCCACTGCAGCCCCAGATACAGATCATCAATGGCCCGGTAGGTCTCTGTTTGACTGTCGCGCCAGAATCCCTCCAGTCCCTTGCGGTATCCGAGCGAAACGGTGATGATGCCGGCCTGCGCAAAAGCCGTCGCGTCCGTCCAGGGCTCGGAGGGGTGCCCAAACTCGTAGCTACCACCGTGAATCCACAGCAATACGGGGTAGGAAGCGTCCGCGGGCCCAGCCGGTGCGGTGACGGTGAGAACTAACTCGCGCTCGGGCTCACAGCGCCGAGTGCCTGACTGTGGGCCGTCGGCCACCGGTGCCGACGCGGCAAACGGAGCAGCATCTGCGTAATCGATATTGAAAACTTGTATTGCGCCATCGTGAATCCGGCCGGTCAGTTGCCCGCAGGGAGCGGAAATAGTCGTCTCTGTCATGGCGGAAAACGCCTCCTCGTCACTGTTGGTCCTGCCAGAAGGGCGGGGAGCCTGTGGTAGTCGCGCTCGCGTTTTCGAGCACGCTACAGTTGAATTCACTATGACCAATGATGCACGAAATCCACTGTTGACACCGTCGGAATTGTTCTGCGAATTGCCAGATTTTGCGGCAATCGATGACAGCCACGTCCGCGAGGCGTTTAGCGAAGCAATGCGTAGCCATGCACGCGAGATTGACGCCATCGCCACGTCGTCGGAGGCACCGACCTTTGTTAACACCATCGAGGCAATGGAGAAGGCGGGCCAAGATCTGGACCGCGTCGCTGCTTATTTCTTCAACGTTGCCGGCACGGACGCCACCGATGTCCGCATGGAAATTGAAGCCGAGATTGCTCCGCAGCTGACAGCACACCTGGATCAGATTCGCATGCGCAGTGACCTGTGGCAGCGCATCAATGCCATTGACAGCGTTGACGATGCCGCCAACCCGGAAGAGGCGAAGCTGCTGCTGAAGAAGGTCCGTGAGGACTTTCAGCGCACCGGTGCGGACCTCAGCGACGAGGACAAAACCGAGCTTAGCCGCATCAATTCCCGCCTCTCTGAGCTTTCCACCGCTTTCGGCGAAAACCTGCTGAAGGACACCGTTGCGCGCGCCGTGGAAATCTACGACCGCGAAGAACTCGCCGGGCTTTCCGACGATGCCATTGCGTCCTTCGCCGCTTACGCGAAAAAGGCAGACACCGATGCGCCGTGGCTGATTCCACTGGACCTACCATCAACTCCTGCACAGCTGGCTGACCTCGATAATCCGGCTACTCGTGCCAAGCTCTACGAAGCCTCACTGGGACGTGCGGGTGCTGCCTCCGGCAAGTTCGACAACTCCGACATTGTGCTGGAAATGGCACGCCTGCGCGCCCGCCGCGCCAAGCTGCTCGGTTACGACACGCATGCGGATTACGTCATTGCCAAGGAGACGGCAACCACCGCAGAGGCTGCTCGAAAGCTCATTGCAGACCTGGCGCCAGCTGCCATTGCCAATGCTGAAGGCGAGTACAAGCGGGTCGCTGATTTGGCTGGCGATGAGACGGTCACGGGCGCTGACTGGCCGTACTGGGAGCGCCGTCGTAAAGCGGAAGAATTCGCAGTCGACACGGAGGAGCTCAAGAACTACTTCGAACTGCACCGTGTCATCGAAGACGGCGTGTTCTACGCTGCCCGCAAGCTTTACGGCATCGAAGTAGTCAAGCGCGAGGACCTCAAGGGATACGCGCCGGGCACGACTGTGTGGGAGGTCCGCCAGGGCGGAGGGGAGACCATCGGCCTGATTATCACGGACTATTTCTCGCGTCCGACCAAGCGCGGTGGTGCGTGGATGAGCTCGTTTAGGGATCAGTCCCGTCTGCTGGGCCGCCTGCCGGTCGTGGTCAACGTGATGAACATTGCCGAAACCGAGCCGGGAACCCCGGTGCTGCTGACACTCGACGAGGTCACCACTGCTTTCCACGAGTTCGGGCACGCCCTCCACGGTCTGCTTTCCGACGTCACGTACCCGACCTTCTCGGGCACTAACGTCCCGCGCGACTTTGTGGAATTCCCCTCTCAGATCAACGAGAACTGGGCACTTGAGCCATCCATTCTGACCAACTACGCCGTCCACGTTCGTACCGGTGAGCCGATCCCAGCAGAGCTAGTCGAGTCGGTGAAGAAGGCCCGCACCGCTGGTGAGGGATTTGCCACGGTTGAGTACCTTGCAGCTTGCGCCATCGATCTGGCCTGGCACAGCCTCACCGAGGAGGAAGCGGCTCAGGCCACCGATGTCGACGCTTTCGAAGCGGAAGCACTCGCCGAACTCGGCCTCGATGTTCCCCACCTGGCCCCGCGTTACCGCTCCCGCTACTTCAACCACATCTTCGCTGGCGGTTACTCGGCGGGCTATTACTCCTACCTGTGGGCAGAGGTGCTCGATGCGGACGGTTTCGGTTGGTTCACCGACAACGGCGGTGCCACAATCAGCGGCGGCAGCCACTTCCGTGAAGAGATCCTCTCCCGTGGTGGTGCCATCGACTTCATGGCTGCGTACCGCGCTTTCCGAGGCCGCGATAAGGACATCCAGCCGCTCCTCGAACGCCGCGGGCTGTCGGGCACTGATGCCTAGCTTCATGCTTTACGACGAGCCCCGCGACCGCCGCCCACTGGTTATTCCGGTCACCGGCAGGGTAGGTTGACACTCATGGCAGAAGCATTCGACAGGGTAGGGCAGTGGCTTATTCAATTGCCACTGCTTGCGCAGGTCAGCGCGCTATGCGTGGTTCTGCTGGTAGTCGGAGGATTTGTTGCTTTCGTTCTCGTCGGTGCAATCGATGTTGTCAGCGGTCGTCTGTGGCAGTGGTCGGTGCGCCGGCGGGAGCGTTCGCAGGAGTGTCGAGGAGCGGGCAGCGAGAGCTAGCCGAAGAGGTAGTGGCCTTGCGGATAGCTCACCGAGAGACCCGATGAATTGAGCTGGGAGAAGCCCCCTTTAAGTGTTGGGTCGCTATCGCTGCCCTAAGGTATGTCTTAAAGTATTAGGAAATTTGCCCAACAGGCTAGAGTTGGGTAGTTCGCAAATATTTCGCAGTAGGGAGCTGAGTTAGCATGCATCGGTCGAGGCACTCGAAGGTCCTACTTGCCCTAATCGTTTTGCTTCTTCTCATCCTCATCGCTGGTGCAGTCACCGATTTCCAGTTTTAGCCTCGGTTTTAGTGCCGGGCATATAACCTGAAAGATCGGTGAACAGCAAAAATGAGGGATTAGTCGCTCACGAACCAATTAACGCTTGAATCCGGGGAAGCGAGGCAGGTCCTCGACAAGCACGGCCTTGCCCTCGGCATCGGTTAGCGGAATGCACCAGTTCGGGTACTGGTCGTGGCTCGTGCCCGGCTGGTTCTGAGTACGACGATCGCCGACCATGTCCACCAAGGCCTCACACTTCAGCGCGGATGGCGTCTGGTCGAGGAAGCGGTGCAGCCCCGTGACCAGTGCGTCAATTGGTGGCAGATTATCGCGGGTAAGGGAATGAACATCCATGTCCGCCGCAGCCGTGTCACCAAAGCAGCCGGCTTCCTTGGCCGCACCCAAAACCTTTCGAATCCACTCGAAGTCCCGGCGGTCTTCCTCCGCGACGTCGGAAAGCAATAGTCTCAGGCGTTCCCGTAGCTTGATGTGCTCGCCTGCGAGGTAGCCTGCCGTCGGCGGCAGATCGTGCGTGGTGACGGAGGACAGGCACAGGCTGCGGTAAGCGCTTGGTGGTTTCGGCTGGTCGCCCTCGGATTCAAACCACACGATCGAGGTGCCCATGATGCCCCGCGAGGCCAGGTAGTCCTGCACCCACGGCTCGAAAGTGCCCAGGTCTTCGCCTACGACGACGGCCCCAGCGAGCTCGGCCTCAAGTGCGAGAATGCCGACCATTGCCTCGTGGTCGAAGTACAGGTAGGTGCCATTGACGGGGGACTCCATCCGCGGCATGACCCAGAGGCGGAACATACCCAGCACGTGGTCAACACGAATGCCACCTGCGTGGCGAAGGATTGTGCGCAGCATGTCGCGCCAGGGGCGGTAGCCGGCCTCGGCTAGCTTGTGCGGGTTCCACGGCGGCTGCGACCAGTCTTGGCCGCGCTGGTTAAAACCGTCTGGCGGTGCGCCAACAGAGATAGCAGGAGCGAGCCAATCCGCAAGGTTCTCGGCATCCGCGCCGCCAGGGTGCACGCCGACGGCAAGGTCGGCCATGATGCCGATGCGCATACCCGCATCCAGGGCTGCCTCTTGTGCCTGGCCGAGCTGCTGATCGAGAATCCACTGCACCCAGAGGTGGAACTGGAAGATTTCCTCCCGCAGAGATTCGACACTGGCGTGGTTACCCAACGGTGGAACCAACTCGATATCGTTCTCGGTTACGGCACCAGAATCGGAAGTGGCAGCGCGTGCAGCATCGCGGGCAGCAGCGCGATCCGCGAGCTCGCGCTCGGTGCACCACGACGCGTAGTCGTATATGCCACGGCCCTCGGCCTCCAGCCAACGGTCAAATTCCGCCTGGCGTGCGCTGGACAGGGGAATCTTGTGAATTGCCCGCAATACCTTGAGCTTTGCAGCGTAGATGGGGTTGCGGTCAATCTCATCAGGGCTGTGATTGAGCTGGTGGAAAGAGTTCGCTAGCGCACGGGCTTCATCGGCCTCGTCCTTGTCCAGGTACCCGAACTCGTCGATAAGCTCTGGGCGCGCGTACAGCGGATTGACATAGCGGCGCGTGGTGGGCAGGTACGGCGAGTCTTCTACCGGAGGCAGTGGCTCTGCGGCGTGCAACGGATTGATGAGGACGAAATCAGAGCCCGCGTGCTCTGCACTGACCTGTGCCAAGTCGCCGAGGGTAGCGAAATCGCCAATACCCCAGCTGCGGCTGGAGCGTACCGAGTACAGCTGTGCCATGACACCATGCGCAGGATTCTGCACGTACTTGTCGGCAGTGGCGAGACGGTTGGGGGTTACGGCCACATCGCACTCAGCGACGTTGTCATCGTTGACTGCGCGCAAGCGATGCCAACCAAGTGGCAGATCCTCTGGAATTGCGAAGGCGGCTTCACCCATCAACACATCGCCGACCTGGCGTGGCGGTACCAAGTGGTGCACCTGAGCGCAGGGCCATTCTGCGCCGTCCTCCAGTTTCACAGTCACGCTGACATTGCTGCCGTGCGGTACGTGAACCAGAACTCGGTGGAAGATGCCCTGGCGGGTAACTACCACGGGCGGGAGAAGGCGAGACCACTGCGTGTCTGCCCACTCACGACGGGCGTCGTTGATGTCGGCATCGCTGGGATCTGGGCCCAGATCGATGTCGAGAGCAGCGAGAGTTTTTAGCACTGTCTCACGAGAGACGTGCACGAGTTGGCCCTCGGTGGAGTAGTAGGAAACCCCAACTCCGACATCTTTAGCGAGGTCGGCGAGTGGAGAGGAAAGGGGAGGATTGGAAGCTGCCTGTGTCACCCTTTCCATCATGCCAGTTTAGAAAAACTTTGCCAGTAGTAAGGTAAATCACTTCGTTATCGAAATATTTACTGAAATCACAACGGCGCAGGGTTTGATGTTCTAAGTTGATTCCTAACGAAACCAACGACGGACAGAACTACCGAAAGTAGGGGTTTGTAACTCGATGCGTGAATATACTACCGAGGCGAAATACGTCATCGGCGAGGACGAAACGATTATTACCTCGCTGCAGGAGCTGGTGCAGAAGCGCCCGAAGCTGGTGCTTTTCACTCGCCCCAAGAACTTTGAGTGGGTAAATGTCACTGCTCAGGAGTTCTATGACGAGGCAAAGGGCGTCGCTAAGGGGCTAATTGCCAACGGTGTTCAGCCGGGCGACCGCGTAGCGCTGCTCAGTGAGACTCGCTACGAGTGGAACCTGATCAATACCGCTATCTGGATGGCAGGCGCTGCTGTTGTCCCGATTTACGGCTCTTCTTCGTCTGGCCAGATTCGTTGGATTATTGAAAACTCCGGTGCTGTTTTCGCATTTACCGAGTCGCGTGAGCACACCGACCGCATGAAGCCTCTGCTGGTCGAAAAGGGCACCGAGAACCCGGAGGGCGAGTCTCAGCTGCGTCGTGTACTGGAGATTAACGCTTCCGCTACTGACACCATTAGCTACGAAGGCCGTGACATTGACGGCGACGAGGTCGAGCGCCGCATCAAGGACACCAAGGCCGACGACCTGGCAACCGTGATTTACACCTCCGGTACCACTGGTCGTCCGAAGGGCTGCGTGCTCCTGCACAGCAACTGGCTGGCGGAGGCCCGCGCCATCCTCACCAACGAGATTGGCCTGATTGCCCGTCCGGGGAACCGCATTCTGACCTTCCTGCCGTTGGCGCACGTGTTGGCTCACGCAGTGTCCCTGGCTTCGATGATTTCCGGTGCTACCCAGTCTCACTGGGCCGATACCAAGACCGTCACCCTGGAGTTCCAGCGTTCCCGTCCGCACATGATTCTCGGTGTGCCGCGCGTGTTCGAGAAGGTTCGTGACTCCGCCTACGCCTCCGCTAAGGAGAAGGGCGCATTCGGTCTGGCCATGTTCGAGCGTGCTGAGGCCACCGCCATCGAGTACTCCAAGGCGCTGGATACTCCGGCAGGTCCGTCGCGTGTCTTGAAGCTGCGTCGCCAGCTCTACGATCGCCTGCTGTTCTCGAAAATTCGCGCAGCTATGGGTGAGGCCGTGCAGTACACCATTTCCGGTGGTTCGGCTCTGTCCTCTGACCTCGGGCACTTCTTCCGTGGTCTCGGTGTGCCTGTCTACGAAGGCTACGGTCTGACTGAGTCCACGGCTGCCGTCACCGTGAACAACCCGAGCGAGCAGATTATTGGTACCGTTGGTCGTCCGGTCGGTGGTTGCTCCGCCGCTATCGCTGATGACGGCGAAGTTCTGCTCCGTGGTCCGGTTGTGTTCGACCGCTACTGGAAGAACGAAGAGGCAACCAAGGAAGCCTTCATCGACGGCGAATGGTTTAAGACTGGTGACCTCGGTGAGCTGACCGAAGAAGGCCACCTGAAGATCACCGGCCGCAAGAAGGACCTCATTGTCACCGCTGGTGGTAAGAATGTCGCGCCGGGCCCGATGGAAGACCGCATGCGTGCGCACCCGCTGGTGTCCCAGGCAGTCGTCATCGGCGATGGTCGTCCGTTCGTCTCCGTGTTGGTCACTCTCGATGAGGAGGCACTGGAGAAGTGGAAGATTGAGCACTCCGTCCCCGAGCACACCTCGATCCGTGAACTCGCTGCCTCCAGCGCAGTTTTGCGCGCCGAGATTCAGGACGCCGTCAACTCCGCTAACGAGCTGGTTTCTCACGCAGAGGCCATTAAGAAGTTCCATATTCTGGACAGTGACTTCACCGAGGAAAGCGGCGAGCTGACCCCGACCATGAAGGTCAAGCGCAACATTGTCATGGACAACTACTCGCGTGACATTGAGGCTCTCTACCAGCGTTAATTCACGGTCTACCCGCTGCCGATAGAAAACGGCAGCGTGTTGTTACCGCGCTAGCGCCCCTCACCCCATTAAGGTGAGGGGCGCTAGAAATTTTTAAGGAGTTTTCAGTTTTCGAAAGTCGGCATTCGTCAATGTTCGTCGATATTCGAAAGCGGAAGACTGCAATGATGTCACCGGCGCCGAAGATGTCGTGGGAGGGCGGGCAATGATTAACCACTTCGATGCTCGGCTACGCCTGCGCGAAGTGACCCAAGAGCTCTACGACATTGGTGACGAAGTTGCCGAACACATCGAGCACCTTGCTCAGGCGGTTGCTGATGTAGATCGTGAGCTGGTGGACGAATGTGTCCTCGAGCTCGCTGACATCGTCGACGAGGCCGTTGAGGACTGCCGCCCTCTGATTGGTGAGCTTGATGGTCTACGCCAAGCGTTTACCTCCGGCATTCGCTCGGGGCGCATCGGTACTCTTTCCTCCGCTTCGACACCGCGGCGACACCCACATCCGGCACCGAAGTCGCCGGATGTGCAGTCACTGTCGCTCATTCCGGCTCCTTTGAAGCATCCGGTTGCAGTCCCTACGGTCACGCAGGCAATGATTGCTCGCTCCGATGCCGTGGCTTCTTACCTGGAGGAACTCGCCGACTGGGTTTCCGCCGAAAACATCCGAGGCGTGGAAAAGCTCGGTAGTGTGGTGCTTCCGCAGCTTTACGCACAGTCTGGCCGCCGTGCACTGTCCGCTGCCGCCGCTTGGTGTGTTGCTGTTCCCGAGACTCATCCGGCAGTTGCCAATGCGCTGCGCGGCCGTAGGCCTCCGGAGTTCCTGATGGAACGTGCCCGCATCGATGAAATTGTCCGCCGCGTCAAGCAACGTCGAGCCAAGGAGCATGCGTGAGCGAAGCCTCCGCACACACCGATTCCTTCGGTGTCTACTTACACGTCCCATTCTGTGCCACCCGTTGTGGCTACTGTGATTTCAACACGTACACGCCAGGTCAGCTGGGCAGTGGCGCAACGCAGGGAGACTACCTCGATGCCATCGTGGCTGAGCTCGAGATGGCCGTCGTAAAGCACCCCGAACTAGCGCGTGGCGCCGATACCGTATTCGTCGGCGGTGGTACGCCGTCGATGTTGGGGGCGAGTGGTCTTCGTCGCCTGCTCGACGGTGTGCGCAACAGCTTTGGGCTTGCCGACGACGCCGAGGTCACCACCGAGTCGAATCCCGAGTCGACCTCCCCGGAGTTTTTCGAAGGCTTGGCCGAGGCAGGGTTTACCCGGGTGAGTCTGGGCATGCAGTCGGCTGTGCCGCATGTGCTGGCCACTCTGGATCGTACGCACACGCCGGGGCGTCCTGCGGCGGCAGTGGCGGAGGCACGCGCGGCCGGCTTTGAGCACATCAACCTCGACGTTATCTATGGCACGCCAGGGGAGTCGATGGCGAACCTCGATACGACGTTGGAGGCAGTCCTGGCCACGGACGTCGATCATGTTTCGGCGTACTCACTGATCGTCGAGCCGGGTACCGCGATGGCGCGTAAGGTCCGTCGTGGTGAGCTGCCGATGCCTGACGACGACGATCTCGCCGACCGCTACGAGCGCATCGATGCCGCACTGAGTCAAGCCGGTTTTTCCTGGTACGAGGTGTCCAACTGGGCAAAACCGGGCGGCCAATGTCGTCACAATATGCTCTACTGGCGCGATGGAAATTGGTGGGGTGCGGGCCCCGGTGCACATTCGCACCTGGATGGCACGAGGTTTTACAACGTCAAGCATCCGGCTCGCTACGCGGCGACCATTTCCGGCGGAGAATTGCCGATTAAGGATTCAGAAGGGCTAACGGCCGAGGATCGGCACACTGAGAAGATTATGCTGGGCCTCCGCTTGGCCGAGGGTATCGATGCCAATCTGCTCGGTGAGGATGAGCTGGGCAAGGCACGTCGGCAAGCGGAAGCGGGCATGGTGGAGTTTGTTTCCGTCGATGGCGGCCAGCGGATTCAGCTGACCAATCGCGGTCGTTTGCTGGCCGACGCCATAATTGTTGACATCCTTAGTTAAACTATCTGCATGTCATCTCAGACGGATAAGCGCAGGCAGGAAGTTCTTCGGGCAATTGTCTCGGATTACGTAGCTTCCCAGGAGCCCGTTGGCTCGAAGGCTCTGGTGGAGCGCCACAATCTGGGTGTGTCCTCGGCGACCATCAGAAATGACATGGCGGTGCTGGAGGCTGAAGGTTATATCCAGCAGGAACATGCATCGTCCGGGCGTATCCCGACTGAGAAGGGCTACCGCCTTTTTGTGGACAATCTTTCGCAGATTAAGCCGCTGTCCCGGGCCGAGCGCCGAGCTATCCTCGAGTTCCTCGAAGGCGGCGTCGATTTGGAGGACGTTCTGCGTCGCAGTGTGCAGCTGCTGGCTCAGCTAACCCGCCAGGTTGCAGTGGTGCAGGTGCCGACGCTGGAGGTCTCCCGCGTCCGGCACTGCGAGGTCGTACAGCTCGCCGACGCGCGATTGTTGCTGGTAGTCATCACTGACACCGGGCGCGTGGAGCAGCGCAATGTTGAGCTGCCAGCACCGATGGATCCCGATCTCGTGCCGCTCTTGCGTGAGCATTTCAACCGCGCAATGTCGGGGCACACGCTTGCCGACGCGTCGATTGCGATCTCCGATCTTGCGGCTAACGCCCCGCGTGATTTGCGGGATGTGCTTATTCGCTGCTCGACGGTGCTGGTGGAGTCGTTGATTGAGAAGCCGAATGACAGACTCATCCTGGCCGGAGCGTCGAATTTGACCCGTGGTAATATGGCCGGTCGCTTACCTTCTACGTTGCCCATGGTTCTTGAAGCTCTCGAAGAACAGGTGGTCGTGCTGAAACTGCTGTCGGCCGCGCAGGATTTGCACCACGTTCGCGTTTCTATCGGTGAGGAAAACGAGGACGAGGAGCTGCGCGCTACCTCAGTTGTTTCAACCGGCTATGGCACCGGCACCGAAATTTTGGGTGGCATGGGCGTAGTTGGCCCCACATTTATGGATTATCCGGGAACAATTTCCTCGGTTGCTGCTGTTGCACAGTACGTTGGCCGGGTATTGAAAGGAAGTAGCTAAAGTTGGCACGCGACTATTACGGCATCCTCGGAGTGGAGAAGGACGCTACGGACGCTGAGATTAAAAAGGCGTACCGAAAGCTGGCGCTCAAGTACCACCCAGACCGTAATCCGGGTGATGAAGAAGCTGCGGAGAAGTTCCGTGAGGCCTCTGAGGCGAACGAGGTCCTGCTGGATCCTGAAAAGCGCCGGATTGTGGATATGGGAGGAGATCCTCTCAATCCGCAGGGCGGTATGCCAGGCGGTGGCTTCGGCGGTTTCGGTGGCGGCGGAGTCGGCGATATCTTCGAGGCATTCTTCGGCGGTGCCGGTGGTACCCGCCAGCGCCGCTCGCGTGTGCAGCCAGGTGCAGATGCGCTGCTGCGTATTTCGCTGGGCCTCGATGAGGCATTCACCGGTGTCCGCAAGCCCATCACGGTGGACACCGCGGTGCTGTGTGAGCAGTGCGAGGGAACTGGCTCGAAGTCCAAGTCCAAGCCGAAGATGTGTACCAGCTGTGATGGTACTGGCGAGATTCAGCAGGTCCAGCGTTCCTTCCTGGGCAATGTGATGACCTCGCGGCCGTGCCCGACTTGTGAGGGCACCGGCGAAATTATCCCCGATCCGTGTAACAACTGCGGTGGCGATGGCCGCGTCCGTGCTCGCCGTGATCTGACGGTCAACGTTCCGGCAGGTATCTCTGATGGCATGCGTATTCGCATGGCAGGGCAGGGCGAGGTCGGCCCGGGCGGCGGCCCGGTGGGTGACCTCTACGTGGAAGTTGCCATGGACCCGCACCCGGTATTCGAGCGTGAGGGCGATGATTTGCACTTTAACGTGCAGGTGCCCATGGCTGATGCCGCACTTGGTACCGAGTTTGAGGTCGACGACCTGCTCGGCGAGCCAATGACCATCAAGGTTGATTCAGGCACCCAGCCGGCAGAGCAGATTCGCCTGTCGGGCAAGGGTATGCCACATCTGCGCGGCGAGGGCAACGGCGACGTGGTCGCACACGTCGATGTCACGGTGCCGACGAAGCTGGACCGTAAGTCCCGCGAGCTGCTGGAGAAGCTGCGCGAGCACCGCGATGATGATGCCAAGGTGGCTAATTCCAGCGAGCGACACGGATTCTTCTCCCGTTTCCGTCGCCGTTGAACACGCCATCCCCCCATAGCCCCACAGTGAGTGTGAAGCACGCATGAGTTTGCCCGTATTCCTCGGTGATTTCGCCGAGCTGCCGCACCCGGAGGAAATCATTCGGATCCTCGGGCCTGAGGCAAAGCACATCAGCGTTCGCAGGTTGAAGGAAGGCTCGGAGATTCTCCTGGCCAATGGCGCGGACATGGTGGTGCGGGCACAGCTTATGCATGTTGACCCGCGCGAGGTTCACGTCCGCGTAATCGCTGCCGAGAAGCGTGCACGTCCAACGCCGCACGTCACGGTAGTGCAGGCGTTGCCGAAGTCGGATCGTGCCGAGCTCGCTGTTGACTTGATGACCGAGGCTGGGGTTGACGAGATTATCCCGTGGGCGGCAGTGAACTGTGTGGCCCGTTGGCAGGGTGCAGCAAAGGTCACCAAGGCGCGCGCAAAGTGGCAGTCGGCTGCACGCGAGGCAGCGAAGCAGTCTCGCCGTGCATGGATTCCGCCGGTTGCAGATCTGCATAGCTCCGCTGATATCGAGCAACTCATCCGGGAAACTACGTCAGCAGGTGGTGCGGCAGCAGTTTTGCACGAGGAGGAAACAACTCCATTCGTGGACTTCGCCGCACAAACAGCAAACGCTGACAAGGTTCTTTTCATCGTCGGCCCAGAAGGGGGAGTGAGCCCCGAGGAACTCGAGGCCTTCCGCGCCGCCGGCGCGAGTTCGGTGGTGCTCGGCCCGACGGTTCTCCGTAGCGCCCTGGCTGGAGCTGCTGCTCTCAGTGCGCTGGGCCCGCTGACGAAGCGGTGGGGCGGCACGCCCAAGAGTGGTCAGTAGGATAGACGCATAATGACAAAATATTCAGTAACTGCTCGTACCACGGCCGTCGTCGAGCTCGATGATAATCTCGCGCCGATTGTGGTCGGTCACGCGGATCAGAATCTCCGTCTGCTGGAATCCCTACTGGCAGCGGATATTCATGTCCGCGGCGGGGTTGTAACAATCAAGGGTGCGCCGGCGGATGTCTCTTTGGCTGTCCGCGCATTCAAGGAGCTTGAGGCAATGGCCCGTCGTGGCCATGAGCTCTCCCCGGAATCAGTGCGGCACGCGGTGGGCATCGTCGATCGCGGTGAAAAGTCCGCCAGTGAGGTGCTCGGTGGCGGAATTGTGACGCACCGCGGCAAGACCGTGCGTCCGAAGACCGAGGGGCAGAAGAACTATGTCGATGCCATCGACCGCTTCAACGTTGTGTTCGGCATTGGCCCCGCCGGTACTGGCAAGACCTTCCTGGCTATGGCAAAGGCTGTTGCCGCACTGAAGGATAAGCAGGTTGAGCGCATTATTCTGACTCGTCCGGCGGTGGAGGCCGGGGAGAACCTGGGCTTTTTGCCGGGTACTTTGCACGAGAAGATTGACCCCTACCTGCGCCCGCTGCACGATGCGATGCGCGAGATGCTTGAACCGGAGCTAATTCCAAAGCTGATGGAAACCGGGGTAGTGGAGGTTGCACCACTGGCTTATATGCGTGGTCGCACCTTGAACAATGCGTTCATCATTCTCGATGAGGCGCAGAACACCACTCCAGCACAGATGAAGATGTTCCTCACGCGTTTGGGCTTCGGATCGAAGATGGTCATCACAGGTGATGCCAGCCAGGTTGACCTGCCCCGTGGGCAGAAGTCCGGTCTGGCAGTTGCCCGTGAGGTGTTGCGTGGCGTGCCGGGAATCGCGTTTCCGGCGTTGGCCGCGGCCGATGTGGTGCGAAACCCCTTGGTCACCGCAATTGTCGAGGCCTACGATGACTACGATGCCTATAACGAGGGCATTGCGCAGGGCGCCGAGTCCTCACCCAAGCGACAGTCCGCCACCAAGCGATAAAGGACGCTGAAATTACATGAGCATTGAAGTTTTCAACGAGTCCGGTCAGGGCGTCAATGAAGAATCGCTTATCGACGTTGCCCGTTATGCGTTGGGTCGCCTGGACGTGCATCCGGCAGCTGAGCTGAGCATTCACATTGTCGACTTGAAGACGATTGAAGATCTCCACGTGCGCTGGCTGGACCTGCCGGGGCCGACGGATGTGATGAGCTTCCCGATGGATGAGCTCACTCCCGGCTCTGGTCGCCCCGATGCTGCCAGCCCAGGACCTGCCATGCTTGGCGACATCGTGTTGTGCCCCGAGTTTGCCGCGGGGCAGGCGGAGCGTGCAGGTCATCCGCTGAGCCACGAGTTGGTTCTGCTCACCGTGCACGGCGTACTGCACCTGTTGGGTTATGACCATGTCACGGCGGAGGAAGAGCGCCAGATGTTCTCCCTGCAGAATGGCCTGTTGGCGGATTGGTACGACGACATCGATCGTCGTGGCGTGAGCTTTTCCGAAAAACCAATTAACCCCAATGCGTTCCCGGAGCGTTCTAACGAGCGATGATCACTTTGATAATTGTCGCCGTTGTGGCGATGATCTGCGCTGGCGGACTTAACACAGTCGAAACTGCGGTCGCAGGCATTTCCCGTGCGCGCGTGGCAGAGCTGCAGCGTGACGAGGTCGCGGGTGCTAATGCGCTTCTCAAGGTCGTAGAAAATCGCGCTCGGCACGTCAATGTGCTGGTGATTTTGCGGACGCTGTGCGAGTCAATCGGTGCAGTGACGCTTGCGGCAGTTTGTCTTAAGCTTTTCGAGCCGGAGCGCTGGGCCATTGTGGCTGCAGTGGTGTTGTTGGCTCTGTTCACCTTCCTGGTCCTCGGGGTGTTTTCCCGCACGATGGGTCGGAAGAATCCGTACTCGATTTCCCTCGCCACCGCGGTCGTTCTGAGTTTTATGGCCAAGGTGTTGGGGCCACTGGAAAAGTTGCTGATTTGGTTCGGCAACATCATCACCCCTGGTGGTGGCTTCCGCGATGGCCCGTTCGCCACTGAAGTCGAGTTGCGCGAGATGGTCGATATCGCCCAGGAGCGCGGCATTGTGGAGCACGATGAGCGCCGCATGATTCAGTCTGTGTTCGATCTCGCGGAAACGTCGGCACGCGTTGTTATGGTTCCGCGCCCAGAGATGGTGTGGATTGAGGCGGATAAGCACTGTGGTCAGGCAGTGGCCCTATGCGTGAAGTCGGGTCACTCGCGACTGCCGGTGATTGGCGAGAGCGTTGAGGACATCGTCGGCGTCATTTACTTGAAGGACATTGTCCAGCAGACGTACTCGCGTACTGATGGCGGCCGCGGTGTTCGCGTCTCCGAGGTCATGCGTGACTGCGTTTTTGTGCCCGATTCCAAGCCACTGGATGACCTGCTCGATGAAATGCAGCGCACCCGCAATCACATCGCCATCCTCATCGATGAATACGGATCGGTCGCCGGCCTTATCTCTATTGAGGACATCCTCGAGGAGATTGTCGGTGAGATCGCCGACGAATACGACGAGGCCGAGCAGGCCCCCATCGAACCACTGGGGGATGCCTCCTACCGCGTGCAGGCGCGCCTCAGCTTGGGCGAGCTCATAGAGCTTTACGACGAAGCCCACGGGCGCCAACTCGTCTTCGATGACGAGGTCACCGATGAGGTGGATACGGTCTCCGGTCTGTTGGCATATGAGCTTGGACGTGTGCCACTGCCCGGTTCGTACGTAGAATATGCAGGACTGAAGTTTACCGCCGAGGGCTCGCGTGACCGTCGTGGTCGTATGCGAGTACGCACTGTGGTGGTGGAGCCGACTGCGGAGTTTTACTCCGAGGAAGAAGATACTGATGGGCAATCTTGATGACATGCTGGCCAATGCTGGACTTGGCGGAGATGCTGATGATTACAGCGCGCCGGAGGGCTTTCGCTCTGGGTTCGTTTCCATTGTGGGGCGTCCGAATACCGGTAAGTCCACGCTGACCAATTCCCTGGTGGGCGAGAAGATCGCTATTACCGCTAACCAGCCGGAAACCACGCGTCATCCAGTCCGAGGTGTAGTCCACCGCGAGAACTGTCAGATTGTTGTCGTGGATACGCCAGGTCTGCACAAGCCACGCACGCTGCTCGGTGAGCGCCTGAATGACATGGTTCAGGAGACCTACTCCGATGTGGACTTGGTCGCGATGGTCGTGCCTGCCGACGAGAAAATTGGCCCCGGTGACCGCTGGATTTACGAGAACGTCTCCAAAGGTTGCAAGAACATCATGGGCATTGTGTCCAAGGTGGATAAGGTCTCGCGCGACACCATTATTGAGCGCCTGATCGAGCTGCAGGAGTTGCTCGGTCCGGATGCCGAGCTGGTGCCACTTTCGTCGAAGTCCGGCGAGAACATCAACACGCTGATTGATGTCATGGCTTCCCAGTTGCCGGAGGGACCGCGCCTGTACCCGAAGGGGCACATCACCGATGAGGATCTGCACACCCGGATGGCGGAGCTCATTCGCGAGGCGGCCCTCGGCGGTCTGCGCGATGAGTTGCCGCACTCCGTGGCAGTCCAGATTGATGAGGTGCTGCCGAACCAGGATCGCGAAGGCGTCCTGGATGTCCACGCCGTTATCTATGTCGAGCGTTCGGGGCAGAAGTCCATCCTCATGGGGCGCGACGGTCGACGCATGGGCACCACCATTCACAAGGCTCGTAAGGAACTCATTGCGCTGCTCGGTCAGAATGTTTACCTCGACCTGCGCGTGAAGGTGCTGAAGGACTGGCAGTCGGACCCGAAGCAGCTGGGCAAGTTGGGATTCTAAAAAGTTGGTCGAGCCGTATCGCGACCGTGCGCTGGTCGTACGCCGCTACGACCTCGGCGAAGCCGACCGCATCATCGTCCTTTTCACCCGCGACCACGGCCTAGTCCGCGGTGTCGCCAAAGGCGTGCGCCGCGCGAAGAGCCGCTTCGGCTCCCGCCTCTCACCATTCGTCGACGTGGATGTCAACATCTACCCACGCCGAGGACTGTCCACTATCGCAGGCGCAGATACCGTGCGCACGTGGGCAGCACCGCTTGTCGACGACTATGCGCGCTACACCTGTGCGTGTGCAGTCCTGGACGTCGCCGAACGCATTGTCGGCGAGGAGCAAGTGCCGGCTCCCGAATTGTGGGATCTCACCACCCAATCGCTCGACGACGTTGCGGCCGGTCGCCATCGCCCCGATTTGTTGCTGACCTCCTACATCCTGCGAGCAATGGCGCAGGCAGGTTGGCAGCCAAGCCTCTTTGAATGCGCAGGCTGCGGCAAAGCCGGGCCTCATCATGCGTTTTCTCCCGCATTAGGTGGAGCAGTGTGCACCAACTGCAGGCCACCGGGTGCAGATACTCCGCCGACCGAGGTTCTGCATCTGATGTGGCAGCTTGCTCATGAGCAATGGGCGGGCATCGATACGTCGTCAAGCGAATTCGAGGGACGGATGGCGACGGCGCGTACCCTAACGGCGAAGTACCTGCAGTACTACCTGGGCCGCCGGGTGCCGGCGCTGGAACATGTGGATGCTTTTTGGCAGTAAACAGTAGCGGTGGGGCACAATAGGAAGCGTGTTGAATCCTCCTGTACCGCAGCAATTCGTGCCCAATCACATCGCGCTCGTGATGGACGGCAATGGTAGATGGGCCGAACAGCGTGGGCTCAAACGCACCGAAGGGCACAAGCGTGGCGAGGCCGTGCTGATGGAGTGCGTCGATGCTTGTTTGGAGATGGGCGTCAAGCACCTGTCGGCCTACGCATTTTCCACTGAGAATTGGCGTCGTTCGGTCGATGAGGTCCGATTCCTCATGGGCTTTAATCGCGATGTGCTGCGTCGACGTCGTGATGAGCTGGATTCGAAGAACGTTCGCGTGCGTTGGGCAGGGCGTCGTCCGCGACTGTGGCGCTCGGTGATTAAGGAACTTGAGATTGCCGAGGAGCAGACGAAGGACAATGACGCGCTAACTCTGTATATGTGCGTCAACTACGGTGGTCGCGCTGAAATTGTTGATGCTGCTAGAGAGATTGCTCGTCAGGCAGCAGCGGGGGAGCTCAGCGAATATGACTTGACCGAGAAAACTTTCGCACAGTTCCTGGATGAGCCGACTATGCCGGATGTTGATCTGTTCCTGCGTCCATCGGGCGAGCAGCGCACGTCCAACTTCTTAATCTGGCAGTCCGCCTATGCGGAGATGGTCTATCAAGACAAGCTTTTCCCGGATTTCGGTCGGGATGACATGCGCGCCGCAGTGGTGGAGTACGCCAAGCGCGACCGTAGGTTCGGCAAGGCCTAGAGCCGGTATTTTTTTGAGGGGGGAGGGAGCCCGGGCTACTTCTTCTGGCAGTCCCTGCACAGGCCGAAGACCTCAGCAGTGTGCCCGGTTAGATTAAAACCGTGCTCCTCCGCCAGGCTGTGAGCCCACTGCTCGACAGGGCCGCCGGCGACTTCAACGGTGCTGCCGCAATCGGTGCAGACCAGGTGATGATGGTGGTGGTCACCGCACAGCCGGTAGAGAGCCTCTCCGGAGGCATTGTGCAGAACATCGACAATGTCCATTTCTGCAAGGGACTGGAGCGTCCGATAGACCGTCGTCAAGCCGACCTTGTCCCCACGTTCCGTCAGCGACTTATGAATGTCAGCAGCGGAGCGAAAATTAGGGGCCTCACTCATAATCGACACGACGGCGCGGCGTTGGCGAGTACTGCGCTGGCCGATGCGGGTTGCGGCCGGCCGCGCGGAGGCGTGTGCCCCGGTGCTAGCGGGGGAGCCCGTACCACGTGGGTTTTCGCCAGAACTAACTTCGTGCATATCTTCGCCAGCCATGTAACCGACACTACCCGGTATCGGTTGGACAAGATGCGCTAGAGTATAGGGGAACTTTTAACTGGCCTGTTGGGGTCAGTACATTTTGCTTTTCATTATGTCGTTCGCCGCACGGAACGGGCTGAATTGTGTGCCCGGAAAAGGCGTGTGGTGTGCGATGCGAAGCCATTTATAAGGAGTGGTCTAGACCGTGGCACCTAAGTCAGTTGTCGATACCGTCGCCAACCTGTGTAAGCGCAGGGGGTTCGTTTACCCGTGTGGTGAAATTTACGGCGGTACCCGCTCGGCATGGGATTACGGTCCCCTGGGTGTGGAGCTGAAGGAAAACATCAAGCGCCAGTGGTGGAAGACCTTCGTCACCGGCCGTAAGGATGTCGTCGGCCTGGATTCCTCCATTATCCTGCCGCGCCAGGTCTGGGAAGCTTCCGGCCACGTCGCTACCTTCACCGACCCGCTGGTGGAGTCCCTGCACACCCACAAGCGCTACCGCGCTGACCACCTGCTGGAGGCCTACGAGGCCAAGCACGGTCACCCGCCGGCCAATGGTTTGGCAGACGTTCCGGACCCGGAGACCGGTCAGCCGGGCAACTGGACCGAGCCGCAGATGTTCTCCGGTCTGATGAAGACCTTCCTCGGCCCGGTCGACAATGAGCAGGGCCTGCACTACATGCGCCCGGAGACCGCTCAGGGTATCTTCGTCAACTTCAAGAACGTTATGACCACGGCTCGCCTGAAGCCACCGTTCGGTATCGGCCAGACCGGTAAGGCATTCCGCAACGAGATCACCCCGGGTAACTTCATCTTCCGTACCCGCGAGTTCGAACAGATGGAGATCGAGTACTTCGTCGCACCGGACCAGGCGGAAGAGAAGTTCGATGAGTGGGTCGACGCCTGCTGGAACTGGTTCATTGACCTGGGCGTTAACCCGGAGAACATGCGTCAGTTCGACGTTCCGAAGGACGAGCGCGCTCACTACTCTGCACGCACGATTGACTTCGAGTACCGCTTCCACTTCCAGGGCAACGAGTGGGGCGAGCTGATGGGTGTCGCCAACCGTACGGACTACGACCTCGGCTGCCACATCGAGCACTCCAAGGAAGACCTGCGTTACCACGACCAGGTTACCGGCGAAAAGTACGTTCCGTACGTCATTGAGCCGTCCTTCGGTCTGACCCGCGCCCTGATGGCCTTCCTGTGTGATGCCTACACCGAGGAAGAGGTGCCGAACGCAAAGGGCGGCACCGACACCCGTACCGTGCTGAAGCTAGACCCGCGTCTGTCGCCGGTTAAGGTTGCTGTTCTGCCGCTGTCGAAGAAGGACACCCTGACTCCGACCGCTGAGGCTGTCGCGGACAAGCTGCGCCAGTACTGGGCCGTCGATTACGACACCTCCGGTGCTATCGGCCGTCGTTACCGTCGCCAGGATGAGATCGGTACTCCGTTCTGTGTCACCGTTGACTTCGATACTCTCGAGGACAACGCTGTGACCGTCCGTGACCGCGACACCATGGAGCAGGAGCGCGTCAAGATTGACGAGCTGGAAGGCTACCTCGCAGCTCGCCTGGTGGGCTGCTAATGGCCGAAGAAGTTTTTTGGGAATCCTATAGTCTCGGCGACGGCTCTCGGGAAAAATCCGAGCAAACCTGGCCGATTCTGAAGGAAAGCACCGAAGTCGGCACGTACATCCGTGATGAGCAGGGCGATCGCCTCAACACCCCGGAAGGGGAGTGGGTCATTGATGCCTCTGCTAATCACCGTGTTTCCGCCACGCTTCCCAACGGCCGCGTGTTCTCGACCGTTGCTGCTGACCGTGACAAGATTTCGCGAGCCAAGCAGCTTTCAGTGACCTTTGGGCCGGATCGTCCTGAAGGCAAGCTGGTGTGCGAGGGATCGACGAACTACGTCATCGAGAATGCGAAGACCGGCGAGAAGTGGGGTCAGTTTACCGGTGCGTCCCGTGGCGTGCGCCACGCAGAGGTGCAGTTCGACACCGATGAGGGCCGTGCGCTGCCGGAAGAGGAGAAGATCTTCCTGGTCTACAGTGCTCGTCGAGTGCTGGAGTCCCGCATGGTTTCCTCTACCTGGATTCTCACTGTCTGCTTGCTCTTGCTGATTGCCTATATGATTTGGGTGTGGATCGTGTAGCAACTATTGCAGACGGCGTCGTTTACGACGAGAACCAAAAGGCCCTGTCCGACGGCTGGAGCTGTCAGGACGGGGTCTTTAGTGCTTTCTGGATCACCTCGCCACAAGGGCGTGGCTGGCAGGTGAAAGCCCGCTTTTTTAGCACGAACGCGCTAGTGATGACGAATCCGGATGAGGGGGATTCTTTCGTCCTAAACAGAGAAGGACGGGGAATTCGCACGGTCTTCGACATCGAGCGGCCAGGCTATGAGCTCGCCCGAATCGTCAGAGAGGACAGTCTAGGCCGAGGGGTATTTGGTGTCTATGCCCAGAAAGGAGACTTCCGGGGGAGTTTCGAAGACTGGCTGATTGCCGCCGCTCTGGCGACGTGGTCTGTGGATGGACCACGCCAGATGCGAATTTAGGCGGGAATCTAGAAGCCCATTGTGCTGCCGGAGCCGCCTGGTCGGCTCGAACCTCCGCCGAAACCGCCGAAGCCACCGATGCTGCCACCAAAGCCGCTGTTGTTGCTGAGCATGCTTCCCAGCACCATGCCGGCGACCATCGATCCGTTGCTGCCGCCACCGCGGCGCTGATCCTGGTAGCGGCGGATGTCACGGCGGGCCAAGTCAGCGGCCTCAGCCGCGAGCTTGCGCGCACGACGTGCGTAGGCCAACGCCTTTCGCGGATCGTCGTTGGCCAAGCCCTGAGCAGAGCCGTAAGCACGCTGCGCCTCCGCGAGGCGAGTGCGAGCCTCAGCGCCAACCACACGGCGGCGGGTAGCAATTAAGTCAGCCGCGGCGCGAATGTGATTGTCGGCATCCTGCATGCTGTGCTGCAAAGTAGCGGTAGCGCGGGCGAACGACGCGGCCTTGTCTCGAGCGGAGTCGAGGGCTTCGTCGAGTAGCTCATCGGCATCGGTCAGTGCGGTCCAGGAACTCAGTGGATCCACTTCGGACTTATTGGCTGCCACACCGAGTGCTTCACGGCCTGCTTCGATGGCCGCATTGAGACGCTCGCGGTTGATGTTGGCGCCTTGCGGTGCCGACATCAGGTGCGAGGCCTCATCGATTTCACCGCGGACCTCGGCGATAAGGGAAGCCAGTCCAGCGACTGCAGCGTGAATATCGCTATCGGCGTGTTCAATGGCCTCCAGAAGACTCTCTGCCTGTGTGAGCGCAAAGTCGGTGGCCGACAGCGCATCAATCAGACCACCTTGCTCACCGGCAGGTAGGTCCGCGATGCGGCGGGCCTCAGACATTGACTGGTCAGCCTGATTCAGGTGCTCCGTGGCCATGTCGATATTGTCGGTCACAGAGCTGAGCATCTGCTCTTCGTAACGTGCGCGCAGACCATCGAGAATTTCGCCGGCACGCGGCATACGTGAACGCAGCTCGACACTTCGCTGAGTGAGCTTCGAAATCGTCGCTTCAGCATTCATCAACTCCTGGCGGAGTTTCTGGAAGTTTGCGGCCTCGCCGTCGAGCTGGTCATCCGCAACACCACAGGTGGAGATAATCTCCAGCAGGACACTGCGGCGCTCGATTTCGTCGGACACGGAGCCGTCGTCAAGCTGTTGGCGAAGTGCAAACGCACGCTCGAGCGTGGACTGAGAGTGCTTCAGTGCGTTGTCGAAGCTGCGGATGCGTTCGGTGCCGAACTCAGCGCGGGCGAGGTCGAGCTCGGTGCGGGCTTTGCGAATGGACTCATCGGTACTGACAATCTCATCGTGCGCAAGAACATCGAGCGAGCTGGTGCTCAGCGAGTCCAGCGAAGAGACATCCTTGGGGTCGATGTTGCGGCCACGAGCGATCTCCTCCTCATCGCGCTTCTTCTTATTGCGGCGGCCCACGGCCCAGGTGGCGCCACCGACAACGGCGGCACCACCGAGGCCGGCGCCGAGTGCCCACCCACCGGCGGAGCCGCTGCCACCGCCTGCCTCGGCGATGGCAGCTTCACCCGCAGCTGCCCAGTTGTCATCCTCTAACAACTGCCCTTGAGCTGCTCTGTTGATGGCCTCCGCGTTGCGGGGGAAGGAGTCTCCGACGAAAGCGCCGAGGTTTCGGTCTTCCACGGCGACGACCAGGACACCGCGGTTGTCGGCAGCTCCGAGGTGCTCCCAGGCCTGCTGCGCCCACTGTTCGCCCTGAATGCCGTCGAAGCTCTTGATGTAAAACACCGAGAACAGGAGTCGCTTCTCTGTCTTGAGCTGCTGAATCTGCTCCTTCAGACGAGCTTCATCGCCGCCGCTCAGCACACCTGCGAGATCAGCCACCTCGCCCGACACATCCGCCGGTGCCTCGGCGTGCGCCAGGGATGCTGACGGTGCGAGTGCCAGCAGCGAAGCAGGTGCGTGAACCGGTGGCTGTGCCGGTAGTGCGGCAGTAATTAGCGGCATGCTCAGGCCGAGAAAAGCACCCGATGCGGCAAGGTAAAGGGGGCGAAACACGCGATTCCTGTCAGACATATCTACAAGGATACGTAACAATAATTACGTGGCCGGTAAATTTTCGTATTCATCTTTTGAACTCGCTCGTATTGTCGAGGAGTCTCCGAAGCAGTCATTGCTGCCCGGGGTGCAGTCCTTGGAATCTCACCGGGCGGCGTTTGCGCGAGATCGCGCCCGCGTTTTGCACTCCGCAGCGCTGCGCAGACTGGCTGACAAAACCCAGGTCGTGGGGCCAGGAGAGGGTGATACTCCGCGCACGCGCCTGACTCACTCGCTGGAGGTCGCGCAGATTTCCCGTGGAATCGCCAGCGAGTTGGGTGCAGATGAGGATCTCGCAGAGCTGGCCGGCCTGACCCATGACATCGGGCATCCGCCGTATGGCCACAACGGCGAGCGCGCCCTCAACGAGATTGCCGCTGGTTGCGGCGGGTTCGAGGGCAACGCGCAGACGCTGCGTATTCTCACTCGCCTCGAGCCGAAGGTGCTCGATGGTACAGGTGAGCCCTGTGGACTCAATCTCACTCGGGCGGCGCTCGATGCGGCTTGTAAGTACCCGTGGACACCAATCGGTCCCGATGGTCAGCTCCGCCACAAGTACGGGGCCTACCAGGAAGATGCTGCGATCCTGCAGTGGATTCGCCAGGGCGTTCCGCACGGCAAGCAGTGTCTTGAGGCGCAGATCATGGACTGGTCTGACGATGTCGCCTATTCCGTCCACGATGTCGAGGATGGCATCGTCTCTGGCCGCGTTGACCTGGGTGTTCTGTGGGACACGGTGGAACTGGCCGCGCTCGCTGACAAGGGCGCTGCCGCATTTGGTGGCGATCCAGCGGAGCTCGTCGAGGCTGCCGGGCGTCTTGCCAGCTTGCCGGTGGTATCAGCTGCGGCGTCCTATGATGGTTCGCTGCGCTCGCTGGTCGCGCTGAAACGGATGACCTCGGAGCTGGTCGGCCGTTTCGTCACGGCTTCCGTCGCGGGTACGCGTGCTGCCTCCGGGTCGACGCTTCCGCTCGGGCGTTACGACGCGGACCTCGCCGTGCCCAGCTCGATTCTGGCGGAGGTCACCATGCTGAAGACCATCGCCGTGCTGTATGTGATGGATCTTCCGCGTCATATTCGCCGTCAGGAGCGTGAACGCGATCGTCTTTTCCGGGTGGCCGAGTATCTGCAGGAAGGTGCTCCAGGGACGCTTGATCCGATGTTCCAGTGGCTCTATTCCCGGGCGGAGAGTGACCAAGCGCGGCTGCGGGTTATCGTTGATCAGCTAGCGTCGATGACGGAATCGCGTGTAGAGCGGCTTGATCGCCGGATTGCTGGTGTGGCTGCGGCGTGGGGGTAGTGCTGTCAGCGATTACTATTTTTGAAGTATCCGCTGAAGGCTACTACTGAGGTCATCGGAAAGCGCCTTCGTAGTCTCTGCGTCGGGCTTCGCATGCATGTAATCGAGGGCTAGTCCATTTACGATAGCTGTGATGAGCCGGGCCGTCTGAGCTATATCTCCAGGGACGTCTGCGGCGGACAGTGCTGAAATGAGATGGTCCTGGAATCTGCTGAGTTCGTTCTGGTACTCCTGGGCCAGGACTTTGCGTGTTGATGCAGCGGCACCGAGGATAACCCACAGTGCTGCGTCTTCGCGCTGTATTGGGCCGATGGGGAGTAGTTCGAGCAGGGAGCGGTGGAGCTGTTCTAGCGGCGAGGTATTCGATTGAAAGCGTAGCGACGAGACTCTTTCATGCTGTCGTGCTGCCGAGCGCAGAAGTGCCCTGCTGAGTAGTTCGTCTTTCGTGCCCATAAAATACTGCACTGTTCCAGGGGCTACGCCCGCCTGTTGAGCCACTTTTCGAACGCTGACAACGTCGAACCCCTGGTTAACAATTACTTTGATTGCTGCATCGGAAATGGCTTTTTCTTGAGGTGACATCATGCTCATATCCTAAAACTCCTTTGGGGTTTCATTCGCGCCACTTCCCGTACGACTGTATGATAGTTTACTATACGAATGTACGAGGGAGTGATGGAGATGGACTATCTTGTTCTTGTGGGGCTTGCGCTTCTTGACAGCCTCAGTGCTGGAACCCTGCTGATTCCAGTAGTGCTGCTCATCGTCTGGCAGAGGATGAGGGGTGCCGAATACGTCACTTATTTAGGGACAATTTCCTTGTCCTACTTTGCGGTTGGCATCGCGCTCTTTTTCGGCCTGCGTCAGGCTTTAGACGCAGTCTCAGGCATTGCATCCAACACTTGGTTCAGTTGGGTGATGATGGTCTTGGGTATTTTGTTAGCTGCTTACGGAATCCTGGCACCGAATCCCAAGAAACGGACCGTCGAAGAGGTACTTGAATCTCGGTCGGAGGACACGAAGAAAGGTTCTGCCGGCCTCCCCGCGATGGTGGGTTTAGCCTTAGCGGCAGCAGTTGTCGAGGTCGGTACGATGTTGCCGTACTTGGCGGCAATCGGAATTATTGAATCGATGGCAGTGCCTTTCGCAGTGCAACTGCTTATCCTCGCGCTCTACTGTGTAGTGATGATTTCGCCCGCAGTCATTGTTGGAGTGCTCTTCGCAGCCTTTGGAGATAAGGTCTACAACCGGGTAGTGAGCGTTATTCCCCGGTTGGAATATGAAACAAAGGTCACTGTTTTGTGGGTGGCAGCAATAATTGGCATCGTTCTTGTTGCCCGGAGCGCAAATCAACTCGGTTTTATCGGGTAGCGCTGATTCCGCAGTAATACTTTGGCTCAGTCCTCCGCGTCAGGAATTTCGCAGAAGCTCTCGTAGTGGTCGTCGGTGTAGTACCAGACATCCGGATCGTTTTCGGAACCGCCGCCGACAACGATGCGGCGTGCACCGCGGCTGGAATTGCCCGGGGTGGTCACGGTGTATTCGCGGTAGTAGTCACCGCGCTCCTTCGGCAGGCGTCCCTCGTAGTTGCCGAAGTGCTTGCCGTCGTGCTGCGAATAGATGTGGTCCTGGTCGGTCAGGATGCGGTCGATAACATCGTCGGCCTCCTGCGGCAGGGTATCTACTGCGCAGGTGGCACCCTTTGTGCCAGCCTTGTTGCTGCCCGAGTTGGGGCCAGGTTTAGGGCCTGGTTTCGCGCTAGAGGCAGCGGAATCCTGCGACCCCTGTGAGTCCTCCGACCCCGATGCGTTCTGGTCTCCGCCATCGAGCCCGAAATAACTACCAGCCAGCACCAGGGCGGCAGCGCCTACGCCGCTCGCAATCTTCTTCCACTCAGCCATGGCTAGTATCTTTCCATATCGGTCGCCGCCGGCACGTTATGGGCTGGGCGCGGGCGGCTCGTCGGTAAGCGAAACCTCTACGGCGGAGTCGATTGGACGGGTTGGGTAAGGTTATTTTCATGGCTAGGGGAAGAATTCCGGACTCCGATATCGCGGCAATCCGCGAACGGACTCCGATTGAGGAGATCGTTGCAGAATACGTGAACCTCAAACCGGCTGGCGCGGATTCTCTGAAAGGGCTTTCGCCTTTTAAAGACGAGCGCACGCCGTCGTTCCACGTACGCCCCAATCATGGCTACTACCACTGCTTTTCCACCGGCAAGGGCGGTGATGTATTCAGCTTCCTCATGGAGATGGAACACCTGTCGTTCCCGGAGGCTGTCGAAGCCTGCGCGGAGAAAATTGGCTTCCACATTAACTATGAGGGCGGCGGCACGGGCCGTCGCGAGGAACCGGGAACTCGCCAGCGTCTCATCGCCGCAAACCGCGAGGCACAGAAGTTCTACCGCGAACAGTTCTCCACTCCAGCGGCAGCGCCCGCGCGCGAGTTTCTGGAAAACCGCGGCTTCACCGCCGAGCACGCGGCCCAGTTCGGCTGTGGCTACTCGCCGGCCGGCTGGGACACTCTAACCAAGCACCTGCAGCGCCTGGGCTTTAGCTTCGAGGAGTTGGACAAGGCGGGTCTTTCCAAGATGGGGCGTATGGGGCCGATCGATCGTTTTCACCGTCGTCTCATGTGGCCGATCCGCAATATGTCCGGCGATGTCATCGGCTTTGGTGCCCGCAAGCTTTTTGACGATGACAATCTGGGCAAGTACATGAACACGCCCGAGACCATGCTGTACAAGAAGTCCAAGGTCCTCTTCGGCCTGGATCTGGCAAAGAAGGATATTGCCGCTGGTCATCAGGCTGTAATCGTGGAGGGCTACACCGACGTCATGGCCATGCACGCCTCGGGCGTGACCACAGCCGTCGCGTCCTGTGGCACCGCTTTCGGCGAGGAGCACCTCCAGCTGCTGCGTCGTCTCATGCTCGACGACAACTTCTTCCGCGGCGAACTCATCTACACCTTCGACGGCGACGAGGCAGGGCAAAAGGCCGCCATGCGCGCCTTCGAGGGGGAGCAGAACTTCACCGGCCAGTCCTACGTCGCGGTCGCGCCGGACGGCATGGATCCGTGTGATCTGCGCCAGAAGAAGGGCGAGGCCGCAGTCCGCGATCTCGTTGCTTCACGACGGCCATTGATCGAATTTGTCCTCCGCACACTTCTGGCCGACTATGACCTGACCACCGCTAATGGCAGGGTCTCCGGGCTGCGCCGAGTGGTGCCTGTCCTGGCCCAGCTCAAGGACGCGGCGTTGCGCGATGAGTATGCCCGCGAAGTTGCCGGCTGGATTGGCTGGAATGATGAAGCCGAGCTGGTGCAGCGCGTCCGCGAGGAGGCCAGTCGGCCACAGAATGAAAAGCGCACTCCCTACCAGCGTCGCCAAGAAGAGGCCCGTGCCCGCGAAGAGGCAGAGGAAGCGCGGCGCCGGCGCAACCCGGCACTGCCGTATCCAAACCCGCGGGACCCTGTGCTCTATGCGCAGCGTGAGGCTCTCAAGTTGGCAATTCAAGAGCCCGCCACCACCGGCCCGGTATTCGATGCGCTCGCACCCGAGACCTTTGGGCATCCGACCTACCGGGCGGTATTCGATGCCATCATGGCTGCAGGTGGTGCCTGCGGGGAAGCGGCCACACAGCCACATAGTTGGGCGACCGCAATTATGGATCAGGCGCGGGAGGACGTCGTCAAGCATCTCGTGACTGAGCTGGGCGTGGAGCAAATCGCCGTCGATGCAGAGACGCTGCGCCCGTATGCGCAGGCGATTCTGGCGAGGTTGCAGGAGGTGTGGGTCGGTGACCAAATTGCACAGCTGAAGGCGATGCTCTCGCGAATGCGGCCCTCAGATGACGAAACCGCCTACAACTCGCTGTTCGCGGACTTGCTCGCGATGGAGCAGTACCGCCGCGAACTGCAAGCAGAGGCGGTCAAGGTCGTGTTTGAGTAGCTAGCGACTAGTAGGGCGGCTAGTAGCCGCGGCGAATCCACTCTTCCAAGTGCGGAGCCTCGCGGCCAATCGTCGTGTGGTCGCCATGACCCGTGCGGACAGTCGTTTCCGCAGGCAGAGTCAACAGGTTGTCGCGGATGGAGTTAATAATCGTGTCGAAATCCGAGTAGGACCGACCGGTCGCCCCCGGACCGCCGGAAAACAGCGTGTCACCAGAGAACAACTCCGCGGCCTCCGGCACGTACAGGCAGCACGAGCCAGGGGAGTGACCCGGAGTGTTAATAATGACAACCTCCGTGCCTGCAATCTCCAGGCGCTGACCATGCGCGAGATCCTCGTGCGCCAGGTCCGGCCAGGACTGATCCCACAGCATCTGGTCGCCCGGGTGGACGAGCAGGGGAGCGTCGAGCTTCTCCTGCAGTTCAGGGGCCACAGTGATGTGGTCGTTGTGCGCGTGGGTGCATACAATCGCCTTTACCTTGCGACCGTCCACCGCATCAATAATCGGCTGCGCCTCATGCGCCGCATCGATGACAATGACCTCACGGTCATCGCCGAGCACCCATACGTTGTTGTCTACGTCCCACGTGCCACCATCGAGCGAGAACGTGCCCGACGTGAGAACGTGGTCAACCCTCAAATCCTTGTTCACAGCGCCACCACCGATCGCAGTACCTTACCGGCCTTCATAGTTTCGAAGGCCTCATCAACATCCTCAATGCCAATGCGCTCCGTCACGAAGCCCTCTAGTGGCAGGCGGTTCTGCAACGACAGATCCACCAGCATCGGGAAGTCGCGCTCTGGCAGGCAGTCGCCGTACCAGGACGACTTCAACGCACCACCGCGGCTAAACACATCCGCCAGCGGGATATCCAGCTCCATCGTCGGCGCCGGAACGCCGACCAGAACAACGCGTCCAGCCAGGTCACGGGCGTAGAACGCCTGCTTGTAGGTTTCCGGACGGCCGACCGCATCGATCACGACGTCAGCACCGAAACCGTCGGTCAGCTCACGCACTCGCTTAACGACGGGATCCTCTTCCCCGGTGCCCTCATCGCTCTTAGCCAGCTCCGCAGAGTTAATGGTCTCGGTCGCGCCGAATTCGCGGGCGGTATCCAGCTTCTCGTCCGAGATGTCGATGGCAATAATCTTGCTAGCGCCGGCCAGCTTGGCACCGGCGATAGCTGCGGTACCAACGCCGCCGCAGCCGATGACGGCTACCGATTCACCGCGCTTAACCTCGCCGGTGTTAATAGCCGCACCGATGCCGGCCATGACACCGCAGCCAAGCAAGCCCGCAACGGCCGGATCGGCTGCCGAATCGACCTTGGTGCACTGGCCCTCGTGGACGAGGGTGGCATCCGCAAAAGCGCCGATTCCAAGTGCTGGGGTGAGGACGGTGCCGTCGGCAAGCGTCATGGGCTTGGAGGCGTTGAAAGTGCTAAAGCAGTACTGTGGCTCACCGCGCTTGCAGGCGCGGCACTCGCCACAGACGGCGCGCCAATTGAGGACGACGAAATCGCCGACGGCAACATGCGTGACCTCTTCGCCAATCTCGGAGACCACGCCTGCGGCCTCGTGGCCGAGGAAGAACGGGTACTCGTCGGTGATATCGCCGTCGCGGTAAGCCAGGTCTGTATGGCAGACGCCGCAGGCCTGGATGTCAACAATGACATCGTTCGGGCCCGGGGACGGGATGCAGATATCAGTAAGTTCTACAGGTGCGCCTTTTTCGCGGGCGATAACGCCGCGCACAACGCGTGCGGTTTGCTCGGTGTTTTCGGTTCCGTTGGTTTGTTCAGACATAAGCCCCATCGTATGAACGCGGTATGAAAAGTGCATGATGGAAAGCATTTTCAGTACTGGTAGGAGCTTTGTGGGCGCTGTGCGAGGTTGCGTGGATTGTGTGGATTGCGTGGCTCTGAGAACTCACAACGGTGTCATGACGTGTGGGAAAAGAAGGTCTAAATTGACCTTTGACCTGGCGATTTGTGAGTTTCAAGGGGTCTGGGTAAAGTATCTATCCGTCGCAAGGAACGGCATGGCCGAAGTTCGGTTTAGCCGGTTCTGTGCGGTGGATATTCCTCCATAGCTCAATGGCAGAGCATTCGACTGTTAATCGAAGGGTTGCTGGTTCGAGTCCAGCTGGAGGAGCAATTAAGCCAGGTCAGAGAGTTTTTCTCTGGCCTGGTTTTCGTTTAAGAAGACGAAGAAGACAAAAACGGGTTAAGTAAAGAAAAGTGTGTCTTTTCCGGGCGTGTTGCGGTTATTTGATCC
>ERZ1031137.32-NODE-32-length-59503-cov-11.310322_pt1 | contig 59503 bp, 46 predicted proteins | sample MGYA00517293_ERZ1031137 | MGnify/ENA primary metagenome ERZ1031137 (study PRJEB33718, sample SAMN03159763) | human skin metagenome | collected 2014-05-20 | study: EMG produced TPA metagenomics assembly of the PRJNA266117 data set (Human skin bacterial metagenome...
CTTTGGGCCCCCACCCTACCCAAAAGGGGGTATGTTTCCCCACACTTTTGGCCTCCCATAATGTGATGTACCTCTCATGGGATATGGGTCGCTCGTTAATCCCGTTTATGCCCCTAAATTGAGTGGCAGTTTTTTCCGTTAACTAAACTTTGGTTTCCCTTAGTTAGGGAACCCTTGGTTATCATTTTTGTTGAATTCGCCGTTTGCCTGCACCTTTGTGACACCAAGAACAAAACAATCAATGCAATCCCGGTAAATATTAGGAAAACAACACTTTTGTCATCCGATATTCAGGCAGAGGCCGGGGTCGTCCCGATCGACTCAAAACCGCCCTCTTTCCAATATTTTTAGACGAATTTGAGCGAGCTTCAGGGGACACAACCGACCGGAAGCGGACCGAGGCACTTATTTTTTCATTGCAGCCCCTTGCCCCATCGGTTAACTTAATTTCTGTGAGTCAGCCAAGAGCGACTCAAAATCTTTACCCCCGAGAACCTAAGGATTTTCTCATGTCCTGCTCTGCAGAAGATATCGCAACCATCCTCGAAGCCCTTCCGGCCGTCACCGTCGAGAGCCCGCTGCCGGCTTTCGAGCAGCTGGCTGGCAACGACATCAACTTCGCAAACGTTGGTGGCGACCTGAACCTGCCGTTCGGTAACGACTTCCTGGACATCACCTCCAACGACGACTACTCCACCCACGACTCCAACGACGTCACCGTTTCCGACTTCCTGAACCCGGAGACCCATGTCGACCAGTCCAAGGACTTCGACTTCCTGAACCCGAGCATCACTGGCGTTGGCGCCGAATAAGCTCCCGGGCTTCATGGCAGGACAATAGCTCCGCCAATCCTTGACACAATAAACCGCCAGTCTCTAAAAAAGACTGCGGTTTATTGTTCAGTTAAAACCGATATTTTTCATTTCGTTACTGTCTAAAAGGAACACCAAAAATGGACGTCACTCCTATCGTTGAGGTTCTGGAAGCAATGCCTTCCGGCCCGACCGTCAACGTCACCTTCGAGATTAACCCGACCATCGATGGTGATCTGACCCTCCTGGAAACCGGTGACTGGAACGCTCCGTTCGGCCGCGACTTCATGGACATCAACATCACGAACGATCAGTCCACCCACAATGACAACTCCACCCACGTCTCCGGCGTTGAGGCTGACAGTGTCTCCGACGCTGCCGAACAGGGTCGAGAGGTGTCCGAGTCCGCCGAAGAGGCTGACGAGGCTGCAGCTGCTCCGAAGTCGTTCTTCAACGGCTCCCCGAGCCTGCCGGGCATCGGGGTCTAAAACAGCTCACACTTAGGGTTGTTCCTTAGCCGCCCCAAACCGGGTCGGCGTGCAGGCAACCACCAAGCCCGTGGCTGTCATGCACAGACAGAATTTTTAAATAAGCGTTAGCCCTGCAGATGGTCAAACGACCTGCAGGGCTAACGCTTTTTGTACTTACTTCGTTGCCTTGAAGCGCTTTTCCACCTCGGCACCGAGCCAGGAATCAACGTTGGTCCAGTACTGGTAGACACGCTGCTCCACCTCTGGGGAAACACCCTGCATGGCACCGACGATGTTGTTTGCCAAGCGATCGCGCTCGGCATCGTCCATCACGTTGCGAACAAGGTCGCCTGGCTGCGAGAAGTCATCATCCTCAGGGTGCTGCACGTAGGCGCCAGCGTAGAACTCTTCGCCCACGCTCTCCCACTGACCAAAGGCACCAGCATCGACCTGGCCGGCGTGACCGGAGCGCACTGGGCAGCCAGCGGCCTTAGCCGCAGCCGCGGTATCGGCCTCCGGGCCGCGAGCGGTGGCGTTGGAGCCGTGAACCGGCAGCTTCGGATCCGCGTAGTGGTAGGTGCCGTAGCCATCCTGCGAGAAGGAATTCACTGGGCAGCGCGGCTGGTTCACCGGCAGCTGGTCATGGTTGACACCAAGACGGTAGCGGTGCGCATCAGCGTAGGAGAACACACGAGCCAGCAGCATCTTATCCGGGGAGAAGCCAACACCCGGGACCGTATTCGACGGTGCGAAGGCGGCCTGCTCAACCTCAGCAAAGAAGTTGCCCGGGTTGCGGTTCAGGGTGAAGTGGCCGACCGGAATCAGCGGGTAGTCCTTCTGGGACCAGGTCTTGGTCAGATCGAACGGGTTCACCTTGTAGCTGGCGGCCTCGTCGTAAGGCATGATCTGCACCTTGACGTCCCAGGTTGGGTAGTCGCCGCGCTCAATTGCCTCGAAGAGATCCTGGCGAGCGTGGTCGGTGTTTTCGCCAACCAGCTCGGCGGCTTCATCATCCGCCAGGAACTCCCAGCCCTGGCGAGTCTTAAAGTGGTACTTAACCCAGAAACGCTCCCCTTCAGCGTTAATCCACTGATAGGTGTGAGAACCGAAGCCATCCATATGACGGAAGTCCTTCGGAATACCGCGGTCACCCATCAAGTAAGTGACCTGGTGAGCGGACTCCGGAGAGGCAGTCCAGAAATCCCACTGCATATTGGCGTCGCGCAAACCTGTGTCCGGCAGGCGCTTCTGAGAGTGGATGAAGTCCGGGAACTTAATGCCATCGCGGATGAAGAACACTGGCGTGTTGTTGCCCACGATGTCGAGGTTGCCCTCTTCGGTGTAGAACTTCAGTGCAAAGCCGCGCACGTCACGCCAGCCATCCGGGGAGCCCTGCTCACCTGCGACAGTAGAGAATCGCGCCAGCATCGGCGTGACCGTGTTCGGCTGGAATACTGCAGCCTTGGTGTACTTGGAGACATCCTCGGTGATGGTCAGTTCACCGAAAGCACCTGCACCCTTAGCGTGAACAACGCGCTCCGGAATGCGCTCGCGGTTGAAGTGCGCGAGCTTTTCCAGCAGGTGGATGTCGTGGAGGTTAATACCTCCCTGTGGGCCATTGGTTAGCGAGTGCTGCTCTGTAGGAACCGGCGCACCGTTGAGGCGAGTGGTCGGACCCTTGGAACCTTCATAGAGATTGGACATGGGGATTTCCTCCTAAAGACAGGGGCTAGATGGCAGTCACAACATGCCCTGACGTTTTCCACCCTACACGAAGTTTCATATTTTCCCTATTAGTCTCCCGCGATTGATATGTGGACTTAATTATTAGTCCGATTAGGTTCGCTGTATCAGCCGCAAACACTCGGCCCTAAAAAGGGCAAAATTCCCTCTGCGAAAACCACCCGCAATGACCGTCGAAAAGCACTTACCGCGCTTTCATGCAATACCTATCAGCACTGAATAAAAGGTATAGCCAGCACTACCACTGCCCACGGGGGGTTAAGGGTAGGATTTCACGCGTACCACGCTGTCAATTTGGATTCTGATCGGATACTTCTGCAGACATGAAAAAACAAGGGAGGGGCGCAAAAGCGCTCACAGTCTTCAAGTACACGCTGGCGTTGCTGGCGACCGTTGCGCTTCTCAAGATCGCATTCTTCCCCGCTAACGACGAGGACTATGCGCAAGCAACCGGTGATTTCTCCCAGCCCACCACGGAGCTATCCCCTCAGCGGATCAATAACACGCAGAAGCTGTCTGCCACCATCGTCCCGGATGAGCCCACCGTGATCCGCGCCAACGCTTCCGGTGAAATCACTGACGCCTATGTCAACAGCGGCGGCAACGCCGTAGAGGGGCAGAACCTGCTTCAGGTGAAGAAGACCTCGGTATCTGAGACTGCCAGCACCTCCGGCGGCGCGGATTCCGATGAAGAAGGCGCCGCAGCCGCCGCACCCGAAACTACCGTGACCTGGGGAAACATCACCGCTAAGGCTTCTGGCACTGTGCAGTGGGATATCGTCATTGGCCAGACGGTTGAGATCGGCCAGGAGATTGGCACGATTTCTCCGAACAGCTTCCACGCCGTAGCACCTATTAAGCCGAGCCAGCTGTACACGCTGGGAGACTCGATTAACAATGGCCGCCTCGCCATCAACGATGGCCCGGCACCGTTTTTGTGTGATTCGGTGAAGACTGTCACTGGAAGTAGCGCGGGCTCGCAGAACACTGGCGCCGGAGATGGTGCTGGCATGGGCGCCGCCGCTGCTGGAAATTCCTCGGGCGGCCCACAGCTGCGCTGTGACATTCCCGCAGATCAGACCGTCTACGAAGGTGTTCCTGCCACGCTGATTCTTGGCAGCGGCACCACCTCGGAGGTCCCGGCACTGCCGGTGACCGCGGTGGAGGGACGCTTCCGCGAAGGTGTCGTCTACGCTCCGGCTAAGGATGGCGGCAAGCCCACCAAAATCAAGGTTGAGCTCGGCGCCAACGATGGCACTTTCATTGAGATCAAGCGCGGCCTGAAGGAAGGCCAGCAGGTTTTGGAGTACGTGCCGTCCTACAAGGATGAGTCCGCCGGCGACGGCACCGGCGCTGGCGATGGCAGCGACACTGGCTTCGATGAGTCCGGCGATGACGCTGGCTCTGAAAAGTAGGCCCGCGCCATGCTTAGTTTGACCGCAGTCACTCGAACAGTGACGCTCCCCAACGGCGAGGAGCTGCCTATTTTGAAAGGCATCGACCTCGACGTGCCACGCGGTGAGCACCTCAGCATTGTCGGCCAGTCCGGTTCGGGTAAGTCAACGCTGCTGAACATCATTGGCATGCTCGATTTGCCGGATTCCGGCACGTACACGTTCGACGGCACTGATATTTCCACCTTGTCGGACAGGAAACGCGCTGCACTCCGGGGCGATAATTTGGGATTCGTCTTCCAGCAATTCAACCTCTTCCCCTCCCGCACCACGCTGGAAAACGTCGAGGTTCCGCTGATGTACGACCGGGGCGAGAAGTTTTGGAATCGCACCGAGCTCGCCGCCGCGATGCTGGAGCGCGTCGGCCTGGGCGATCGCCTAGAGGCCACGCCTTCGCAGCTCTCCGGCGGTGAACAGCAGCGTGTGGCTATTGCCCGCGCGCTCGTGCGCCAACCGCAGCTCATTCTTGCCGATGAGCCCACCGGTGCGCTCGATGTCGACACCGGCAAGATCGTTATGAATCTGCTCGAAGAAGTCGCGGCGGAAAACAACGCTGCACTGATTCTGATCACACACGATTTAGAGGTCGCCGAGCGCGGCGATCGAGTGCTTGAGCTTCGCGACGGTCAGTTGCACGCCGACTCCGTCCTACTATCTGCTGCCAACGCTGTGCACGGCTCCGAGGAGGTTGCTGATGACGACGAATAAAGAAACAGAATCGAAGTCACGGCCTTCCTTCCTCTATGCAGCAACGCCTTATCTCGGCGCTCTGCTGGAAGCGTGGCATGAGCTGCGCATTAACCGTGGCCGCATCATGCTGTCGCTGGTCAGTGTGGCCGCCGCAGTGTGGGCGATGACTACGGTTATCGCACTTGGCAATATTCTCACCAGCTCTCAGGATGCGGTCACCGCACAGAGCACGGGTGTCGCCGGAACGGTCACGTTGACGGCCGGAGCGGGTAATTCCGATTCCGAGGAAGGCGGTAACTTCGGCGACGGTGGCTTCAGCGGTGACGGCAGCGCCGGCACAATGGCCGATAGCTTTGGAAGCTTCGGCGGCGAGGGCACCGGCGGAAACGGCCCGGACGATTTGAGCGTCATCAACCCAGACGGGTCTATCAACGACGCCTTTTCCGCTGCCACCCACCGCCTGGTGGAGACCACTCACGCCAACTTGTGGTCGCGAGTTCGAATGCAGCCAGCGACTCCCGAGCAAAATATGGATGACTGCGCCCCGGATGATTACGAGTGTTTTTCGCCAGGTACTCCCGAGCTGATCGCCGCTGACCCGGGATGGTTCGACATCTACGCCCGCACCATCGTGCAGGGACGCCGTTTAGAGGATGCCGATGGCCAGCGCTTGATGAACCCCGTCGTGATCAACGACCAGTTCTACGAAAGTCTGGGCAACCCAGCACTAGCCGACCATCCAACCTTCAGGTTGAAGGAAACGGGCAACACCACGTTCACCGTGGTGGGAGTGTATAAGTCCCTCGGATCGTGGGACGCCCCGAGCATCGTCACGCACTACGATTCCTTCCTCAACGCCGGCTACGAGGGACAGGTGGGTGAGCCGCAGCTTCTCGTCGCAACGCCTGAAGAATCCGCAAAGGAGAACCAGAAGGCGCTGCACAACATTTTCCAGGCGGAGCTCGGCCCCAGCTGGAAGGTGAATACCTCCCTGTCGGAGAAGGACACGCAGATTTCCCAGGAGATGAATAATACCATCACCACTGCGCTGGGCATTATCGGTGGCATTGTGATTGCGCTTGGCGCATTGGGGCTGCTCACGGTCTCGATTGTCACCATTGGCCACCGCGTCCGTGAGATTGGTATTCGTCGCGCAATGGGCGCGTCGGCAGGCAGGATTTTTATCTCTGTGTTCCTGGAGTCGATTGTCGCCACGACGGTGGCGGGTGTGGTTGGCGTGATTGCCTCGATCATCACGGTCAAGCAGTTGCCACTGGATAAGATGCTGGCGTTGCCGCTGGAGACGGGCGCCGTGGCCTACCCCGTCACGGCCGCTGTAATCGGCGTGTTGGTCGCGACGTTCGTGGGCGCGCTGGCGGGTATTATCCCGGCCACCATCGCAGTCCGCGTCAAGCCCATCGACGCCATCCGCTTCTAACACTTCAGCCCCCTAGTTCGCCTGGCTGCGTTGCTGCCTGCTTTTTGCAGGTGAGGCCACGTGCAGCCAGGCGAATTATCTTTAGGTTTTAAGTTGCTAAGCTATTGCCATGACTCCCGCACGCCTCGTCTCTAATGACGAATACATCACGCAGCTGGCGCTGAAAGCCGGTCGCGGTGATCAGGCTGCGCTGACGGAGTTTGTGCGGCTGACGCAGAAGGACGTGTGGCGTCTGCTCGCACATCTGGGTGGCGTTGATGCTGCGGATGATTTAACGCAGGAGACGTATCTGCGTGTCATGGGGGCGCTTCCCCGCTTTGCGGCGCGTTCTTCTGCCCGCACTTGGCTGTTGTCGCTGGCCCGGCGCGTGTGGGTGGATTCGGTCCGTCATGATTCGGCGCGTCCGAAGAAGTCTGCGGTGGAAGTGGAAAATGCTGCCGAGCAGTTTACGACCGGCGAGTCGTGGTCAGAGCTCGCTGACGCTCGCGTGCTGCTGGAGCAGCTGCCGGAGGAACGCCGCGAGGCACTCATTCTGACGCAGGTGCTGGGTTACTCCTACGCGGAGGCCGCGGAAATCGCAGGTTGTCGTGTGGGCACTATTCGCTCCCGTGTCGCCCGTGCGCGCCGCGATTTGGTTGCTGCGCTTGACGACGGCGACAGTGCCATCGGCGACTCTGCAGCTGTTTAGCCCCCGCTCCGGCCAGGGGACGTAGCCAGCCGTTGTAGGTTGTGGCCTCTCGAAGCTGACTAACGGTCCAGTTCGATTTTGTAGGTCGAGGCAATATCCGCATGGCCGAGGGCATCACGCATTTCACGCTCCGCGTTTTTCAGGGCAGCTACAACGGCGGGGAGGCTCGCCTGCGGCGGCATCGCCACAGTCACTTCTAACGTCGGGATTCCATTATCCCGGTAGACCCGTGAATCCGCCTGGTTGATGTGGGCGTTGCGCTCTAGATCGGTGCACACCGCATCGGCAACATCGGCGACCGGCAGCGAAATCTCTCCTAACTTTTCCTGTGATTCGGATGCGGAAACCGTGCTGAACCGGTGTGATCGCAGATTAGCGACCACCAAGCTGCAGCCGACCACCGCTAGAATCGCTGTAATTACACCGAGGACGGGAACATACCAGCTTTGCTCAGGTATTTTTCCCCAGGATTCCATCCGCCCGGTGTCATGAAGCCACTGTGCAGGAGCGACATCGAAGTAGCTAGCAATCGCCCATGTTGCTACCAGTAGTAACAGCGCTGAGAAGAGGAACAACACAATTCGGTCGAATACGCTTACTGATGTTTTCACTTGTCATCACCTTCGTATCCACCGTGAGTTCCGGAAGCAAGTGCCGTGCCATTCTGGATTTCTTGGTAGTCAGACTCATGCATCCAAACTGGCAGGTTGCCATCGTCATCGACGCGTACATACCGGCGCGGGGCGGGAAGAAACACCGCGATGAGCTGTCCCAGCCCATAGATTGCAGCGAGGATTCCGACGAGGAGCAACACCCATGACGCGGCTGAGCCCTGTGGGTTGCTGAACCAGTCGAATACCGGTTGTAACCATGAGGTGTCACCTGAGCTATTGGCGCTAATGATTGCTTCTCTACCTGCGACTATGGCCGCTGCAATCATCAACAGACCGGCGAAAACCCCCAGCCCGCGGACCTTTGGTGATTGACGCGGGTCACGTCCCTGGCGAGTTTCGACTGACTCGTCCGAGACCACCGCGGCCGATGACCTCTCAGTCGGCGTCATAGGGTGTCACCTCAATCTTTTTCAGTGGGCGCGGCTCTGGCGTGCTTACCACCACGGTACGTGGTTGTGGCACGGATACCGGGCGCAGCTGCTCCTGTCGTGGTGCGCGAACCTGTTTCAACCGGGTTGGACGCGGCACTTTAACCGGCCGTAGTAGCGCTGGTCGTGGCGTCTTAACGTTAATTGTGCGTGGCGACGGCACTCGTACCGGACGCAGCTTTGGTTGCCGGGGGACACTCACCTGTACCAAGGACGACGGCTTTGGTGCTGTAACCTTTCGCAGATGAATTGGCCGTGGAGTTGGTGTGCGACGCACCTGTACCGGCTTCGGTGCCGAGGTGCGAGCCACTGGCAGCGGCCGTGGCACAACAATGCGACGGGCCGGTTGCGGCTTCGGTGCCTTAATAGCTACAGCTGGTAGCGGCTTCGGCGCTATAACCGAGCGTACCGGTTGTGGAGCAGGTGCTGGGACGCTGCGTACTCGTTCTGGGCGCGACGGAGTAATGCTGCGTACTGCCTGTGGCTGCGGCACTGAAATACTGCGTACCGGCTGCGGTGTCACCGGCTGAATGCTACGCACTAACTGTGGCTGCGGTACTGAAATACTGCGCACCGGCTGCGGCGTCGGCACGGCGATGGACCGCACTTCTGGGACCCACCGCACCTGCGGGGCGGTCACTACCTGCTGGTTCACCCGGACAGGTGTCAACTGCGGGTGATCCGAAAAGTGCGCTAAGTCCTGCCGGGTGACACGCACGTGCCCGGGTTCGACGCTGTCGATGTCAACATCGACGGTGACATTTTCAAGACCGGCCATATCAGCGAGCCAGGCGGCGACGCTTGAACGAATGCGCACTGCAATTTCCGCTGTCGGTGCCGGCCATGATGCAACGGCGCGAACTGCGACTCGAACTGCACTAACGGCATTGGTCGTGGCAGAACTAGGAGCAATCTCACTGTCGATAGAGACAATTGGATAGTCGCGCCCTAGCACACGGGATTGGTCGAGGGTGCCGGGAACCGCGCGCACGGCCATCTCTACGATGCGGCGGATCGCCTTTTCGCTTACGACGGTAGTGCCACGCGTTGCTGGAACGTGGATAGTCACCGTCGGCGGCCTCCTCGGTTGAACTTACGGTTGAGCTCTGGCGCATCGATTTTGCCATCGAGTACCGCACCGGCTGCACCGGCCAGACCTCCGAAGGCAATAACCGCAAGAAAGCCCGTGAAACCACCAATCATTGCGGCGAAGCACAGGACAACGGCAATCGTCGCGAAAGTCTTTGTGTAATTATCGAACATGAAATTCCCCTTTATACGGGCTTAACTGCCCATCCTGCCCTGCTTCGACGCGCAATAGTTGTTAACTACTGGACGCGTGGCTGCTCCTTGGGCTCGTTAGCAGCTGCGATGGCCTTGCGCTGCTCTTCGCGCTGCTTAGCGGCCTCTTCTTCGCGCTCCTGCGGGGTCTGGTAGTCGGTGTGAACATCGGATACGTCGACATTGACTTCAGTGACCTCGAGGCCGGTCATACGCTCAACGGAGCTAATGACGTTCTGGCGGATAGCCTCTGCCAGCTCGTGGATGGCAACGCCGTACTCAGCGATGATGGTGACGTCGACTGCAGCCTGGCGCTCGCCGACCTCAACGGCAATTCCCTGGGACACGTTGGCGCTGCCGCCGGAGACAAACTCACGGACGGAGCCAGCGAAGCGATCCATGCCACCACCAAGGTCATAGACACCGGAGACCTCGCGGGTAGCGATGCCTGCAATCTTGGAGACGACGCTGTCGTCGATAGAAGTGTGGCCGTGACCGGTTCCCTTATTCGCGGAGTCCGAGCCAGCCTGAGTTGCCGGGGTGTTCTTAGCAGTGTTCTTTGCGTTGTCAGCCATGATGTGCCGTTCCTGTTCTCAGTGTTGTAGACGAAATGTCTGGACAATGCCGATGCTATAGCCGCCACAGGCAATCTGCAGTGCGACTAGGAGTACATAGCTGCGTGAGACCCCCTCTAGTAGGGCTTTCGTTATAAAAAATTCTTAGATAACCGGATCGCAGATTTGATTTGTTTTTGCCCACAGCCTTCCGGGTATTTTTGTATTTTTGGATTACTCCTGCGTGACGGCAGTTTTTACCTGCCATTCACGGTTCTGATGTTACGAGCGGCCCCCACTTGCCTGCAGAATGCTAACAAATTCAACAACTTTGTATAACAAGGTGCAATTTGCGGCACTATTCCATATTTCGACGTTGGATTAGTACCGGCCCTGGTTGGAACTCGTGCGCGCCACGATTTGGTTGCCGCGCTTGACGACGGCGACAGTGCCAGCGGCGACTCTGCTGCTGGTTAGTGCAGCTGTTTAGCCATGCTCCCCCGATAGGCGTTGCCCTTTTTGCCACCCCATTTTTGGAGCGCTATCGCACATGATTGCTCAGTTGAGCGTAGGTTCTGCCTTAACTGATAGTTTTATACATTTCCTTATATTCGCGATACGAAACGGGTATATAAACTGCCCGGCACGCTTAAGTTCCATCTTTTTCGACGAGATTAGCTTCGTTTTTGCGCATCTTTAGGATGATTGGACGCTTACCATGCGCGTTCGTATTCGCCCTCTAGGAAAACCAACCAGAGGAAATGCTTTTCAATGTGCGACCTGGAAGCGCCAGAACCAGTTTTTGGGCCGCCACCGACCAACTCACTGAGGAGCAGATTTCCCCATGAATAGACCTTCATGGATTTTCACTGTCACTGCCATCATCACGGCTACAACCGGACTACCGGCCTACGCTGCCACTATCAACCAAGGTGATCCAGTTGTTATCGTTCACGCTAATGGGCCACAAGCCAGTGTCTGTACAGCTGGCTACGTCGACAAAAGTAACTCTCAGATCTACACAGCAGGTCATTGTGGGCAAGAAGGAGACACGGTGACGGATGGGACCTTTCAGAAAATTGGAGTATTCCAACCGTCTCCCACCTATGACCATTCACTAGATACGGGAAACGATATCGGAGTTGTTTCGCTTGATGACCCCGCTATTGCCGGTGAGAATTCCTATTCGGGTGACTCAATAATATCCCCAACAGATGTTCAAACTGGTGAGACAGTCTGCATATACGGCAACACTACGGGGAAAGTGACCTGCGGTTTAGCCGCTGACCGAGAGGCATACCAAACCGAGGACAGTGCTCTACAGGTTCAAAATGTGCACGCTCAACGCGGCGACTCCGGTGGCCCAGTATGGGTCCCGGAAAGAGGCGCTGTCGGTGTTGTATCGACTACCTGGAACATCATCGATGGGAACGGGCAGCAGCTTGGCTCATACATCACTGCTAACTCACCCTGGTAAGAGGGTTTGGTGATGTAGGGTTTCCTGATGGGTGGGAAGCCAGCCTAGTTCTTTTACTGCCAAATGGGTTCTGTGCAGGCAACTGCACAGATCCCATTATTTGTTATTAGGCCTGCTGGCGGCGAGTCCAGAACCAACCGCAAGCTGCGATTACCGCACCGAACAGCGTCCAGAGCAGGACTCCGTTTCCACCGGTCTTTGGTAGCGTTCCGGTCTTGGTGTCGGTCACCTGCATGATCATGAGCTCGCCGGAGCCTTCGGCCTTAATCAGCGGGCTACTGCCACCCACCACCGAGATGGTGTACTCCTTAGTCTCCTGGTCAACTGAGATTTCAAAAGCTACTGGCTCTGGCAGCAGGCTAAGCCCTGCCGGCGACTTAGTCTCTACCAGGTAGAAAGTACCAGTTTCGTTAATCTCAATTGACTTCTGATCTGGGGTGATGGTGTAGACCGGTCCTCCGCTGAAATCCGGCTGACCACCTGCCGAGGGGTAGATATCGAAAGTCGCACCACCAAGCCCCGGTAGAACCTTGACTCCTTCGCCATCGACATATTCCGCCTTTTCCAAGGTCAGCTTGCCTGGCTTGGTGTCCGGCGCTTCGTAGTTATCGACTACACAGGAAATGGAAGACAGGACCTTATTGGATTCCGACATCTTCACCCGGAAGCCGAACTCGCCGACGTTTTCGACCTTCAGTGGTGAGGTCTTCCCGCCTCGGGTTTGAGTACACACCGCGTTGAAATCACCGGTGGAATCTAACGTGTCACCGCGACGGAACAGGGTGTAGCCCTGCTTCTGCGTTTCGGTGAGAACCAGCGATTGCTCACGTTCGCTTTCAATGTTCCACGATGCAGTACCCTTGTCGGATTCGGATCCGGAGGTCACCTTCATCGACTGATGGACCAGCGGACCGGACCCGGTGCCGATGACATTGTCATTTGCGGCAAGGGTAAATTCCCAGCCAGGGGCACCGTCTTCGAGAACCTTGCCGTTTTCATCGACAATGCGCTTCTTGACCTTCACAACTCCGTTACAGCGAGAAGCAAGTTGTTCACCAATCTGCTTCATCTGCGCGGCGAGCTTGGAGTACTGCTCGACTCGGATGGTGTCACCGGTGCCAGAAATATCCTCACCCATGGTCTTGACCCCACGCGGACCATAGGTCCACTTGGATTGATCACGCGTAATCTCGATATTCCTGCCTTGTGGGGTTCGCTCCCAAACCTTGAAACCACCATTCTTATACGCAATCTCGAAGTTAGCAGTAGTATCATCGCCCACATAACTTGCTGCATCTACGTACTTATTCGTGAACTGCCAATAAAGTCCGGGCTCTGAAATGCTTGTGCCACTCTTCCACCAACGTACATTCTTTAGTACGAGATCCTGAGTAACAGTTGTGCGCTGAGCATACTTTCCACCTACAGTCAGGTCGACCATAATCGGGACGATGCGAGTTCCGGCCGCTTTCAGCTCATTAGCTGCATCAATTGCCTGGTTAAGGGCGGATTCTTGAACAAATTCGCCACCAAGTTTTAATCCGGGCGCTTTCGAGGAATATGTCGGCATACCGTCGGTGATGAAGTACACCACGTCATAGTTTCCTGCCGCGACCTGCTTGAGGCCTGCCTCCCAGTTGGTCGAGCCGTCGCCTTGCCAATTAGCGACAATGCTCTTTGCCCGGTTTACACCTTGTTCTGATTGCAACGAGATGTAAGGAGGGTTCTGCCCATAGGTTGAGCCGTTTGCAGCACGTGGCGCTCCACCCGCGAAGTTGTAGATACCCAGTTCTGCAGGGGTTCCAGCCAGCGAATCAATCAAAGCATTTGCCGCCCGCTTCGACTCGGTAAAGCCATTTGAATCAGCGTAATTCAGTGAGGTGGACAGGTCGGCCACCACAGCAATGCGCAGGCCACAGCGCTGCGGCATCGGCGGATTAGCGACACGTCCGTGAACCCACTGAGCTCCATCCGGCGGAGAGATAATCTCCGGTGGTTTTGGTGTGCTCTTTTTCTCTCCGTACACATCGAGCGTCACCTTCAGGTTCTTGTTCTGTGAAAGATTATTGGTGAAGGTAAACACTGCATCTTTAGGCACGAGAGCAGAGTCAACCGGCTTGCCGTCCTTTACCGGTACGACATCCATAGTGATGAACCCATTGCCGATGTTGACGTTGCGCTTCAGCAAAGTCACACCTGGTTCAATTTGGTCCAGCGTGAGGTTGTACTTCTGCGGATCCAAGAAAGTCGCGTCAGTTTCGATACGCACCGTTGCATACTTCATGTGAGACTCCTCAGTCACCTTAGCCGTAAAGGCATTGGGCTTCTTCGGATCTACTGGGTCAGCTTTAACTGCAAACTCGTGACCGATGGCGTCAAAGTGACGCCCTTCGACAGCCGGTGGCTTGGGGTCTTCGGAGGAATTTGAGCAGTTTTTAACTTCACCACTTAGATTGAAAGTCCACTCGGTACGCGCATTCGGAGCAAGCTTAAAACCTGGCTGCGCTACAGCAGTGACTTTGACAGTTCCTGGCTTGTTCTGCTCATACACATGAGGTCCGGCAGGCGCCTTTTTTGCGTTGAGGTAGTAATCAACTCCCTTGGTGTCCGGGATATTGATGTAAGCCTTCTCCACGCACTCCGGTGCAGTTGCAGGGTCGACAAGAGTCGGTTCTGCTGGAGTTATCGTTCCCGGCTCCGGTTCCGGCTCCGGGGTCTCTGGCTCGGTGGGCTCAGTCGGCTCTGTTGGATTTGTCGGCTGGGTAGGCTCCGTCGGGTCCGTTGACGGATCTGTTGGCTGACTTGGATTGGTGGGCTCAGTAGAACCTGCGGTAGTGCCACGAAGAGTCAGAGATACGCTGCCCGTTGCTGCGCTATTATTGATCCATAACTCTAAGTTAATTTTATCGCCCGCTTTCACCGTTTGATTTAATCCACTGTGCACAATTTCAAACGGTGCCCGTCGCGCCTCATAAGGCGGTCGACTCTGGTCGAACTGAGCTGGAATCATCCTGCCATTAATGCTCAATTCATAAGTTTGAAGCCACTCCGAGCCGCCAACATTGAACTGGAGACTGTCAATCGTCGCGTCACTATTAACTGTGAACTCAAACTTCGCGTCGCCCGGATTTGGCTTCGCCTTGATCTTCTTAAACTCATACTTCGGCGGGGTGGTCGGAATAACCTCCGTCTGTGCCTGCGCCTGTGGCGCGTTGGGCGCAAACGCCTGACCGCTGACAACGAGAGCTACCGCTAGCAAAGCAGCCAAGAACATGCGAAGCACAGTTCGCAGTGAATCCGGCAAGCGGAATGTTGTCGAAAACATTAGTTCTTCCTACTTTCTGAGTTCTTCCTGCTAGCGGCGATAATGACGAATCCTCCACCAATCAGGGCTGCGGCGAGAGCTACCAGCCCTGCCACCTGTACACCGGTAAGCGCCAGCGAGCCGGAACTTCCGCTGCTTCCGGAGCTCGACGAGGATCCAGAAGAGTCCGAAGGTGTCGAGGTCCCCGGCTCATCAGGTGGCGTGGAGGTAGTCGACGGGGTCGTCGAGGTTCCCGGTTCACCCGGTGTTGTCGGCGTCGTTGGCGGGGTCTTCGGCGGAGTCGATGTGCCCGGCGTCGTCGGTGGAGTCTTAGGCGGTGTTGCCGGCGGCGTCGTTGGTGGGGTCTTCGGCGGAGTCGTTGGAGGTGTCGACGGTGGTGGCGTCTCCCCCGGCTTATGCGACTTCGCCACAATGACGCCCTCTACCGGCGTGGAGTCATAGCCCGCACCGTAGAACGGCACCGATACCAAGAAGGAGTTGATCTCCCGGTAACTGTCATTCGGAGCCGTCGAGGTCACAAGATAGATGCCCTCCGGCAAATCACTGAATTTAACAGAGCCGTTTTCGTCAGTGACCTGGCTGAAGTGGAGGTCTTTCGGCCACTCGGCAAGCTCAGCTGCGGTGGCGTTTTCCACCTTCTCGCGGTCCTGCTGGCTCGCCGGCGAGATTCCCTTGAGACGTTCCAGATGAATGGTCACGCCAGAAATAGAGCCCGATGCCGACGAATTATCATCGTCCGGGTTTCCTGGGCTCAAGGTAATTCGCACAATGTCAGTGCCGCTCGTTGCTGAAACGCCCGGAGCGTCCACGCGTCCAACAATCCTGGCCGCGTTGGCGTCATTCGCGCCGATTGCACCCATCACTGCAACCAGAGCGCAGGCAGCTAAGAACGCAGCTATCCGGTTCCAGGTGGATGTCAAATATTTATTCATTGTCGTTTTCCCACCACGAAGTGTTGTTATTATCTTCGGACGCTGATTCGCTGCCGTCAGCGAGTCCATCGCTGTCTGCGTCGCCATCAGCAGTCTCGACGTCCGCGTTCTCGGCGTCGTCGTCAAGCTCTTCGTCGGCGTCGAGGCGCTGGCGCCAGAGCCACCACGCAAAGCCTGTGCCAAGCACAAACACCGCTACGAGCAGGGCATACATCCACCACTGCCATCCAGTCCCGTGCGTTTGGTCGAAGATATTGCTTTCCGACGGATCCATCGGCACTTGGTGACCACGCACTAGCAGACGATGCGTGTTAATTCCGTAAGGAGTGCAAGTGATGAGGGTGATGTAGTCCTGGCCTTCAATGGGACGAAGATCATCGGTCTCATGCGGAAGTACAACCTTGATTTGATCAATTTCGTACTTCAGCTTGTGGCCTGCGACCTGGATATAGAAGGCGTCTCCCTCTTTTGCTTTCCGCAGGTTATCGAAGAGCGTTACGTTAGTAAGTCCGGTGTGACCGGTAATGATGGAGTGGGTTCCAACACCGCCGACTGGAAGATCGGATCCGTATAGGTGTCCGAGCCCCTTGGCGAGCACCTCATCGCTGGTGCCGTGGTAAATCGGCAGGTCGGCCTGAATCTCTGGGAAAATCAGACGCGCCATCACGTCGGTAGCGTTTAGCTGATCGAGATAAGCGGCGTACTCGGGGTTGTGGTCATTAACTTCGTTAAGCCACGGGTCCAGAATCGGGCCGGTGGTTTGGCGCTCATTGTAAGCGTGCGCGCGCTCCCACTGTTCATCTTTAACTTCTTGGGGTACGGACTTTTCCAGCTTGGCGAACTCCTTGGCCGCCTTAGAAGTGCCGTAGTTGTTCAATGCCGTGGAGACAACCGGGTACAGCATCACAAGCAAACCCACAATCACCAGAATTGCGGGGAGAACCATGCTGTTCTTTTTCGCCTGATCAGGCTGTTCAGGCTGCTCAGCTGATGCGTCCCGCGTCAGAGTCGACGCAGAGTGTTTACCCACGGAGGAACTCCCAAGAAGTCAATCAAAAAGGGATGTGGCCTTTCTCTTTCTCACCGGAATGGGGATTCCCGCGGTTGAGAAAGAGCACATCGAAAGGCCGCAACAGTAATTTCAGTGATGCGCAAACTACAGGAATGGCGTGCGCTGTTGAACGCACGCTATTCCCTCAACACTGGAGCTAAAGCACTCCAGTGACCGAGCGTTTACTCGGGTTTAGTTCTTGGAACCGCGGCGGGCGAACCATGCACCAGCTGCGACGATAGCTGCACCGATAGCAGCCAGGATGCCAACACCGGCACCACCGGTCATCGGCAGGTTCGGGGTGGTGTCGTCGGAGTTAACGACCTCGCCTGGGTTAGCGCCGACCTGGACGGAAGCCAGCTGGTAGACGCGCTCCGGGTCAGTCGAGGTAGCAACCAGCTTGAACTCGAGTGCCTCCGGCAGCAGCTCCTTGCCCTTCGGAGCCTTGGTCTCAATCAGGCAGTAGTGGGACTGTTCGCCCTGGACAACCTCAGCATTGTCTTCGAAATCGTTGACGTGAAGACCCGTGATCTTGACGATGCCGTCCTGACCAGAGACGAAGGTGGTCTTAACCTTGCCACCCTGCTGACCGTTTACCGGGGTCCAGGAGTCCTTCTTGGTGGTGTCAATGTCGGAGCACTTCTGACCAGCAGTCTGACGGACAATCTGGAACTCGGCGCCTACCAGACCGTTGCGGGCGCCATCAACCTTCTTGAACTGCAGGCCGCCCCAGTAGGTCTTGACCTCCGGAGTCTCCTTCGGGGTGCTGTTCTGGGAACCGCCCGGGTTGTTCTGGAAGACCCGAGCCTTGTTCGGCGCGATGTCGGTGTCCTTCGCGAACTCAGCCTTCAGCTTGGTGGTGATGGTAACGACCACCTTGTCACCGGCCACGAGAGTTTCAGCAACTTCAGGCTTCAGGTCGACATCGACCTTGTTGCCCTCGAAGAACTTACCGTCCTTGTCGTCGTCGGTAGACAGAGCCCGCTCCGTACCATCTGCCTTGACAACCTTGACATCAACCTTGGTGACTTCCAGCTTCGGGTCAATCTGGTCAGTGATCTGGAACTGGGTACGCTTGGCCTCCGGCTTCAGCTGGCGAGCGGTACCGGTCACGGTGTAGACCAGTGCTTCGTCGCCAGCATTCTGGTCCTTGTCCTTGACGGTCTTGGTCGGCTCTTCGTCCTTGTAGTTCTTCGGGAATGCGTGAACGTCGTAGTTCCAGGTGGTGCCCTGAGTCTCGTCGCCTACCTTGCCATTGCTAGTCATCGGAACGAAAGCGATGAACGGAACAGCCGGGTCATAGCCTTCCTTCGGGCCGGTCTCAACAACCAGGTAAGCACCGAGATCGAGATTCTCGGAAACAACCCACTTGCCGTCCTTATCGGTCGTGCCGGTTGCGACCTGCGTCAGGGTACCGTTGTCAATCAGAGCCTGAGTCGCCTGGGTACCAGTAGCGAACTCGCCAGCCTTCAGCTTCGAAGCAGCCAGCAGGCCCTCGTTAGTGGTGACATCGATAGGAGTATTGCCATCTGCAGTCTTGTTGATCTTGTAGACGGTGAAGCCGACGCCTTCAAGCTTCTGGCCACCGTTTTTCTGAACATCCTCGACGTCAGCTGCGGTACCAGACGGCTGGCCTTCGCTGGTCGGGTTACCGAACTTGTGAATGGTGAGTGAGCCCTTGGCGTCCTTATTTACCAGCGGGGAGTCGCCGGCAGCCTGGTTGATGGCAGTGTCCTGAGCAATTGCAGCCGGGGCGGAGACGCCCATCGACAGACCGACGATGGCAGCGAAGGTTACCGAGCGGGCGGTACGAGAGAACTTATTCACGAAAACAGGTCCTTTACAGAAGTCCAAAATGAAGCGACACGCTTCAATACGTCGCGCGATTCACTCCAGACGGCGACACCAACGTTCCCCGACTTGCCAAAACTGAGATTTTCCTTAAGGGAAAGACCAGTCTGTCTAACCTTTTAAGCCTAAGCGTTATGAACTTTAATGTTTATATGTTCAAACATTGCAGCTCTAGCCCATTGCTCGCCCGGTTAACAGCGCTCAGTGAACCGCTTATAAATAACTTAACCTGTTCAGCACTTCGTTGACACCCGACACAGAAACGCCACCAAGCCGAGCACCCGAAAAACCTATGCAAACGTAAGAATCGCAAGAGATTAATATCTTTTTATCGAGGTCACAGCGGTTTTTTCCAATCGAGGCCAAAACCCTCTCAATTTCCACACAATCAAACCCACCCCAAAAATGGGGGTAAACAATTGCCCTATAGCGATGGCCCCTATGTGCAACCACTATCACCGCAGCGCACGCCGGGAAAATGAGGACTTATCAACCTTCTCGTGCTTGCTGTCACATCATCGTCGGCAAGCGAAAGCAAAAACCTTTGGGACAAGGACGCCCCGCGGCGCACCACCCTGTGCTAGGACCCGTAAAAGCACAGAGGCAGTAAGCGACACGGGGCGCCCTGCCGCGTCAGTAGGGACGTTTAGAGAACCGCCCAGTAGTGAACATCGTTGTAGCCGTTGAGCTTGAGGACGTCACCAATCTGATCGACCTTCTTCTTGCCCTCAGGGGTCATGCCATCCGGCATGATCTGCACGTCAGCGCTGTGATCGCCGGTGAAGGTGATGTTGACGTAGTCCTTGCCATCGCGGTGCTCAAGCTCGAAGACGTAGCGGTTGACGGCCAGCTTGCCCGAGTGGAGGAACCCACCCTTGCCCGGAGCGACAACTGCAGTGTCAGCAGAGTTTGCAGGTGCAGCTACTGCCTGTGCGGCGGTAGCAACCGGAGCTGCAAGCACGAGTGCGCCCACACCCCAGACACCGAGTTTCTTCAACATGCTCATAGGTACTTCCTTATCTTCTGTGTTTCTGCAGGGTTTCTGCAGATTTGTTCTGTGTTTTTCTGCGACTGCCGGCGCCGCCGTTGTTCGACGGCGTTCAACAGCCGTAGCCAATGAAATTGGTCAATGAATCGAGGCTGTGCCCTAGCGCCCTAGTGCGCTAGGGCACTGGATTAGCGCACTGGAGTGGCCTCGACGATGATGTTGTCGGCGTAACCTAAAGTGCCGCCGACGAACTCGCCTCCGCAGGTAATGAGGACCAAGCGGTTCTCACCAACTGCATCGTTGACGACCTCAGGCATCTGAGCGCCCTTGACCACCTGGATCGGATCCTTGCTGACAGTGAAGTCTCGACTTTCGCCATCCACCTTCACCGTGACAGTGTCACCAGCCTTCAGGTCAGCGAAACGTGCAGCATAACCATCGCCCTGATCCACCTCATTGACGTGGCCGGTAATGACGGACGATCCAGCAGCACCTTTCTCACCGGGAATCGCGGAGGCGGAATACCAGCCCAGGCGCGAAACATCGGTCGGTGGAATCAGAGATCCCTGATCAGTCAGCTGAACGAAATCAATCGGAGCCGACTTACCATCAATGAGCATCTCCATCTCGTGCACAGCTCCCCGAGAACCCTGTGCTGGAGTAGGAAGATTCTCCTGCGCGCCATCGAGCGTCGAATCATTGCGATTGATCTGGGCAATCACCAGCAGAGCGATAACGCCGATTAATGCGATAGCGGCGATATACACCCGTGGCTGCTTCCACCAAGGCACGTCCTGCAGGTCTTCTACTTGGCCGTCGACCTGGTCTTTGTCCTGGTCAAACGGATCAACGTGGTCGAGTGCGCCGGTTTCGGTTTCCGGTTCGAATCCTGGTGTGTTGCCAGGTTCCTTGCCGGTCTCGTCCGAGCCAAACTGATCAGTCATGGGATCTCCTTAGTTCGTGGCTACCGTCGGCAGAGCGTGAGTAGCCAAACCGGTCGGGCCAGACGGAACCGAACTAATTGCACGTCGTTCCGAGTTCGGAGCCAACGGCTTTCCGTGATTCTTCTGCTTGTCCTGGCCAGTGCCACCGATGATGGTGACGTTGGTGTTGTTCTGCTCCGAGTGCTGATTAATCACAGTGGTCGGGGTGGCAGAGTCGCTGGTAGGTGCAGAGGAATCGTCGTTAGGCGTGTTCTGCTCGCCCTCATCCTTCGGCTGCTCAGATGGCGTGTTCTCCGGGGTCTTGCCGTTCGTGACAGTCTGCTCCGCAGAGTTGATGTCCTTGTGAACAGCAACTTCCTTGCCATTGGCATCGGTCAGAGTCTCGAAGGCAACCTGAGAAGCGCAGTCGCCGTCGGTGATGATGATCGGAACATCAACCGTGCCGGCGGATGCCGTCGGCACAAAGTGCAGGCGGCTCCTAGCGCCAGTGGACTTGCCCGTCTCCTTGCACATCAGCTCACCGGTCAACGTGTACTTCGTGCCCGGCTTCAGGCCAGTGAAGTGCACGGTGTCGATAACGACAGCACCCTTCTCAACCAGACCCTTCCCGGCAATGCCGGCAGTAGTCGTGATGGCTGGGTTGTCCTCAGACTGCGCTGGGGTGCTCGGGTGGTTCGGCTTTTCCGGCTGGGCAGGCTTCGTCGGCTTGGACGGCTTTTCCGGCTGGGCAGGCTTCGTCGGCTTGCTCGGCTTTTCCGGCTGAGCGGGCTTAGTCGGCTTGCTCGGCTTGCTCGGCTTTTCGGACTCGGACTTAGACGGAGTTGTCGTCTCAGACGGCTCTTCCGGCTGTGTCGTCTCCGGCTGCTCGGACGGCTCATCGTCGCTCGGCGTTGCCGGAACCGTGGACGTGGTCGGCTCAGTCGAGCTGGTCTCCGGTGCGGTCGTCTCCTCGGACGGAGTTTCGCTTTCCTCAGTCGGAGTGTCTTCCGGCTTCTCCGGAACCTCGCCGGTCACGGTCTGGCTAGCGTCGTTGATATCTGCGTGGTCAGCGATCTCATTGACCTGACCAGCGCTTTCCTTACCAGTCGAGTCAACCTCATCAGAGGTCAGGTGCTCGAACACTACAGCCTCAGCAACAGGAGTCTTAACAGAGTCAGACACCTCAAGAGTGACAGTCACAGTACCGCTTGCCGACGTCGGCTTGAACGTCGCCTCGCCATGACCAATCACAGAGCCATCAGCCTTATTAACCAGTTCACCGGAGAGGGTGTAGTTCTTACCAGGCACCAGGCCCTCGAAATGCACGGTGTCGACAACCTTGGCATTAGCCTCAATGCGGTTGCCCTGAAGCTCGGCTACCGTGCGCAGCTCCGGCTCCAGCGGCGTATCAGCGGGTTCGCTCGGCTTAGACGGTTCGGTAGTCTCAGTCGGCTCCGTCGGTTCCGTGGTCTGCGACTCAGTGCTGTCAGTCGGCTCGGTCGGTTCCGTCGGAGCGGCCGGCTTCGTGGACTCGGAGGTGTTAGGAGTAGTCGTCGAAGAGCTCGGCTGCTCTTCGCTTTCCGACGTCGTCGGAGCCTCCGACTCACTGGTCTCAGAAGTAGTGGTCTCGCTGGACGACGGCTCCGTTGTCTCCTCGGTCGTCTCCTCGGTTGTCTCTTCGCTCGTCGGGGTCTCTTCGGAGGTCGACGGCTGCTCCGGCTTTTCGCCGTGAACGGTCTGAGCTGCGTCGTTGATGTCCTCGTGGGTAGCGATTTCTACCCGCTGACCATCGGTGTTGTCCTGGCCATCGGCGGTGACCTCTGTCGAGGTCAGCTTTTCAAATGCAACAGCAGCGGTAACCGGCTCATCTACATCATCGGAGACGGTAATCATGACAGCCTGCTCACCCGAAGAGGTCTCCGGAGTGAATTCCACGCTGCCGGTCCCCAAGATGCGATCAGCATTGGTCTTGTCCACCAGGGTGGCGTCCAGGCGGTAGTTCTTACCCGGAACCAGGTCGGTGAACTTCACGATGTCCTTAACCACAGCGCCCGCAACAATCTTGTTGCCGTTCAGGCGAGCCTGAGTGGAGATCGACGGCTTACGCGTGGTCGGCTTCTCCGGCTCGGACGGCTTGGTCGACTCGGACGGGGTCGTGGTCTCCGCAGGCGTGGTCGGAGTAGTCGGCTTTTCCGGTTCGGTCGGCTTTTCCGGTTCGGTTGGCTTTTCTGGCTCGGACGGCTTCGTCGGCTCTGCCGGAACTTCACCGGAAGACGGAGTGACATTGTCAATCACAATGATGTCTTGTTTCTTACCATTGTTGAAAATGTAGCCAGTGCGGTTCGTACCGTCGACGGTGCCCTGACCGACGTTAGCCGGACCAGTGAGGTAGTCGTAGACAGCCTTCGTCGATGGGTTGTGAATGCCCTGGGAGAAGTCAATGTCATCGGAGAAGTGCCACAGAGCGAACTGAGTTGCGTTATTGGCATCCAGCACATTCAGACGTCCTTTAACTCCAGCCGCCTTCCCCAGTTCATCCAAACCAACAGCTGGAGAACCGTGGTGAGCAATCCAGTTGAGCTTCCGGTATCGGTCAAAGTCGTTCCGCAGCTTGTTATTGGTATCTGTACTGCGCGAGAACTGACTGAAGTTCTGCACACGACCGGTGTCATAAAGATCACCGGCGACGCTGGCCTCAATGCAGTAACCCATTTTGTGGCTACCAAATGGTGTTGCAGCCTCGTCAAATGCCGCAATGAGTGGCCCAAAATCACGGACATTTCCATTGGCTTCAACACCCTTAACTGTTCCAGGAACACTCAAAATCTTCTGGATCGTCAGGGTTTCGCCAGTGTCTTCTGCCTCCTGCGCATGCGCAATTATTGGAGATTTAGCGAAGAAAAGAGCGAGCACAGCCACGAAGCTAAAAAGCGCCAACCAGCGCTTCTCGTTTGTAAAACGACCGAACATGAGCCCTCCCCCTTCCTTCGATTTCAGTGCGTTATACACCTTTCGCTACCTTTCCAGCCTTCAATTAACAATCAATGACCACGCATAAGCGTCTCCAGCCCCCATCACAGGTAGCCCAGTTGACATCGCCTTCTAATTCTCATTTATAGCGTTGGCCGTCCCCGAATATAACAAATACATTTTATGTTTGTTGAGCCATTTAATTGCCACCCCTATTGTCTTTTATTTCAATGTCAATAATTGTTGTTTGCATATTTTTTCTGGGGTGGCCATTTGGACACCACACACATGCCGAAGTTCCACCTTTCGCCACGACACCTAGCCATTCAACCCATAAAATCACGATTAACCTGCGCATATGAAGTTTTTTCAATGAATCCCCGCCCATTAATTTGGGTTAGAATGTCTCCCATGTCACGATTTTCATAATTGTGAGTTACGGCACAAATGACACCCCACCCCCACCTAATGAAAATGCAAGCCAATAAATCTCTAAGAGCAAAAATGATGTCTCAAGACTATTTACAAAAGAATCCCCGGACATCATTTAATAAGCCACATAATTGTGTGCTAATTGCGGCTGCATAAATAATCGCCTCTCCGCCCCAACCTCTCCATCCGCGGTTAATAGACAAAAATGGGTCTGATTCACGGCATTCCAACAGATCACGTTATGTAAAACGCGACTGAATAGGGGACTGCAAATGTGAAACTGTGCGAGTTTATGACGCTTTCAGGACATTTTTCGGGCCATTTTTGACATAAACGCAGTCAGTAACTCGGATCGACCCAACGTCGCCAGCTATAAACACAAAAAAGCGCCTCCCCACTCCGCAAGGAGTGAGAAGGCGCTCGTGCGCTGTTACGTATTAATAGCCGCGAGAGCTAATAGCTGCGCAGTGTCATTGTAGTGCAGTGCCTAAGTCAGCTTAAACGGCCTTAGATAGCCTTTGCACCGGTGAGGTCCAGGTCGACTGGCAGGTTGTCACCCGCACCGTCCTCGGCCAGCAGGCCACCCTGGTTGTTGCCGCCGGTCTGGGCACCCTGCTCCTGGCCGCCAGTCTGGAGGCCACCCTGGTTCTTACCACCGGTCTGCAGGCCCTGCTCCTGGCCGCCAGTCTGAAGGCCGTTCTGGTTCTTACCGCCAGTCTGGAGACCCTGCTCCTGGCCACCGTTCTGCAGACCCTGGTCGCCACCGACGTTTTGCAGGCTCTGGTCCTGGCCACCGGTCTGGAAACCGGACTGACGCTCACCAATCTGGCCCTTGTCGTTAACCTGGTCGCCGCCGACCTTGTCGCCCTTGTCCAGCTTGTCGCCGCCAATCTGGTCTCCGCCGTTCAGCTGATCGCCGCCAGCGTTCTGGAGACCCTGGTTGCCGCCAACGTTCTGCAGAGCGTTGTCCTGATCGCCACCGACGTTCTGCAGACCCAGGTTGCCGCCCTCAGTCAGAGAGTGGAAGTTCGGGAACAGTGAGTCGACCTGAACCAGTGGGCCCTCCGGGAAGTTCACGTTGAACTCAGGTACCGGCAGCGGAGCCGGTGCTGGCAAGGAGGAAATCAGTTCGCAGATATTGCACAGGTTATCCATGATGATCCTTTAGAAAAATGAAGTGTAGATAAATGGTGTGGCGCGATGCCCAGAGCTGAAGGTAAAGGGCTTCTCGCCTTCTCCTTTGCGGCCACTGCCGTGCTCACACGAAAACCGTACCGGTGATGAAAAACGGTCACAATATAGAAATTCGACCCACTTCAGCCAGGAAATTGGAAACAGAATAACGGCAAAATTTAACCTGCACTTATGCCCAAACGTCGCATGTCACGGGTCACATTGCTAGCCGTTTGGTCACCCCAAACCAGGCTCGCCTTTTCCAGCAGAAAAGCCTCGGCACCTAATGAACTGCTCCCCATTAGTTGGACTGAGAAATCAGTTACCGACTAGTGGGGAGTAGTTGTCATTGAGAGCACGAAGTTCGCTAAGTGAATATCAGCGCGAGCAGTTGGTTGAACTATTTGAGCAAGGCATGGGTTATACAGCCGCTGCCAATGCCCTTGGTGTCTCCAAGTATGCCGCCCGTATGCTCTGTCGTCGGTTTAAGCTGCATGCAGGCTATGTCTTGTGGAGAAACCGACTAAGCAGCAGTACTCGTTCGAGATCAAGAAGGAAGTTGTCCAACGCCACCTTGCTGGCGAGACAGCGATGGATCTTGCACGTGAATTTGGCCTGTCATCACAGCAGCTGGTCCGCGGGTGGTCGTGGAAATGGCGCAAAGACGGCGATGACGCGTTGAAACCGAAGCCGAAGGGCAGACCCAAAGGATCGGTCACGCCGAAGCCGCTGTCGGAGGAAGACAAGCTGCGTGGCGAAAACGAACGGTTGCGGGCCGAAAATGCCTATCTAAAAAAATTGCGGGACTTGAGGAATCAGGGACGCGCCTGAAAGTCCAGGCGATTGTCATCCTCAAGTCGCACCACCGCTTGGAGTACCTCCTAGAGGCAGCAGGTATCCCACGGTCGACGTTCTTCTACCACCAGAAACGACTCAGTAAGCCAGATAAGCACGCCGAGCTCAAGCAAGCGATTCGGGAAAGCTTCGAGCGTAACAAGCATCGCTACGGCTACCGGCGAGTGCTACTTGACCTGCGTAACCAGGGGTGGGTGGTCAACCACAAACTCGTCTACAAACTCATGCGCCAGATGGGGCTTCGAGCTAAGATTCGCCAGCGCAGACCGTATATTTCCTACACCGGGACGATCAGCCGCATTGCTGACAATAAACTTGACCGCAAATTCACCCCGGATCAGCCAAATACCGTCTTTGTCAGCGACGTCACCGAGTTCAGGGTTGCAGGCCGCAAGGTCTACCTGTCACCGGTGATGGACTTGTTCGACCGTTCAATCGTTGCCCACACTGTGGCTACATCGCCGTCGACAGCGTTGACCACCGATTCTTTGTCCAAGGCGATCGCGGCGTGGGCACCTGAACCCGGGTGGATGATGCACACTGACCAAGGTTTCCAGTACCAGCATGCCTCGTGGCGTGACCTGATTGGCGACAACGGTGGTGTTCAGTCGATGTCGCGTAAAGCCAACTGTTACGACAACGCGGTCATGGAAAATTTCTTCGGGCACGTGAAAACCGAGATGTACCACGGTGAAGTCTTCGACACCGTCGCAGAGTTCAACCAGGCGATCGACGAGTACATCCAGTGGTACAACACCGAACGCATCCAACAACGACTCAAGGGCCTGACCCCGATGCAATATCGAAATCAGACCCTTGAAGCCCTAACCGCCTAGAGTTAAACCAGTCCAACTTTCGGGGACCAGTTCACCTCGGATCCCCGCGGGGCTTTTTCTGCCCCTCACCCTTTCACTTTTGCTTTAGGTAAGGGTAAGTTAACTCCCACTATGACCTCGAACCCAGTTACCCTGAACACTCCGACGAACACTTCCGCCTACCGCGCGGCCTTTTCTGACCACCTACTCTTGGCCGCCCCTTCTGAACCGCACCATCGAATCATCCGCGCCACTGTTTATGACGTCAGCGCCCCGGCAGAAAACCTGCAGAGGATTGTCATCCGCTCCCCCGAGCTAGTCGGCTTTCAGCTTTCCGGCCCGGACGAATTCTTTGGCCTCTTTATGCCGGCTAAGCCCGGCGAGAATCTCCATTTACCCCTCCACGGAGGTGGCGCCAATATCCGCGCAAGCGTTACAGCCATGCCGGAGACCCAACGCCCAAATTTACGTTGGTACACCGTACGCTCACTCGATCCCGAGTGCGGACAGATAACTTTCGACGTGGCGACACATGGCGTCAAAAATCCAAAGGATGAGCACGTCGGACCAGGGCTCGCCTGGGCTCTTGCAACTCGTGTTGGCGACCAGGTAGGCATCTGGACATGCCAGGGCCTCTGGCACCGCGCGCAAAGTTCACAAACACTTATCGCAGACCCATCTGCCGTACCTTCCGTTCGCGCCATTTTGGATTACGCGGATGCGTTTGCCCCGGAACAGTTGCGCGACATACACCTCGTAGTGGTCGCCGAGAACCATGGTGACCTCGAGCCATCCCTCGTCGCCGACTGGGAGAGCAAGCTGGGCAGCCTAGAAGTGCTGTTTAGCGCTACAACGGACTTCAGCACGGCAGTGATGTCCCACCTACAGCAACTGGACCGTGCCGAACACCCCGCAACACAGTCGAAGTACGTCTGGGTCGCGGGTGAAGGACAGCTCTGCAAGGAAGTACGGCGCCACGCAATTCACACCTGGGGCCTCAATAGCGAATCCGTGCAGTGGTGCCCCTATTGGTTCCTAGGCAGGGCACGGCCTTAATTAGCCACAATCCCTCGCGGCACAATAATCGGAGCCATACCGCGGGGATCTTCCCACACCTCGGCATTCAGGCCATATGCCTCGCGCAACACATCCACCGTCAGAGCCTCCTTTGGAGAACCCTCGGCGATCTTTTCCCCTTCCTTCATGACGATCATCTCGTCGCTAAAAGCTCCCGCCAGGCCAAGATCATGAAGTACGGTAATCACCGTCTTGCCCTCTTGAGCGAGCTCCCGCACGATACTTAGAATCTCTATCGCATGTGCCGGATCTAGGTAGGTAGTCGGTTCGTCCAACAGCACAATTGGCGTATCCTGCGCCAACACCATCGCCATCCAGACCCGCTGCCGCTGGCCGCCAGAAAGCTCCGCCACGTCGCGGGCAACAAGATGGTCAACCTTCGTCTTCTTCAGCGCCTCGCGCACTTTTTCTTTATCTTCTGACGCCGTCGCTCCCCCACCCCAGAGCGATCGACGATAAGGGTGCCGTCCGCGCTCCACAAGTTCTCCAACGGTCAATCCCGCCGGACACAGCGGGTGTTGTGGCAAAAGCGCAATTAGTTGGGCGGCTTCGCACGACCGCAAACTATGCACGTCCTTTTTCTCTACAAGAACCCGTCCTTCGGCGGGAGCAAGCAGCCGAGAAAGCGTCTTGAGCAACGTCGACTTGCCACAACCATTGGGGCCTAAGAGCGTGGTGACCTTCCCGGGCTCTGCAGTGAAAGACACGTCCTTAACAATGCTTGGGCCGTCGTTGTAGCCCACGGTGACGTGATCAACTTGAACGTTCATTGAACCATTCCTTTCAGAGTTCCGCGACGGGCCGCCAACCACACAAGCAACACCAACGCGGGGCCACCGATGATGGCGGTAACCAAACCCACAGGGGATGTAAATGGCAGTGCGCCCGCCACGACGGCGCACGCAGCTAATAGAGCAGCGCCTGCAAAAGTAGAGCACAACGGATGGGGCGTGGGCGTTCCGGCCACCAGCTTGGCCAGCTGAGGAGCCAATAGTGCCACGAATCCAATTGGGCCGACAAAGGAAACCACCACCGCGACAATGCCCGTTGCGGCAATGAGCAAAATAGCGCGCACCCTCGTGACATTTACCCCAAGTGTGGACGCGGTGGCGTCATCATGAGAAAGAAGAGGGACATCGCGCGTAACACAGAGGCCTAAAACTACGAAGGGCAACAGGCCCAACACCATAGGCAACAAAGCTTCCATACGCACAAAGCCGGTAGACCCAGCGAGCCAAGTTTGGGCATCCGTGGCACGAGTTAAGTCAGCCCGGAGCAGGAGATACTGCACTAAAGACTGCGTGAGGAAAGACAGTGCCAGGCCGATGACCACTACGCGCTGCGACGTCCCGAAGCCACCGAGTAGAACGAGCAAACCAACGATCACTAGTGCGCCAAGCAAAGCGAGTGCAGCACGCCACCAGAACGTCGGCACCCCCTCACTCCATGCAGGGCGGGTAACTACGGTGCCCGCCACAACCAAAACCGCCGCGCCGCCGGATACACCGAGAATGTCCGGGCTGGCCAGCGGATTGCGGGCCATGGTCTGAGTCCACGCACCTGCCAGCCCTAGAGCCGCGCCGACCAGAACGGTAGCGATTGCTACAGGCAGGCGGAGATCCCACACCACGTTGATTGCTTGCTGTGTGCCCCCACCGGTGAGAACCTCGATGACTTCCATCGGGCTGAGCTTCACCGCTCCTTGCCCCAGGATTAAGCAGTAACAAAGAGCCGCTATGAGGGCGAACCCTGCCGAAGCCGCCAGGACGCGTCTGCTTCGTGAACGCTTAATACTACGGATAGACGTCATATCGCTCATATCGTCAGCTCCGAGTCATTCGAGGTCGGTGAACTCTTCTTACGTCGCACCGCCAGAATCATCACTGGGGCACCGACAATAGCTAAGACAATGGACATTTCCAGCTCGTTAGGCTGCAGGACGAAGCGGCCCACAATATCGGCTAGCAACACAGCCGCGCCACCAACAATGCCGGTCGGCAGCAAGAGGCGAGTCAGGGACGGGCCGGTAAACGGGCGTAATAGGTGTGGCACGGCGAAGCCCACGAATGTCACAAGCCCCACAGTGGCTGTCGCCGAGCCGGCGAGGATGATCACCGCTGCGGCAGCCAACAAGCGGGTTCTCGTGGGCGAGCTGCCAAGGGAACGGGCGGAGTCCTCTCCCATCGCAAGTAGATCCAGCGGGCGTGCTGCAAGCGCACCGCATAGAGCACCTAGTGCTAGACCTAAAGCAGCTAAGGCCACGTCTTCCATACCCCGCCCAGCCGTAGAGCCAACGGTCCAGCGGCGGAGCCCTTCCAGGGTGTCGGAAGAATAGAGGCTCAGCATATTCGTGGCCGCTTGCAGGGCGAAGGTAACTCCCACGCCCACGAGTACCAGAGTTAGCGGGTTACGCGATACGCGGGAAATCAACAGCACGATTAAGGCAGCGACGGCCGCCCCGACGAGCCCTACAAGTGTCCGCTCCCCGACCGTCGTTGCCCAGCCCAAGGTCAGTGCCGCAGCGACTGCGAAACTTGCTCCAGCGTTCACGCCGATAATGCCGGGATCTGCCAGGGAGTTGCGGGTCCAGCTCTGAGCAATGGCACCCGCCATAGCCAGGGCTGCGCCTGTGATCACAGCCAAGAGGGTGCGCGGAACGCGCAAGTCCCAAATGATGCCGGACTGTTCAGCATTGATGCCGGATTGCGTAGATGGGTGCGGACCATGCATGAGGATGCTGGTCACTTCGCCAATGGAAAGATCTTTGGAACCCAAGTACAGGGAGGCAAGCAGCAGCAAAGCCAAGCCAACGAGTGCGGCCGAAGTAAGCAAACGCCGGGAAAACACCAAAGAATATCGAGTTCTTGAAACGGACACTTTCAATTAAATTGCGTCAGAGAACTTGTCGACTGCCCAGGGGATGGTCAATGGGTTCGGCATACTCATTGCATTGCCCACGTTTTCGTCCATCCAGCGGACCTTGCCTTCGCGAACAACGTCCAGCTTGCTGAATGTTGGATCCTTCTTCAAGGTATCGGCGGCACCCTGGTAATCAAGGATGAAGAGGTAATCGACGTTGTTGAGGTCGCTGTAGTTCTCAGGTGCGATGTCGCGGTAGAACTCGCCCCCGTTACCTTCGAGCTCCTTCGGGATCTCGAAGCCCAGACTCTTGATAAACTGCCCGCGACCGTCACCGGAGGTGTACAGGCCGATCTTTCCCTGATAAGGCATGACGATAGCCGCACGCTTGCCTTTGAGCTCAGGGTGCTGCTGTTGGAAATCATCGAAGGCCTTCTGCGTTTCTTCGACGAGTTTGTCGCCTTCTTCTTGCTTGTCTACAGCGCCGGCGATCTGGTTGACCTGATCCCGCCAGGGGATCTGCCAGTCCGTGGCACCGTCTGGCTTAACGGTGGTTGGGGCGATGTCATTAAGCGCCTTCTTCGCCTGCGCGTCTACGGCAGAGTTCACCGCAATGATCTTGTCCGGATTAGCGGCGGAGATCTTCTCCAGGATTTCAGCAGTGAATCCGTTGGCAGTACCGTAAACCACTTCAGGCTTGTTGTCGCCGAGCTTTTCGGTAGCCCATGGGCCGACGCCAGACGCATCAACATCTCCCTCAGCACCCCAGGGCGCTACGAGGACTGGTTGGATGCCTAGAGCGAGCAAGGTATCGCTGTCTCCCAGGCCAACTGCGGCGATGCGCTCATCCCCGGTGCCCTCATTTTTTGACGCCGCCGCGTCGTCGCCTCGGGAGCAACCAGACAGAACAAGAGTGGATGCTGCCAAGACAGCGGCGGTCTTCAGCGCCGCTCGACGGGTCAGCGAATTGTTTCGAAACATGTGAAAGCCTAACGTGTAAGGAACTCTTTGAGACGCTGTAAAGTACCCGTAGCCCCAAGAGACTGATGGCCTCTTTCGGCTACGGCCAACACAGTAATCGGGTCTATATTACACAGGTAAGGCTAACCACACAACAGGCTGCCCTAAGTTAGTCCGCTTCCCGCTCGGCCGCTACCGACTCCATCGCCGCCCTGGCCACCGTCGCCACGCTGGCCACCCTAGCCACCCTGGCTCTCAATGCCGAGATGCTCGCGCTATTGCAACTCGTGGCACCAACTGTCGGAAAAGTTGCACTTCGAAGGTCGAAATGTCGCTAGAACGGGAATCTGTCAGCACAGGCGCGCCTCCGAATTTTGCGACAATTCCCTGACCTGCAGTTTTGCGGAGCTGCAAATCAGTGTCTTTAACGCATTCCCGTTCTAGCGACATTCACCCCTGCTAGCGCCCCAAATACGGCGCCGTCGGCCACGCATCCCCGGTCTAGCGACATCTGCACATCCTCACGCCGCCAAATAGGGCGCCGGCGCCTCCCGTGACGCAATCCCCCCCCCCAGCACTGCGCTCGCACAATCTCACATTCCGCTGGCGCTGCAGCCAAGCGGAAAGCGTGGGCGTCAATAAGAAAAAATAGGCCCCCTACCGCAACAATGTGAACTACTCCCCATTAGTTGGACTGAGAAATCAGTTACCGACTAGTGGGGAGTAGTTGTCATTGAGAGCACGAAGTTCGCTAAGTGCCGAGGCTTAACTTTTTGCGCTTTTAAGTACTGCGCTCAACTACTGGTCAGCGACCAACAGCTCCGCAATCTGGATGGTATTCAGCGCAGCGCCCTTACGCAGATTGTCGCCAGAGACAACCATCACCAGGCCACGCCCCTCCGGAACCGACTGATCGACACGGATACGACCCACCAGGGACTCATCCACACCAGCGGCAGCAAGCGGATTCGGAACGTCGACGACCTTCACGCCCGGCGCGGACTCCAGCAGCTCAGTAGCCTTCTCCACGGACAGAGCATTCTCAAACTCAGTGTGGATCACCAGCGTGTGGCCAGTGAAGACCGGAACACGCACACAGGTACCAGCAACAGCCAGCTCGGGGATAGACAGAATCTTGCGGGACTCATTGCGGAGCTTCTGCTCCTCATCGGTCTCCAGCGAACCATCATCAACAAAGTTGCCGGCCACCGGCAGCGCGTTGAAAGCAATCGGTGCGACGTACGGACCAAAGTCCTCCGCTACCAGAGCCGAACCATCAGTGGTCAGCTTCTCCAGGTTGTCGATGTTCTCGCGCACCTGGCCAGCCAGAGTATTCACGCCAGCAAGGCCCGAACCCGAGACGGCCTGGTAGGAGGACACACGCAGACGCTGCAACCCGGCCTCGTCGTGAAGCGGCTTGAGCACCGGCATCGCGGCCATCGTGGTGCAGTTCGGATTAGCGACAATTCCCTTCGGGATGTCCTGCAAAGCATCCGGGTTGACCTCGGAGACCACCAACGGGACCTCCGGATCCTTACGCCACGCCGACGAGTTATCAACAACAACAGCGCCAGCAGCCGCAAAACGCGGAGCCTGCTCCTTCGACAGCGTGCCGCCAGCGGAGAACACCGCGACATCAATGCCCTTCAGATCCTCGTCAGAAGTAGCCGCGACATCCTCGACAACAATCTTCTCGCCGCGGAACTCCAACTCCTTGCCCGCACTACGAGCAGAAGCGAAAAAACGAACCTTATCGGCCGGGAAATTACGCTCCGCCAGAAGAGTGCGCATCACACGACCAACCTGGCCAGTGGCACCAACAACAGCAATCGTGGTCATGAAAACTCCTTAACGTCCCGTACCAGCGTAAACAACAGCCTCAGTGTCTCCACCGAGATTGAAAGCGTCGTGCAGGGCCTTCACAGACTTGTCGACATCCTGGTCATTAACCAGCACCGAGATACGAATCTCAGAAGTGGAAATCAGATCGATATTCACACCCTCATCAGCGAGCGCCTCACAGAACGTCGCAGTCACACCCGGGTGGGACTTCATGCCAGCACCGACCAAGGAGACCTTGCCCACGTGATCGTCGTAAAGCACGTCCTTCCAGTCGTTGTCAGCCTGCAGCTTCTTCAGCAACGCCATCGCCTTCGGAGCATCCTCGCGCGGGCACGTGAAAGTAATGTCAGTGCGGTTATCCGCGACGGTGGAGACGTTCTGCAGCACCATATCGATGTTGATCTCCGCATCCGCAACAGCACGGAACATCTTCGCCGCCTGGCCCGGATCATCCGGAATGCCCAGCACGGTCACCTTCGCCTCGGAGCGGTCATGCGCCACACCGGTCAACACTGCTTCTTCCATAGGGATATCCTCCATCGATCCATCAACAAGGGTGCCAAGTTCATTGCTATACGACGAACGCACACGCAACGGAACATTAAACGCGCGGGCGTATTCGACACTTCGCAGCTGCAAAATCTTCGCGCCAACCGCGGCCATCTCCAACATCTCCTCGAAGGAAATGTTGTCCAAACGCTGTGCGTCCGGCACAATGCGCGGATCCGCGGTGTACACGCCGTCCACGTCGGAGTAAATCTCGCAGACGTCCGCCTCTAGGGCTGCCGCGAGGGCAACCGCAGTGGTATCCGAGCCACCACGGCCCAGCGTAGTGACGTCCTTGGTCTCGCGGTTTACACCCTGGAAACCGGCCACTAGGCAGATATGGCCCTCATCGAGAGCCTCACGGACACGGCCCGGAGTGACCTCGACAATGCGGGCGTTACCGTGGCGCTCCGTGGTAATCACGCCAGCCTGCGAACCGGTAAAAGAACGGGCCGAGGCGCCGAGGCTTGCGATTGCCATAGCGACCAGCGCATTGGAAATACGCTCACCGGCGGTCAGGAGCATATCCATCTCGCGTCCCGGCGGGACCGGGTTGACCTGCTCAGCGAGGTCCAGAAGCTCATCGGTGGTGTCGCCCATTGCCGAGCAGACAACCACGACGTCATTGCCCTGCTTTTTGGTTTCCACAATTCGTTCTGCAACACGACGAATGCGTTCGGCGCTCTCCAGGGATGAACCACCGTACTTCTGCACAACCAGTGCCATGGTCGGCAACCTCCAAAAACTAGGCAACTATATGCACGTAACTATTATTGACTCAATTTACTTGAGTCGCATTCGTAATTACATAGTGGGTTACCAAAACGTAGCTTGCGGGGGTTGCGTGGAGGGTTTGGATCGGGTTGCGTAGGGGTTGCGGGGTTATTGGGCATGGGTTGGGTGCGGATCGGACGCTGCTGCGGGCTGCAAATGTGAAACTGACTAAGTTTATGACAAAAATATGCCCTGAAACTTGTCAAAACTGACATAAACCTAGTCAGTAACTCTCGGTACTGTGCCAGGAACTCCGGGTTCAGCCAGCTCCACTCCGGGCTCCCCTCCGAGCTCAGTCAGCTTCTCGGCCGAACCAGCTAATTCCCGAGGCGCTGCGGGCACCAAGCACTGCCCGCCCAACCCCTGCGAAGTGGACATGACAAGTGTTGCATGCCTAGCATTCCCTACGTGAACAATGACCTTCTCGCTGCGATACTGGCACTGCTGTCCGCACTCAGCATCGCGTGGGGAACCGTCATCCGCCACAACCTCTCCGGAACACTGGAAGAGGGCACCAGCACACTTCGCGGAGTGGCGAAGACCCTGAAGCTGCCGCGCTGGTGGCTGGGCTCGGGCCTGGCGATTGCCGGGTATGTATTTCAGGTCGCGGCGTTGGCATTCGGCACGTTGCTCCTGGTGCAGCCGTTGCTGGTCATGAAGCTGATGCTCACGCTCCCGCTGGCGGCGAAGGTCAATGGTCGGCGGATTTCGCGGTCAGAGATGATTTGGTCCGTGGCGCTTACTTTTGCGGTGGCGACGCTGGTGTTGCTCGGCAAGCCGACTGCCGGCTCCACCGATATCCCCACCTACCTGTGGGGATGGGCTCTTGCCGCCGGTGGCGTGGTCACCTGCGGACTGTACGCCGCTGCAGTTCAGTGGCCCAACACCGGCACCGGCACCGGTGGCGGCTCAGACACCAAACAGCGCGGAGTGCTACGCCAGAACCCGAAGGCCCTGCTGCTCGGCACGGCAACCGGCTGGCTGTACGGCTTCGTCGCGCTGCTGTCTAAGTCGGTGGTCGATACCTATGTCAACGACGGACTCGTCCAGCTCCTGCTCTCCTGGGAACTCTGGCTGCTGGTGGCACTGGCGGTTATTGGCGTCGGCCTGCAGCAGGCGGCTTTTAACGCGGGACCGTTGCAGGCTTCGCTACCAGCTATGACCGTCGTGGAGCCGATTGTTGCCTTCAGCTTGGGATACATCGTTCTTGGTGAACGCTTCCAGGCAGTTGGTGTGCAGTGGGTGGCGCTGTTTATCGCACTGGCGACCATGATTTCTGCCACTATTACCCTGGCGGCTCGGCCGGCAGAAGCCACCGCCACAGCCTCCACAAGCGCCCCAAGCTCCGCAAAAGCCGATGCAAACACCGCAAACACCGACACCACCAGCACCGCAAACACCACCACAGATTCCACCGATGCCACAGCGCGGTGAGTAGAGTTCAACTCTCCCGGGCCGCATCACCTACATTGGTATTTGCACTTATTAAGTCGTTAGCGATTTGTCGGCCTGGCTATCCCCTGACCGGGAACTATTCCCGGTGAGAAAGACCCCGTGGCCGCTATGCACAAGGTCACCAAAGGTAGGATTCGATGGGGCGTCATTCCCATTCCAAGCGGGCATCTAAACCGACATCTAAGCGGAAGTCCGAACGCGCAAACAACACCAACGTCAGCGCTGCAACCAACACCAAAGCAAAGCCCCAAAAGGGCAAGAAGCTCAACTCGAACACCATCATCGCCCTGCTGCTGATCATTGGTGGTTTGGGAGTGCTGCTGTACCCGGTTGTCGCAACGCAGTGGAATAACTTCCTGCAGGCCCGCGCCGCAGATGAGTACTCCAAGCTGGAGAAATCCGCTCCTCCTGAGGTCTTGGACACCGCCTGGAACGAGGCCCACGAGTACAACGCCAGCCTCGGCGAGGTCAATCCCGGCGATGCCTGGACCACCTCCGATGACGAGTCCTCCCCGGAGTACCAGCGCTACCGCCACTACCTCGACGTGCTTGGCGAGACCGACGCGCTCGGTCGCATCGTCATCCCTTCCATCAACTCTGACCTGCCCATTTTCCACGGCACTTCGGAAAAATCGCTTTCGCGCGGGGTCGGTCACCTCTACGGCACCGACTTCCCGGTCGGCGGCGTGGGCGAGGGTGAAGGTCGCCACGCGTCGCTGTCGGCGCATACGGGTCTGCAAAATGCGACGCTGTGGGACAACCTCGACAAGGTCAAGAAGGGCGACGCGTTCTACATCGCAGTCGCGGGTCATAAGTTGAAGTATGAGGTCCACGACGTAGCCGTCGTAAAGCCGGATGAAACCGATGCTTTACGACGCGTCCCCGGAGAAGACCTGATCACCCTGATTACGTGCACGCCTTACGGCATTAACACGCACCGCCTGCTGGTGACGGGGCACCAGGTGCCGATGGATCCTGACGAGGAATCCGTGTTCGACGGCAGCGGTTCGCAGTGGCAGTGGTGGATGTGGGCCATCCTGGCAGCAGCGGCGGTGATTATTGCGCTGCTGATTTGGTGGCTGCGGAAGCTCTCGCGCGACGGCAAGAGCGAACCGGAGGCCGAGCGCGAGAGCGACGAGGCGGAGGAAGACGAGGCGGAGGATTAGGCCCCCTTACGAGGTGGCCATCACCTTCGTCTCCCCGATTGCGTCCTTGATGTCGTTGATTCCCTTTTCAAAGATGCGCTGGAGGCCCAGTGCCAGGATCAGCGACGGGATGATGAACAGCGCCAACATGAACATCAGCTTCCAGTAGTCGGCCTCGTAGATACCGGCGATGGAGCTGCGGAACATGTCAATCGCGTAGGTACCCGGCAGCCACGGGCTAATGTTCTGGACCCACTGCGGCACCAGAGGCAGCGGATACGCGCCACCTGCAGCCGAGACCTGCATCACCAGCAACAGCACGCAGATGGCCTTGCCGGCATTGTCGAAGGTGAAGACGAACGAGAAGACGATCATCATGAACACCAGCGAGATGATCCAGCCGGCCAGCAGCATCAGGAATCGGTGTGCGGGATCGATGCCCACGTACACCTGGAGTCCCAACACCATCAGCGTGGCCTGAACTAGGCCAACGGTGGCGAAGGTGGCGAACCGGCCGAAGTACTTCTCGGCGCGGGTGTAGTCATCGGTCTGGGCAGCGTTGATTTGCTGGTCGCTGGACTTCTCGGCCTCAGCGTCAGCATCATCGCCGACCTTCTGACCGTCGCGGCTACGGACCGTGGTGCGGATCAGTACCGACGACAGCAGCGCACCGATCCACAGCGCGAGGGTCGCATAGAACGGCGCCATACCCGCACCGAAGCTCTGGACTGGGAAGACGGGGTCCTCCTCGACCTGCACCGGCGCGGCCAACTGCGCTGCCAGGGCACTTGGGTCATCACCGACGGCCTCAGCAATTCGCGAGAGGTCACCGGTGTCCTTCGCCTCTTCCAGCGCGTTGTGAATCTCGTCGAAGCGAGCGGCCAAATCATCAAAGCGGGTGCTCAGACCCATCGTGGCGGCGCTGGTCTTACGAAGCGTATCCACCGGCGAGCCGGAAATCGTACCGCGGATGCCGCGAATGTCCTCGCCAATGACCTCGATGTCGTTGCTCAGACGCGACACCGGCTCCGACAGTGCGTCGATCTGCGGGCGCAGGTTCTGCTCGTAGGAGTTTTTGGCATTTTCCACAGCGGCAATCGCAGCCGTGAAAGCGTCCTTCGCCTGGCTTATCGACGATCCCGTATCCCGGCCACCGCGCAAATCCGCCGCCACGGCGGAGAAACTCTCCTGCAGCCCACGGGTGCGAGCAATCGAGGTGTTCAGATCGGAAATCGCGCGGTCATAGCCCGGCTTGGCGACACCCGGAACCACTGCCCCAACGGTGTCCTCCAGGCGGTCGCGCATCGCAGTCAGGCCATCGGCCTGCTGGCCGAATTTGGCCGCCATCGCGTCAAAGGTATCTGCGGTGGCACCGCTGGTGGCCTGGGTGCCGTCGACAAGCTCGTTGACGCGGTCGCGCACGCCTTCGTAGCTCGACTGCGTTGCGTCGAGCGCCGTGCTGACAGAGTCGCGAACATTGCCGACCGCGGCTTCCAGATCGCCGGCAACGTTGCCATCACCCGAACCATTGCGCAGAATGTCCATCCGCGCACCAGCGTTTTCCAAAATGGAATCCGCGGTCTCCACCAGCGGCACGGTGGTTTCCACCAGCGTAGACAGCGAACGAGCAGTCTGCGCACCGGAGCGCAGTCGCGCGGCGGTGTCATCAACCCGGTTTTGCACGCGCGTCAGTGCCTGCTTGGAGTCCGAGGTGTTCAGGTACTCATCCAGCGAGGTGATTGCGCCCAGCCCAACACTGGCGACGACCTGCGTGAAGTTCTTGTCAATCTCCTGAATAACGCCACTCGCGCCCTTACTCGTAATGATTGACGAAAGCGCGTTCTTCTTCTCATTCGTATAGAGCGTCAGCTTAGGAGCCTTGGTGCCCCGGACGTAGAAGGTCATCAGTTCGGTACTGAAGTTCTCCGGAAGCACGATTGCCGCGTAGTAGTCACCGGACTTAGTGCCGTCGATGGCGTCCTCAGAATCCGTAATCTGCCAGTCGATGTCGTGATTACGGCTCAGCTTCGACAGCACCTCATTGCCCAAGTTCACGTCAATCGCACCGATATCCGTGCGATGACCACGGTCATTACTGGCGACCGCAATCTTCAGCTTTTCGGTGTTCTCAAACGGCTCCCAGCTGGCCAGCACGTTAAAGCAGGTGAACAGCAGCGGAATCAGCACCAGGCCGAAAACCATGATGCCGGTCATCGTGTTCTGGCGGATCACCCGAAAGTCATTCCGCACAATTTCAAGAACGTTTCTCATTAGGCTTCACCTTCTGGGGAAGTCTTCACGCTTGCCGACGACACCTTCGCCTGTGGCTCAAACGAATCACCAGCATTTTCCAGCGAGTACGCATGCGGATGGGAAGTTTGGTGCTCCATGTAGGCGCGCAGCTCCTCCTCCGACATCTCGCTGAGCTCCTGGGCGTGAATCACAGACTGCTTGACGTACTCGCGCACCGCGATGTAGGCGAGGCAGAGCAGCACAAACAGGCAAGCCAGACCGAAGAACAGGGCCTTCTGATCCGGGTAGTTACGGGCCAAAATACCCAGCACCACCAGGGCGGCCACGGCGATGCCAATGGCCATGCGCATGAACAGCGTGTAGCTGCCACGCAGATTCTCCATCCGCTCGTCGACTCGCGATTGGTACTCCTCGCGGTTACGCAGCGCAAAGACGAGGTCACTGAGCTTGTATCCGCTACCGACCAGGTGGACTTCTTCGTTGTTGACCAGTCCGCCCTCTTCAAGCTGGTGGTTAACCAAGACATTGACCGAGGACAGGCTGCGGCGCAGCCAGTAACCGACCACGTAGGCGACCACTGCCATGGCCATCAAGGTGAGCATGTTCTTCAGGTAGTAATTCGAGTAGAAACCACCAATGGTCTCGCGGAGAGCATCAATGCCGTAGGTCAACGGCAAGAACGGATTCAGCGCCTGGAAGAAGTCCGGGGTCATCTCAATTGGATAGAGACCGGCGGCGCCAGGAATCTGAATAAACGCGAGCACTACTGCAATACCACGTCCCACGTGGCCAAACGCCGACACCAAACTGTAAATAATGGCGAGATAACACAACTCCACCACGACACAGGTGAGGACGAACGCAACCGCGCTGACATTCTGCACACCAATGACAATGTCACCGATGGAGACAATCAGCGCCTGGAAAATAGCGATGATGCCCAGTAGCAAGGTGCGGCCCATGTACGCCTGGCCGACCGTGATTTCCTTGAAACCTTCCGCATCAACTTCCACGCGGAAAATCACAATCAGGATGAACGCACCAATCCACAACGACAGGTTGGTAAACAGCGCCGCCATACCCGAGCCGTAGTGATCCACCGGGAACACGGCCTCAGTCTGGATCTCGGCCGGATCGCTCAGGAACTGCGAAATTCCCTCGGGGTCGAGGTCATTGACCATGTTCATGGCTTCGCGCTCTTCGGTGGTACCCAGGGTAAGAACATCGAGACGCGCGGTTTCCAGGCCATCGCGTACGCCATCAAGGTCAGCCTTGAAGCTCTCGAGGACCTGAGTCGCAGCGGAAAGCTGCCCACTCGTAGCGTCGAGAAGCGCGGACGTTTCCCGGACGGTGTCCTTTTGCGCGCCAAGCGCCGCCGCGTACGAACCCACGCGCGCGTTGAGCTGATTAAGGGCCCTGCTCAACTGCGGGAGTGCGTCCTTGGACGCCTGGCGGATCTGATCCGAGGCAGCCTTGCCGTCCTTAGTGGCCTGCGCCAACGCCTCGCTGGTGGCGTTGAGGGAGTCGAGAGTTCCCTGCGCCGAGCCGGAGACATTCTTCAGGCCCTCCACCAGCTCTTTATTGGTGGCGTTGCTCTCGTCGAGCGCATCGATTGTGCGCTGGATTGCCTGTTTATCCGGGCCGTTGAGCGGGCTGGCATCCAGCAGCGAGTTCAGCCCACCAATGACCTGATCCGCCTGGTTGACGATGTCCTCCGCCGCAGCCGTCGCGGAATCCGAACGGGAAATTGCGCCCTGCAGATTGCCGGTCATCGCGCCAATCGCGGCATTGGCGTTACCGGTGCCCTCTACCAGGGCGGTACTGCCCTGTAGGTAGGCGTCGTTGAGATCCGCGGAGAAATTCAGGACCTCGTTGTTGAGCTCACCAGTAATCGCCTGCACCTGCGTCAACGCATCCTGGGCATCGTCGAGGGCCGTATCTACGCTGCCAAGAGTCTTCTTAATCTGCGCAATCGTCGGCTGCAGATCGCCAATCTGCTCCTGGATAGCGCCGACTTCATCGCGGCTATTGGCAACCGCATCAGCAACATCCTGGAAAGCATCAGCGGAATTGAGACGGGCCGCATCGAACCGACCCTGCAGCAGATCGCCAGCTTCCTTGACCTGCTCGGTGACCGCCTTCGCGATCTCCTTATTAAAGGACGCGGAGATCTGGCCATCAATGCCGGACGCGCCCTGCGCCGTGATGTGCGGCGAGATTGCGTTGATCTTCTGGTTAGCGCGGTAGGTCAGTTTTGCTGGATGCCCCTGCCCTTGGATCAGATCGACCATTTCCTGCGAGAAATTCGGCGGAATGGTGATTTCGGCATAGACCTTGCCGCGCTTTAGATCTCGGTCTGCCTTCTCGGCATCGGGGAACTGCCAGCCCAGTTCATGATTTTCTTTTAGTTGTTTGACCACCTGGTTACCGATATTGAGACTTCCGGTAACCGAGGAACTCGCGCCCTTGTCCTCATTCACAATTGCCACGCCGATGTTCTCGGTGTGCTCATACGGATCCCAGAAGCCCGGGATGTTGAACCAGGAATACAAGGCAGGGGTAATCATCACGCCGATGATAATCACCCACACTCTTGGGCTATTGCGGAGACGGCGCAAGTCTCGCTTCAGAATAGACCAGCTAGTTTGCACCTTAAGGACGCTATCATCTTTACCCCGCTAAATACATTGGTCCTAGCTTTAGAACTATCGATGGGCGGGGCCGTCGGCAACGCCTTTCACTGCACGGAGCCCCACCGCACAGCCCCTAACGACGCAGAACTCTTACGGCACAGAAACCCGCGCATATTTCCCCCACTAAAACCCCCGAATGATGAAATTCATATAACCAACGGGGTAAGGTACATCACATGCAACGCGGACTACTGCTTCTATGCCGCGGCGGGGCTTGGGTTTAAGGCCGGCTCCCCGTCGCGGGGTTAGTTGTGCCGGCCTACAAGAAAAGTCCGAATTAGAAAGGCCCACAACATGTCTCCTTCCGACGCTTTTATTTCCGCTCCTTCTGTAATCTCCACTCCTGCTGGCGAGATTCCGGAAGGACAGCCTGCTTGGAATAAGCAGCGCAACTCCCAGATGGCAACCAACCGCTACCTGCCTTACGACCAGGAAGTTCAGGACTTCCAGCTGAAGGACCGCACCTGGCCGGACAAGCGCATTACTAAGGCACCGGTTTGGTGTGCCGTCGACCTGCGCGATGGCAACCAGGCGCTGATTGACCCAATGAGCCCGGAGCGCAAGCGCCGCATGTTCGAGCTGCTGGTCCAGATGGGCTACAAGGAAATTGAGGTCGGATTCCCGTCCGCTTCCCAGACCGACTACAACTTCGTTCGCGAGATCATTGAGAAGAACATGATCCCGGACGACGTCACCATCCAGGTTCTGGTTCAGGCTCGCGAGCACCTGATTCGCCGCACCTTCGAGGCATGTGCCGGCGCTAAGAACGTCATCGTTCACTTCTACAACTCCACCTCGATCCTGCAGCGCGATGTTGTGTTCCGTAAGGACAAGGACGCAATCAAGAAGATTGCCACCGACGCCGCAGAGCTGATTAAGACCATCGCGAAGGACTACCCGGACACCAACTGGCGTTGGGAGTACTCGCCGGAGTCCTACACCGGCACCGAGGTTGAGTACGCCAAGGAAGTTGTCGACGCCGTGGTTGATGTCATCGACCCGACGCCGGAGAACCCAATCATCATCAACCTGCCGTCGACCGTGGAGATGATCACTCCGAACGTCTACGCAGACTCCATCGAGTGGATGCACCGCAACCTCAACCGCCGCGACTCCATCATCCTGTCGCTGCACCCGCACAACGACCGCGGTACCGGCATCGCCACCGCCGAGCTGGGCTACATGGCCGGCGCCGACCGCATCGAGGGCTGCCTCTTCGGCAACGGCGAGCGCACCGGTAACGTCTGCCTGGTCACCCTGGGCCTGAACATGCTGACTCAAGGTGTCGACCCACAGATTGATTTCTCCGACATCGACCTAATCCGCCGCACCGTCGAGTACTGCAACCAGCTGCGCGTTCCAGAGCGCCACCCGTACGGCGGTGACCTGGTCTTCACCGCTTTCTCCGGTTCCCACCAGGACGCCGTGAACAAGGGCCTCGACGCAATGGCAGACAAGGTCCGCCCGGGCGCTGCCGTCAAGGAGCTTTCCGACGAGGACCTGCGCGCGGTGACCTGGGAGGTTCCTTACCTGCCCATCGACCCGAAGGACGTTGGTCGTTCTTACGAGGCCGTTATTCGCGTGAACTCCCAGTCCGGCAAGGGCGGCGTGGCCTACATCATGAAGACGGACCACGGCATGAACCTGCCGCGCTCCATGCAGGTTGAGTTCTCCTCCGTCGTACAGGCAGTCACCGACGCCGAGGGCGGCGAGGTCAACTCCAAGGCGATTTGGGACATCTTCGCAGGTGAGTACCTGGACCGCGAGGCTCCACTCGAGCAGATTGCCCTGACTGTCGATGCCCCTCAGAACGAGTCGGATGCCACCAAGATCAAGGCTCACATCGTCTACGAGGGTAAAGAGCAGACCGTCGAGGGTGTCGGCAACGGCCCGCTGGCCGCTTACGCCAACGCTCTGGAGAAGCTCGGCATCAACGTCGAGGTTCAGGAGTACGTCCAGCACGCTCGCACCGCAGGTGACGATGCCGAGGCTGCGGCCTACGTCCTCGCAGATGTCAACGGCACCAAGGTCTGGGGCTCCGGCATCGCTGGTTCCATCACCTACGCATCGCTGAAGGCAGTCACCAGCGCGGTCAACCGCGCACTGGCTTAAACTCCACATAGTTACTGACTAGGTTTATGACACTTTCGTGGCAAAATTTGTGCTCAAAGTGTCATAAACCTAGTCACTTTCTTTTTGAGGCAAACTATCCAGCGGCCCCTCGGCCCCGCTACCCAATTACCCAACTACCCAATCAACGGGCCGGCATTGCGCACATCCGCACGGAAAGTCACCCCACCTGCGGCTACCACGCGTTCGCGCTCGATCAGGATTGAACGGAGCGTCGATAAGCGAACTGCGTGCAATTCCACCTCTTTCCACACCACCCGCGCGACATCCAGCCCCGTTGCGCGCAGCGAACGCTCGCGGTAAGTCTCCCGCGTGAGCAGCTCGGACTGAGCCGCGGGCGTCGGTGCGACCTCGCTCGCCGAATACTTGATGTGGCCATCGAACTCCACGACAAGCAGCAGGTCAGGGATATAAAAATCCACGCGGGCGAGAAAGTGCGGCGGATCGTGGCTGGTGCCGCGAGTCCAAATTTCGGCTTGCTCGTGGAACTTCAGTCCGAGCTCGAGAAGAGCGGCTTTAGTCAGCGCCTCACCGGGCGTTTCGCAACGACCATGACAGACCGCGAGCGCACGGTGAAACAGCTCTTGGCCCCGCACGCTGGGATAATGCGCCGGGAGCTCCTCCAGCTGATCGCGCGTGGCGCCATGCCGCAGCGCACCCTCGACAGCCAACACCGCCGCCCGCCATGACACGGACTCCGGCCCCTTCTGCCTGAACCGGACGCGACACTCATCGAAGGCCGCACGCGCGAGCACCGCGACCCGCCGGTCCGCGAGCCCCTGCGTGTGATCCAGATGGATCTCCGAGCGCAAGCGCATGCAATAGTCGATGCCGTGGAACTCCTGACTCCCGCCCACGACCACAATCTTCGCATCGCGCACCAGCACCCACGAACCGTGCAAGGCCAGCGCTGCAGCTCCCGAAATGACGCCTGACGACGTCTCGGAGACCACCGCCAAAGCAGTAATAGCCAGGCGTTTCTCGCGGTGGAGCCCCTCCCAGGCGTGCGCGACTACATAGTGACCTCGGCAAAGCCGCTCCAGATAACCGGCCCGCGCTTGCCTTGCGACCTCGCGGTATCCATTCCCCGGCTGGTCATCTGGCCTAATGATTCCAAACTGGTCCGCCACCAGTTGCTTGCGTTTCTTGTTGACCATTTCTCCCCCGCCCCGTGGTTGTTGTCCTGTGGCTGTTGCCCCGTGGTAGTTATTTCGTCCCTATTTTTGTGGCACTGTTTTGTGGCTCTATTTCGTGGCCTTGGCTTGTGGCGCTGTTTCGTGGCTCTATTTAATAAGGCGCAGAAATTGCCCTCGCGGTTCCATTCCTTTTCGGCTGAGCACCCAGTCGGGGGAAAACTTTTGGGGCTTGCGTGGTTTTTGTAGTTTGCGTGGTTTACGGGACCCGTGTGACCGTGCCCCACGGTCCTTCTGAGCTTGAGGCCGAGCTAGTGCCCAAGTTACTGACTAGGTTTATGACACTTTCGTGGCAAAATTTGTGCTCAAAGTGTCATAAACCTAGTCACTTTCTCCGCGGGTGAGCGCACCCGCTAGTCTTGAGGCATGACTGAATCGGCGCGCGAGGAGCGCAAAGCGACTGGGACCTCTTCTCAGACGAAGAGGCGGCGGCGGAATCGTCGCCGTTCTCAACGCGCGTCGGCAGCGGGCGCGAAAACACCACCAACAGCACCGGCTTCCACCACAACGGACGCAGCCACCACCGACGCGGCTACTACCGGCGCAATCGCAACCGGCGCGAGTACCGCTGGCACACCCACAACGGCCACAACCACACCGGCCACAGCCGAGACCGCTGCGACAAAGGCTGCTGACGAGCACAAACAGTTCTCGTCGGCTGAGGAAGCTCCTTACGCAATCGTGTCTATCCAGGCCACGGGCATCCATCCCAAGACGTCTCGGCTGGTCAGCCTGGGAGTGTCTACCGCCGACGGCAGCGGCAACATCGTGGACACCTGGCATGTCGTCATCGATCCCACAGAAGATCCCGGCCCGACGCACCTTCACGGCCTCGAGCCCGCGGACTTCGAGGGAGCCCCGAAGTTCGGGGTGATCCAGGCCAAGCTCGCGCACGCGCTCGATGGGCGCACGCTGGTTGCTCATAATGCACCGCTGGTCTGGGGTTTTATAGTTGCCGAGGCCAAGAGGGCCCGTCGTCAAGCGAATCGTGAGCGATCCGCGCGGAATAAGCGGGGGCGTCGTCGTACGCGCACTCGCGTCGCGAGAATTCCGGCGCCCGCACGGATTGCCGATACGTTGGAAACGGCGCGCCGCCAGGGCAAACGGCTTGACGACGCTCGCCTGCGCGCCGTCGCGCGCGCCTACGGCCTCGATGTGCCTTCACCCGAGGCATCGATTGCCGGCATCTCGGTGCCGGAGCGGGTGCGGACGTTGGATGACGTCACCACCACGCTTGCGCTCTTCCGCGCACAGGGCGGGCTCGACGAGGGTACAACCCTGAACATGTACACGCCCGACCAGCTGCGCGAGGACATTGTGGGCCTGCAGCGCTCGGTAGTGCGTGTCGACGCGATGGAAGCGCCGCGCCCCGTGGAGAACCCCGGCCGTTATACGCCGGGGCGGAAGCTCGCGACGGGCATGGAGTTCGTCGTGGCGCCAGAGGTGTCGCTGAACCCGGATGAGCTGATTGAGGCGGGAGTGCGGGCTGGGCTGGCGTACTCGGAGAAGGTCACTCGGGAGTCGTCGGTGCTGGTGTGTAACCGACCTGCGGATGTGACTCCGGATCAACTGACGGGCAAGGCCATGCATGCCCACCGGAAGGACATTCCGATCGTTTCCGATGAGGCATTCTTGCGGCTGGTCGGAGAGATGGAGAAGTAGGGCTAGGGCTTTTGCCCAGCGCATTCGTTCTGCGAATCATTCACAGTAAAATACACAGTTATGAAAGAAGGCACTTCACATAACGACGTAAGTGACCACAGTCGCAACCGCGCAAGCTCCCCGAGCCTGCGCGCACGGTTCGCCACATCCGCCGCTCACGCCGCCACCTGGGCTTCTCGGAAGTCCGGTCGCGGCGCGGGCGGCATGATCGGTGGCCTGATTGCGCAGAAGATTGACCCGCGCATTCTGGCCTCCCTCGGCAAGGGACGCCCGGCCGCGATCATCACTGGCCCCAACGGCAAGTCCACCCCCCCCCGCATGTTCGCGGCCGCCATGCGCGCCGCTGGCCACAACGTGGCCACCAACGAAGGCGGCGACAACATGGACGCGGGCATCATCTCCGCGCTGCTCGCTACTCCCGATGCGGACAGCCTGGTCCTGGAAGTCGATGAGCTGCACGTCCCGCACATCGCAGAGGATCTGAAACCGCAGATTCTGGTGCTGCTGAACCTTTCTCGCGACCAGCTCGACCGCGTCGGCGAGATCAACAAGATTGAGGCCACACTCCGCGCTGCGGTGGACGCTAACCCGCAGGCGACGGTCATCGCCAACTGCGACGACCCACTCATCGCATCGGCTGCGTGGGATGCCAAGAAGGTTATTTGGGTCTCCGCGGGCGGCGGCTGGACCAACGATGCCACCTCCTCCCCGCGCACCGGCGGCCCTATCATCCAGGACGGCCACGACTGGTATGCCGTGAAGCCACTCCCGGACGGCTCGGAGTTCAAGCGCCCTGAGCCGGACTACCGCATCACTGCGGAGGGAGTCATCACGCCTGCTGGCGACACCCTGCCGATGAACCTCACGCTGCCGGGCAACGCCAACCGCGGCAACGCCACCTTGGCAATCGCGGGCGCTGTCGATATGGGCGCGGACCTGGAGAAATCCCTCCGGGCCACCGAGACCGTCGACAACGTTGCAGGCCGCTACTCCACCATGGTTGTGCGGGATGACAAGGGCGCCGAGAAGCACGTGCGCATGCTGCTGGCCAAGAACCCAGCCGGCTGGCAAGAGGCGCTGTCCATGGTCGATCGCACTGCGGATGCAGTGGTCATCGCGGTCAACGGTCACGTCGCCGACGGCGAGGACCTGTCCTGGCTATGGGATGTCCGCTTCGAAGACTTCGACGGCATGGATGTGTTATCCGCGGGCGAACGCGGAACTGACCTCGCGGTGCGGTTGCTGTATGCGGGCATTGATGCGAGGTTGGTCGCAAATCCGCTGCAGGCGATCCGGTCGTGTGAGGCGCGGGAGTCGTCGTCAAGCGTCACCCGAGTTGAGGTGCTGGCGAACTACACCGCCTTCCGCGATCTGAAGCGCGACATCGAACGAGCACAGGAGGAAAAGTAAATGAGCGAGCTGTCTATCGGTCTGATCCTCCCGGACGTGCTGGGCACCTACGGCGATGATGGAAATGCGCTGGTGCTGCGACAACGCGCGCGGATGCGTGGGATTGACGCCGAGATCGTCCCGATCAAGCTGGGCGATTCCGTCCCCACCAACCTGGACATTTACACCGTCGGCGGCGGCGAGGACGTCGCGCAGACCATCGCGGTGGAGCACCTGATCAACGACGGCGGCATCAAAAAGGCAGCCGATGCCGGCAAGCAGATCCTCGCAATTTGCGCAGGCTTCCAGATCTTCGGCAATTCTTTCCGCGCGGGCGGACGCGACGTCGCAGGTCTCGGCCTTGTCGACTGCACCACCGATTCGCTGCCCACGCGCGCAATCGGCGAAATCTGCACGCTCATCGATCCCACGAACGGTTTGCTTGACGACGTCGACGCCAGCCCGCTGACTGGCTTCGAAAACCACATGGGTCGCACGACCTTGGGTACCGATGCGAAGCCACTTGGTCGGGTTGTCCGTGGCGTGGGCAACTCTGGCCCGGAAGTGGAGCAGGCGGACTCCGGGATTGCTCCGGGAGTAGACGTTGCTGCACTTAACCCCGCCGGTGGCGTCGAGGGCGCGGTGCAGGGCTCGATTATCTGCACCTACCTGCACGGCCCCGTGCTGGCCCGCAATCCGCAGCTGGCTGATCTTTTGCTGGCCCGCGCGACCGGCCAGGACCTGTCGAGTTTGGCTCCGCTGGACATCGAGGTTGTGGATAAGCTGCGCGAAGAGCGCATTTTGTCCAAGCCGCGTCCGAAGAGCGAGCGCTAGTTTTGTGATTTCGCGCGCGGCCGGTTGGCGGGCCTAGACCTTCAGCCGGCCCGTCAGCGCGCGGGACAAGGTGAGTTCATCGACGAACTCCAAGTCACCACCGAGCGGCATGCCGGAGGCCAACCGAGTGACCTCGAGATCCGGGAAGTCCCGCAGCAGCCGGGCCAAATAGGTCGCGGTGGCTTCGCCCTCGGTGTTGGGGTCAGTCGCGATGATGACCTCGTGGATTTCAGGGGGTTGGGTCTCGTCGACGTCGTCAAGCACGCCTGCGATGCGTTGCAGCAGCGTGCGGATATTGAGCTCGTTCGGACCGATGCCGCCGAGCGGATCGAGCGCCCCGCCGAGCACGTGGTAGCGACCGTTGTACTCCCCCGTGCGCTCGATGGCCTGGATATCGCGCGCTTCTTCAACGACGCACACCAAACCTCGGTCGCGGCGTGTGTCCGAGCAGTACTGGCACACATCGGTTTCCGAAATGTTGCCGCAGACCCGGCAGAATTGCACACCCTCGCGCACCCGACCAAGCGCGGATTGGAGCCGGCCGATGTCCTCCGGCTCCGCCTTCATCAGGTAGAAAGCGATACGCTGAGCTGACTTCGGGCCGATGCCCGGCAGGCGCGAGAACTCATCAATGAGATCTTGGAGTGGTCCCTCGAACAATGATAATTACCTACAAATACTGGTCTGAAAAGCTAATTTAGAAACCGAGGCCACCGAGACCGTCGAAGCCCTGGGACAGCGGGCCCATCTTCTGCTCTGCCAGCGACTGCACCTTAGCGGTAGCGTCCTGGAAAGCAGCGAGGACCAGGTCCTGCAGTCCGTCGACATCCTCCGGGTCTACGACCTTCGGATCAATGGCGATGTCCGTGACCTCGCCCGAGCCCTGCATAGTCACCTTGACCAGACCGCCACCGGCCTCACCGACGATGGTGGAGGCGACGATCTCCTGCTGTGCTGCCTGCAGCTGCGCCTGCATCTGCTGTGCCTGCTGCAGAATTGCGTTCATATCTGGCTGAGTCATAACTAACTTTCCTAACTATTGTGCTTTTTACGTGCAGATTTATAGTTACGCGCACGCTTAAAGGCTCATCGCCCTTGCTTTACGACGCGCATCGCCGCCCCATTCTAACGGCTCTAGCGGTCTTCTAGCGGTTTGGCTCCCAGCTCCTTTTCCAGCATCTCCATGACCACGTCCTTTAGCGAACGGTGATCGAGCGACCCGACCTCGTTCGCGGCCTCGAAATACTCGGAGGTGTCCTCTTCGTAGTTGTTGTCCTGCAGGTTTTGGGAAACCGGGTTGTAGGTGGTGTTGGCGTTGGACGGGGTGCGCGAACCGTAGCCCCCTGCGCCCTCTGCGCCCTCTGGCGGAGCGAACTCCTCCATGGGCTCTGGTGGCAGCGGGACGCCGCCGAAGCCCGAATCCTGATTGGCCTGAGCATGGGCATTTGCCTGGGCATTGGCTTGCGCCGCGCGCAGGAACGACTGCGGCTGCGGCTGGTTTGGCTGCTGTTGCGGCTGTTGATGGACCGGGTTCGGGTTCGGCTGAGTCGGTTGGCTTGGCTGGCTTTGCTGATGTGGCTGCGCTGGCTGGTCGTGACCTGCCTGGTGCCCCATCGCAGCACGCTTGGCAGCCTCGATTTTTGCGCGGCGCTCAGCAACAGATGCGTAGGCCGACGACCGCTGCGGGCGCGATGCTGGCTCTGGCTGCGTCTGCTGTTCCTGCTGTACCTGCTGCTCAGATGTCTCTGGTTGCGCTGGCGCTGCTGGTGTCGGTGCAGGGGCGGTGTCGTTCGGCGAGGACGAACCTCTTGACGACGAATCATCTTCCCCAGCAACGCCACCTGTAGCTGTTGAACGCGGTGCGCGCGGGCGCGTACCGACGACACAGTGCACCTGGCCGTTGAAACCCGTCACCTGCTTTACGGCAGCAGACAGTGCCTGTTCGTAATCAGGCGTATTGAGCCTGGTAGCGAGCGCTCCTGTGCTGTGCCCGATGATGAGCCTGTCATTTTCGACATCGAGCGGTACCGCCTGCTCGGCCAGTACACGAATGGGGAACGCGTGCGGGCCGTCAACAGCTGCAAGGATGTCCTGCCAGCGCTCGCGGATTTGCTCGATACCGGCGGGGGCAGGTTCGGGCTCCGGCTGTGGTGTTGGTTCCGGCTGTGGGGCCTGAGTTGGCTGTTCAGAGTGAGCTGTCGAGGCAGAGACAACTGGCTCTTCCTCGACAATCGACATCGAGCCGCCTTCCCCCTCACGCTCGCGGGTTTGCTGCTCACGCTCCTGCGCAAGCTGCGCCCGAGTCTGCTGCTCGCTGATGCGGGCATGCTCCGCCATCTTCCGACGGAACTCACGAATCTTCTCCGCCTGAGCTTCTTCCTCGGACATCGGCTGCTCAGCCGGTTCAGACTGCTGCGGTTGTTCGGCCTGCTGAGGCTGTTCAACTGATTCGGCCTGCGTAGGCTGTTCAGGCTGTTCAGGCTGTTCAGGCTGTTCAGCGGTCGCAGTAGGTGCTTCTGGTGCAGGCTGCGGCTCAGTCACCGACTCCTGCGACACCGGTGCCGCTGCCGCTGGTGCAGGCTGCTGCTGAACAGGTTCAGGCTGGGACTGAGGCTGCGACGGTGTCTGCGCTGGCGCTGCCTGCCCAGCACGACTGCCCTGGGTCTGCGCACCCTTCTTACGCTGGGCATTCCGCTGGCGCCATGCCTCACGAGCCGACTGGCCAGACTGCATCGGCGAAGCATCGGCCTCAGCCGCACCCGACCCCGGCCCCGCATCGGAAGACACCGGTGCCGATGCGGGGGTTGCGGCCCCCGAGCCGTCGGCAAGCGCGGGCCTGCCGTGCTCCAACGCTTCTACGCGCTGCAGCAGCGACTCCACGGAGTCTTCGGTGGCGGGCAGGAGCATGCGCGCACAGAGAACTTCGAGCAGCAAACGCGGCGACGTCACGCCGCGGAAGTGCCGCAGACCATCAGAGAGCACCTGCGTGAAGCGCGTCAGCGTCGCCGGGGGAATTGTCCCGGCCTGCTCCAGGACACCGTCGATTTGGCTCTCCGGAATCTCTACAAGCCCCTGCTCCAGCGCATTCGGCACTGCGGACAGCACCAGCAAATCACGCACCCGGCCAAGCAGATCCGAGGCAAACCGCGCCGGATCCTGACCCGACATAATCACACGCCCGACCACGCTAAACATGGCCGCACGATCGCCCGCTGCCAGCGCCTCAATCGCATCCGTGATGATCACGCTGTCAGTGACACCGAGAATGGCCGCAGACGTTTCATAATCCACGCCATTGGTACCGGAACCGGCAATGAGCTGATCCATAACCGATAGCGAGTCACGCGGCGAACCACCACCGGCCTGGATGACCAGCGGATACACGTCCGGCTCTACCCGCACGCCCTCGGCCGTGACCACACGCTCAAGCAGCCCGCGCATATCCGGCGGAGTCAACAACCGGAACGGGTAGTGATGCGTACGCGAACGAATAGTCGGCAGCACACGCTCCGGCTCCGTGGTCGCAAAAATGAAGATGAGGTGCTCCGGCGGCTCCTCCACAATCTTCAAAAGCGCATTGAAACCCGAAGCGGTAATCATATGCGCCTCGTCAATAATGAAGATGCGATAGCGCGACTCCGCCGGCTGGAAGATAGCCTTTTCCCGCAGCTCACGCATATCTTCCACACCATTGTGGGAAGCCGCGTCCAGCTCAATAACGTCCAAATTGCCCGGACCACCCGGCGCTAGCGCACGACACGACGCACACTGGCCACACGGTGTGGCCGTCGGCCCCTCCGCGCAGTTCAAACTGCGCGCCATAATGCGCGCCGACGAGGTCTTGCCACAACCACGCGGCCCGGAGAACAAATACGCATGGTTAATGCGGTTGGGACGCCCCTGCGCATCCCGAGATTCCAACGCCGCCGACAGCGGGTCAGTTACGTGCCGCTGCCCCACCACTTCGGCGAACGATGCCGGACGATACTTCCTATACAGAGCCACGTGCTCAGCCTACCTTCCACCCCGGATCGGCTAGTTCGAACCCTCCTGGGAAACAACCGACTCACGGCACCAATCCCGCAGGTCAGCATCCACTTCGGCCAACTTCTGCATCAGCGCCTGCGGACCCTGCTGCTCATAAAACTCCAGCTCCGCATCCGTGATCGGCACCAGCTGCGTCATCGTGGTCATGCGCCCCTGCGGGGACTCCACATCACCCTCATGCAGGCTGATCTTGCCCGGCATCTCGGACACATTCGGCACCCCGTCGCTCCACACATACGGCACCGTGCACAGCACGTGTGCCACGGTAAAGGCCGTGCTTGACGACGACTCCCCTACCCCAGCCGCCTGATCGGCCGCTAACCGAATCGCATTCGGGATGACACGGCCCGGAATTGGCGACAGGAACTCCGGTTCTTCCTCCACCAGCGCTCCCGCGGCCGCGACCATGGTGGCCACGGGAAAATCAGCATAAGCGACGGCGAAGAGCTCCACGCGGATATCCGTCTGTGCAGCGCCAGTCAGGCCACAGTAGTTGCGGCCCAACTCCACCGTGGCGACTGCCGTTTCCGGACGACGCTCGTTCGCTTGGCCGTCCGGCTCGTCGTAAAGCGAGAACTCAGCGACCCGAAGCGGTGCCGAATCGTGTTCCTGCCCGTGCCGACCACTGGCCGGCAGCTCCGTCACATACTCGCCGACATGGGGTTCTCCGGGGAAAAGCCCGGAGATCCAAAACTTCGTCTCTTCGAAGTTCATATAGTCCTATCCCGACCCACTCGACCTACCTGGCCTACGCAGTCGCCTTCTCAGCGGCGGCGAGCAGCACACAGGTAGCGACGCCATCCATAGCGACCTCGAGCTCCTCCATCGGAGGCAGCGACGGCGCCAGGCGGATGTTGTGGTCATTCGGATCCTGCTTCAGCGGGAAGGAAGAACCAGAACCGGTTAGCGCAATACCGGCCTCCTTAGCCAGCTCCACCACGCGACGAGCGGTGCCATCAACCACGTCGAGGTTGATGAAGTAACCGCCGGTTGGCTTCGACCACTCTGCCACGCCGTACTCCGTCAGGCGCTCATCCAGAATCTGCAGCACCTTCTCAAACTTCGGGGCCAGCGAACCTGCATGACGGCGCATCTGCTCGCGCACGCCCTCCGCGTCACCGAAGAACTTGGCGTGAGCCAGTTGGTTGACCTTGTTCGGGCCAATGCCGCGGATACCAGCGTGCTTGAGGTAATCCTCCAAGTTGGCATCCGAGGAAGCGTAGAAAGCAACGCCAGCACCAGCGAAGGTGATCTTCGAGGTCGAGCCGAAAGCCCACACGCGGTTCGGATTACCGGCCTCTTCCGCCCACTTAATGACGTTGTGAATCTCCGGGAACTCATCCGTCAGCGTGTGAACCATGTAGGCGTTATCCCACATCAGACGGAAATCCGGAGCCGCAGTCTCCATTTCAACCAGACGGCGGCAGACCTCAGCGCTGTAGGTCACGCCCGTCGGGTTCGAGAACATCGGGACATTCCACATGCCCTTAATCTGCGGATCGGAGGCAACCAGCTTCTCCACGACATCCATATCCGGACCGTCTTCGTTCAACGGCACCTGGATCATCTCAATGCCGAAGTGCTGCGTAATGGAAAAGTGGCGGTCATACCCCGGAACCGGGCACAGCCACTTAAGCACCGGCTCCTCGTTCCACGGGCGCTCCGAGTCGACGTTGCCGAACTGCATGGCCCACGAAATCAGGTCAAACTGGATGTTCAGGCTGGAAGCATCCTGCGCCAGGACGTTTTCCACCGGCAGATCCATCAGCTCCGCCCAGATAGCGCGGATATCAGTAATACCCTTGGCGTTGCCGTAATTGCGGACGTCCTCCCCGGAAGCCGAAATGTAATCCGGCGCCGGGAGACCCAGCAGGGCGTTTGCGAAATCAAGCTGCTCCGACGACGGCTTACCGCGAGTCAAATTCAACGCGAGGTTACGGGACTTCAGTTCCTCATATGCCTTCGCAAACTCATCCTTGTGTGCCGCTAACTGCTGAACATCAAAGGAATCCACGGCCATGGTGTACGCACCCTCCCAGGTATCGGACATAAGTTAAAACCTGACAAACCTGGCACGGAAAACCTTTCCCCGCGCCGCATCCGGCTTTGCAACTAAGTGTAAGGCATACCCCGGATTGGGATTTCTACAACTTCCCCGACAGCGCATCCAGGCGCTGCTTACTCGGCCCCTCCAAACCGATAATTTCCACCTCTTTGCCCCGGTCAGCAAACTTGACCCGCACCGAATCCAATGCCGCCACCGTGGATGCATCCCAAATCTCGGCCTCCGACATATCGATCACAATGCGCTGTGCAGGATCGGTGTAGTCGAACTGGTACACCAGGTCGTTACTGGAGGCGAAGAACAGCTGACCCCGCACCTTGTACGTCCGGGAGTGGGCGCTGGGGTCGTCGTCAAGCACTTCGATCCTGACCAGGTGAGCGACACGGCGCGCGAACATCAGTGATGCCACAACCACGCCCGAAACCACACCGATGGCAAGGTTATCCGTCGCCAGCGTGGCGATGACCGTCACCAGCATCACCACCGTCTCCGAACGCGGCATCAGGCGCAACGTCCGCGGGGAAATCGAACGCCAATCGACCGTGTCCACCGACACCACAACCATCACCGCAACTAGCGCCGCCATCGGAATCGCACCGACTGCGGAACTGAGCAGAAGGACCAGAATGAGCAGGAAGACGCCGGAAAAGAGCGTCGTCAAGCGAGTGCGTCCCGACGATTCCTTCACACCCACCATCGTCTGACCAATCATCGCGCAGCCAGCGATACCGCCGAAGAAACCGCCCGCGATGTTCGCCACACCCAGCCCCCACGTCTCGCGGGTCTTGTCCGAATGCGTATCCGTGATGTCGTCCACGAGCTTCGCCGTCATCAGCGATTCCATGATGCCGACAATCGCCACGCCCACCGAATACGGCGCAATCAGCTGCAGAGTCTCCCAGGTCAGGGGCACATTCGGGATCAGCAGCTGCGGGAGGGATTCCGGGAGCTCGCCCATATCGCTCACGTTCGGCACGCGCCAATCCGCCACCACCGCAACAAGCGTGACGACGAGCACAGTCACCAGCGGAGCCGGAATCGCGGTGAACACGCGGGGCAGGAACACCATAATCGCAATGCCCAGAGCGACCAGCGGATACACCAACCACGGCACATCGATGAGATGCTCCAGCTGTGCGGTGAAAATGAGGATACCCAGCGCGTTGACAAAGCCAATCATGACCGCGCGCGGAATGAAACGCTGCAGCTTAGCGATACCCAGCGCCGCAAAAGCAATCTGCAACACACCCGCGAGCAGCACCGTTGGAATGAGGTAATCCATCCCGTACGTCCGCGACAACGGCGCGACGACGAGCGCAACCGAACCAGCGGCAGCAGTAATCATGGCCGGGCGACCACCCGTAAAGGCAATCACGATGGCCATAATCACCGAGCTAAACAGCCCCACCGCCGGGTCCACGCCCGCCAGGATGGAAAACGAGATGACCTCGGGGATTAGCGCGAACGACACCGCAGCACCGGCCAGCAGCTCGGTGCGCAGGCGCTTCGGTGAAGAAACTGCGAACCGGAAGGAGTCCCACACGCCCATTGACGCTGGGGTTTCTCGGGTTTCTGGTGGTCCTGGAGTTTCTAGCGGTTCTCGTGTTGTCTGTGGTGGCACTCGCGTGTCGTCTGCATCGCTCATGCACAGTATTCTTCCAGACCAGCGAACGCGACCACTTGTGGCCAAGGTATTCACCTATCGATGCGCTGCAGCGTGGCCATAAGTGAATAGCTCATCGATAGGTGAAATGGCCTGGCCAATTTCGCGGGGATAAGTGCCGAAAAAACATCGATAGGTCACAGGAAACCGCCGACAAGTGCCCGAAACCTAGCCATAAGTGCCAGAAGAACGCCGGGGATAAAAAAAGGGGACCCCACGCACCCGTCAGAGCTCGCTGACCCTTGCTGCATTCCTGCCCTGGGGGAGTTCACGAGATGGACGCCACATGGGATCCGTGAAGACAGCCTACTACAGGCCCACGCAAAAAGTCACACTGCTAGTGCTCGCCGCACCGTTCAGCGAAGAACTGCCACACTAATCAGCGCGCTGCCACCACGGATTCGTCACCAGTTTCGTGACAGCATTCATGACAGCATTCATGACAGTTCCCCGCCTCCCCGCAGCCCCCGGCATATACTGCAAATCCACTCACCTGCATAAATACAAGAAAACCCCCGGCGTAAACCGGGGGTTTTCACTCTGCGGAGGATGTGGGATTTGAACCCACGAGGGATGTGACTCCCGCACGCGTTCCAGGCGTGTGACATAGGCCGCTAGTCGAATCCTCCAACGTCGTTAAAGACTACCCAACAAACCTCATTTTCCCAAAACGCGCCCCCTACCTGGGAAAACGAGGCATTTAAGCGACACTTCCGCGCAACCGGTGCCACCAACAGCAACCAACTCCGGTTGCCGGTTGCCGGCTGCCGGCTGCCGGCTGCCGACTGCTGTTTCGCCCCCACTCCCGGAATTTTTCCGGGAGTTACTTAGCCAGCCGAGCAATCGCCGCCGAGGCCTCCTCCAGCTTGGCGTCCAACTCCTCCGGGCCGCCCTCAGCCGCATGCACCACACAGTGATGGAGGTGAGCATCCAGAAGAGTTAACGCCAACGACTTCAACGCCGAATTCACCGCCGAAATCTGGGTCAAAACATCGATACAGTACTCTTCGTTCTCAATCATCCGACCAATGCCACGAACCTGCCCCTCAATGCGACGGATACGGGATTCATAACGCCGCTTCTCCGCGAGGTAACCGGGATCAGTGGTGTCATGGCAGCAAGAATCGTCGTCAAGCGAATGCGATTGCGACGAACAACAAGACTCACTCATGAGTTACTCCTTTTTGAATAGCTGGTTGACTCGGAGAAAAACCGCGCAGACGCAGACTGTTGCCGACCACAAAAACCGACGAAAACGCCATCGCAGCGCCAGCCAACATCGGATTCAACAACCCCAGCGCGGCGACAGGAATTGCCAAAACGTTGTAGAAAAACGCCCAAAAAAGATTCGAACGAATCGTGCGGAGCGTCCGGCGTGACAACCGCAGCGCATCCGCAGCCGCCAACAGATCACCACGCACCAGCGTGATATCCGCAGCCTCCATCGCCACATCGGTGCCCGTGCCCATCGCCATGCCCAAATCCGCCTGCGCAAGAGCCGCAGCATCATTGATGCCATCGCCGACCATCGCCACACACGCGCCGCCAGCCTGCAACTTCTCAATCGTCGCGACCTTATCCTCCGGCATCACTCCCGAAATCACATCCTCGCGAGCAATACCGACCTCATCTGCGACCCGAAACGCCGGGCCGGCGGCGTCGCCGGTCAGCAGAATCGGCCGCACCCCCCACTCCCGGAATTTCGCGACCGCAGCCGCCGACGTCGGCTTCACCGAATCCGACACCTCCAACGTGCCCAGGAGCTCGCCGTCGCGGCGCACCGCAACCACCGTCCCCCCACTCCCGGAATTTTCCCCGGAGCGGCCGACCTCGATGCGGTGGCCGTCTACGGCTGTCTCTTATACACATCTGACGCTGCCGACGAATAGAGA
>ERZ1031137.34-NODE-34-length-54309-cov-11.630331_pt1 | contig 54309 bp, 39 predicted proteins | sample MGYA00517293_ERZ1031137 | MGnify/ENA primary metagenome ERZ1031137 (study PRJEB33718, sample SAMN03159763) | human skin metagenome | collected 2014-05-20 | study: EMG produced TPA metagenomics assembly of the PRJNA266117 data set (Human skin bacterial metagenome...
AGATGCTCAGGAGTCTCGTGGGCTCGGAGATGTGTATAAGAGACAGGGCGTGGGCGTGGGCGTGGGCTGTGCCAGAGCGGGGGCCAGCCTTACGGAGCCAGCCCTACCGGACGTCGACGAACTCCTTGACAATCCACTTGCGCAGGGCGAGCAGAATCAAGCCCAGGACAACCGAGGCGATACCCAGGGTGATGAAGAAGGTGTTCTCAGCAGCGGCATCCTCATAGTTGTAGAAGCCGGCCAGGGTGCCTGCCAGTGAAGTACCCATAGCGACTGCCATCAGCCAGACGGCCATCATGCGCGACGGGAATGCTGCCGGAGCGACCTTGGTAGCAAGGGCGTTGCCGACCGGGCTCAGCATGAGCTCACCCATGGTGAACAGGAAGAGAATCCAGATAATCGCATACAGCGGAGTGGAGTTCTCACCGCCACCGGAGAATGGGATGAAGAAGAACAGCGAGATACCGATGATGATGTTGGCGACACCGAACTTCACTGGGGTGGACCACTGGCGGTCACCAAGCTTGGACCAGGCGGCTGCAAAGACCATCGAGAAGGCGATGATGAAGATCGGGTTGATCGAGTTAATCCAGGCCGGGGACATTTCCCAACCGAAGATCTCGCGGTCGAGGCGGATGTCCGAGTAGATGGCCAGCACCGTGAACTGCTGCTGGAAGATACCGAAGAACAGCACGCCTGAGACGAACATCGGGATGAAGCCGACCAGGCGAGTCTTCTCCGATTTCGTCGTAAGTGGCGAGGAGTACATCTGCCACCACAGCACCACAGCGGCGATCAGTGCAATCACTGTGACCACAGTGGAAAGAGTCGTGACCGGAACAATTCCGGTGGAAACCAGCGTAACCGAGACAACAGTGATGACCACTGCGATGCCAATCCATACCGGGTACTGCTTCTTCGGCAGCGGGTTCGGAATCTCATGGCCAGCCTCGGCGATGGTGGACTTGCGCATCAGGATGTACTGAATCAGACCGGCAGCCATACCGATAGCGGCCAGGCCGAAGCCCCAGTGGAAGCCCTTCATTCCCCAGATCCAGCCGGTGAGCAGTGGGCCGAACAGGGCACCGATATTGACGCCCATGTAGAAGATGGAGAAGCCGGCGTCACGACGCGGGTCGTCCTTTGCGTAGAGCTGACCCAGCACGACCTGTGCGTTGGTCTTCACGCCGCCGGAGCCGATTGCGATGGAGACAAGGCCAATAGCCAGGCCAATCACGCCGGGGATGAATGCCAAGGAGATGTGGCCAAACATGACCAGGATGGCGGAGTAGAACAGTGTCCGCTCCGAGCCAAGGATACGGTCAGCAACCAGAGAGGCAACGAGTGCGGCCATGTAGACAAGACCGCCGTAAGCACCGACGATAGAGGTAGCAGCACCCTTGTCCAGGCCGAGACCGCCCTGAGTGGTCTCGTAGTACATGTAGAAAGCCAGGATGGCCTGCATGCCGTAGAAGCTGAAGCGCTCCCACATTTCGATGCCGAAGAGATTGGCGAGACCCCACGGTTGGCCCATGAAGGTGCGGTCTTCGCTGGACCCTGCGGGGTTATGAGTTCGTTGGGTCTCAGCAGTTGGTTGATTGCCGAGAGCCTCGTCTGAAGATTTGTCCATTCTTCAATTATCGAGGCGGAGTGCAAAAATTAAAAACCAGATTTAGTCAGTGAACTAAATCGAAGGGTTAGGAACGGGGCCAAAGGCTTAGTCCAGAGACTTACGAGCAACCGCATTCGACGCTGCTCGCCAACCCAGCAGCAGCAAGGCGCTCATGACTGAGGCAACCAGAATGAAGGACCAGTGCGGGACTGCCGAATTGCGGGTGGCCCACACAGCTAGGCCGACGACGACAGTGCCGAGCCACACAATTGCGCCTGAACTCACTGCACGCGGGTTCGGCTCGTTCTTAATCAGCGCGGTGCCCAGGAGGACACCGAATGCGAACGGCCACCAGGTATCGAGGATATTGATGAAGGTAAAAGGATCCTCGGGAGTGTTGTGAGCCAGACGTGCCAACACGGCGAAAATAAAGATGGCGAGGATGTCAATCAAGAACGTCGATACGCGTGTGTTCATGCTTCTTAGTCTAGCGACCCCTCAGATTGGTGGGTGACCAGCGACCAGCGGCGAGGAAGCCATTAGCGGTCAGCGACTGGCTGATGCTCGGGCTGATCCTTGTGGTCGAAGCCGAGGGCGTAGATAATCCAGCCCACAATTGCCACCAGGACGAAGGAAACGATGCGGTAGACCAGCACCGCTGCAAAGGCCTCGGCGCCGGTGGTGCCGCCTGCGATGAGAGCCGCGGTCAAAGCGGCCTCGACAGTGCCGATGCCGCCCGGTGTGGCCTGGATGAAACCTGCGAGCTTGCCGGTTACGAAAGCCAGCAGCACCTTCGTAGCGGAGATGTCATCGACACCAACGGCACGGATGGCGGCGTAGAGACAGACAATTTCCGCGACCCAGTTGATAAAGGACCAGGTGAAGGAAAGAGCCAAAGTTTGCACGGGCAACTTCACGCTGGTCAGCTGTTTGACGGACTCTTCAAGTCGGTCGACATCGGTGTCCGCGGGCTTCTTTCGAATCTTGTTAAAGACACGCAGACACCACGCGCCTGTCTTGTTGAGAAAAGCCGGGTTCTGCGAAATCCGCCACAGCAAAATGGTGGCTAGTAAAACCGCAATTGCCATAGCGATGAGCACTGCGGTCGTGCCACCCTGTCCGACGAAGAAGAGGCTGCCAAGCCCCAGAAATGCCAGACCTAAAAACGACAACGCGCCCGAAAAAAGCACGAACCAGCTGACAAGGACCGCGGATGCGCCCCACTGCATCATGCGCTTAATCTGCAGCGCCGTGGAGAATGCGGCACCACCGGGAACGGTGACCGCCCACGCGTTGGATGCGAGGGTTAGCGCATTGGTGCTACGGCGAGTGGCTGCTTTTACGCCTCCAGCTCGCAACAGCAGACGCATCACTTCCGCCATCGCGTAGAGCGAAAAAGCCACGGAAAAAATGGCGATGAACAGCCACTTAGCATCGACATCCGCAAGGATTTGGAGCCCCTGGACGACGCTGTCCCAGTTTCTTACCGTCAGGACGATACCGGCAATCACGAGGGCCACGAGGATTATCGATCGTAGCCAGCTCGAATTGCCGGTTTTGAGGACTTTTTTAAGTCGTGACATAAATAAGAAGCCTGTTCGTCTTCCTGTTCGTCTTCCTGTTCGTCGTCGCGGTGGTCTCCCTAGTCGTCGTTCTTACCGTCGCGCTCCTTGAGCAACGACGTGAGCGGACGGAACGGCTGCAGCCACGCACCGCCATCTGGCAGGCGGTCGAGGTCGATACGCGGTAGCGGCTCGCGGAAGACGCCCTTGATTTCCTCCAGGTCAACGAAGCGAATCGCATCGGAGGTCAGCGCCCAGGAAGCGTGCTCGTGAAAACCGATGACGGTTACCGGAATCCCTTCGGAGGCGAGCTTTTCCAGCAGCTCCTGGAAGTTCTGGCCATCGGCGGACGCAACGACGACGCTGCGCAACACGCCCTCGTCGTAACGCCGTTGGATGTGCGCAATCATGTCGGGGTCAACGTCGGTGTCCTCTTCGATCTTCGGCTTTGCGAAGACCGCGAAACCGACATTGCGCAGGGCCTCGACCCAGGGGCGGACAATCTCCGCAGAGCCCGGGTTGACGTTGGTGAATACCGTGGCCTCGGGGAGGACATCGGAACCGATTTTGTTGGATACGCGCTCGGCTTCGTCGATAAGCCATTTGCCCACGGCGTCGAAGCGCGGGCGGTGCGCGGCGGTCGGGCGGGAGCCAAGGATAGCGCCGAGCCCCATGTCCAAGTTCGGGGCGTCCCATACGAGCAGTGCGGTGGGGTGCGTCTCGGTGGTGTTGTAGCTGGCAGAGGTGTTCTGGGTAGTGCTCATGTTCCTATGCCTCTTTCTTGCGCCAGATGAACTCGTGGATGTCGTGGTCGAGGTTCAGGCCGCGGGCTTCGAACTTGGTCGTCGGTCGGTCGAGAAGCATGGGGGATTCCGGCCACGGCCAGGCGATGGGCTCGAGCGTCGGCTCGACCTCGCGGAGTTCCTCAATCCATTCCGCGTAGTCCGCGTGGTCGGTGGCAGCGTGGAAAATGCCGCCGGGCTTCAGACGCGAAGAAATCAGGCGCAACGTGCCGGACTGCACAATGCGGCGCTTGTGATGGCGTGCCTTCGGCCACGGGTCCGGGAAGAACAGGCGCACGCCGGCCAGCGACTCCGGCTCGATCATGCGCTGCAAAACCTCGACGCCGTCGCCGCGGACCATGCGGATGTTCGACACCTCATTGCGCACGGTGGCAGAGAGCAGTTTCGCCAGGCCAGGGCGGTAAAGTTCAACTGCGATGATGTTGTGGTCCGGTTCTTGCGGAGCCATAGCCACGGTGGATGTGCCGGTGCCGCAGCCAATCTCGACGATGGTCGGGCCCTTGCGGCCGAACCATTCCTCCACGTCAATGACTTCGTCGGAGAGGACCTTGCCGTAAGTGTCCCAGTTGTCTTCCCAGATTTTTTCCTGGTTGGGGGTCAAAGTGCCGCGGCGGAAGGACAGATTGCCGATGCGCGGGTAGTCAAGACCGTCGTCGAATTGGGTCTTTTCCGGACGACCTGCAGGCAATTCGCCCTTCTTCGGCTGGCGCTCATGCGGCTGTTCCGCCTGCTCGTCTCCGCGAGTTGGCAATGGTTCAGATTCCTGCGAAACCGCAGGCTGTTCGATATTTTCAGAAAAATCAGAAGTAGTCACGTTCCCTATTGTCCACGACATTGGCCAACTATCCAATCATTGCCCCTAGGATTTTTGTTGTTGTCCTGGCGGTTTCACTTCGGTTGACGATGCCGCGTCGTCCCGAACTGGCGGCATGGCGGGACAAGTTGTTTTGTCGACTTGCCGAATCCGCGGTCCGCTGTAGGCTGAACGCGAAGCCGCGCTTATTCGTTGGTTGAAGCCGTGCTTGGGGTCTGCCTAGCGCAGTGTTTCAGGGCGCGGATTCTGGCCTACGGGCCGTATGGGGGTTACGCAGGTTTTTAACTAAACCACGCAGGGGATTTATGGGAGGGGACTAGGCCGGATGGACCTTATTTCCGCAACTGACGTCACGGAAACAACACAGCCGTCAACAGGATCTACATCGTCGTCGTTGCGCGCCGCTGTGGTGGACTGGCTGTCAGAACGGCAGGTCACGCACTCGGACACCACACACACGAGCGGTGCGGAGGTATGCGTCGCCAAGGCGCTTGAGCGTGAGAAACGGCCATCGATAATCTGCGCGCGATTGCGCAGGGGCGTGCGCGAAACCGCTGTGCGCGAGGCGTTTTCGCAATGTCACGCGGAGCTGGCCGACAAGCTGTCCGTCCCTGTCGCGCTGGTCATCGAGCAACAACCGATTCGCCATTCGCTTGCCGACGAGTATTGCGACATCACCACAAACGAGACAGCTGAACACACCTTTTTGTTCAGCTCCGCGTTGCGGAAGATTGCTGAACGCCACGGGGCGAAAGGCGGATCACGCGATGATGACAGGCTACTCGCGGTGCAGTTGACTGAGATCGCGGCGGCCTTTCCCGCGGCTAGAGACAGCCTGGAGGAGCTGTTATGGCAGCACCGGACGTAGTTGAGCCACTCCCGGTCTCGGCCGAGGGGCCGGAGCAGCCACCGCTTCTTGTCACCAAAGCCGGGGACGCAGCGGACCGCGCGGAATTCTCGCAGATTGTTGATACTGCGACTCCGCCACGTCGCCTGGAGTTCGTGGATAAACGCAGCGCCGTCGTGCTCTATGTTGCAGACAGCGAGGTGCAGCCCACGCGGGAGTGCGTCAGCACGGTTGCAGCAATTAGCCAAGCCACCGGCCGTGTTGCAGTTGGCCTGATTGGCAATGGTGAGTATGCCGAGGCCTGGCGTCAGGAAATCGACAGCACAATCCCGATGGGAGCGCTGGACGAGAGGATGGCCAGAACCCTGGTTCTGCTGGCAGAAGGCCCGCCCAGAAACCCGGGGGAAACACTGAGTGCGCGCCGGGCTCGAAATGTGCGAGCTCAGCTGGCACAGGAGCGATCGCGCGGAGCCGGGGCGGCGGCGCGATTGCAGCGGAAGATGCAGTTGGCAGCTGAGAGTGCAGTGCAGGATGCACTCCAGGAAGTGGCTGACGGCCCCGCAGGTGATCAGGCGGAACTTCAGGGTCGTGCCGAGGTCGCAGCGACGCGGCTGCAACAGCGGTGTGGCGACGAATTGGGCCTTCGTGTGGAAATCCCGGTGCCCGCTCCAGAAAACCCAGCTCGCCCCAGTTATGCCATGGACGCGCTGGTGGCGGTGGCCTCGCTTGGCGTGGCGGTCGGCGCAGTGCGGATCATCCACGGGGTGCTGATGTGGGTTGGGGTGCCGACGCTTGCGGCGCAGCTGGCCGCACTTGCAATAGGCCTCGGTGTTGCGGTGGCGGCGGTGGGCGCAACGATTCGTCGTAACGCACGCCAACGCACCGCGCAGTGGCGGGCAAATTATCTTGCCCATCTGCGGCGAAAATGGACACAGTCCGTGGAGATGACGGTGCGTGAAGCCCTTGGTGCGCGGGGTCCGGGATGGCGAATAGAGCAGCTGGCGGAGTACACCGGAACGCCTGCACGATAGCTGTGACAGCGAAAAGAAATAGGGGGATATCACGATGGATGAGTTTTCTTTACTGCAGTACTTTTCCGATCAACCCGCGTCCGATGGCGGGGTGGAGGTGCGTTCGCCCGCTACGCCGTGTGGTTTGGAGGCGGCGACACCGATTGATGGGCAGTCGGCGGACGTTGGTGGCGCCGGGCTGGTTGTGGAGGTCGATGGGCAGCTCTACGACCTCGGCGACGACGAGGGGTCAATTACGCTTGCCGACGATTCCGGGTTGTCAATCTATTCAGATCTGGACGGTGACGGCACGGTGGATCACGTTACGACGGTCCGTTTTGACGGCACTTGGGAGTCTTGGAGCAGTGATGATGTGAGGGCTGCTGACGCGATGGGCGAAGCAGCAGTGGAACCGGCATCAGCCGCGGGGAAGTGGGATGCGTACTCATGGGAGCAATCCGCTCGGGGCAGCTGGGACTAACGACTTTGGAACCACGGTGCGCGGGGGTACCCGTGTCTCGGTTGCTTACAAATGGGGGTAACTGCAGCCAAAGGGTTAATGGTTGTAAATTTATGCGGTGAGGCTGGCCTTATTCGCTGGTTATAGCCATAAATGAACAGGTCGCAAGAATGGGGCGAGGAAAATTATTTGTTGTAAAGCCGTGATGTAACGGCTTGCAAATGAGGGAACGAGCCGATTGTCGATGTGGGGCCCGGCAACTTTCGGTATCCCCCGGTAGCCTTAAATTAAGACGCGAATCAATGAGTCAGGAGAACTGATGTCCGCACCTTCTATTCCTGGTCTCGAGGGCCAGGCCCCGACCGAGAACGCCGAACTGCTGCGCTGGATTGCTGAGGTCGTAGAACTGACCCAGCCAGACAAGGTTGTCTTTGCTGATGGCTCGGAAGAAGAGTGGAACCGCCTTACCCAGGACCTGGTTGATAAGGGAACTCTTATCAAGCTGAATGAGGAAAAGCGCCCGAACTCTTTCCTTGCCCGCTCTAACCCGAAGGACGTTGCTCGTGTGGAGTCCCGCACGTTCATCGCTTCTGAAAAGGAAGAGGACGCTGGCCCGACCAACAACTGGGCGGATCCGGTCGAGCTGAAGAAGGAAATGACCGAGCACTACCGCGGTTCCATGAAGGGCCGCACCATGTTCGTCGTTCCGTTCTGCATGGGTCCGATCACCGACCCGGAGCCGAAGCTGGGTGTTCAGCTGACCGACTCGGAGTACGTGGTTCTCTCTATGCGAATCATGACCCGCATGGGTCAGGATGCCCTGGACAAGATTGGCCCGGACGGAGACTTCGTCCACGCTCTGCACTCCGTTGGCGCTCCGCTGGAGGAGGGCCAGGAGGACGTTGCATGGCCGTGCAACGATGAGAAGTACATCACCCAGTTCCCGGAGACCAAGGAGATTTGGTCCTACGGTTCCGGCTACGGCGGAAACGCCATCCTGGCCAAGAAGTGCTACGCACTGCGTATCGCTTCGGTCATGGCCAAGGAAGAGGGCTGGATGGCTGAGCACATGCTCATCCTGAAGCTCACTAATCCGGAGGGCAAGGCCTACCACATCGCCGCTGCATTCCCGTCTGCATGTGGTAAGACCAACCTGGCTATGCTGACTCCGACCATCGAGGGCTGGAAGGCCGAGGTCGTCGGCGACGACATTGCATGGCTGAAGTTCGGTGAGGACGGTCGCCTGTACGCTGTTAACCCGGAGAACGGCTTCTTCGGTGTTGCACCGGGCACCAACTACTCCTCCAACCCGAACGCCATGAAGACCATGGAGGCCGGTAACACCCTGTTCACCAACGTCGCACTGACCGACGATGGTGACGTCTGGTGGGAAGGCATGGAAGGCAAGCCGGATCACCTCATTGACTGGAAGGGCAATGACTGGACTCCGGATTCCGACGAGCTGTCCTCGCACCCGAACTCCCGTTACTGCACCCCGATTTCGCAGTGCCCGGTCGCCGCACCGGAGTACGACGACCCGCAGGGTGTCCCGATCGACGCCATCCTGTTCGGTGGCCGCCGCCCGGACACTGTGCCGCTGGTAACCCAGGCACTGTCCTGGAACCACGCAACCTTCATCGGTGCAACCCTGGCTTCCGGCCAGACCGCTGCTTCCGCTGAGGCCAAGGTCGGCTCCCTGCGTCACGACCCGATGGCAATGCTGCCGTTCATTGGCTACAACGTCGGTGACTACCTACAGCACTGGATCGACATGGGCGCCAAGGGCGGCGACAAGATGCCAGAGGTCTTCCTGGTCAACTGGTTCCGCCGTGGCGAAGACGGCCGCTTCCTGTGGCCGGGCTTCGGTGACAACTCTCGCGTTCTCAAGTGGATCATCGACCGCATTGAGGGCCGTGTTGGTGCCAAGGAGACCGTTGTTGGTCACACCGCTAAGGCAGAGGACCTGGACCTGACTGGCCTGGACATCGACTTTGAAGATGTCAAGGAAGCCCTGAAGGCACCGGCTGCTAAGTGGCAGGGTGACCTGCCGGACAACGAGGAGTGGCTGAAGTTCCTCGGCGACCGCGTTCCGCAGGAAGTCTGGGACGAGTTCGAGGCTCTGAAGGCTCGTATCGAGAAGAGCCTGCAGGACTAAGATCTTGCTAGCTAGCCTTGCTAAAAGCTAGAACATAGAACCACCCCCTTGTTGCCCGAAGTGGCTGGCAAGGGGGTGGTTTGTGCAGTACAACGATGAAGGGTGACACGCAATGCAATTAACGCTTTTCTCTGATTTGAGCCTGCGTGTCATCACTTTGATGGCGATGGGGGAGTCGGGGCGCAAGTACACCGCTGCCGAGGTGGCGGAGTCTCTCAATGCGTCTCGCGCGCATGTTTCCAAGGTTGTCTCACGACTTGTGGAGCTCGGCTTCTTGGAGGCGGTCAAGGGGCGCAATGGTGGCATCTATCTGCGCGAGTCGGCTACGGAAAAATCCGTCGGCAAGCTGCTGCGCACTTTGGAAAACAACGAGGTCGTCGATTGTGTCGGCACTGACTGCCCATTACTGCCGACGTGCCTGTTGCGTGGCAAGTTAGCGGCTGCGCAGGAGGCGTTCTTTGCCGCACTGGATCCAGTGTTGATTGCTGATCTCATTCCGCCCAAATCGGCTAATGGTGTGGATGCCAATCGCCCCGAGGGAGGCGGTCCGCAGGGGAGTACCCAGCTCAATATTCGTCCGGTTTAGGTGCAGAGCTGAAGGCCTGACCGCGGGTTGAAAAAGCTAAAAATGGTGCTGTCGAAGTTTTCTGGTGAAGTTTTCGACATTGCCATTTGTGCAGTTCAAGACGGGTAAAACTCAACCGCATAGAGTAGTTAGGGACACCATTGGGTGATAATACGCAAACGGAATGCGCAATATGGTGTTATTGTGAAGTCATGCCAAACCTGAATGTCAACAAGAACGGCCTGACCCCAGAGCAGGCTGAAGTCATCACCCAAACCCTGCCCGTTGTCGGTGCCAACATCGAGAAAATCACGCCGAACTTCTATAACCGGATGTTCGCTGCTCACCCGGAGCTCATTGCCGATACCTTCAACCGCGGCAACCAGAAGCAGGGTGCTCAGCAGAAGGCGCTGGCGGCATCCGTCGCTACCTTCGCAGCTACCCTGGTCGACCCAGATGCTCCCGCCCCGGAAGAACTGCTTTCCCGCATCGGCCACAAGCACATCTCCGTTGGTATCAAGCCGGAGCAGTACCCAATCGTACACAAGCACCTCTTCGATGCCATCGAGGAAATCCTCACCCCAGAGGTCTTTCAGGGAGCTGTCCGCGATGCGTGGGATGCCGTCTACCTGGAGATGGAGCGTGTTCTCATCAACTTCGAGAAGGGGCTCTATGACGACCTCGGTGTCGAAGCAGGCGATGTCTTCCGCGCCGCTCACGTCGTCTCCCGTGAAGAGCGCGGTGATGACGTCGCAGTGTTCTCCGTCAAGCTTGACGACGAAACCCCCGTTTCCTACCTCCCAGGACAGTACATCTCTGTGCGCCAGACCATGCCGGACGGCGCCGGCCAGCTACGGCAATACTCTCTGGTCGGCGGCGAGGAAGGTGTTCTGACCTTCGCGGTTCGTCGTGTCGATGCCTCCGAGGACCTGCCGGCTGGCGAAGTTTCCACACAGCTGTGGGAAAAGGTGCAGCCGGGCGATGCCATCGAAATTTCTCTGCCTGCAGGTGACCTGGTGTTGGATACAAAGTCCGATGACCCGGTAGTGCTCATTTCCGCAGGTATTGGCGCCACCCCCATGATTGGCATGCTGGATGCCCTGGTGGCCGCCGACTCTAAGCGTGATGTTGTCGTCCTCCACGCGGACCGCGCCGAGAACACCGACGCACTGCGCGCAGAACGCAATAACGCAGTCTCTGCACTGGTCAATGCCCGCCAGCAGGTGTGGTACGAGCCGGATCTGATGGATTTGACCGATGTTGACCTGCCGGAGGGGGCGCAGTTCTACCTCTGCGGTGGCAATGGCTTCCTGCAGGCCATTCGCCAGCAGCTCGCCGATCGCGGTATTGACCGCAATAACGTTCACTTCGAGCTGTTCAGCCCGAACGATTGGCTGCTCGACGCCTAACGCCACAACTGCGCCGTCGGCATAAAATCCATCGTCACAAATAAAGCCAAATGACCAGCCGCGATATATGCCCGTGGCTGGTCATTGTGCTGTTTGTAGCTTCGGTGGCTTCGTATTACTCGGCTGAGCAGGAAAGCTCCGCAACAACCTCGCCCGCAGTTTGGTTCTCGCACTGAGAAAAAGCAATACCCGCCCATAAGTTGAGATATTCAGGGTCACCGGCCTGATTCGCGGCACCACGGATTGGCGTGGTCAAGTAGTGCAATTGCGGATAAAGTTCCGGCGCGACCCTAGAAAACGCCCGGGTAAACGTGTTCTCAATTGCCCGCGCGGGCTTGCCGGAAAAGGCGTGGGTCAAAACGGTGTCGCGCTCCGTGAGCTCACGCAATGCCCGTCGGTGCGTCTCCTTCGTACCCGCCTCTGCGGTGGTGAGGAACCGTGTGCCAACTTGTATAGCTGTCGCACCAGCACCCAAAAGCTTGACGACGTCCTCTCGGTGGCCCACCCCACCAGCGGCGATGATGGGTGCATCGGTAACTGCACTCGCCTCGGTGACTGCTTGGGCGAGCTCTTCTACAGAGGCCCCAATGTTGTCGGACGAGTCCTTGCCCTTCACGAATGCGCGGTGTCCACCCGCAGCTAATCCCTGCAGAACAATGCGATCAGCGCCGGCTGCAGCCGCCGCCCGCACCCCCTCAATTGAGGTCGCATTCAGCACCACTTTGCGGCCAGATTCCTTTACCCGAGCAATGACCTCTTTATCTGGATAGCCAAAGGTGAAGGAGACGAACTCCAGCGCGTCGGGGTTGGGCAGAAAATCATCAGCGAGAATTGCCTCGACTTTCGCCGAGAAGTAGTCATCTGACCAGGTCGGAGCATCGGGCAAGTCGATGTCGAAGTGGTCTGCTGCCGGTGCTAAGTGGCCGCGAAACGTGGTCCACTGCGCAAGCCCCTCCTCGGAGGTTCCGCCACCGGCGTCAGCCGTGTTGGGGCAGAAGAGGTTGATGCCGAAACCTTTGCCGTCGTCAAGCAGTGCGCACGTCTGCCGTGCCTGTTCAGTGAGCTTTTCAACAGTGAGATAGCCGGCGGCAAGCGTGCCAACCCCACCAGCATTGGAAACTGCAGCGACGAGTTCGGGCGTGGATGGACCACCGGCCATCGGAGCCAAGATGATTGATGAGCGTCGTAGGTTTTCGGGTGATTGCGAGGTTGTGCTGCTCATAGGGCGAGAGTAACACTAAGGCCGGATTCCCCCATGTGGGAGAACCCGGCCAATGCCGACGAACGGCGTTGCGCAATAGACGCCGCGCTACCCGCTACCGCCTCAAGAACTACTTATTGTTCTCCGGTGGATCCAGCGGCATGCCCTGGCCGGCGCGGTAGAACGGAATGTCCTGCGGTGCCAGCGGAGTCTTGTCGGCGATGAGGTCAGCGGCCTTTTCGGCAATCATCATGGTCGGTGCGTAGATATTGCCGTTGGTGATGCCCGGCATGACCGAAGCGTCAACCACGTAGAGGCCCTCGGTGCCGTGAACCTGCATGGTTTCCGGATCGACCACGGCCATCTCGTCGGAGGCCGGTCCCATCTTGCAGGTGCAGGATGGGTGCAGTGCGGTCTCGGCATCCTTGCGGACCCACTCGAGAATTTCCTCGTCGGTCTGCACATCTGCACCCGGGGAAATCTCGCCGTCGGTGTACTCCTTCATTGCCGGAGTGTCCAGCAGCTTACGGGAGACCTTCACAGCCTCGACCCATTCACGGCGGTCCTGATCAGTGGACAGGTAGTTGAACAGAATCGACGGCTTGACCTTGATGTCCGAGGAGGTGATGTGGACATGGCCACGGGCATCCGAGTACATCGGACCAACGTGGAACTGGAAACCGTGCGGGCTATCGATCTTCGTGCCGTCGTAACGCATGGCCAGCGGCAGGAAGTGGAACATCAGGTTCGGGTAGGGCTCGTTGTCGTTGGAGCGCGCGAAACCGCCACCCTCGAAGTGCGACGTTGCCACCGGGCCCTTGTGGGTGAGCAGCCACCACAGGCCAATGAACGGCCAACGCCACTTCTCCAGGTACGGCTGTGAAGACACCGGCTGGGTGGCGTTGTACTGAATGTAGACCTCCAGGTGGTCCTGCAGGTTTTCGCCGACACCAGGCAGATGCTTGACGACGTTCACTCCGGCGGCATTCAAGACCTTCTCATCGCCAATGCCGGAGACCTCGAGCAGCTGCGGAGAGTTGAAAGCGCCACCGCAGAGGATGACCTTGTCTGCTCGCACCTGACGTGTGCGCCCCTTCCAGGCGTACTCCACGCCGACGGCCTTGGTGCCCTCGAAGAGAATGCGGGTGGCTTCTGCGCGGGTGCGAAGCTCCAGATTTGGACGCTGCAGAGCCGGGTGCAGGTATGCGCGGGCAGCGGAGAGGCGACGGCCCTTGTCGATGTTCGCGTCGAAGGGACCGAAGCCCTCCTGGCGGTAGCCGTTGACGTCCGGGGTGTAGTTGTAGCCGGCCTGCTGGACAGACTTGAAGAAGGCCTTGAACAGCGGAGAATCGGCCGGACCGCGCTTCATGCGCAGTGGGCCGTCGTGGCCACGGCGCGGGTCGTCCTTGTCGGAGCCGAGTGCATTTTCCATGCGCTTGAAGTAAGGCAGAACGTGGTTCCAGCCCCAGTTCTCCAGCCCCTTGGTGTCGCCCCACTTGTCGTAGTCCATGGGGTTACCGCGCTGGTAGATCTGGCCGTTGATGGAGGAGGAACCGCCGACGACCTTGCCGCGGGCGTGGTAGATACGGCGACCGTTCATCTCCGGTTCCGGCTCGGATTCGTACTTCCAGTCGTAGTACTTGTTACCGATTGGGAAGGAGAACGCCGAAGGCATGTGAATGTAGAGGTCCCAGAGGGAGTCCATGCGGCCGGCCTCGAGTACGAGCACCTGCTGAGTGTGGTCTGCGGACAGCCGGTTAGCCAGCACAGAGCCGGCAGAGCCCGCGCCAACGATGACGACGTCGCGGTGTTCGACTGTGGTGTTGCCATTCTTTTTACCGAAGTTGAAGACAGCCGGGAAAGCTCCCATGTTCTGGTGTACCTCCGTAGGTTGTGTACCGATGTGTATCGGAATGGTTTTCAAGGACTGCGATAAGCCTCAAGTGATATTTAAAGGCGTGCCCTATATATCGATATTGAAATAAGTGGCCGGAGGCGTATCTCAAATCCCCTTCACAGATATAGAATGGCATACAATTGACATTCAATTCCAGTTGGAATGATTTTCAACGCCGTGAAAACTAGGTAAAGATGCAGGTAATGGTGTTGATATTGGGGTTAAGGAATTCTTCTGAATCGATTCTAAGACTTGAGGGATTATTCAAACTAGGTATGCTGGATTAGTTCCCGAATCTGAAGGATTTTCCTATGTCTGATACTCCGTCAACTGAGAAGGTAACGGAGGAAAAATCTGGATCGTCGCAAGAAATGCAGCGATCGCAGTCGGTCCCTCCACAACAAGCGCAAGCGAGTGCGACCTCTGAGCCTGAGGTCAACTGGCCTGTATTTATTATTTCAGGCGTTGGTATTCTCGCCATTGCCCTGTGGGCTATTTTTGCCCCGGACAATGCAGCGGACACCCTAGCTGGCATTGTCGCCTGGGTATCGAAGAACTTCGGTTGGTTCTATATCGTGACCGCGACGGTGGCAGTGCTCTTCATGCTCTACATCGCCATCTCGCGAACGGGGCAGATTAAGCTCGGTCCCGATCACGCCAAACCTCAGTTCGGCCTGTTTTCTTGGGCCTCTATGCTCTTTGCCGCAGGTATCGGCATTGACTTGCTCTTCTTCTCGGTAGCAGAGCCGGTGGCGCAGTACTATGGCCCGCCGACCGGAGATGCGGAGACCATCGAAGCCGCGCGTCAGGCAGTCGTCTTTACGCTCTTCCACTACGGCGTGACCGGTTGGGCGCTCTACGCGCTGATGGGCATGGCATTCGGCTACTTCGCTTACCGCTTGAACATGCCACTGACCATTCGCTCGGCGCTCTACCCAATCATTGGCAAGCGCATCCACGGCCCCGCTGGTGAAGCGGTCGAAATCGCAGCGATGCTCGGTACCGTTTTCGGTGTCGCAACTTCGCTGGGTATCGGCGTCGTCCAGCTGAATTACGGCCTGCGCGTGCTGTTCGGGGTGGAGGAGAGTACGTCCTGGCAGATTGCGCTAATCGTGGTGGCGGTATCAGTGGCCATCGCATCTGCCGTCTCGGGCGTTGACAAGGGAATTCGTCGTCTCTCGGAACTCAACGTTGGCCTGGCCATTTGCCTGATGCTCTACATCCTGGTCACTGGTCGCACGGCGTTCCTGTTTGACGCCCTGGTGATGAACGTTGGCGAGTACGTCTCCAAGTTCCCGTCCATGACTATGGATACCTACGCCTTCTCGGGCGCACAGGAATGGCTGAACGCCTGGACTCTGTTCTTCTGGGCTTGGTGGGTGGCCTGGGCTCCATTCGTCGGTTTGTTCCTGGCCCGTATTTCCCGTGGCCGTAGCCTGCGCCAGTTTGTCGTCGGCACGCTGACCATTCCATTCCTCTTCGTCCTGATGTGGGTGTCGGTGTTCGGTAACTCGGCACTGGACCTGGTTATCAATGGCGATTCGGAGTTTGGCCAGACGGCACTGGATTACCCGGAGCGTGCCTTCTACCTGCTGCTGGAGCAGTACCCGGCGCCGATGATGGTGGCTGCAGTCGCATCTCTGATTGGCCTGTTGCTCTACATCACCTCGGCGGACTCGGCGGCACTGGTGATGAGTAACTTCACTTCGAAGATCACCGACACACAGCAGGACGGCAAGAAGTGGACCCGGATTTTCTGGGCTGTCGTGGTCGGTGTGCTGACCATCTCGATGCTCTATGTCGGCGGTATTCCGACACTGCAGTCGGCAACGATTGTGATGGGTCTGCCGTTTGCCTTTGTCATCTATCTGGTGATGTATGGCCTGTTCAAGTCGCTGCGACTGGAGCTGTTGCAACAGGATTCGACACGTCGAGCCCTCCACGGGGCGATGTCGGGCCGCGCCGTAGATGGCCAGCAGGGGGATTGGCAGAAGCGACTTGCCCGCTCCATGTCCTTCCCGGGCAAGAAGCCGGTCACGCGCTATCTCGACCGAGTGGTGCAGCCCGCGCTCGAGCAGGTCGCGGGAGCCATCAAGGAACGTGGCGGTGAGGTGGCGCTGCACCGAGAACCAGTTGAAGAAGTCGGCATCGACCAGATAGACCTGCAGGTCGGCTTCGGCGAGGAGATGAGCTTCCGCTACCAGGTCTATCCGGTTGAACACTTGACGCCGTCCTTTGCCGGCCTGGTACACCTGGACAGTGATGCCGATATTTACTACTACCGTCTCGAGGTCTTCACGCTTACCGGCTCGCTCGGCTACGACATTTATGGCTACACCCAAGAGCAGCTGATTTCCGACGTCCTCGACCTCTACGAACGGCACCTGGAGTTCCTACACATGCAGTCTGATCTCCCGGGCACCTCAGATCTGTCCGACAATGCCGACCCCGTCCGCGAATGGTCTGATGACTACGCCAAGGAGGATTCCTAAATGACCTTTAAGCCTTCCACTACCGATAAGGCCCTCGCACCCGAGACCGCCAAATCGCACGAAAGCGCGGCCACGCTGTTTATCAACGGCACCTGGTCCGCTGCAGCCGCTGGTAACACTCGCACCATCGAGTGCCCGGCTGACGGCTCTTTCATCGCCGAGGTCGCAGAAGCAGACGCAACCGACACCGAGCGCGCCATCGCCGCCGCCGATGCTGCTTTCCGACGTACCGGGGAAGGTTCCTGGGCATCCTGGAGCACAGCTGAGCGCAGCAAGTTGGTACTCGACATCGGTGCTGCCATCAGGCAGCGCAAGGATGAATTTGCCTGGGCAGAGGCAATGGACACCGGCAAGCGCCTGCCTGAGGCAGCGGCCGATATGGATGACATCATCGCCTGCTTTGAGTACTTCGGGAAGCTTGCAGGCAATGATGCCGGTCGTCTCGTGGACGCGGATGACCCGTCCGTCGTCGCGCGTATTGTGCGTGAACCTGTCGGTGTCTGTGGTCTGATTACGCCGTGGAACTACCCACTGCTGCAGACTGCATGGAAGGTCGCACCGTGCCTGGCCACGGGCAATACCTTTGTGCTGAAGCCAGCGGAGCTGACTCCGCACACGGCTATCCTACTCATGCACGTTATCGATGACCTGGGCATTCCGGCAGGCGTTGCCAACCTCATTACCGGCGCTGGCGCCGAAGCGGGCGCACCGTTGTCCTCGCATCCGAAGGTGGACATGGTCTCCTTCACTGGCGGTCTTGTCACTGGCAAGATTATTGCTGGTGAAGCAGCCAAGTCCGTGAAGAAGGTTGCGCTTGAGCTCGGCGGCAAGAACCCGAATATCATCTTCGCCGACGCTGACTACGAAGCCGCTTTGGACAATGCCCTCAATGCTGCGTTCCTGCACTCCGGTCAGGTCTGCTCGGCGGGCGCTCGCTTGATTGTGGAGGAGTCCATCGCCGAGAAGTTCGTCGACGATCTGGTTGAGCGCGCCGGACACATCCAGCTCGGCGGTCCGCTCGACGAGAAGGCCGAGACCGGTGCGCTGATTTCGAAGCAGCACTTGGATAAGGTCGCGGCATACGTCGATCGAGCTCGTGAGCAGGGCGCTCGTGTGCGCGTAGGCGGCGAGATCGCCGCAGGTACCACCGCCGATGGTTCCGCCTCGCTTGCCGACGGCTACTTCTACCTCCCAACCGTGATTGACCAGGTCACCCGCGATATGGACTGCGTCCACGACGAAGCCTTTGGCCCGGTAGTGACGGTGGAGACCTTCACCACGGTTGACGAGGCCATCGAGATTGGCAACGACACCGAATACGGCCTGGCCGGTGCGGTGTGGTCATCCAACCGCGAGGTGTCTGAGCGCGTTTCCCGCGAGCTGCGTCACGGTACCGTCTGGATCAACGACTTTGGCCCCTACCTGCCACAGGCCGAGTGGGGTGGCTTTGGTCAGTCCGGTATTGGCCGTGAGCTGGGCCCGACCGGCCTGGAGGAGTACACCGAAGCCAAGCTGGTCTACGAGAACACAGCACCGGCTGTTACCGGTTGGTTCGAGGATCGTCGTTAAATAACTCGGAACAAGCCCGAGTAAAAATACGGGAAAACGACCCATCGGCCGTTATACTCACCGATTGAAAAAATCGACTCTGCGCACAACTGCGATAAAGGTTTGCAGTTGTGCGCATTTTGTTCTCTAAAGGACATCTGCCGTGAACGCTACTACTCGCTCCGACAATGCCAGTTCTGCTGCTCCCCAGACCTTCACGCGGAGGCAGCATGCTATCGCCTGGGCGGTTCACGGGTTCACGCTGACCGGTTTGGTGTGGGCAACGCTGGCGGTAGTGGCGCTTCTCGACGGCAAGCCGGAATGGATGTGGCTCTGGCTGGGTATCGCGCTTGTCGTCGACGGTGTCGATGGCAACATGGCGCGTAAGCACCACATCAAGGAAGTCGTGCCCTGGTTTAACGGTGCGGTGGTGGACAATATTGTCGACTACCTCACGTGGACGGCCATTCCCGCAGCGTTCATGGTTATGTACCTGCCGCTGGGGCCACGTCCGCTGGCGATTTTCCTGGCCATCGTAGTGTTGGTCTCCTCGATGTTCTGCTATGCCAACGAAGCCGCCAAGTCCGGCGACTACTACTTTGTGGGCTTCCCGGCGGCGTGGAATATTGTGGCAGTCCTGCTATGGGTGTGGAATGCGCCGATGGCAGTGTGTATCGCCGCAATCGTTATCTTCAGCACAATGACGTTGGTGCCGCTGCACTACACGCACCCGTTCCGCGTGCAACGCGGCAAGGTGGGCAACATTGCTGCAACGTTTGTCTGGATTGTCACGACAGGCCTGCTTATCGCAATTGTGACGAAAGCGGCGTCGTTAAGCCTGACGGTGAGCCATGCGATGGTGGCCGTCAACGTTGCCGCCGGTGCGTGGCTGATTGTCGGTGGTGTGCGTCGCTCGTTTACCGGCCGGTAGCGGCGGGCAGTTGGTGCAGGATTGTGTGGATGAGGCGGTCGCGTAGCCAGCGGATGAATTCGACGGCGAAGGCGCCCACGATCAGGGCGATGACGAATGCGGTGACCCACACGGGATAGTCGCGGCCGTTGAACCAGAAATAGACATACGGCGAGATAAAAGTCACCAGTGTGACCAGCAGTCCCAGCATTCGGCGCCAGAATGAGCTGCCGGTGAACATCTCCACAATTCCCCAGGTGTAGGGGATTGCCGTGATGATGTCGATAGTCCAGAGCACCCAGACATTGCCGTGGAAGCCGGGGACAAAAACTACTGGTAGCGCGCGCAGAGATGAGTAAATCAGCACCACCAGATACGCGAGCACCTTGGGGTTGTAGAGCAGCCGCCAGATCAGGTTGCGCTCAATGAGGTTCGCCCCGACTTTGCGCAGCGCATGCAGATTTTTGCTCTCCATCACCAATGTGTTGGTGCCTTCGAGCAGGTACGCCAGCAGTTTTTGCTGCTCATGCGTGCCATGTGCCCACGCGTGCACTAGCGCAGTCGGCGAGAGTGCAATGGGAACAAGCGGTTCGCCGCGGCGCTTCAGTGCGTCGGGAACCTCCAGGATGTCGTCGTTGAGCTTGTCGACGGCCAGTGCTGGGCCCACCACGTGCACCAGGTCATCACCGAGGATTGCGCGCACCTTGTCCACGTCGCTTTTGGGAAGCGAGCTGAGCCACAGTAGCTGCCTGGAAGACACTGCCATGCGAAGCGCGGTGCCCAGCGCCTCGGCGGCATCATCGATGGCGTAAAAGTTCTGTGTGTTGGTGTGGGCGAGTGAACGCAAGCTGTCGATTATTACGGCATTTTTGGCGTTGAGCTCGCTGAGTCGAGCGACGCCGGAGATTTCGACGACCTGCTCCGCGTCGATGGCGAATGTCCGGGTAAAAGGCAGATCGATTATGGAGCGCAGCACAAGGAATCGCTGTATCGGGGTCATCGCGAAACTTTTTGCACTCACAACTTTCCACACTGCCACAAAGTGGAACTCGGAGTGGTGAATCCTTCCTGGACGACAGTGTTATATACGGTTCGGTCTGTCTAGTGGGGGGTGCGGTTATCCTGCAAAAACGCAATAAACTTGGACTTTTCTCTGCGTATAAAGTAGTTTCCTAAACACCAGATAGACAGGTCTGTCCACAAAACTTAGGAGAACTACTTTCATGCTCATCTCAGGACTAGCGCTGGGCGCCGTGCTCGGCTTTGTTATGCAGCGAGGACGCTTCTGCGTCACCGGCTTCTTGCGCGACATCTTCACTCAGCGCAGCTGGCGCGGCTTTGTCTCCCTGCTGATTGTTATTTCCGTCCACGCCATCGGCCTGGCCGCACTGACCAGCGCCGGCGTGATTACTCCCGAATACAACGAGCTGGCACCGCTGGCCGTTATTGTCGGTGGCGTTATCTTCGGACTTGGTATCGTCCTGGCCGGTGGCTGCGCCTCGGGTACCTGGTACCGCTCCGGTGAGGGCCTGATCGGCTCCTGGATCGCACTGGTCTTTTACGCCCTATCCGCTGCTGCCATGAAGACTGGCTTCCTCAACGGCCTGCAGGATTCCCTGAAGGAACGCACCGTCGGCCTGACCAGCATTCACGCCTCTCTGGGCATTAGCATCTGGCCACTGGTCATCGCGCTGAGCGCCGTCACGGCATACTTCGCTGTCCGCTTCCTGCGCGAAGAATTCTCCGGCCCGCGCCCGGCCACTCTGGCGCCGCGCAAGTCCGGTCTCGCGCACATTCTGACTGAAAAGGCCTGGCACGTGTACGCCACCGCCGCCATCGTCGGTGTACTTGGCGTTATCGCATGGCCGCTGTCCGCCGCCACCGGCCGCAACGACGGCCTCGGCATCACGACTCCGTCCTCCAACCTCGCCAACTACGTTGTTACTGGTGACACCGAGCGTTTCGACTGGGGCGTCCTCCTCGTCCTCGGCATCCTCGTCGGCTCCTTCATCGCGGCCAAGGCCTCCGGTGAATTCCGCCTCCGCGTCCCGGACGCCACCCAGGGTGCACGCTCGGTCGTCGGCGGCATCTTCATGGGTGTCGGCGCTGCGTGGGCCGGCGGCTGCACCGTCGGTAACGGCATGGTTCAGACCTCGCTGTTCAGCTACCAGGGTTGGCTCGCACTGGCGTCCATCGCCGCAGGTGTCGCTATCGCCGCAAAGCTCTGGCTGAAGCCGTCCGCATCTTCGCTTAACGACGTCCCGAGCACCCCTTCCACCACCAACGACACAGCGGTATCGGCAACTGCTCCGGTCACTTCGGCTGCTACTTCGCCTGTGTCCCTGCCGGGTAGCGAAGGTGCCGGTGTCGCTGGCACCGAGGCCTCCCCGCTGGCGGGTGCCTTTACTGTCGCGCCGGTAGCGTTGCTCGACCGGAGCGTCGTCAAGCAGGAAGACGGCAAGCTCAAGCCACTGGGCGATGGGCGTTACGAGCTCGACACCGTCGGCGCGGTGTGCCCCTTCCCGCTGATCGAGGCCAAGGACGCGATCAACAAGATTGAGGTCGGCGAGGAGCTGGTGATCCCATTCGACTGCACCCAGGCCACGGATGCGATTCCGCGCTGGGCTGCGAAGGATGGCCACGAGGTCACCAACTTTGAGCAGACCGGTGAAGCTGGCTGGACGATTTCCGTCCGCCGCGGGAAGTAAGGCATGGTGACGGCGGGGGAGCGTTGTTAGGGTGAGGGCATAGATTGATTGACATCAACAACAAAGGAGCTCAACCATGGCAAAGAATATTCGACCACTAGATGCTCTCGTAGTCGCGGGTGCCGCCAGCGTCCTTGTGCTGGCCGGTTGCTCCTCCGATGATTCGGCTAGTACTGAGGCAAGCAGCACTGTTAGCGAGACCAGCTCTTCCGTGTCGGCCACCAGCACTGAGGGCCATGACGACATGGATGATATGGACGATGCCGATGAGCATGGCGGTCATGGTGACCATGGTGATGACGCGATGGCCGGCCATGACCATCCGGCCGATGGTGGTCCGGCTCCAGAGGGAATGATTGCGGCGGACAACGCGAAGTTCCCGGTCGGCAGTGAAGTGCAGGTTCTCGCCGATCACATGCCGGGCATGAAGGGTGCAGAAGGCAAGGTTGTTGGTGTTTTCAACACCACTACCTACTCCGTTTCCTACACCCCGACCGATGGCAGTGAGCCGGTGAAGGACCACCGCTGGGTCGTTCATGAGGAGCTGGAGAACCCAGGCGAAGCACCGCTTGCCGACGGCTCCGAGATCACCATCAACGCCGAGCATATGGCGGGCATGAAGGGGGCCAAGGGCACTGTTGACTACTCCACCCAGGAGCCGGTGTACATGGTCGACATTGACGATGATGGTATGACCATGAAGAACCACAAGTGGGTTACTGAAAGCGAGCTTGCTCCGGAGGACTAGCAGGCTGTCTGGACGGTCTTTCCGGATAGCTTTCTCTCTTCTCCCGCTCAATCCGCTCCGACTCAAAATCGCCCAGCCACTTCACGACACCTATGTCACCTCATGCCACCTCCACAGCTGGTACGAGGTGACGCCTGTGTCGTGAAGTGGCCCAGAAGGGGGGCGGAGCGAAGTGCCCTGGGGAAACAGGCCACCGCCCAGCTACAGATCCAAATCCAACGACGCACCAGGGATGGCGTCCAGCAGCCGCTGGGTGTATTCCTTCTCCGGGTGATCGAAGAGATCGTCGGTCGGACGGTGTTCAACCATCTTGCCGTGCTCCATCACGATGACCTCATCAGCCACCTGCCGCACCACAGCGAGGTCGTGCGTAATAAACAGGTAGGCCAAATCCATCTCTTCCTGCAGCTCGGCGAGTAGTTCGAGCACCTGAGCCTGCACCACCACGTCGAGGGCCGATACTGCCTCGTCACAGACCACAACCTCAGGGTTCAGGGCCAGCGCACGCGCAATCGCCACACGCTGACGCTGACCACCCGACAGCTCACCGGGGAAGCGGCGCCCCATCTCCGCGGGAAGTGCGACGCGGTCGAGAAGCTCGAATACGCGCTGCTCACGCTCCTTCTTGGTGCCAATCTTGTGAATCCGCAGCGGCTCCTCGATGGAGGAATGCACCGTGCGCATCGGGTCCAGCGTCGCATACGGGTTCTGGAAAATCGGCTGAATGCGACGCCGCAGCTCCAGCTCCTCTTTACGATTCCGGCCCTGGACACGTTTGCCGTCGAAAAGCACTTCGCCCTCTGTCGGATCGAGCAGACCCAGCGCCATGTTGGCGACAGTGGACTTACCCGAACCGGATTCGCCCACGATTCCGATGGTGCGACCGCGACGCAGCGTAAAGCTGATGTCATCGACGGCGCGGAAGGAATCCTTGCGCCACGGACGGTCGCCGCGGATGGCGAAGTCGCGCACCAAGTTCTTCGCGACCAGAATCTCCTTCTGGTCCGCATCCGATGTCGTCGGCGCCGCCACCACGCGATCACCGCGCCGGGCAGCCAGCGACGGAGCCGCCGCGATTAGCTGCTTGGTGTATGGATGCTGCGGGCGGGTGAGAACTTGCAGGGCAGGGCCGGTCTCCACGACACGTCCTGCTTGCATAACGACGAGTCGGTCAGCGCGCTCGGCAGCCAAGCCGAGGTCATGGGTAATAAGCACCACGGACGTGCCGAGTTCGCTAGTGAGCTTGTCGAGGTGGTCGAGGATTTTCTTCGCCACGGTCACGTCGAGAGCGGACGTGGGCTCATCGGCAATCAGCAGCTTTGGGTGCGCGGCCAAGCCCATCGCGATAAGTGCGCGCTGGCGCATACCACCGGAGAACTCGTGTGGGTACTGGTCGATACGCTTTTTAGCGTTTGGCAGGCCGGCCTGTTCCAGCAGCTCAATCGCCTTTTTGTGGGCCTCAGAACCAGTGGCGATGTTATTGGCGCGCAGCGCCTCCTTAATCTGGGAACCGACGGTCCACACCGGATTGAGATTGGTCATCGGGTCCTGCGGAACCAGGCCGATGCCGTTGCCGCGGATGCTAACAAACTCGCGGTCCGTCAAGTGTGTGATGTCACGGCCATCGAAGGTGATGGTGCCACCGGTGACTTCACCATCACCGGGCAACAGCCCCAGCGCGGCGTGGGCAGTGGTGGACTTACCCGAGCCGGACTCGCCGACAATGGCGACCGTCTCACCGGGGAAAACCTCCAGGTTGACGTCATGCACCACATCGGTCAACGATTTACTGCGGCGGCCGGACGCTGTGGTCGTCGGAAAGCCAATGCAGACATCCTTCAAGGTGAGAATGGGCGCTGCGGAAGTATTGGTGTCGGTGCTCATCGACGACGCTCCTTCGGGTCGAGAGAATCCTTCAAAGCGTCACCCATGAGGATGAAGCCGAGAACGGTAATCGCCAGGGCGAGTGCTGGCCAGAACAGGTTGGACGGGGCCTGGCGGAGCACCTGCTGTGCGACAGAGATGTCGTTGCCCCAGGAAACGGTGGTCGTCGGCAAGCCAATGCCCAAGTAGGACAGCGTGGCCTCGGCGACGATGTAAATACCCAGCGAGGTCGTGGCCATGACGATGACAGGGGCGAGGCAGTTCGGCAGCACATGGCGGAAGAGAATGCCAGTGCTGGACAGACCGAGCGCCTTGGAGGCGGTGACGTATTCCTCGTTTTTCACTGAGATCACCGAGGAGCGCACCACGCGCGCCATCTGCGGCCAGCCGAAAGCAGCGAGCACGAAGACCACGGACCAAATGGTGCGTTCGGTAAACAGCTGCATCAGCACGATGCCGGCGAGAATCAGGGGGATGGCAAAGAACATGTCCGTGATGCGGGAGAGCACCGCGTCGACCCAACCGCCAAGATAGCCAGCGATGGCACCGAGGATGATGCCCACCACGGTCACGGCCAGGGTGACGCCGATGCCGACGATGACCGAGGCGCGGGCACCGTAGATGACACGGGCGTAGACGTCGTAGCCCTGCTGAGTGAAGCCCATCGGGTGGCCGTCGCGGGCTGGGGCCAGCGAGTCACGCAGGTTTGCCGCCGTCGGGTCCACAGAGGTGAACAGCGACGGGAATGCGGCCACTGCGATGGAGAGCAAAATAATGAATGCGGAAACCCAGAACAGTGGGCGGTAACGCAGGTTCTGCCAGGCCGAACCCCAGAGCCCCAGTGGTGGGGTATCCGGCAACTGCTTGTGGTCGGGGTTCGTCGCCTGTGCGGCGGGGGCCTGCGCGGTGTTGGCCTGCGCGGTGCCGGTATGCACGGCGTTGGCCTGCTTTTCTGGCTGAGTCGAATCTAACTGCGTCGAATCTGGCTTAGGCATAACGAATCCTCGGATCCAGGACTGCGTAGAGCAAGTCGATGAGCAAGTTGGCGAACATGTAAATAACCACCAGGATGGTCACGATGCTGACCACGGTGGGAGCTTCACCAATCTGGACGGCGTGGAAGATCAGGCCACCGATACCTGGCACGTTGAAGATGCCCTCGGTGACAATTGCGCCGCCCATCAGAGCCGCGAGATCAGCGCCGATGAAGGTCACAACGGGAATTAGCGAGTTGCGCAAGATGTGGCGACGGGTGACTTCAGAGGTTGGCAAGCCCTTGGCGCGGGCAGTGCGTACGAAGTCAGCATGGCGTGCCGACGAGACCTCGGAGCGCGTCAGTCGCAGAACATAAGCAACCGAGACGAGACCCAGCACGAATGCCGGCAGCAGCAGGGAGGTAAAGGAGGCATCGCTACCAACGGTGGGGGAGACAATCTCCCAGCGCACACCGAAGAGGTAGCGGGCCACGAAGCCGAGCACGAAGGTCGGAGTTGCGATAACCAGCAGGGACATCACCAGAACGGTGGAGTCGAAGAAGCCGCCCTTGCGCATACCGGCAATAACGCCGAGGCCGATACCGAAAATGGCCTCAATGGCAACGGCCATCAGAGCCAGGCGAATTGTAATAGGGAAGGCCAGCGCGATTTCCTCGCCGACCGAGCGACCGGAGAAGGTCTCGCCCATATCCAGGGTGAACAGGCCCTTGAGGTACTCCCAGTACTGGACGAGGAAAGGCTCATCCAGGTGGTAGTGGGCGCGCAGTGCTGCGACCTGCTCCGGTGGCAGCTGCTTATCGCCAGCCAGTGCAGCGATGGGGTCGCCTGGCATGGCGAAGACCATTGCATAAATCAGCAGTGTGGCACCGAAGAATACCGGCACCATCTGCAGGAGTCTCTTTCCGATATACCAACCCATGGTGCTAGTCCTTCTCAATCATCGGGTAGTCCAAGATGCCGTCCCACATCACTACGGCATTGCGCAGCTTCGGGTTCCACGCCACCGAAGCATTGGGGTACCACAGCGGAATCGCTGGCAGGTCCTCCATCAGCACAGACTGAGCCTTGACATAAATTGGCTTGGCATCGTCTGCGCTCTTTGCCGAGGCCGCCTCCTGAATCAGCTTGTCGAACTCCGGATTGGAGTAGTGGTTGTCATTCGAGGAACCACCGGTGACGAACTGCGGGATCATGTAGTTGGCCACAGATGGGTAGTCAGCTGCCCAGCCAGTGCGGTAGCCGCTGGTGATGGTCTCGTTGGAGATTTCATCGCGCAGCTGCTTGAAGGTCGGGTAGGCCTTGCCGTGGGAATCGATGCCGAGGGTCTCGCCAATCATGTTGGTCACCGCTTCGACCCACTGCTGGTGTCCGCCGTCGGCGTTGTAGGCGATGTCGAACGAGCCGGTAAACGGCGCAATTTTGTTGGCTTCGGCCCACAGTTGGCGGGCCTTCTTCGGGTTGTATTCCAGCACCTCTTGGCCAGGTACGTTCGGGTCAAGGTCGCCGAGCGTCAACGAGCTGAACTCGCGCGCCGGGGTGCGGGTGTCGAAGAAAATCTTCTCAGTGATTAGTTTCCGGTCAATCGCCATGGAAATCGCTTGACGACGAAGCTTGCCCTCTTCACCCGAAAAACCTGGCAGATTTCGCGGAATTGCGAAGTACTGCGAAGAGGAGGTCGGGACGTTTGCGCTGGAGTCGGGGAAGTCGGTTTGGAAGCTGGCGAGAGCCGTTGGTGGAATTGTGCGTGGCAGCGTGTCCAGGCGGCCGGCCTGGAGGTCTGCATATGCGGTGTCCACGTCCGAGTAGAAGCGGTATACCAGGCCGTTGTTACGGGCCTTGTGCTCACCGGCGAAGTCATCATTGCGAACCACAGTTAGCTGGTTGTTGTGCAGCCAAGCGCGGCCTTCGGCCATCTTGTACGGTCCATTGCCGATTGGGTGTTCACCGAAAGCCTTCTTGTCTTCGAACGCGGCCTTCGGCAGCGGCATAAACGCGACATAGCCGAGGCTGAGCGGGAAGGAGGAATCTGGGTTGGTCAGATCCACGGTGAACCTCAGGTCATCGACCTTTTTCAGGCCGGAGAGGGTTTTCTCCGTGGCCTTTTCTCCCGAGACTGCATCAAAACCCTGCACGTTGGCGAAGAAGGACTGCTGCTTCTGCAGGTTCGGTCCGTAGGCAGCGTAATTCCAGGCATCGATGTAGCTCTGCGCGGTGACTGGTTCGCCGTTGTGGAAGGTCCAGCCCGGTTTCAGCGTGATGTCGAAATGAGTCGAGTCCTCGTTGGGCTTAATTTCTGCCGCATGGTCCAGGATCATCGAGCCGTCGGTGTCGTAGCGCACCAGACCTGAGTAGAGCATGCGGAGGATATCGCCACCACCGGTTTCATTGGTGTCAGTGGTGTACAGCGGCGACTGTGGTTCGGAGTTCTGGACCACAATGAACCCCGCGCCGACCTGTTGCTGGTCAGTGCTGCAGGCAGCGAGCGCGCTTCCTGGCAAGGCGATTACCAGCAAAGCCGCCAGGATCTGGCGGACATGCAGCGTGAACTTTCCTTTTCCGCTGAGCGTTGTTGCGTGCAGTTTTGTGGCACGGGACTTCTCTCGCTGTCGGAGCTTCCGCCGGAGTTTCTGCCGGGTGTGGAAGGGGCCGGAGGCAACGGGTCTATGCATCGCGAGCCTTTCTAGATTCTGCCAGATAGGCGATATGAATTTGGTGATCGGCTCACTCCAAATGACTTAGATACCCACCTCCCACCTGCATAGGCAATGGTGGTGGTGACAACTTGGGTGTGGTGGGCTCTAAGGTTTGGATACGACCGTTCAATACAGTCTCTAACCATACAAGTCCAAAAAACATATGAGTATTAATCAGGCGAACCATCCCTTATTTGACGGTGTCTTTTACCCTCGATTGGGGAGTTAATCCTGTGCAGTGGTGCAACGTTGTAACATCCTGGCACCCCCGCAGGGGTTGGGGCTGCTGAATTTCTGGCTGTCCCACCGCCGGGCTCCTGTCCGGCCCCATCCGCGACTTCACGACACAGGTGTCACCTCATGCCACCTCCACAGCTGGCACGAGGTGACACCTGTGTCGTGAAGTGGGCTTTGGAAGAGGAAGTGGACTTTGGAGGAGGCGGAGAGGCAGCGCATTAAGTCCCACAGTACGAGTGGAAAGCACCCAACTCCCGCGGTGCCGGCTCCGTGAACCCCGCAGGGACGTCTTGCGACTCAAAGGGGTTGGTTACCGCCTCCAGCAGGTGCCGGTAGTCGGTCAGATCCCCCGCCCCTGCCGCCGCTAACGCTTCCGTGACCAGGTAGTTTCGCGGAATATACAGCGGATTCGTTTCCTCCATAAGTGTCAGGGCCGTCGTCTGGTCGATTCCCAGCTCTTCCCGCGTCTGCTTCCACAACTGCCCCCACTCAGCCGCGGCGGCGGGGAACGCAGGATCAGCGGTCAGCCTGGTCAGCGCAGCCAACGCAGCAACTGTATCCCCATCACCATCGGCCAGAACCTCAATCAGCGCCCGATGAGCATTCGTATGGTCGAGCCCAAACTTCGCCAGCAACGCCTGCCACTGCTGCACCAGGGGGATGGCCAGCGGGTCGTCGTAAAGCGAGGGGAGAATCCCCAACTTGGGCAGCCACCTGCGGCTGAGCGCATCGGTGAACTCGTCGGCGAATTCGCCCAGGAGGTCGCGGGCGCGTGCGAGGGCTTCCTCCGGGGTGCCTGCGAAATGCGGTAGCAAAGTCTCCGCGAGCTTCGACATGTTCCACCCCGCGATTGTTGGCTGCGCGCCGAACGCGTATCGACCGCCGCGATCAATGCTGCTAAACACCGCCCGCGGATCGTGCGCATCCAGAAACGCACACGGCCCAAAGTCGATGGTCTCGCCCGCGATGCTGGCATTGTCGGTGTTCATCACGCCGTGGACAAAACCGCAGGCCAGCCACGCCGCAACGAGATTGGCTTGCCGCTTGACGACGTCCCGGAGAACCGACTCCGCCGAACCCTCGTAGCCATGCCGCTGCGCGGCGAACTCGATGAGCCGATCCATGATTCCGGTGTCCGTTCCGGAGCGAGCGACCAGCTCGAACGTGCCAACTCGCAGGTGGCTGGATGCTACGCGCACGACGATGCCACCCGGTTGAAGTTCGGTGGTGGGGTCGGTGTTGTCGAATGGGGTTTGCGAGCCGCGGTAAATCTCTTCGCCGGTTTTGATGACCGCCAGCGCGCGGGTGGTGGGGATGCCGAGCGCATACATGGCTTCGCTGATGAGGTACTCCCGCAGCGCGGAGGTCAGCGTGGCTTTGCCGTCACCGCCACGGGAAAAGGGCGTGGGGCCGGTGCCTTTCGCTTGGATCTCGTAGGCCTGGGTGCTGTCGCTGTGGGTTGTCTCTTTGGGGCAGTCGGGCTGGTTAGGCGGACAGTGCAGCCCAGTCAGCCCCGGTTCAGCCTCAACTGTGGCAAGCAAGAGCGCGCGACCATCACCGAGTAGGCCTGCGAAGTTACCGAACTGGTGGCCGGCGTAGGCCGTGGCCATCGGGGTTGTGTATGCGCCGGGTGGGGTGCCGGCGCCGCTGTCGACTCCGTGATCGGCGCCGCGGCCAGTGAGGAACTTCAGGCCAGCGTCTGACCGGAGCCACTGTGGGGAGAGGCCGAGTTGGGTCGCGAGCTCGTCGTTAAGCATGACCAGCTGCGGCGATGGGGCGTCAAACCCCTGCTGGTCGATAGCGAGTTCAGGCAGTGCGGTGGGCAGATCAGCGACGTTTCTAGCCATGTGCGCAGTTTAACGGGTAGGCCGAATTGGGGTTGGCGCGCTGGTGCGTTCAGCGGTGCTACGCGCGTAGAGGTGATCTCGAAGGCGAAAAACCCCGGTTACTGGAACAATTCCAGCAACCGGGGTGCGCTCGGGGTAGCCTTACTTCTTCAGGGACTCCGGAGCGTTGAAGCGCTCGCCGTGCTTAGCGGCCAGCTCTTCGGCGCGCTCGACGAAGCCTGCGACACCGCGGCGCTCTGGGTGAGCTGCAGCCGGGTCGACGACAGTGGCGCCGTCGTAGTTCTTGATGAACTGGCGAGTACCACCGGTCCAGGCCGGGTAGCCGATACCGAAGATGGAGCCGATGTTGCCGTCGGCGTCGTGAAGCAGAACGCCCTCGTCGACGCACTTCTGAGTCTCGATGGCCTCGATGAAGAGCATGCGGTCGACCAGCTCCTGCAGGTCGGTGTCTTCCGGAGCGATTGGGGTGATGTTCAGCTCCTCGCGCAGCTCGTTGAACAGGCCCGGCCAGAGACCGGAGCGCTTGCCGTCGACGTACTCGTAGAAGCCCCTGCCCTCGAGCTTGCCCGGGCGTTCGAACTTGTGCAGCATGGCCTCGACCAGAGCCGGCACGCCGCCCTCGTCCAAGGTCTGACCTGCGGCCTCGGCGGCAGCGCGGGTCTCGCCAGCGATCTTCTCCATGAGCTTGAGGTTCAGCTCGTCGGCAAGCTGGAGCTGCGGTGCCGGGTAACCAGCCTGGCGACCAGCGGCCTCGATGATGGCCGGGTCGTAGCCCTCGGCAACCATGCGCAGGGCCTCGTTGATGACGGTGCCGATGACGCGGGAGGTGTAGAAACCGCGGGAGTCGGTAACGACAATCGGAATCTTGCGAATTGCAACAGCGAAGTCCAGCGAAGCGGCGAGGATTGCCGGGTCGGTGTTGTCGCCGGAGATGATCTCAATCAGCTGCATCTTGTCCACCGGGGAGAAGAAGTGCAGACCGATGAAGTCCTTCTCACGCTTGACGTGGGAAGCCAGCTCGGTGATTGGCAGGGTGGAGGTGTTGGAGCCCAGGATGCAGGTCTCCGGAACCGCAGCCTCGATTTCGGCGTGAACCTTGTGCTTGAGGTCGGTGTTCTCGAAGACGGCCTCGATGACCAGATCGACGTCGGACAGGTCGTCGTAGGACTCGGTCGGCTTGATGCGGTTCAGCAGTGCTGCGGACTTCTCCTCAGTGGTGCGACCGCGCTTGAGAGCCTTCGCCTCCAGCCCCTCGGAGTAGGCCTTGCCACGCTCGGCGTTTTCCAGGGAAATGTCCTTCAGGACAACTTCCATGCCAGCCTTTGCACACACGTATGCAATACCTGCGCCCATCATGCCGGCACCAACGACGGCAACCTTCTTGAACTCGCGCTTCGGGTACGGGGTGCCGTCAGCCTGCAGCGGACGGGAGCCGCCGCCCTGAGCGTGATTGAGGTCGAAGAAGAACGCCTGCATCATGTTCTTCGACTGAGTGCCGGTGACCAGCTCGGTGAAGTAGCGGGACTCGACACGCAGTGCGGTGTCGATGTCGACCTGAGAGCCCTCGATGGCAGCCTGCATCGCAAGGCGCGGAGCCTTCATCGGGGAGCCCTTGAGCTGCTTGGTCAGGTTTGCCGGGAAGGACGGCAGGTTCATTGCGAACTTAGGAGTCTTCGGGTCGCCGCCCGGAATCTTGAAGCCCTTCTCGTCCCACGGCTGTGCGGCCTTGGCATCTTCGCTGGTCAGCCATGCTCGAGCAGTGTCAATGAGCTGCTCCGGAGCAACAACCTCGTCAACGAGACCAGCTGCGAGGGCCTTGCCCGGGTTCATCTGAGCGCCGGTCAGAATGACCTTCATCAGCGCGTCCTGAATACCCAGCATGCGAACGACGCGGGAGACACCGCCGCCACCCGGCAGGAGGCCGAGGGTGACCTCTGGCAGGCCAATCTTGGAACCGCGGGCATCAGCCGCAACGCGGTGGTTAGCAGCCAGCGCGACCTCGAGGCCGCCGCCCAGTGCTGCGCCGTTGATGGCAGCAACAATCGGCACCGGGAGCTTCTCCAGGCGACGCAGGGAGGCCTTCATGTCCTCGACCATGTTGAACATGTCAGCTGCATCGTCCTCAGTGGCCTTGGACATCTGCTTGATGTCGCCGCCTGCGAAGAAGGTCTTCTTCGCAGAGGTGATGATGATGCCCTTGATGGAGGTCTCAGAGCCGTCGCCAATTTCGTTTTCCAGGCGCTCCACGGTGGCGCGGATGTCGTCCTGGAAAGTCTTGTTCATGGTGTTGACCGGTGCGTTCGGGTCATCCATGGTGAGGGTGACGATTCCGGCGTCGTCCTGATCCCACCGGAACATGTTATCTGTGCTCATAAATCAGTCAGTCCTTTGTGGTTATCGCGGTGTGACCGCGGTAATTGTCGCTGTGAGTTTCGTTCCGGTTTGCTTTAGACGCGCTCGATGATGGTTGCAACACCCATGCCGCCAGCCACGCAGAGCGAGATGAGAGCGTAGCGGCCACCGGTGCGGTGCAGCTCGTCGATTGCGGCGCCGGTGATCATGGCACCGGTTGCACCCAGCGGGTGACCCATGGCCATTGCGCCACCGTTGATGTTGAGCTTGTCGTAGTCGATGCCCAGGTTCTGCTGAGCGTGCTTGACGACGGCGGCAAACGCCTCGTTGATTTCCCACACGTCGATATCGTCGACCGTCAGGTTGGCCTTGGCCAGAGCCTCGCGGACAGCCGGCTCGATACCGGTCAGCATGATGGTCGGCTCGACACCATTGACGGCGGTGGCGACAACGCGTGCGCGCGGGGTCAGACCCATGTCTGCGCCGGCCTTCTCAGAGCCGACCAGAGTCAGCGCAGCGCCATCGACGATGCCGGAGGAGTTACCTGCGTGGTGGACATGGTTGATGCGCTCAAGCTGCGGGTACTTCTTCAGTGCAACTGCGTCGAAGCCACCCTGCTCGCCCATCATGGTGAAGGCTGCGCGCAGGCCGGAGAGGGATTCTGCGGAGACACCTTCGCGGATGGTCTCATCGCGGTCGAGGATGGTCAGGCCGTTAGCGTCCTTGACTGGGACGACGGAGCGGTCGAAGCGGCCCTCAGACCAAGCCTTTGCGGCACGGGCGTGGGAGAGTGCTGCCATTTCGTCGAGGGACTCGCGGTCAAAGCCGTCAAGTGATGCAATCAGGTCAGCGGAGATACCCTGCGGGACGAAGTCAGTTGCGAACGAGACCTGTGCATCCATTGCCATTGCGCCGCCGTCGGACATCATTGGCACGCGGGACATGGACTCGACGCCACCGGCGAGGACGAGCTCGTCCATGCCGGAGCGGACCTTCTGAGCAGCCAAGTTGATGGCGGAGAGGCCGGAAGCGCAGAAGCGGTTGATCTGGACACCGCCGGTGCGGTACGGCAGGCCTGCGGTGAGTGCTGCGGTGCGGGCAATGTCCGCACCCTGGTCGCCGACCGGGCTGACGCAGCCAACGATGAGGTCGCTGATGCGTTCTTCATCCAGCTCCGGGAAGCGGTTGCGAATTTCGTCGATGAGGCCGACGAGAAGTGATACCGGGCGTACCTCGTGGAGGGAGCCGTCCTTCTTGCCCTTGCCGCGCGGGGTGCGAATTGCCTCGTAGATGAAGGCTTCGCCGCCCGGCTGAATGGTGGCGGAAGTCATGTGTTTTTACCTCACAGATTCGTCGTAAAGTGTCGTGCGTCACTCTATAACGAATGGCGGATTGCCGGGGGTGATTTGAGGGGTGCTGGGGAGAAAGTTGACTCGCCGTAGTCTCTCACCTGGGGGTATGGGAGAAACCGGGGGTAATTACATAAGTAGTTTTGGTGATGTGGCGCGAGAGTGGGGCGGTAACGGTCTGTCATGTGAAGGTCCAATCGTTACGCCTGTCCAGCTGCCACGCCCGCCCCTCCAGGCCCCGCAAAAGCCCGCCCGCAACCATCAAGCCGCCTCTCCATCATCCTCCGCGAACCCCAAGTTCCGATAGCGCTCGACAAAGGCCTGGATGCGCTGAAGCACCCGCGTCTTGACCTTTTCACGCTCATTACCTGGAGTAAACCGCGACATTGGCGGAAGAACTCGAACAATTCCGGTGCCAAGCGTGCTGACAATGCCAGTGGTTAGCGCCTCTTCAATGAAAGATTGCGCAGTGGGCATCCGCAGCTTCTCTTCAGTGATGATCGCATTGAGTTCATCCGTGCGTTTGGTCCTGATGAATTCCTCCCACTGCTCGTCAACGGGCTGTGTCAGGCTCACGGTGTTGACAAATTCTTCAATCAGATCGCGCTTGTTCCGCAGTGATGGGCTGGAGTTTGCAGCGCGAGAAATCTGGGCACGAATTTCTTCTCTCTCGTCACTGCCGTGGGTTTCGCGGTATTGCTCGACGAGCATGAGAATGTAGTCGACATTGATCTCTACCTGCTTAATCAGCTCCATCTCGAAGACCACATCTTCGTTGATGGACTCCCGTTCCCCGTCGCTTTCAGTACGGAATTCCGCGAACAGGTCGAGGTAGATACTGCGGTAGTCTTGCTCCTGGCGAGGCGTCAGCAGCGCGTCATCGGCGAATTGGTCGAAGGAGGTCAGGATGTTTTGGACACGCAGAATCGCGCCGAAAAGCTTGATGAACTCTTTTTTCGCCTTCTCGCCAACAATGACCTTATCCAGCGGGTATTCCTGGAGCAGCTGATTCACTAGCTCGGCGTATTCCGCAAAGTACTCAGCGTAGGGCTTGAGCAGCACTACGCTTTGCGCATCGGTGTCGCCGAAGAGCCGCAGCGCCTCATTTGTGGCATCTTCGAGGTCTCGGAAGCAGACAATGTTGCCGTACGTCTTGACTGAGTTGAGGATTCGGTTGGTACGCGAGAACGCCTGAATCAACCCGTGGTATTTCAGGTTCTTGTCGACGAACAGGGTGTTCAAGGTGGTGGCATCGAACCCGGTGAGGAACATGTTGACCACGATGGTCATATCGACTTCCCTGTTCTTCATTCGCAGGGAGAGGTCTTTGTAGTAGTTCTGGAATTTCTCGGCTGAGGTGTCGTAGTTGGTCTTGAAATATCCGTTGTAGTCGGCAATCGCCGCTTCCAGGTAATCGCGCGCAACCTTGGGTAGCTGCTCGGGCTCCATGCCTTCTTCACGGAGCAAGCCTGTCTCGTCGGCCACGGCAGTAGCTGCCGCAGCGTTTTTCTTTTCGCTTGACGACGGAATCGTCGGTGACTCATCCTTTTCGGCCTCATTTGGCGCGAATGAGTAAATCATGGCGATCTTCAGCCGCTCTGCTTCCGGCAGTGACGCTTGCGCTTCTTTGAAGAGGTTGTAATAGGTGTAGGCAGCCTCAACAGAAGCGGTGGCGAAGATAGCATTGAAGCCACGAACTCGTTGATTTTTCTTTATTTCCTTAATGCGACCGCGGTGTCGGGCCTTTGCTGAGGCGGATACGTTCTCGACAACGCGGTGTTCGTAGAAGGTTTCCCGCTTCGTTTTCTGCGCGAAGTGTTCGAGCGTGTAGTCGACGACGTTTTTCAGGCGTGGTTCCGCCAGGAGTGCGCCTTCGGTGTCGATGCCTGTGACTTCCTTGTCTTTAACGTTTCCAACCGAGATGGTGTTGACGTAGTCAATCCGGAAGGGCAGGACATTTCTATCGGTGATGGCGTCAACGATGGTGTAGGCGTGGAGTCGTTTGCCGAAAGCCTGCTCGGTGGTTTTGAGGTTGGCCTTGGTGCCGCTGGTGGAGTTGTCGGCGAAGATGGGCGTTCCGGTGAATCCGAAGAGGTTGTACTTTTTGAATGCCTTCGTGATGGCAGTGTGCATGTCACCGAATTGGGAGCGGTGGCATTCGTCGAAGATGATGACTACGTGCTTGCTGTAGACATCGTGGTGTTTGTTGCCTGCGATGAAGTTCGACAGCTTCTGAATTGTGGTGATGATGATGGCCGCATCGTCGTCTTCCAGCTGCTTCTTCAGCACGGCGGTCGAGGTGTTGGAGTTGGCAGCACCCTTTTGGAAGCGGTCATACTCACGCATGGTTTGGTAGTCGAGGTCCTTGCGGTCGACGACAAAAAGGACCTTATCGACATGCGAGAGTTTACTAGCCAGCTGTGCTGTCTTGAATGAGGTGAGGGTTTTCCCCGAACCGGTCGTGTGCCAGATGTAGCCGCCGGCCTCCGTGGTGCCAAGGCGTTCACGATAGTTATTGGAAATCTCAATTCGTTGCAGAATCTTCTCAGCAGCGACAATCTGGTACGGGCGCATCACCAGTAGTTCTTCCGCGGCGGTGAAGACGCAGAACTTAGTCAGAATATTGAGAAGCGAGTGCTTGGACAGGAATGTCTTAGTGAAGCCAACAAGATCCCGGATGGGTTGGTTGTTTGCGTCAGCCCACCACGATGTGAATTCAAAGCTCTTAGCACCGCGTGCTGGGCGGCCTTTTCCTCCCGTTTCCTTGATGTGCAGTTCACGGGTGGTGTTGGAGTAGTACTTGGTCAGCGTGCCGTTACTGATGACAAACAGCTGCACATAATCGAACAAACCGTCGCCAGACCAGAAAGAGTCACGCTGGTAGCGCCTGATCTGGTTAAAGGCTTCACGCAGCTCTACGCCACGACGCTTGAGTTCGATATGCACCATGGGAAGGCCATTGACCAGGATGGTGACGTCGTAACGATTGGAGTGTTTCGCACCGCTTTCGCCCTTTTCCACCTCGTACTGGTTAATGACCTGCAGCCGGTTGTTATGGATATTTGCTTTATCCAGCAGTCGGATGTTTTTGCTCGTGCCGTCGTCACGCGTAAGAACCTGAATGTGGTCTTCGTGGATGCGACGGGTCTTTTCCTTGATTCCGTCGTTGGCACTGGTGATGCAGGTGTGATAGAACCGTTCCCATTCCGCGTCGCTGAAGGTGACGTGGTTGAGGGTTTCTAGTTGGCGGCGAAGGTTGGCAACGAGGTCTGCTTCGCTGTGGATAGGCAGGTAGTCGTAGGCCTGCGACTGGAGGATGTCGATGAGTTCCTGCTCCAGTTGCGCCTCGGTTTGGTAGTCCTCCGAGGTGCGCTCCTCGGCCTGGTACTCCGCGACGACGGTGCTCTGCTCACCGACAGCGATCGGGTCGTACTTGGTTACTCGTCGCTTGCCGACGCCGTCCTGGTTCATGCTGCCAGCACCTTTTCCATAGTGTTAATTTGAAGCGTTACTTTTATGAGTCTCTATCTTAGAGAGTCCGGGGTAGCATGGGGTCGTGCAGCTAATCCACCAAGGTTCCCACAAAAACCACAACCGCTGTTAGAATAAGGGGGCTCTAATCTAACAATCCCCAGGTGGTGGTTCGCTGTGGCTCCGACTTTGCCGGGAATGAAAGCTCGCCGGGAGCAGCTGATAGCTCAAGTTGACGCTATTTTGGAGTCGGCAATCGACGATTGTGTGCGTAAAACCAAAGAGACCCAGTCGATTGATTTCAAAGAGGAAGCTGGCCGACGTAGAGGTTCCCAGATTGAACCTGGTAAGTCGGAGAATCCGACAGCTGCCGACAAACTTGCCGACGAAGTGGCCTGCATGGCCAATACTCCTGGTGGCGGTGCCTTGATTGTTGGAATCGAGGATAAAACAGGGCGGATTATCGGTACCGAACTGGACATAGATTGGTTGCGGCAGGCTATCTATAGCCGGATTGATATTGCGCCCGATGTTGTCGAAAAGCGTGTGCAGGGCCAGCGAGTGCTTGTCATTTATGTTGCGGCAGCCTCTGAACCCGTTGAAGATACTGGGAACAGGCTGCGTTGGCGTGTTGGTGATTCGTGCAAGCCGGTGGACCGGTCGGAATGGTGGGAGTATCGGCGTGCGCAGGACGGCTTTGATTCAATGGCGCAGGTTAGTGCCGCAACACTTTCCGATGTCCGTCCCGGTGCCCTGGCGTTGGCCAGGAAATGGGACCCAGTGTTTGCCGAGCTTACCGACCAAGAAGTGCTGCACGGCATTGGTGCTCTTGATGCCAATGGATTCCTATCAATGGCAGGAAAGCAGCTATTTACTTCGGCAGGGCGTACGGTTATTGAGCTCAGCATTTTTGATGTTCACGGTGGTCAGGTGCTTAACAGAGTGGTGCCGGAACCTGAGAAGTCGTGTCTTGAGCAGCTTGCGTACATAGAGCAGGCTCTGAATGTGGTGAATAAAAACAACACTGTGGTGGAGGGGTTCGTACATAAGCCAGTGCCAGAGATTCCACGCGGTGCAGTGCGTGAGGCGATGCTAAATGCCATGATTCACCGCGATTGGAATCGTAGCGAAGCCATTGATGTGCGATGGATTGAGCTCGACAGCACCTTGATTGTGCGAAGCCCCGGTGGTTTTCCAGGAGCAATCACCGAAAACAATGTGTTAAGTAACCGTTCTGCTCGTTACCCCGCTCTGGCTGATGTGTATCGCGCAATTGGGCTCGTAGACAAGCAGGGTGTTGGGGTGGATCGCATGTACCAATCGATGATTGCCCTGGGGCATCGGCCGCCCACCATTGAAGAAGTAGCGGGCCCGTTTGTGGAAACGACTTTGGTGGGTGGCAGTCCCGTGCTGCCCGTTCTTGAGCTGATGTCAAGGATAATCCCGCAAGCACGGCAGGAAGATTACCGCATTGCAATCGTGTTGTATCTACTTTTTCAGCGCCCATTTGTCACGGTTGCGGAAGTAGCGCGTGGGCTGCAAGCCGGGCCTGAATCGGCTCACAATGCCCTGGATGCAGCCCGACAAACGACGGTACTGGGTGAACCGCTGATTGTCCCCCATGCTGGAGTGTGGGTGCTTGGCGAAACATGCCGAGCAATCTTGCGCAAAGCTGAACCGACGCCATTCTTGCCTGCGCGGTACCTCACCACCGATCAGGATGAACTCCAGAAAGCAGCGATGTTGTGGCTGTGTGAGGTTGGGGATATCGCTACAAGTGACCTCATGGTTCTGTCTGGAAGCTCCCGCGGCACAGTGAAGGCCTGTATCGACGTCATGGTAGAAACCGGCATTGTCACTGCCATTGGCAACGGCCGATCGCGCAGGTATCGGCTCACTAATCCGTCAAGGTCCCTGTAGAAACCGAAATCATTGTCAGATTAGGCACTGCCTAATCTGACAATCCGGAGGTGGGCGATGAATGCGGAAGTATCGCTGACCTGATGGAGCGAGGGAAGTCCGGCGTCCCGCTGGAACTCGCCGACGCCTCCCTGGTTTATGCCGAAAGCTCCTTAAACGTGAGTAGTTGATCCCGGTAGAACTCGTATTGCTTCCGGCGAGCTTCAATCTCGGCAGGTAGGCCGGAGGTGAGGTCGTTCACAAGTGCATCGAACTTATCGAGAATATTGACGATGCGCTGCTGTTCTTCGAGGGGAGGGACGGGGATAGTCACTCGTTTAATCGCATTAGCATTGAATTGGGGTTGTCCTGCTTTGCTGACCAAAAAATTAGCCTGCTGCCAGTAATGATTGCTTTGCATGAAGTGCCAAACAAAACGAGGATTTGCAATCTCTTCGTCGACTTTCATTCGAATCAGAAACGAAGCATAAACAGCCTGCTCTTCACCTTCAGTGATTGCACACTTGCCATAAGATGCTCCTGTCCGGGCTATTAATAGATCCCCAGGAGAAAGAACATATTTTTGCTCAACTACTTGGCGATCAAGAAACTTGCGTTCTTGGTTTCTGATTTTTCCGTTACCATCAATATCTGTAATTCGAAGAAACCTGTAACTTCCTGTTTCTTGGGCAGTGGCAGTTAGGCCGTACCTGAATTCTGCAATATCCTCAAATTTTATTAAGGGGTGCGAGTCAGTGTGGATTAGTGTGTCGCGGTAGAATCCAATTTGCTTTTTCCTCGCTTCCAGCTCCGCTTCCAGCTCCGCTTCCAGCGATTGGAAGGTATCGAGAATTTTTACGATTTCTTGTTGGATTTCCAAAGGAGGGCATGGCAAGAGGATTTTCCCCATATTCGTGCCCGAGATGGAGCGGACCTTTGTGCCGAAAACAAACTTTCGTTTTTGTTTCTGGAAAGGTAGTGAGCGTAGAAAGTATGAAACAAACTTAGGATTTAATTCAGTTGTAAAGATCAATGTGTGGTTACTAACTGCGACTGAATCTTCACCTAGCCAAGCAACTGCTTTGCACAAATCTTCATCATTTTCACTGGTATCTGCGATGATAATGTCGCCTGGTTGAGCTTTCTTTGCTTTAGAGAATGTTAACGAGGAAACAAATGACTTAGTTTCCGTAGCCGAGATTCCGTAGTGGGTATAAATCTGTCCGTAGTGGATACAGCCGATACCGCTTTCGGTGAAATCTTTCTTCTGGACCCCACCCCCACGACTGAAAGTGCCAACCTCGCCCAGCGGTTTGTACTCCACACCATCCGGGCAGAGTTCCTCGATGAGCTTTTCGATTTGGTTCACTTCTGCTCCTTCGGTGGTTGCTGAATCTGCTTCTGAACTGCAGTGATTTCCTTGAGGTAATCCCGTTCCACACCACTCGGTTGGGTATCAATCACAGTTTTGTACTTCTCGTATTCCGCATGGGCCTTCTGTATCGCTTGGCGGTGGGAAACCGTTCCTGCTCCCTCCAAGGACTTGCCACCCATCGCCGCAATCATTGTGGTGAGGTGATCCATCCAGTCCGCCATATACGTTGGCTGGTGCATCTGCGCACGGAATTCTGCCGCATCGAAGTAGGCAGAAACCAAGGTATTCAGGCGTTTTAGCTCATCCTCGGCAAGGTAGTTTTTGGCAATCTCCACCTCAGCCTTGGTGATGCGCTCGCCCTTCCAATTCGTCAACCCCATGTTTGGCTTTGCGGCATCCGAACGTTCGTAAACCACCTCGGCTGCCGTGTGGCCGTGAGCACCAAAATGAAGCTTATTCTGGACCGTCGCAAAGAACTGCTTACTCACAGCGGCGCGCGGATCGTAATCCACGCTGGTGGCGTACAAATCTAGAACCTGGCGATGAATGACCTTCTCACTAGAGCGAATATCGCGGATGCGCTCCAGCAATTCACGCCAGTATGTTCCGCCACCGCCCTCTTTCAGCCGCTCATCATCCATGGCGAAGCCCTTAATCAGGTATTCGCGCAAAACGCCTAGCGCCCACTGCCGGAACTGAGTACCCCGCAAGGACCTCACTCGGTAGCCCACGGAGATAATCACGTCGAGGTTGTAGTGCTCCCGCTCGCGCGAAACTTCCCTTGAGCCTTCGAGTTGAACTGTTCGGAATTTCCGAACAGTTGCCTCTGACCTGGGAAGCTCGCCTTCCGCAAACACATTCCTAATATGTTCGGAGACGTTCGCCTTCGACGACTGAAACAGCTCCACCATCTGGGCCTGAGTGAGCCAGACGGTTTCGTCGACAAGCCGTACCTCAATGCGAGTAGCGCCGTCGTCCGTGCGGAACATCACCAGCTCGCCCGCAGACGCCATGCTCATGTCGCCGTTCGTGTCAGACATCGGTGCGGGTTCCCTCAAGATCTGCCACAATCTCATCGATGGCCTCGCGCAGCTGGCGTTGGCGCTCCACAATGCCAACAATCTGCTTATTCAGCTCTACGATGTCTATGACCTCGCGGGTGTCTTCGGGTTCGACGTAGGAGGAAACTGCGATGTTGTAGTCGTTATCCGCAATCTCCTCAGCGGGCACCAGCTTGGTGAAATACTCCACATCCTCGCGGGTAGTGAAGGCATCCAGAATCTTCTTCTGGTTCTTGTCATTCAGTCGGTTCTTGTTACCACTGCGCTCAAACTCTGCGGAGGCGTCAATGAAGAGGACCGAATTGTCCTTCTTCGACTTCTTCAACACGATGATGCAGGTCGCGATGGTGGTGCCGAAGAAAAGATCCGGCGGCAACTGAATAACCGTATCGACATAGTTGTTATCCACCAGGTACTTGCGAATCTTCTTCTCCGCGCCGCCGCGGTAAAGCACACCGGGGAACTCAACAATTGCGGCTGTGCCATTCGTCGCAAGCCACGAGAGAATATGCATCGTGAAAGCCAAGTCAGCCTTTGACTTCGGCGCAAGGACGCCTGCCGGTGCGTAGCGCGGATCGTTAATCAGCAGAGGATTGTTATCGCCCTCCCACTTGATGGAGTAGGGCGGGTTGGACACGATTGCCTCAAACGGCTGGTTATCCCAGTGCGCAGGTTCAGTGAGTGTATTGCCCAGCGCAATGTCGAAATTGTCGAAGTTCACATCGTGCAAAAACATGTTGATGCGCGCAAGGTTATACGTGGTCAGGTTGATTTCCTGGCCGTAGTAGCCCTCGCGGACACCGCCCACGCCCAGCACCTTCTTGAACTTCAACAGCAGTGAACCGGAGCCAACAGCCGGGTCATACACCCTGTTCACACTCTTCTTGCCCACCACAGTGATTCGAGTCAGCAGCTCAGAGACCTCCTGCGGCGTGTAGTACTCGCCACCGGACTTGCCTGCCTGAGAGGCATACATGCCCATCAAGTACTCGTAGGCATCGCCGAATAGGTCGATGGAGTTGTCATCGGCTTTAACGGTGAGAGACATATTGCCGATATGCCTCATCAGCTCGTAAATCTTGTTATTGCGTTCGATGACCGAGTTGCCAAGCTTGTTGCTGTCCAGGTTGATGTCGTCGAAAAGCCCTTGAAGATCGCTTTCGCTAGCGGTGCCTTTTGCAGATGCTTCGATATTTTTGAATACCTGCTGCAGTCGCTCATTGAGGTTCTCGCGGTAATGTTCGTCAGCCGCCTGCTTGCAGACATTCGTAAACAACTCAGAGGGCAAAATGAAGTAGCCCTTTTCCTCGACGATACTGGTGCGTCCCCACTCAGCATCCTTGTCAGAAAGGGAAGCGTAATCCGCGTCCTCATTTCCGGCGTCACGTTCGCCGTCATCGATGTACTCGGAGAGCTTCTCTGAGATGAAGCGGTAGAACATCATGCCGAGCACATAAGACTTAAAATCCCAACCGTCCACGCTGCCACGCAAGTCGTTGGCGATGTTCCAAATAGTCCTGTGCAGCTGTGCCCGGTCCGCGTCGCTCATAGTGAAAATCCCCGCTCAATCAGTAAAAATGCTTGAGCTCCCAGTCTAGTGGCAGACGATACGAAGTCAGGGGAGCACGCTCCGAGAGAAACTGGCCCCCTACCGCTTCCGCAGCACCAGCACCAGGTTCGACACCGCGAACTCGCGCAGCCCCGGTACGTGCACCATCCACCAGGCCCACCACGGGTGGTAGCGCGGGAAAGCGGCCAGCAGTTCGCAGTCACCAGCCTCCGCCGCAGCGCGCGCCCACTTCAACCCTTCACCGCAACCGACCTTGAACAGCGACTCGCCAAAGTAGTTCTTCGGCCGCTTGCCGTGCTTCTTCTCATACATGCGCCGCGCGCGGTCGCCGCCCAGGTAATGCGTCATCCCCATCTCGTGACCACCGAATGGGCCGTACCAAATGGTGTAGGAGTAGACGACCAGCCCGCCCGGCTTGGTCACACGCAGCATTTCCTCGCCCATCGTCCATGGCTCGGGCACATGCTCGGCAACGTTCGATGAGTATGTCAGGTCAAAAGCATCATCGCGAAACGGCAGTTCCAGCCCCGATCCGCGTACCGATGACTCCAGCTTGATACCCGCCGCCGCCATCTCGCCCACATCTGGTTCACAGGTGTAATATTCCACGCCACGCTGGGCAAATGCTCGGCCAAAGTACCCGGGTCCGCCGCCGACATCAAGGATGCGCTTGCCACGCAGTGCGGTATTCGTCGTAACGCTTGACGACGTGCCCCCTGCGCCCGGCGACTCCGCCGTACCGACGGTGCCCGTCGCATCCACCGCGCCCACTGAACCATCCGCGCCAGCCGCGATGCCTTCTAGGAGGCCGATGGTGTCTTCGGCAAGGTGCCCGTAGAAGATATCGGGATCGGTTTGCTCGTATTTGAAGTCGTTGAGCAGCCCGAATGAGCGCGACAGCGTAGCAAAGCTGCGTAGCTCTTTCAGAGCGGGCGGGACGATAAAAGCGGGAAAGCGAAAGCTGGTCACGTCAAACAATCTAATGGACTGGTTGGGTTTGGGAGTATGGATTTGAGCTAAAGCGGCAACGAAAGCCGTGCCGAGCGTTAGGCTCATATTGTTATGAAAATCTTATTGTTGTGTTGGCGCGACACTGGTCATCCCGAAGGTGGAGGTAGTGAGCGCTATTTGGAGCGCGTCGCAGGTTACCTTGCCGACCAAGGCCACACTGTGGTGTTCCGCACGGCCAGCTACCCAGGCGCACCGGCCCTTTCACGTCGTGACGGCGTGACTTTCTCCCGCGCTGGTGGAAACTTCTCCGTCTACGTGCGCTCCTGGACCGCGATGCTGGGGGCTAGATTTGGCGTGGGGCCACTTGCCAAGGCGCTCGGCGGCAAGCCGGATGTTGTGGTCGATACCCAAAACGGTGTCCCCTTTTTCGCGCGGATTTTCTCCGGCGCACCGACGGTGCTCCTGACACATCACTGCCACCGCGAGCAGTGGCCAGTGGCGGGGCCGATTATTAGCCAGCTGGGGTGGTTCATTGAGTCGCGTCTGTCGCCGATGATTCACCGCCGCAGCCGCTACATCACCGTTTCCGAACCAAGTGCCGCTGAACTGGTAGAACTCGGAGTGTCGCCGGGGCGCATCGCGGTGATTCGCAATGGTGTGGACCCGATTCCGGGGGAATTGCAGTCGACCGAAATCATGGCAGACCTATCCGAGTGCGACGGTCCGGCACCGCATCTGGTGACGCTGTCGCGATTGGTCCCGCATAAGCAGATTGAGCACGCCATCGATGTGCTCGCAGATCTTGTGCAGGATCGTCCAGGTGCGATTCTCGATGTTATTGGCTCGGGGTGGTGGCACGACAACCTCGTGGAATATGCCCGTGACAAGGGTGTTTCGGATCACGTGGTCTTCCACGGGCAGGTCACAGAGGCGGATAAACACCGCATCCTCTCCAAGGCGTGTCTGCATCTGATGCCTTCGCGCAAGGAGGGCTGGGGGCTCGCCGTCATCGAATCGGCGCAGCACGGCGTGCCGACGGTCGGTTACCGTTCCTCGGCGGGATTGCGCGACTCGGTCAACGACGGTGAAACTGGCCTGCTGGCTAGCGATGAAGCTGACCTAATTACCAAGACACGACAGATTCTCGATAACGGTGAACTGCATCGCGCCATGTCCAAGGCCTGCGTCGCCCGTGCCGCAGAATTTGGCTGGGACAAAACCGGCGAGGCGGTCCTAGAAGTTTTGGAAAACCCAACTCTGGACAATCTGCTACCTGCGGCGGGGCAGTAGCGCCTCCTTTACTCCCGCCAATAGTCCCGCCAGTAGCCCAGCGAGCAGGCAAAGAGTCCAGATTCCAAAGGCTATCCACGCAGCTGCATAGGCCCCCTGGCTTGGTTCTGTGGTCGGATCGATAACACCGGGAACATGGTATAGCTGCAGGTCAGGTGTTTCATAGACGGGATCTAGCGCTGCCACAATGTCAGCTGAATCGCCGAAATTGCCGGGCGAATTCTCCACTAGGACCCAGCCAATGCCCTGGTCTCGAAGGCTCTGGAGCGCAGACGCAAGCTCCTCCTGCCTCTTTGCACCGCCGAGCAGCGTACGCTCAACGGTTGTGGCTCCCTCGCCAGACACCGACTGCCCAGAAACGATCAATTCGCCGGAGCTCACCACCGGAGCGGGCAAAATCTTCGTAGCCGGGTCGAGGACAGGACGCCCATTAATAATGCGGTAAGAACCGGCAGGTAGAACCGCAACGCGATCGTCGTCAAGCGCGACCACACCGGAAACCGCCGACCAGCCTTCCCATGACGGAATGGGGCGGAGTGGAGCGACATCGGCGGGCAGCGTGGGGACAGCGGCGATGATGATGAGCGCGCTGACGCCAGTAGCCAACCACTGGCCGATGTTGGCGGTGGCCCCGCGAGCGCGGCGTGCCAGGTATTCCGCACCGCTTGCGGCGAGGATGACATAGGCGGGGACGGCGAGCGCGATCCACTTTTGCGTATCACGAAGCAGGCCCGCGCCCGGGATGTGCTCCAGCGCCCAACCCATCATCAAAATGCCCGGCGTTGTTGCGGCGAGAGCGACGAGCATGATGGCCGTGGCGCCAGTGATAATCAGCCCCCGCCAGCGCTCTTGCGAATGCCAGGCACGACGGAATCCCAGACCCATAAGCACCAGGAGTGCCAGCACCATAATCGCCGAAAAACCAACCTCGCGCGTCAGTGGCACAGCCTGCTTATTCCAGATGCCACCCAATCCCAACAGGCTGCCGAGCGTGCCGACGTGTGCCTCTGCTCTGGCCGCAAATGCGGCAGCGCCAGCCGCATCGGAGGACCCAGCTGCACTCGGGTTCAGCAAAGATGCCACTAGCCACGGTGAACTGACCGCTACTGTTGTGGCCACAATCCAAGCGCGGTCGCGGCTATTGCGAGCGGTAACAATGCCGGTGATACCAGCCAAAAGGGCACCGGTCGGCGTGAGACCCGCAGCGGCAATTGCGCTGGTGCGCCACAAGGCACTACCCATCTGCGTTGCCAGAACAACTGCCGGAAGCAGCAATACGGCGATGACCAGTGACCACTGTCCCTGGAGCAAACGCTCGACCACAAACGGGTTCCAGAGCAGCATCGTCGGTGCAATCAGCTGGCTGGCTAAGCTCGGAGTCATGGGTACAAGGCCCGCACCGGATGCGCTACTGGTGCCCGAGCCGTGGCGAGTGAACCTGCGGGCGAGCTCAGCAGCTGCAAGACCACCAATCAAACAGGCGCCCACCATGCCGAAGCGCACCCAATGGCTGGCATCCACAAAGTAGCCCAGTGCCCACAGTGCGGTGTCCTGCGGAACAGCTCGTGCCGCAGCGGGGCCGAGTCCCAGGGCCGCGTCGGTAAGCGGTGGGTGATTGGGGATGACCATGTCGCGCAGCAGAAACATCGGTGCCCCAAAGCGACCATCGGCCGGGGCCTTGTGGGGCACAAAGAGCGGCCAGCACACGGCAGCGGTCAGCAGGAGAATCCACGACAACACAAAAACCCAGGCGACTCGCTCCGAATGAGAGTGAGCCGACTGGGTCAGAGTAGTGCGGAAACGTTGTGTCACGTGCCCTATATTAAATTATTTTTCGCTTTCCTCAGTGAAACTTAGGGTAAGCGAGAGCCTGTGGCACCGTAGTTTCGCGTCTTAGGCGGACTTGCTGCGAACACGGAAGCCAATCACGATGAGAACCAGGCCGAGGATACCGAGAATCCACGGTGCGACAGTGCCACCGATAGTCAGCGACTTACGGGCTTCCTTAGCGCGGTCCATCTGGCGGCCCTTGGAGCCTTCGTCCCACTGAGCGGTGTACTTCATCGCGGTACGGTTCTGCTCCTTGGCCTCCTTTTCACGGCCAGCCTTGGAAGCAATTTCTTCCGCTTCCTTGTCGTCCTTGGCGTAGAACATGAACATCTCTTCAGTACCGTTGACGATCACGCCAGAGGTCGGCTCGACGCGGACAGTACGGACGTTGGTGTAGTAACGATCCAGCTCGACGTCGTCGTCACCCTCCAGGCCCCACTTGTGAGCCGGGAAGCTCAGGCGCATGGAAGCCAGCGAGGACTTGTCAGCCTCGGTGAGCTTGCGGCCGTCGCGAGTGAAGTGCTCGGTCAGGGACTCGTAGAGGTTCTGCGGCGGAATGGTCATGGAGTACTTGTAAACCTTGACGCCATCCTGAGTTTCCTCACCGACAAAGTCAATCTCGAAGTTACGCATCGCCTGGACGTCGTAGTACGGGTAGGACTTCTTCTCAGCACCAAACGGGAACTGGTACTGGATGCCCGGACGGGTGAACGTCGGCGGCTTGGTGTCCGAACCACCCTGCGGTGCGTTAATAGCAACGCTGGAGATCGGGTCATCTACCGGGTACGCAGTGCTGCGGTCAACAGTGATGCGGTCGAGGGTCGCATTGATGAGGTTCTTCGGCTCTTCGCGGTCATCGCGCAGCAGAGTGGTACCGACCTGGAGAGTTGCAATCTTGTCGTCAGCCGGCTCCTCAATCTCAACGTGGCGCTTCGACTGCATCGGAGTCTTGTCGTTGATGAAGCAGTGGACCGGGAGATCGCGCTTCTCTTCGTCCGTCTCTGCCTTGCAGCGCGGGTCATTCTTGCGGTTTGGCGTTGGCTCATTCTTGCCCAGCTGGCTGGAGTCCAACAGAGTGCCGTCGCGCACCTCCGTGATGGTATCGCTCACAGTGTCAAGTGGGATGACCCGGAGGCGAGGCACCAGGAAGGTTGGCAGAAGGACGGCAATGACAATCAATGCAGCACCGATAATAATCAGTGCATGTCCGAGAGTTCTCTTCATCAGCGGATAGTCCTTTAACTGTACGTAACTTTCTGCTGCAAAACCTAGCAGGAAGTTAGGAGTTATGTGGTGTGTTTTTTAAAAATAACTTGTCGGGAAAACAAAAGAGTTTTGGAAAAACCGGCCTGAACAGGACTTATTTCATAATAAAATACAAGTGATTTTACTCATTCCGGTATCCGTGTAAGAAAGTACTATGACGTCCAAGGCATATGCGGCAGCGCCAAACGCTGGGCAAGACACAGTGTCGAGCTCTGTGCCGAACTCTACGCCGAACACTGTATCCAGCTCGGGATCCAGCACTGCATCGAGCTCTGCCACCACATTCCGCCCAGGCTTCCTGCCTTCGCTGGAGGGCCTGCGAGCTGTGGCTTCGATGGGCATCATCGGCACGCACGTCGCATTCCAGACCGGGCATGATGTGGGAGCCCTGTGGGAGCGCATCCTCGGCCGCTTCGACTTCTTCGTGGCCGTTTTCTTCGTGCTGTCCGGATTCCTGTTGTGGCGTTCTCACCGCTCGGGTTACGGCGGAATTCCCCGTCGTAAAGCATTGTCCGATGCCGACGGCGGACGGAAGAAGAGCTGGGCGAAGTACTACAAGAAGCGCGTCGCGCGCATTATGCCCGCGTACTGGGTGCTAGTGCTTATTGTGCTCATCGCACTGCCGGTGGGGCGCGGCGCGGATCTCAAGATTTGGCTAACAAATCTGACGCTGACACAGGTGTATTTCTCCGGCTCGCTGCACGGTGGGTTGACGCACCTGTGGTCGTTGTCGGTGGAGGTCGCGTTCTACATCTCGCTGCCGCTGTTTGCCATTGGGCTTAGCCGGTTGGACCCGCATCGCCAGCAGGGGCGCCGCATAGTGGCAATTTCCCTGCTTGCGATCTTGAGCTTCGGCTGGCCCTACCTGCCACTGCCGTACCCAGAAGGCGTTAACCCGCATATTCAGCCGATTGCCTACTTTTCCTGGTTCGCAGCTGGCATGATTCTCGCCGAGCTGGAATCGCTCCAGGGCGTCGATACCGATGCCGCCCGCGCGAAGGTGGAGACCATGCAGCGCTGGGCACGCCGCCGTTCGCTGTGGCTGGCGATCGCCGTTGGTGCGCTGGTTCTGGCTTCCTACCTGGGTCCCGAAGGGCTAGTCGAGCTCACCAACTGGGAATTCACCCGCCGCCTGCTGTGCGGTCTGGTCTTCGGTGCCGCCATCATCGGCCCCTGGACGATAGCGCCGGAGTCTCGCTTCCTTGAACACCCCATCATGCAGGCGCTAGGGCGCTGGTCGTACGGTATCTTCCTCTGGCACGTGGCGATGCTCTCCATTGCATTCCCGCTGCTTGGCGTGAAGCTGTTCACCGGACATCTGCTCAGTGTCACCATTGTCACGGTCGCACTGTCGATTCCGGTGGCCGCCGCCTCCTACGCGCTCGTCGAGGAACCTGCCCGCCGCTTCTTCGCACGCGTCTGGGTCAACCGCTAACGGCTTTTAATCAGCGGTGTTGTCGGTGTCGTCATCAGCACCGCCACCGGAAAGCATCGAGCAGCACGCCACGATCGTCAGCGCCGCCGTCAGCAGTAACTGAAGCGGCCAGCCGGCACCGGCGTAGTCATCCTTTGGCCATGGGTTCGCCGCCAGCACCAAGCCCGCAATCGACATCATCGCAGCAAGCGCCACAATTAGTGCATTTCGCACGTTCAGCCATGGCTTGACGACGTCCCCACGCTTCCGTGCCCAGAAAACCGCACCAAGGGTAGCGGCAACCACCACGAGGGCAACGACCACGCCAGGCCAGCTGGATACCAGGGTCACTGTCGCGGCAGCCGCAATGCCAATAGCCGCCCGCGGCAAGTCATTGCCCAGCGAAGATGCGGGAATCGGAGAGGTGAGAGCGAATCGTCGCCAAGCGAAAGCCAGCCCCACAGCGACCAGTGCGTACACAGCTGCGAGTGCGCCGCCTGCGAGGATTCCAGTACGCCAGGTCTGCTGCGGTGGATAGGTCAGCTCGACTGCACCACCAATTCCAGCCGGAATCGTCCAACCCTGCTGCCAACCAGAGACCGTTACCGGCTTCATGGGGGCACCTCCGACACGAAGCTCGTGGCCAGCATTGACAGAGATTGGCAACCACACGATGCGATCGTGGTCGGCAGCGTCAATAGGATTGTTCAGGTCGATTGGCGTGGCTTTCTGCTGCTCAGCTGACGGTGCGAAGTAGTCAGTCGAGGTGAGCGATACCCAATCGGACTTGGCATCGATGCGCCATGGCCCCGGCGAGAGCTCAATCTCTTCACCACAGGTCAGCCCGCGGTGATCAGAACCGTCACCGCGCTGGAGGCTGGCCCACGGGTCTCCGATGCTGCTGCGGCAGGTATCAGCATCGACCTTCACCTTTACCGGCTTCGGAACGGTGAACAGGCGCACCAGCGTGCCCTCGTGAATCTCCTGGCCAAAGACCCAACGCTGAGCCAGCGACGAGGAATTCGGTACCACCGGGACACGAACCGGCGTGAGGTCCTCCGCTATATCCTCGGCGGAAAGTTCCGCTTCTTCATCGGAATCGGGGTTGCTGGATTCGAATGCGTCGAAGCCAGTGTCCCGCTTTGGAATCACCAGTCCTAGCTCGGAGATAGCAAACCCCACAGGAGCAATCTTTGCTGTGATGAGCACAGATGTGGTCTTGCCGCCGGGCAGCGGAATGCGGGTCGTCTCACCCGGGACCAACTGTACGGAGCTGGAAGCTGTATCGGTCTGGATGCGCAGTTGCGCCGGAACGCGAGCACCGGTCAGGCTGAGCACTGCGTTATCGGTCGGTTCCTTCCACGACAGCTTGACCCACTCAGCCTGACTCTTGCCCGCCAGGGGTTCCCACCAGGTGGAGGTGTCGCCGTCGAGCATTGCGTTGACCGAGTGGTCAGCCGATGCACCACCGACGTTGTATGGCTCAGAGGCCGACGATGAAACCTCAATTGTGGCGCGACCCGTTGCTGTCTGTGTTAGCGGCAGTCCCGCGACGGGGTAGTCCGGAACGAGGTTGCGGACATATGAGTCCTCGTCTTCGGCCAGGATTGCCGACTCCGCTCCGACGACTTCACCATAGTTGCGGCCGCGGCGGGCGGGAGTGTCGGTGACAGTGCCGGCGTTCTTGCCTGACAGGATGCGCACCGGGGCATCGGAATCGACCTCATCAAGCCGCGGGAGCACTTCAGGACCACCGGCGACCAGCGGCACCTGTGTAGTGTCCACAAACCGCGGCGAAAGGGCGTGATTGCGCAGCTCCTTCGGGCCCGCGCCCCAAATCTGGATAGCGGTATGGCCGTCCTCGTCCGTGAACTCCGCCACGTTTTCCATGGTCGGGGAGTCCTGCAGCGTGGAGGTGATGGCGCGCAGTGAATCGCCTCTCGAGGTAACTCTCAAGTCGTGGCGGACCAGCACATAGCCGATGCCATTGTTGCGCAGGGTGGCATCCAGTGCCGGTACCTCACGGCCCCGAGTCAGCGAATTGCGCAGACCATCGAGGCCGCGAATCGCCTCTGGGGGCACTAGCGGCACGGTATCGCGGACGGCCCAGGGCACGTCGGCAAGCGGCTGGAGCGGTTCGTCGCGAGTATTGCCCCATGTCTGATCAGCAAACGGAGATGACGGCATCACCAGCGTGCGGGTGTCCTCGCCCTGCTCATTCAGCCAGTCGGCCGCTTCGTGCCAGTAGCCCGGAACCTCGGAAAAACCGCCTGCCGGAGCGAGGCGTGCGCTCCACGCAGGTGCGGTGGCACTGGCGATAACCACCAGAACCAGCATCGATGCGATAGCGCGCGGGTGCTTCTCAGGGTGCAGCCACTGCTGCCAGCCAGTGGCTGCTGAATCGCTCGGCGACTGGTCAGCGCGCTCGTTCTTGTGCTCGTTCGCCGGCTCTCGCCACGGCCATGGCAGCTGGGCTGTCGCATGAGCGAAGCCGATAACAAGTGGCAGGCGCACAATTGTGTCGAATTTGTGCAGGTTGCGTACTGCTGCGAGCGTGGAATCGAGCACCTCTCGAGCCGATTCCCACACCAGCCCGAATGGCTCCGTCCAGGCCGCCACGATGACAAGCCCGATGAGCAGCATCATCAGCCACATCCGACGCAGCGGCAGTGAGCGCATGACCAAGCCAAGCAGACCAATCGCCGCTACGGCCAGAGTGGCGTAAATGAGAATGGGCTCCGCGACCAGCGCATTTCCGCCCACTCGCTCGAAAGAGACAAACGGGGTCCACGAAGTGGAGCCGCGGAGCGTCTCGCCGAGACTCAACCAACGAGTGGTCACGCCGGAGGACTCGATGTAGTCCGTAAACGGTGGTGAGTACTTGCCCAGCAGCAGTAGTGGCACAATCCACCACATGCTGACCGCTGCACACGCAGCCAGCCAACCGCCGAGCATCGCCCACGCACGCCCGCGGCGAGGCCCCGTAAAAGCGAAGAAGAGCAGCATCAGACCTGCGGGGATGCAAGCCGCAGCTGTACTGACCGCATTGACCGCGCCAGTGCACAGTACCGCTAGACCGGACAGCAATACGGCACGGGCAGTCGCACGCCAGGGCAGTTCCTCGCGCCGGGCCGCGACCCGTAGGAGCGGAAGCAGAATCCACGGTGCCAGCGCTACGGGCCAGGTCTCGGACGAAATCGCGCCCAACGTCGTAATCACACGCGGCGACAACGCGTACAATAACGCCGCCAGTACGCGAGAGGTATGCGTGCCGACGCCTATAGCTTCGGCCACGCGATATGCGCCGGTAAAAGCCAAGCAGAGAGTAAGGCTCCACCACAGCGCCTGGATCAGCCAGCCGGGCGCTAGGACATCGGGCAGCAAGCTGAACAGCGCGAAGAATGCGCCCTGCGGAAAGAGATAGCCATATGCCTGGTTTTGGAGCTGTCCCAGTGTCATGGTGTCTGACCACATGTTGAGCGAGGCGGACAAAAACCCGATGGGGTCTTCTGTCAGGTCGTGCTTTGTGTCAGCGACAGTCTTGCCGGGGGACTGGATGAATGCCAGCAGGCACAGCAAAACCCACCAAGGTACAAGCACGCGCTTACGCGCTCGAACAAAGGTGGGCATAGCGTTAAAGGAGGGTTAGCGTTAAGGGCTTAACGCTGACCGTACTCGACACCGCCAAGCAGAGCGTCATCGGTGGAAACAGCCTGTGCTTCCGGAATTCGGTCTTCGGTCAGAGCCTGGCCGATGCCGAAGATAGCGGCACCACCGAGAAGGGCGCCAATGAGCGCCGAGGCCAGGGCAGGGCCAACGCTACGACGCTGCTCGGAATCAGTTTCGTATGCCATGTTGAGGACTCCTCGTGTGCATTAAGTCAATACTGTTTATAAAACTACACTCTGTGACATCTGTAAACCAGTGGAACAGCTGGGAATCTCTCCCTGCCTTGAATTTTGGGTGGTTTCAGCGGTCATTGAGTTTTCTTAGTTGAGAGATTAACCCATTTTCTATCAGCTAAGTAAGTTTTTAAAACTGTCTCTTATACACATCTGACGCTGCCGACGAATAGAGAGGTGTA
>ERZ1031137.36-NODE-36-length-50089-cov-41.469741_pt1 | contig 50089 bp, 43 predicted proteins | sample MGYA00517293_ERZ1031137 | MGnify/ENA primary metagenome ERZ1031137 (study PRJEB33718, sample SAMN03159763) | human skin metagenome | collected 2014-05-20 | study: EMG produced TPA metagenomics assembly of the PRJNA266117 data set (Human skin bacterial metagenome...
CTACACCTCTCTATTCGTCGGCAGCGTCAGATGTGTATAAGAGACAGGGCCCCACACTTAGTAGAGCCCGCCCGCATCGTCGTCGCCGGCTCCGATGCTGCGCTTTCGGCCGTGCTCACTCGCCTCATGCGCTCCGACCGCCTCTGGGCCGAAGTCGCCTTCATCCCCGTTCCCTCGGCCGCAGCATCCGCCTCCACCCCGTCCGCGGCCGCGCAGAACTGGGGCCTTCCCACCGCCCCGGCCGAAGCCCTCGATTTCGCCCGCACCGCCCCGGTCCGCCCAGCTCCGCTCATCCGCAACGATTCTGGCCTCGCAGTCGCTGGCTCTGCCACCATCTCGGATTCCGCAAACGGCGCTTTCACCGGCGAAATCATCATCGATGACCACACGCTCGCCGCCTCCTCCCCCAAGACCTTCGGCGCACGCCTAGTCCCAATGACCGACGCCCCCGGCATCCTCGCCGCCCGCGCTACCTCCCCCGTCGAATCCCAGGGCCGCCTCCGCTCGCTCCTGCGCAAGCCCGGCCAGCTCGACCCCGAATCCGTGCGCACCGGCCGCGCCGTCCAGGCCGGCGGCCCACAGCTGCGCGTCATCGTCGATTCGGTCCCTCACAAGCGGCCGGTGACCCGCGTGACCTTCTACCGCCACCTGCGCGACCTCCAGATCGTCCGCCCTTAGCCCCCGCGACGTCACTCATTGCGCACGACGTCTTTATCTACGCGCGAGGACGCTAGTCCTCGCGCCCCCACACCTCCGGCGGGTAGGCCGGGTGCTGCGAGGTCGGCACCAAGTGCGCCACGGCCGACTCACGCGACAGCCCACACACCATCAGCATGTCTACGACGAGGGAGCGCGTCTGGCCCAGAATCATATAGGCCGATAACGTGCCGTCCTTGTCGATGATGTCCAGCCCGGCGCGCCCGCCCACGATGCGCAGGCGCTGCACAAGGTCCGGAATTTCAATCGCCTCATCGTGGCCGTGCTTTTTGCCCCGTCCGTAGAGCTCACTTACAGCGAGCATGATTTCAGAAAGCTCATCGAGCAATTCCACCTGCTCATCCGAAACCTTGTCGCGGTCCTCCGTCAGGCCCAATGCCTGGCGGGAGAGCACGCGCACGCCGCGCACCGCGTTATCTACCGGCATGAGGATGCGCTCCAGCGATCGAATGCTGCGCCGCGAGGCCCACAACAGGGGCGAGACCTCCGAGGCCTCCCTACCCGATTGCGCCGCGCTCAGCAGGGTATTGACGCTATTTTGCGTACCACGCACCGCCTCGCGTGCGTCGCGGATGACGGCGGGGTCTTGCTGGCGGATGCCATAGGTGACGTCGGCAAGAATGCTCGAGGCAATCTTTAACACCTTCGATACCTCGCGCCGCGCCTCCACCAACGGGGAATTGGGAATCAGCGCAATGGTTATCAGGCCAATGCCCGAGCCAATCATCGCGTCGATCGCGCGGTGCAGGCCACCCGGACCCTCCGTCGGTGGGAAAATCGTCGCAATCAAAATCGCGCCAAAGACAATCTGGTTGGTCACGAGCGGCGACTTAGTCAAAAACGAGCCCACCACCAGGCCCGCGCCCACAATGAAGAAAATCTGGAACGGTCCCTGCCCCACAATCTGGAAGAGCAGGTCGCCCACGGCCACGCCGATGATGCCGCCAATCGACATCTCCAGCGCCTTTTTCATCCTGTCCCCACCGGACATCCCCAGAATAATGACCGCAGAAATCGGCGCAAAGAACGGCTGCGGGTGCCCCACCACATCGCCGGCCACCCAGTACGCGAGCGCCGCACCAATGGTCGCCTGGACGATGTAGACAAACCGCGCGCGGATGCGGTTTACCCGCGAGAGCACCGAGCGGTCAATCACCCGCAGCTTTTCCCGCGTTGAGACTCTTTCCTTCGCTTCCGACATGACTTCCAGCATAGAAGACCGCCCCTACCATCGCCGTCGTCCCCGCGCATCTCGGCCGCCGGCTGGCCTGTGGATAGCTCTTGCCGACGCCCCCTTCTCCCCCACCTATCCACAATTTCGCCCTTCCCGGCCGCGCACCGCTTGTTCGGCCTTCGAGTCCCCTTTAGCTTCGGCCGTGTGAACATCGATTTTCTTTTGTTATGCCGCCGTGGCGTCGATCTCGTCGCCGAGTTTCAGGGCTGCTCCGAAGACTCACTCCTCGAGGCCGGAGCCAGCCCCCTTCTGGCTGCCCAGCTCGCCCGCCTGCAACACGTCTACTTCGGCCGCACGTCCAATAGCCGCAAGCAGCGCCTCGCGCGCGACGCCGCCCGCAGCCGCGCCCATGACCTCGCCACGCTCGATAGCATCGAGTCCTATACCCGCCGCGTGCGCGATAGCAACCGCGCCTGGGACCTGCGCTTAGAGCTCTGCCGCACCGAGGCGCGCCTCATCCCTTCTGTGGCCAAGAAGCTCCTCAAGCAGCTCAATCCGCCCCGCCGCCCTGAGCCCGGCGTGCGCTATACCCGCCGCCCCGACGGACCCCACACCATCTCCATTACGGCCGATCCCACCGATATCGCCGATATCAAGGGCGTGCTCTCCTCCGTCAATAAAGACGATCCCCTCGCCGCCGCCAAGAAGGTCCTCCTCGAGGGCAACCCCGGCGCGCTGCCGGCCGTGCACACCAACGTCATCCTCACCCTAGACCAGCTCGACCGCATCGTCGCCGCGCCTTCCGATACCACCGATATCACCCTCCAGCTCACCAACGGCGCCCGCATGACCGGCGCACAGTTGGTTGCCCGCGCTCTCGCCCAGCGCGGCTACGTCAGTCTTGTTCACCCCGAACACGGCCCGGTAAACCTGTATCGCACCGAGCGCATGGCCACATGGAAACAGCGCATGCTCGCCTCGGCCGAGCATCCCGTGTGCGCCTGGCCGGGGTGCAATACGCCTGCCGACGACGCCCAAGTCCACCACCTCACCGCGTGGTCCGCCGGCGGGCCCACCAACCAAGAAAATCTGGTCACCTTGTGCGCGCACCACAACGCCGTCAACCAAGATGACCCCTCGCGGTCCACAGAACGCGGCCGTATGGTGCGCGTAAATGGCCGCATCGCTTGGGTACCGCCGTGGAGCAATACCCCACGCTTCGTCCCCAGCCCCGCTAGGCCGCCAAGCCCCAACCACAACCTTTAACTGCGCCGGCAGATCACCAAGCCCCGGCCTAAAATCGCCCCGGCCGAGAGAACGAAAAAGCCGCCTCCCACGCGGGGGAAGCGGCTCATTCGGCATGCCTATGTACGAGGCTGCCTCAACTTAGAGCACGGTGGCCAAGTTACTTGGAGAGGGACTTGCCCACAGAGTGCAGGTCCTGGCAGGACTCGATGACGCGCTCGGACATGCCCTGCTCTGCCTTCTTCAGGTAGGAGCGTGGATCGTAGACCTTCTTGTTGCCAACCTCGCCGTCGATCTTGAATACGCCATCGTAGTTCTCCATCATGTGGCGAGCGATCGGGTTGGTGAAGGCGTACTGGGTATCGGTGTCTACGTTCATCTTGATGACACCATAGCGAAGTGCCTCTTCAATCTTTTCCTTCTCGGAGCCGGAGCCGCCGTGGAAGACGAAGTCGAATGCGTACTCATCCTCACCCAGGCCGAGCTTCTTCTGTGCCACCTTCTGGCCCTCGAGCAGGACCTCGGGGCGCAGCTTCACGTTGCCTGGCTTGTAGACGCCGTGAACGTTGCCGAAAGTAGCGGCCAGCATGTAGCGGCCTTTCTCACCGGTGCCTAGGGCATCGATGGTCTTTTCAAAGTCCTCTGGGGAGGTGTAGAGATTAGCGCCTGCCTTTGCCTGAACGCCGTCCTCTTCGCCGCCGACGACGCCGATTTCGGCCTCGAGGATGACGTGCGCGTTCTTAGCCTTTTCCAGCAGCTCCTGGGCGATGACCAGGTTCTCGTCGATGGGGATAGCGGAGCCGTCCCACATGTGGGATTGGAACAGCGGGTTCTCGCCGCGGTCCACGCGCTCCTGGGAGATAGCCAGCAGCGGACGGACGTACTCATCGAGCACTTCCTTCTGGCAGTGGTCGGTGTGCAGCGCAATATTGACGCCGTAGTGCTTGGCGGCCTCGTGAGCGAATGCGGCCAATGCCTGAGCACCCTTGACCTTGTCCTTCAGTGCCAGACCGGAACCGAAAGCGGCACCACCGGTGGAGAACTGGATGATACCGTCGGACTCGGCCTCAGCAAAGCCCTTCAGAGCTGCGTTAATGGTCTCAGAAGAGGTGCAGTTGATAGCTGGGAACGCGAAGCCATTCTTCTTCGCGGTATCCAGCATCTCGTTATAGACCTCAGGGGTTGCAATTGGCATGAGTTTCCATCCTTAAAAGTGGGTTTGTGGTCAAACACGTTCCAGCACCCAAGTATGCCCGTTTCCCGGAAATTCTGCCGCAAAAACCGTGTGACATTTTCAACCCGGTCACTTCCGGGACCAATCCACTCCGACAAGCGTGGGCTATTTAGCCAAATATCGCGCCACGCGGGCGCAGGCCTCCATCAGCATCCAGCCGGAAAGCTGCACCGACAAATCGCGCTCGTCTACGCGAATGATGCCTACCTTCTCGCTCATGGTGCGCCGGCCGAAGCCGTAGTTATGCGGCAGGCGCGCATCGGACAACCAGTCAGAGCCGAAGATCGGCAGACCATCAACCTCTAAGCGGTGCTCCCACACCGACTCGGCCGAGGCCATCACCATGCGCGCAGCCAGCTTCTTCGTCGCGCGGTTGGCGGGGGAATCGCCGGGCAGGCGCACGGCGACGTCGGCAAGATAGCGCATCAAAATGCCCTTAAACAGGCCACCGTCACCATCGCCAGTCTCCCAGTCCACTACGCCCGAAGGCGTAGCCATGCCCGAGGCCACGGTCTGCACCAAGCCCCGGATGCGGATGATGTAATCCATCATCTCGGAAGCCATCTCCGCTTCCTGCACGCTGTCGATCTGTTCCAAATCGCCCACGCCGGCCTTTTCCCGCAGCGCCAGCACGATTTCCAGGCACGCGCCGAGCACTACGCCCTGGCAGTAGGGGTGGATGTTTTTTACCACCTCAGGGCCGTCCATGCGCATGCGGACGCCGTCCATGATGTAGCCGTCGTCGTCCAGCAGGTGGTCATAGATCCAGTCAACGATGTGGCGTGCTTCCTCAATGCGCCCCATGCGCGCGAGCATGATGGCACCCGGGCCGTTGGAGGGCACGTTCATGAAATTCTCGCCCAGGCGCCACGGCAGCACGCCAAGCGATTCATCGAGGCCTTCGTGAATATTGCGCTGCAGAGCCGCGAGCCGCTTGGGCGTCTTTGCCTTCTTCAGGCCCTCCACGCGGCCGAAAGCCAGGGCGAGCCAGGCTTTGTCATCGTAGTACTTATTCTTGGTCAGCTGCGCGAGATTGCGGATGCGAATGCCGCGCAAGGTGTCATAGATGCGGTGGCGGCGCACCTTGGTGTTATTGCGCAGCGCCGCATCGACGAGGCAGTCCAGGTAGTGGGCCTGCCACCAGTAGTGCCAGTGGACGAAGAGCTTTTCCTTCGTGGTGGGCGGCCAGCTGACCACGGCAAGATTGGTGCGCGGCAGGCCCCATACGGAGTGCGCGTGGCGCTCATTGATGGCGGCCTCTGCGAGTTCGGCGCGGTGGGCCCACTTTTCTTCCACGGTTCCTCAATCACTCCAGTCGCACGGGTAGATATAGCTAGTGTAACGATCTTCCTACCAGGAATTGTCCAGATCGGCGTGCTGGCGGATCCAGGCGTGCATGGCAATGCCGGCCGCGACACCCGCGTTGATGGAGCGGGTGGAGCCAAATTGGGCGATGGAGCAGGTCATCACCGCGGCGTCCTGGGCCGCTTGCGTCACACCGGGGCCCTCTTGACCGAAAAGCAGCAGGCTGCGCTCCGGCAGCTCGGCCGTTTCCAGGGGCACGCAACCGGGGGTGTTATCAATGGCTACCACGGTAAGGCCTTCCTCGGCCGCCCACGCAATAAGCTTTTCGACGCTCTCGTGGTGCATCAAGTGCTGGTACCTATCCGTGACCATTGCCCCGCGGCGATTCCACCGCCGCCGGCCGACGATGTGCACGGTATCGACGGCGAAGGCGTTGGCGGTGCGCACGACGGTGCCGATATTGGCGTCATTTTCAAAGTTCTCGATGGCGATGTGCAGGCTATGCCGGCGCTTATCGATGTCCTCTTTGATCGCCTCCCTGCTCCAGTAGCGGTAGGCATCGACGACGTTGCGACGGTCTCCTTCAGCGAGCAGCTCTGGGTCGTATTTCTCGGCCTCAGGCCCTCGCGGCAGCGGACCTTCCCAGGGGCCTACGCCATGGCGGCCCTCGTTCCACTCGGTCGGCCCCTTGGCCTGGTCGGCCGCGCTGTCTGCGTTAGGCGAGGTCAAGGTCGCCCAGGCCCAGCAGGGAGCGGTACTCGAGGCCTTCTGCGGCGATGACGTCGCCGGCACCGGTCTCGCGGTCCACAACGGTCGCCACGCCAACGACCTCGGCGCCGGCCTCGCGCAGCGCGGCCACGGCGGTAAGCGGGGAGTTACCGGTAGTGGTGGTGTCTTCTACGACAAGAACCTTCTTTCCTTCTACGTCTGCGCCCTCGATGCGGCGCTGCATGCCGTGCTTCTTGGCTTCTTTGCGTACGACGAAGGCGTCGATATCGCGGCCGTCGGCATGCATGATGGAGGTAGCAACCGGGTCGGCGCCGAGGGTTAGGCCACCGACGGCCGCGAAATCCCAATCTGCGGTCAGCTCGCGCAACAGGGCGCCGATGAGACGGGAGGCTTCGTGATGCAAGGTAGCGCGGCGGAGATCCACGTAGTAGTCAGCTTCCTTGCCCGAGGACAGCGTCACCTTGCCGTGGACGACGGCCAGTTCCTTGACCAGTTCAGCGAGGCGGGCCTTCTTCTCGGCGTCCGGGTTTTGGGCGTGCGCGTTCTGGGCGTTGGTGGTGTGAGAATCCACAGTCATCTGCTCCTTGTCGTGGTTCGTGCGCGGCGGCTCGTGCGCGGTGGCAGGCCGCCAGTATTGGTCTCTAGGCTACTCTCCCCGGCGTGGATCCGATTCCTCGGCCGCGCGACTATCGACCCCGCGGGTATCAGCCGCGCTGGGGGCGGGCCCACTAGTGGAATCGTCGGAGGGGTCGTCGAAGATGGAGGCGGCGCGGAACTGCTGGCGGGGCAGGCGGGCGGTGTGGGAATCGGGTGTGGGGCGCTCGCGGCCATCGGCAATGGCGTCTACTTCGTCGCCGCCGAGGGCGCTGTGCTCGACCGGGCCGCGGGTTTCAGAGTAGGCCCGAGACGGCATCTGCAGCGGCTCTTCCGGCCGTTGGATGACGGGTCGCTCGAATTCGGGCGCGCCGGCCGCCGGCGCGCCGCCGACGGCCTCGACGATGGGCTGGGCGGGAATCTCGCGGGCTGGGTCCAATTCCTCGAGGCGCACCACATGGGTGGCCGAGGAACGCGGGGGGAGGACGCGGGCGGCGTCGGCAAGCAGGGCGAGAGGTGGAAGCATCGCGTCCCATTCCGCGGAGCGCGCCTGCTTCGTGGTCTGCGCCAGGACCCACTCCGTTTCCAGCCATAGTGCGGTAACGGCTTCGGGCATTCGCTGCAGGGCGACGTGGACGCGCTCATCCACCATGCGCTCGGTCACGGCACTATCCGAGGAATACACATCGAACCCTTCGATGGTCATGGCCAAAAGCAGGTCCTCGGAAGCCTTCGCGTCGTCGCGGTCGAAGCGGCGAAAGTCCACCACCATGTCGGAGGCCGCACCGGTGCGCATAGCCATCACGTTGACGCCATCGATATCCATCAACAGCATCTCGTGGCCGTACACGTTGCCGGCGACAATGTCTTTGGGTGCCACGCCCGTGGAGGCCACTCCCCTGGTCCATTCGTCTACGAGGTAAGGGTCGGCCTTCATGAATTCAAATCCCTTGGCTTCCGCCCAATTGCGGCGCTCGCGACGCATGGTTCCTGGCAGGATTGGCCGGTGGCGTGCGTGTGTCTTGGAAGGCGCTGGGTGCTCGCTTGTGGTCTCGTGGCTCGGCTGGGGATTGGGTTCGGGGGCTGGTTCGCCATCGGGTTCCGGGTCGGGTTCGCCGGTTGACTCAGGTTCTTGCTGGGGCGCGGGCTTGGGTGTGGGTTCCGGCTTGGGTTCTGGTGTGGGCGCGGAAACTGAAGCTGGGGTGGCCGGGTCAGCGGCAGGGGCGCGCTCGGGGGCGACGCTCGAGGCCGAATCGGCAGGCTCGGCCGAGGCAGCGTTTTCGGGTGCGGCGTCGGAGGATGCAGAGTCCGCCGGAGTGGCGTCTGCGGAGACGGGAACTGCGGAGCTGGGGTCCTCGGAGCTGGGGTCCTCGGAGCTGGGATCCGCGTCGGCGGATGGTGTAGGGGTGGAGGTGCGCTGTTTGCCGTCGTAAAGCAGCAGGGCACCGCCAGCAATGCCGAGAAGAACCGCGAGAGCAAGGATTAGAAAAGCCATCATCCCACGATAGTAGTAGGAAGGAGCAAGCCCTCAGCGCTCGGCGCGCGGACGCGGGAGGCTGAGGGCGAAGGCGAGGGGCGGGCTGGGGCGATTAGCCGTTGACGGTGAAGCGGTCGCCGCGCTCGACGGGGTTGTGGGGGTTGGCGGACCACTGGGACCAGCCGCCGACATAGTGGCGCAGGCCAGTGAAGCCGGCGTCTTCCATGGCGGCAAGGGCGAGGGCGGAGTGGTTGCCGGAACCGGAGTAGATGATGGCGCCTTGGACGTTGTCGGGGGTGAGGCCGGCGTCGAAAAGCACTTCGCGGATTTCGCCCGCGGACTTCCAAGTGCGCAGGCCATCGTTGTGGAACAGGCGCTCCGGCACATTGACGGCGCCGGGGATGTGGCCGGCCTTGAGGTCGAGGTTCTCGCGGCGGCCGGCGAAGCGGTTGCGGGTGCGGGTATCGATGAGCAGACCGTCGTGATTGCGCACGTCATCGATGGTGGCCACGGGCATCTGGCCCGGGTTGACCTCGGCGGTGGCACCGACGGCGAAGTTGCCAGGGCCGGTCAGCGTGGTATAGCCCAGGTGGCGCCAATTGGCCAAGCCGCCGTCGAGGATGCGGACGTTGTCTAGACCAGCCCAGCGCAGGGTCCACCACGCGCGGCCGGCGAAAAGGCCACGGCCCTCGTCATAGACCACGACGGGACGGTCCTCACGGATTCCCCACTGGCGGAAGTGCTCCTGCAACTTATCCGGATCCGGCAGCGGGTTGCGGCCTACTTGGGAGCCGGGCAGGCCGGCGAAGGAATTGGCGGTATCGCTAAACAGTGCTGTCGGGATGTGCAGGGAGGTAAATTCGTTGTAGCTCTGGCGCAGCTGCGGCTGCCAGTGGGTGGCCAAGAGGGTGAAACGCTCGCCGTGATAAATAGATTCGCGGAGTTCTTGCGGGGAGACCAAAATGCTCATGCCCCCGAGTCTAGGGGCATGAGCAGGATTTGGCGCGGCGGGCGGTGGAAGGCCGATTAGCGGGCGGCGATGTCTAGCTCGGCGCCGCCATCGGCGACGTCCACGTGGACGGTGTCGCCGTCGACAATATCGCCGGCCAGCAGCTTCTTGGCGAGCTTGTCACCAATGGCCTGCTGGATGGTGCGGCGCAACGGGCGGGCGCCATAGGCCGGGTCGTAGCCGCGCTCGGCCAGCCAGGACTTGGCGGAATCCGAGACCTGCAGGGTCAGGCGGCGGGCGTCGAGGCGCTCGGACAGGCCGCGCAGTTGGATGTCGACGATGCCACGCAGGAGTTCCTCAGAAAGGGGCTCGAACATGACCACATCATCGAGGCGGTTGATGAATTCGGGCTTGAAGGCCTTCTTCACCGCATCCATGGTCTCCTCGCGGGTGCCGCCGGCGCCCAGGTTGGAGGTCAGGATGATGACGGTATTGCGGAAGTCGACGGTGCGTCCTTGGCCGTCGGTAAGCCGGCCTTCATCCAGAACCTGCAGGAGGACGTCGAAGACGTCGGGGTGGGCCTTTTCTACCTCGTCGAAAAGCACGAGCGTGTAGGGGCGGCGGCGCACGGCCTCGGTGAGCTGGCCGCCAGCCTCGTGCCCGACGTATCCCGGAGGGGCACCGACGAGGCGGGAAACAGAGTGCTTCTCGCCGTACTCGGACATATCGATGCGCACCATGGCAGATTCATCGTCGAAGAGGAAGTCTGCCAATGCCTTCGCCAGCTCGGTCTTGCCCACACCGGTGGGGCCGAGGAAGAGGAAGGAACCAGTCGGGCGGTTGGGGTCGGCCACGCCCGCACGGGAGCGGCGCACTGCGTCCGATACGGCAGTGACGGCTTCCTTCTGGCCGACCACGCGGTTGCCCAGCACGGATTCCATGTTGAGCAGCTTCTCGGTCTCGCCCTGCAACATCTTGCCGGCCGGGATGCCGGTCCAGGCGGAAACGACCTCCGCGATGGTGTCCGGGCTTACCTCCTCATCGAGCATCGTATTGCGCTGTTCGGTGGCCTTGACCTCCGCGGCCGCGAGATCCTTTTCCAGCGGTGGAATCTTGCCGTAGTTGATCTCAGAGGCCAGTGCGAGGTCGCCGTCGCGCTCGGCGATTTCGGCTTGGCGGCGCAGGTCATCGAGTTCTTCCTTGATGTTTTGGACATCGTCGATGGCCTTCTTCTCGTTGGCCCAGCGGGCCTTGAGCTCGCCGAGCTTCTCGCGCTGGTCCGCGAGCTCGCCTTGCAGGGCGGCTAGGCGATCCTGGGAGGCGGCGTCAGATTCCTTCTTCAGCGCCAGCTCTTCGATCTCCATGCGGCGAACGATGCGCTCAAGCTCGTCGATTTCCTGCGGGGAGGAGTCGATCTCCATGCGCAGGCGGGAGCCCGCCTCATCGACGAGGTCGATGGCCTTATCCGGCAGGAAGCGGTTGGTGATGTAGCGGTTGGAAAGCTCGGCGGCCGATACCAGCGCGGAGTCCATGATGCGCACGCCGTGATGTACCTCGTAGCGCTCCTTCAAGCCACGCAGGATACCGATCGTGTCCTCCACGGAAGGCTCGGCAGCATAGACCTGTTGGAAGCGGCGCTCGAGGGCGGCGTCCTTTTCGATGTACTTGCGGTACTCGTCCAGGGTGGTGGCGCCAACCAAGCGCAGCTCGCCGCGGGCCAGCATGGGCTTAATCATGTTGCCGGCGTCCATGGAGCCGTCGCCAGTAGCCCCGGCGCCGACGATGGTGTGCAGCTCATCGATGAAGGTGATGATCTCGCCCTCGGAGGATTTAATCTCATCGAGCACGGCCTTAAGGCGCTCCTCGAATTCACCGCGGTACTTAGCACCGGCGACCATGGATCCAAGATCCAGGCTGATGAGGGTCTTGCCCTTAAGGGACTCGGGGACGTCGCCAGCCACGATACGGCGGGCTAGGCCCTCCACGATGGCGGTCTTGCCCACGCCGGGCTCACCAATGAGCACTGGGTTATTCTTCGTACGGCGACTGAGCACCTGGACCACGCGGCGGATTTCCTGATCGCGGCCGATGACCGGGTCGATCTTGCCCTCGCGGGCGCGTGCGGTGAGGTCCGTGGCGTACTTTTCTAGGGCCTGGAACTGGTCCTCTGGGTTCTCAGAGGTCACCTTGGCAGCGCCGCGCACGGAGGGGAAGGCGCCCTTGATGGCGTCATAAGTAGCACCACGGCCGGTAAGTAGCTCGGCGGCGTCGGTCTTGGAGCCAGCAATAGCGGCGAGAAGGACCTCGGTGGAGACGAATTCATCGCCCAGCTCCCCGGCCAGCTCCTGCGACTTGGTCAAGACATTAAGGCCGTCGCGGTTAAATTGCGGGTTGGCCATATTGGCGCCCTCGGCCTTGGGATAAGAATCAACAAGCTCGCGGGCTTCCTTGAGCACGGTATCCGGGTCTACGCCGGTGGCCTTAAGAACTGGGGCGGCAATTCCGCCTTCTTGGCTAAGAATGGCTGCCAGCAGGTGGGCCGGGCGGATGTCCGGATTGCCATTGGACGAGGCGGTTTGCAGGGCGTCCTGCAAAGCCTCTTGTGTTTTAGTGGTGGGGTTAAATGAGTTCATGTGTGCGTTGCTCCTTCTAAGTTTTATTCACCCACTGTAGGGCTTCACTTAGCACAACGCACCCAGAGTTGAGCCTATTCCACTCAACTTAAATATTTTTGAGTGTGGGCCGCTCAACTTTATGCAGGGCTTTTAAACCTGCTTGTACTCCTCGTTTTCGTGGCCGAGAATCTGCAAGCTGTGGGCGGTAGCGAAGAAGGATACGGTCACTACCTGAATGAAAAGCGCCCACTTGAGATCTTCATTAAAGGTCTTGAAATCGCCGATACTGCACAGATGGGCAATGCCATTGGCGCCGGCCCATACAGCCAAGGTGCTGATATAAACTAGGTGGTCGGTGGGGGTAATTCCCATCTCGATGACAAACTTGCGGAGCAGGTCCATCATGATGGCAAAGTTCTTGGCCATACCCTCATGCGAGCTACCATCACCATTGTGCGGAACAATGGAACCGCTGGCCAGCGCAATAATGGAGCTGAAGCGCTCTGGGTACATCATCGCGTAGTTAAAGTAGGCGGCAGCAACAATCTGCAGGCGGTCTACGGTGGGGGTATCTTCTGGAAGCACGGCGAGACAGTCCTCGAAGTCCTTCGCCATCTCTGTGGTGGTGAGGGTTTCTGCAACCTCACGCAGCGCGAAGTCATTGTCCACGATGGTGGTCAGGAAGTCTTTGGAGGTACCAAGTTTTTCGGCCACGTGGTCAAAGAAGCGGCGGTCGACACCGCGGCGACCAGCCACGCGCAGCGCGGCCTCAATAATGACCTTCTTGGCTTCCTCAGGATCCATCTGCTCGAGGTTATCCGGGACAACGAAGGGTTTTTCACGCTCGCTGCCCATGACTTTTTCTACGATGCCACGAGCATCGTTCATAATGGGGCGGCGTTGCGGAATCTGCTTATTCTTAAACCAATATTGCAGGGCATCAATCACGAGGCGATCCACCTGCTTCAAGTTAGCGGCGCGAATAACGGCATGCTGCAGGCGCAAGATGCCCACCACACTTAGATGGCCCATGCCATGGATGACAGCCCAACACGCCAAGGTGATGCGACCGATTTCTAGGGGCGAGATGTCTCCGTCCTGGGCAACGACGGCACCTTGCTCTTCAGCAAAGCGCTTGACGACGTCCAGCGCCATGTCCGCACCCGGCGTGCCCGACTTTTCCCCCTTGGCAAATTGGCAGACCCGCTCCTCATCCATGGCATCGTACCGCTCGAAGAGGTAGTGGTAGATACTAGGCTCGTCCTGTGCGTAGGCAAAGTAGGCCTCGGCCAACTGCATGAGGACATCGCCGCCGGAATTACCCTCCGGCAGGTGACGCGCCGCTTCCACCATGTATTCAGACATGCGGCAATCCAAAAAATCTGGGAGTGCCGCAAGCATGTCAGCACCGCTGGTAAATTCCGCGGAAACCGCCTCCGGCGAGAGGCCAGCCTGGTCCGCCACAGAGTCCACGGTAACAGCCTGCTCGCCTGCGGAGCCCGCTATATAAACAGCGGCTTCCAGGATAATCGCCCGACTGGAAGCCGCATCCAACTGGTACATCTAGTTCCTCATCATTCCTGAGATTGATACCCACTGATTCTAACAAATTTTAAGGTTTAGGGATGGCCCCAATCGATTACCCTTTTCAAGTATGTAGCCCCTCACCAATGTTGACGGTGATGGCGGGGCCGATAGGCCATGGTCACGGCAGCAGCCACGTCTACCCGCACTGCACCGATGGAACATTTTCTTAGTTTTTGCGCGTCCTATCTCATAGTTTTTAAGGTAGCGGTGTGAGGGAGGGGACGTCGGCAAGCGCGGCTATTCCTGCTTTTGTCCTACATGGCCGATGCCCTCCTGGAAGATAGTGCCGCGCGGCGGCATAAGGCGCATGGATTTAAAAGCAATGTAGACGCCGATGGAAATCGCCAGGGAAATGGCACCGAAAATGCCGGTGAATCCGTACATCACGGCCATAGGCGCGATGATGGTCCACGAGATTTCGAATGGGCCGAAACCGATGTAGGCCATGCCGTATTCAGATAGCGTGCCGGACTTAAGCTTGGGGTCCACAATCTTGAGGATGGCGATGCCGGTCGCCACGGTGGCGGTAGCCCAGCCCCAGCCAAAGATGCCGCGCTCAATCCAGCGCTCACCAAAGAACTCGGCCGGGAACCACAGCAAGAAGAACGCGCAGAAGATGGTGCCCAGGACGAAGAGCAGGAGAAGTGCCTGCCAATAAGAGGCAATAGCGGCCGGGACGATAGCGGCCACACCGAAGGCAATGAGGTAGTCCGTGGCCGCACCAGAGACGGACGAAATGGAGTCCTTATCCAAGTAGTCCTCTGCGCCGACGAAGTTCATAAGCGCACGGAAGATTAGGCCCACCACCATGGACATGGCAAAAAGCGGCACGGAGACATTCTCCCAGATGCTGCTCAAACCCTGGTTGATGCCGTAGGCGGTCATCACAGTCAGGATGATGAAGCCGAAGTGCAATGCGAGCGGTTCGATGGAGGAAGGGTTGGTGGTAGCGCGGCCGAGCGACGGGCGCTCATCGATGTTTTTGATGTAGCCGCGGCGCAGCTCTTCCGGCAGCTCCTTGGGTACGTGGGAGACCTTGCCCTTGCGGATGCCCCAGTTACCGGCGACTACGCCGCCGATGATTGCGGCCAGCGTGCCGACGGTCGCGGAGGTAAAGCCGAGCGAAGACGCGGCATCAGCGCCTACGCCCTCGAGCGCACCACCCACGGCCGCGGCGGTACCGAAGCCGCCGGTGAAACCGACGGGCAGCATCATGCCGAACCAATTCGGGGTATCGAAAAGCGGCGCAAAAAGGAAAAGACCCAGCACGATGAACAGGCCCCACTGGCCGGTGAACATCATGGTGGAATAACCCCACATATTGCGCGCGCCCTTGCCCATGTTGCCTCCCACTTCCATGGAGTAGGCCATAGATGCAAAGACCACCGCGATGAGAATGGAGGTGTAGTCACCCAAGTTATCGGAGAAGTTAATCCACCCCAGCACATTTGGACCAACCACCAGGCCGATAAGGCCGGCGGTGATCGGGGCAGGTAGCAGCAGGTCCTGGAAAATGAACTTCACCTGGTGACGCAGGACGTTGCCGATGACCATGAGCAAAGAAATCCAGCCCACATCCAGCATGAGCGTATAAGCGGAAAAATCTTCCATGGGGACCCTTTCTAACTGTGCAATTATGGCGGCTTGCCCCCGTTAGAGGGCAGGCGGATAGGGAATACAATACCTTCCGCTAAGTGATCCACAACATAGACTCCCGTTTTCACCCCCACTACAGCTTTCAGTAGGTAGCTCGACCCCCGGTTGGGCGCTGACTATTAGGATGATGTGACATGTGGGAACTGGGCGAGCATTTTCGAAATTACGCAGACGAGTACCGCGATGCGGTGCACGAGCATTTCTTTAACGCGGTGCCTGAATCCCGGCAGGTATTCGCTCTGTCTATGCGCGATACCCATACCTCTATGGCCCCTGCGCTGGCGTGGGTGATTGAACATACGGAGCCGGGACAACCCCTGCTTGCCGACGTCTCCGCAAAACTCACCCAGCTCGCCCGCGATCACCGCCGGCATGGGTTTCCGGCCGAAATCTATTCCCGCTTCGACGATGCCCTAGTAGCGGGCCTGCGGGTTTTGGCGCTGACGCAGTATCAATACAACTTTGCTTGCGACGTCATCCACCAGGTGTGCGCCACGATGGCCGACGCCGCACGGGAGTCCGATGCCGCCGGCGAAGCACCGGCGCACTCGGCGCAAGTGGTGGCGGTGGATCACCCCACCCGCGAGACGTCCATCATCCGCGTGGAGGCTGGCCTGGCTGTGCCCTATCAACCGGGGCAGCACTTTCCGGTGACCACGCAGTACTTGCCCGGGCAATGGCGGATGCTCACTCCTGCGCAGCCTAGCGACGGAACCGGCCAGGTGGTCTTTCACGTCTCCACCGCGGGCGAAGCTTCCCGGTCCCTCGCGCACGCGCAGCCCGGAGACTGGTGGACCCTGGGCCAGCCCGCCGGAGGCATTAGCCTGCAGAACGCGGGCGCAGGCGAACTGGTCATTATTGCCTATGGCACCGGGTGGGCCACGGCCCGCTGCGCGGCACTCGCCGCGCTGGACGATGATGACCGCGGCCGAGTACCACGCCTCTTCGCCGTGGCGGGCAGCCCCGGTGCCCACTATGACACCTACTTCCAGCAAAACCTGGCAGCGCTTGGCGTACCAGTGCGCCGCATCGTGCGGGAAGAAAAAGACCCGTGGCTGCTCAATGCCCGCGAATTGGCGCCCGGCGCTGACTACGTAGTCTCCGGGGAACCGACCGATGTAGTAGTCAACGAGGTGGAGTTATCCACAGGCACTCCCCCACGCTTCTTACTCGTCGGACCGGCCGACGAGGTTGTGGAAGGTGGGGAAAGGTTGGTTCAAAGGGGCGTCGGCAAGCAGCAGATCGACGTCCTTAGCTGGGGCCGCGACGGGCGCTGGCAGCCGGAAGACTACGCGGCTCTGGCCTAGTCCACAGTGGCCACAACCGGCAAGGCGCGGCGGGTTTTCGCTACCTCATTCGGATCGATGTCGGCATAGAGGATGTCGTCCTCGTAGCCGGCCTCGGCCATGCGCACGCCATTCGGATCAACGATGGTGGAATGGCCAATGCCCGTTGGTCCGGAAGGATTGCCCGCCTCTGCGTCACCCCCCGGGCGCGATTGGCCGGCCGCAACGATATAGCTGGTGGAGTCCAAGGCACGCGCGGCCGTGAGCAGGCGCCACTGCTCCAGCTTTCCGGGGCCATCCGCCCAGCTCGTGGGTACTACAATGAGCTGCGCGCCCTGGCTGGCCAGCTCCTTGAACTGTTCTGGGAAGCGAATGTCATAGCAGGTGGCCACACCCACAATAAGGTCATCCACGTCGAAGGCTACGAGCGATTCGCCGGCTAAGACCGTATCCGATTCGCGGTAGTCAAAGGCATCATAGGTGTGGATCTTGTCGTAGCCGCCCAGCACGCCAGGTCCTGCAATGAGCGCCGTATTGGTCACGCGGTTAATGGTCTTGCCGTCGCGCTCCACGGTATCGGCTGGGCAGAACATGCCGGCCACGACGGTGACCTCAAGCTCCTCTGCGAGCGTTTGGATCGCCGTGGCGAACGGGCCTTCGAGCGTCTGCGCCTGCTCATCAAGGCGACCGGAGCGGAAATTCTGCGCCGTGGCCTCCGGCAGCACGATTAACCGCGCCCCGTTTCCGGCCGCCTCACGGATCTTGACGAGGGCCAATTCCTGGTTTTCGGTGACATTACCGGTGGACGTTAACTGCACTGCTGCTACCTTCATGCCTCCCAAAATAATGAAGCAATGCGGAGTTATCCACAGGCTGCGCCTTTACCCCTAGCGCGGCGTTGTATGGTCCTTCAGGCTTAGGGGCATGAGTTATGTAGAAATTCCCACGCACCTGCCCGATTACGTCCGCTCCCTCATGGCGCGCCCGCCGCTGCCACCGCCGACGGCCGCGCTCGATACCGCCTGCCGCACAGCGGCCGCACTAGAGCGAGCCCGTGCCACCTGGTCCAGCACCGTGGCTGCAACGGAGGACGCCACGGCCGAGCAATTGCGCTCCGTTGAGGCTTTCCTCGTCACTGCCACCGGGGTGGATTCCCGCCTGGGCCAGGCATTGGGAGATGCGCGATGACCCTATCCGTGGCTTTAAAAAATGGTGCTAGTACGTTGCACAGCGAACACGCTGAACTGCGCTTTCGTGTTATAGATGCACACCAGGATTGGCGCGACCTACCACTGGGTGGACCCGCCGGCGAGGCCGCGCGCACCAGTTTGGCGGGCTACACCGACTGGCTGGCCCAGCCGCTGCACCAGATGGAGCAGGTTGCCACCACCCTTGAACTCCACGCCAGCCTGCAGGCCCGCCGCGAGGAACTCGAGGACCGCATCATCGCATTTCTAGGGCAAGTGGATGAGCGCAATGGCGCCGCGGCCAGCGCCGCAGGACTCCTGTTGAATCAAGTGCGGGCGCTGGGCGATTCCCTCGACTGGCTATGCTCCCAAGAAATCGATGCCCTATGTACGCCTGACGGGGTGGCCCCACCCGTTCGCTTGGAAGACTTCTCCGATCTTCCAGTGGATACCGTCCACGAGATTAATCTTGCCCACACCAGCGAGCACGTATCTCAGCTCGCCGCACAGAACCCAGATATGCGAGTGCTAGAAACTAGCGACGGCCGGCTCGTAGCCATGGTGGACCCCGGCGGCTTCCGGACCACACCGGCATCACTTACCACCTTCGTAGAAGGAGTTCACTCCTCCGATCCAGAAACCTGGCAGCGTGCGGTAGACCGCGGCCGCAATCTAGCCAAGGCCAGCGGCGGGCCCGCGGTCGTGTGGTTGGGCTACCAGGCGCCCTCCTCCCTGCCCCGTGCGGTTCACGCCACTCCCGCGCGAACTGCCAGTCAAGAACTCGCCCGGTTTCAGCGCTCGCTCGGTAGACGCTATCCGCAGGCCAAGCGCACCGTAGTGGGATACTCCTATGGTTCTGTCGTCACCGGGCATGCCGCAAAGCAGGAAAGGATTGCTGAGGACGTAGTGCTCGTCGGCAGTCCTGGCACCGGCGCTGGCCACGCCTCAGAACTGCATGGCCGCATCTGGGCAGCCACAAACGCCAACGACCCCATCGCAATCGCGACGGGGCCTCACGCCGGCATCCACGGCCCCGATCCCACCACTGATGCCTTTGGTGCCACTCCCCTTCCCGGCGCGGATGGCCTCCCTGGCGATCATGGCTCCTATTGGGAGGACCCCCGGTTCTTGCGTGGCCTAGGCCAAGTGGCACGCGCGGATTAGTCCGAGGGGTAGGGCCTTTTAGAACAGACCAGCCGGCTGGTCCGAATAGGAGACCAACATATTCTTAGTCTCCTGATAGTGGCCCAGCATCATCAAGTGGTTCTCACGGCCAAGGTCAAAGAAAACCCCGCTGCCAGCGGGGAAGCTGGCTGCGGGGTTGGGTGTACTCGTCTGCAGAGCGAGAGTTAGTCTTGGCCGTATTCACGGCCGCGGGCGCGTTTGCGCTCGCGCGCGGTGCGTGGGCTCCACATCACCACGGAGGTGGACCGTGGGACATGGACAAGCTCACCACTGCGCTGCGGGCGGCGTCCAGCGGCCTGCTCGCGCAGGGCCCGGACCTCTTCAGCTAAAGCGTCGCGCTCGGCCTCGAGTCGATCGCGTTCCTCGGTCAACTCGATGATGGACTTGATGCCGGCAAGGTTGACACCATCATCTTGGGACAGCGCCTGAATCTTGCGCAGCAGCTCGATGTCCCGGTCGGAGTAGCGGCGGCCACCGCCACGAGTGCGGGCCGGGGAGACCAAGCCCATGCGGTCATAGGTGCGCAGGGTTTGGGCATGCATTCCGGAGAGTTCCGCAGCTACGGAGATGACGTAGACCGCGGTGCCGGAATCTTCTGCCTTTCCAGTGCTCATTTTTTAACACACCTCCTGCCTTAAGCATTCTCGGCGCCGGCCCAACCCGCACGCGGGTTGAATCCGGAGTCCTTTTCCGCCTGAGCATAAGTGCGCAGTGCGCTAGAGGCGGCGGCATCGAGCTTGGTGGGCACGGTGACCTGCACGGTAACCAGCAGATCACCGGAGTTGCCACCGCGCTTGGCGATGCCCCTTCCGCGCACCCGCAGCGTGCGTCCATCCGGCGTGCCGGCAGGGATCTTCACGCGCACCGGGTTATCCAAAGTTGGAACCGCAATGGTATCGCCCAAGGCGAGCTCGGTGAAGGACACCGGAACGGTGACATGGAGGTCATCGCCCTCGCGAGTAAAGACCTTATCCGGTTTTACGGTTACCGCCACGAAGAGGTCACCGGCTGGAGTGCCGTTGGGCCCTGCTTCGCCTTGTCCGGCGAGGCGTACCTTTTGGCCATCAATAACACCGGCCGGGATGCGAACGGTGATATTGCGGGTGCGGTGAACCGTGCCTGTGCCGTGACAATCCTTACACGGATCCGTGATGCGTCGGCCGGTGCCATCGCAGTCCTTACACGGGGCAGAGAACCCGAAGGCGCCGCGGTTTTCCGAGGTAAAGCCGGTACCGCTGCAGGTGCCACAGGTAGAGGTCTTGCCGGAAGCGGAGCCCGAGCCGTGGCAGGTGGTGCACGGCGCATTGCCGCTGAGCGCTAGGGGAATGGTGGTTCCCTTAGCGGCCTCGCGGAAGTCGAGGGTTATTTCCGTTTCGACGTCGGCCCCCCGCGACGGTTTAGCTGAGTGGCCAGCACTACCGCCGCGGTTGAAAACGCTACCGAAGATATCCCCAACACCGCCGCCTTGAGACGCTCCTCCAGCGGATCCTCCGAAGAGATCCGAGAGGTCGAATTCTTGCGCACCTTGTCCACCCATGCGCGTGGATCGAAACCCGCCGGGAAATCCGGCGCCTCCCATCCGTCCAAAGCCGCCTCCATTGCGGAGCATGGCCTTGAACTGGTCGTATTCCTTGCGCTCAGCGGCGTCGGAAAGCACGTCGTAGGCTTCCGCAACCTTTTTGAACCTTTCCGCTGCCGCGGGGTCGTCCGGGTGGGTATCGGGGTGGTTTTCGCGCGCTAGCTTGCGGTAAGCACGCTTAATCTCGTTCTGGTCTGCGGACGAGGAGACCCCCAGATCCGCATAGTAATCTTTGTCTGCCCATTCGGGTTTAGCGCTCACTGGGCATCTCCTCCTTTCAAAGAGAATCGATATAAGTTAAGTAAAAGGGCGCCGCGGGAAGGTCACTAGTCAATTCCCAGGGCGCCCTTTTCGTTATTTACTCGGAATCTTCCGAGCTGCCGGTCTCATCGCTGGGGTCCGCGATGATGACCATGGCATTGCGTACGAGCCTGTCGCCCACGCGGTAGCCCTTGCGCAGCACGGTGCCAAGCACCTGCTCATCGCCGGAGGACAAGTCCTGCACGGCTTCGTGGACCTCAGGGTCGAAGGCATCGCCTTCCTCACCAAAGGCAGCGAGGTCGTGCTTTTCCAACGTGTCGTGGAGCTTATCCGCAAACGCCTTGAGCGGGCCCTCCAAGTCACCGTGCTCACGAGCCAACTCCAAGTCATCAAGGACAGGCAGGAAATCTGCGATGACCTTGGCCTTGGCGGTCTCGATGACGGCCTGGCGGTCACGCTCGGTGCGGCGGCGGTAGTTGGTGTATTCCGCATTCAGACGCTGCAGGTCTTCGGTGCGTTCTGCCAACTGTGCTTCCACATCGCTGACGCCGGCACCGGCGGGCTCTTCGCCCGCGGCCTCGGCCTCTACCTCATCGGCGTTGACGTCCGCCAGCGCTTCTTCAAGGTCAGCATCGAGGGTGGGATCCAGCTCGGCTTCCTCGGTGGCATCAGCCTGCGCTTCCTGCGCAGCCTGGGCCTCCTCAGCCTGCTCAGCAGCAGCCTCAGCGCGGTCAGCCGAGGTAGCCTCCGGATCCGTGTTTTCCGGGTCGCCTGGGTTGTGCGGCATTCCGCTGTCCTGAGTCATTACTTGTTGCCATCCTTGTTCTCGTCCTCGTCGACGACCTCAGCGTCGACAACGTTCGGGTCACCCTGCGCAGCACCAGCATCGGCAGCGCCCTCAGCGCCGGCCTCAGCAGCCTGTGCCTCGTAGATCTGCTTGCCCATCTCCTGGGATTCGGTGGACAGCTTCTCCACTGCGGACTTGATGGCCTCGAGGTCATCGCCCTTCAGGGCCTCATCAACGGCGTCAGCAGCCTCGGTGACCTTGGTCTTAACATCCTCGGATACCTTGTCAGCGTTGTCATCCAAGAACTTGCGGGTCTGGTAGGAGGTGGACTCTGCGTTATTGCGCAGCTCCTGCTCCTCGCGGCGCTTCTTGTCCTCTTCAGCGTGCTGCTCAGCATCCTTGACCATGCGGTCGATTTCTTCCTGGGACAGGCCAGAACCATCCTGAATCTTGATGGTGTTTTCCTTGCCGGTGCCCTTGTCCTTTGCAGTCACGTGGACGATGCCGTTGGCATCGATATCGAAGGTGACCTCAATCTGCGGAACACCGCGCGGTGCCGGAGCAATACCGCCGAGCTCGAAGGAGCCCAGCAGCTTATTAGCAGTAGCCATCTCGCGCTCGCCTTGGAAGACCTGAATCTGTACGGAAGGCTGGTTGTCTTCCGCGGTGGTGAAGGTCTCGGACTTCTTGGTCGGGATGGTGGTGTTGCGCTCGATGAGCTTGGTCATCACGCCACCCTTGGTCTCAATGCCGAGGGACAGCGGGGTGACGTCGAGAAGCAGCACGTCCTTAACCTCGCCGCGCAGCACGCCTGCCTGCAGGGCAGCGCCGACTGCAACAACCTCGTCCGGGTTGACGCCCTTGTTGGCATCCTTGCCGGTCAGTTCCTTAACCAGGTCAGATACGGCCGGCATACGGGTGGAGCCACCAACGAGCACTACGTGGTCGATATCGCCGACGGAAAGGTCAGCGTCCTTGATGACCTGGTTGAACGGAGCCTTGGTGCGGTCCAGTAGATCCTGGGTGATCTTCTGGAACTCGGTGCGGGTCAGGGTCTCATCCAAGAACAGCGGGTTCTTGTCGGAGTCGACGGTGATGTACGGCAGATTAATGTTGGCCTGCTGGGAAGAGGACAGCTCAATCTTTGCCTTCTCTGCAGCCTCGCGCAGACGCTGTACGGCGCGCTTATCCTTGGTCAGGTCAACACCCTGGGAGGTCTTGAAGCGGTCTACCAGCCAGTCGACGATGCGCTGATCCCAGTCATCACCACCCAGCTCGTTATCGCCGGCGGTGGCCATAACCTCGACGACACCATCGCCGATTTCCAGCAAGGAGACGTCGAAGGTGCCGCCACCCAGGTCGAATACCAGGATGGTCTGCTCCTGCTCGCCCTTTTCCAGGCCATAAGCCAAAGCGGCTGCGGTTGGCTCGTTAACGATACGGAGCACGTTCAGGCCTGCAATCTGGCCAGCTTCCTTGGTGGCCTGGCGCTGTGCGTCCTCGAAGTATGCAGGAACGGTAATAACGGCGTCAGTAACATCCTCACCGAGGTAAGCCTCTGCGTCGCGCTTCAGCTTCATCAGCGTGCGAGCGGAGATCTCCTGGGAGGTGTAGTCCTTGTCATCAATGTTGATCTTCCAGTCGGTGCCGATGTGGCGCTTGACGGAGCGGATGGTGCGGTCAACATTGGTTACCGCCTGGTTCTTAGCGGACTGGCCGACCAAGATTTCGCCGTTCTTTGCAAAAGCAACGACGGAAGGCGTGGTGCGGGAACCCTCAGAGTTAGCGATAACGGTGGACTCGCCACCCTCCAGTACAGAAACGACAGAGTTCGTCGTACCCAGGTCAATACCTACTGCGCGTCCCATGATTTCTTCTCCTTTTATCTTGGGGTAATTAATAAAGTTGACTGTCAGTGACTCAACTTCTCGTTGCGTCCGAGCGCTACTGTAACAGAACTTCCACGTCCGGTCACACAACCTTGAGCCTGTGTCACTCAATCCTTACAACCGGAAGCCTACAAAAGTTATTCCCCGCGACTCAACTTTTCTTGTCAACATTCCTTTTGTGCAGCTCAGCGCCACTCTTGCCGACGCCCACTCCCACCTTCCGCGCAATCACCCCCCTTCACCCAACACCACCCCATACCCAAACAGAGGTCCTTAAATAGCCCTAAGAGGATCCAAAAGTCACCTCAGAAAGGATCCAAAAGAGGATTGGCAGCCCGCCCCCGCTACCGCATACTAGGAATCACAGCAGTTAAGAGCTGCTACCCCAGAGAGAGATTGTAGTTTTACTCCGCCGATCCGAAAGGAATGTATATGTTCGATACCCTCGCAGACCTCAGCTCCGCCATCGACTTCGAGGCACTCATCAAGGGCATCAAGGGCCTCATCGAGGCTTCCTCCGAGTCCAACACCGACTCCGAGGGCCTGTCCGCCGTATTCGAGGGCCTGTCCTCCAAGGATGACGCAGAGGCTGCCGCAGAAGCTAAGTAATTAGCCTTCTGTACTCCTTCATGAAGACCGGCTAACCCCCTCACCTTCTACCTCCGCACGGAACCCACCACAAGGAACCGCGCACGAAGGTGCGGGGGTTTCGCTGTTTTCAATCGCTGTTTCACGTTCGCTGTACTTACACTAGGGAGATAAAACCCATTGAGCCTTAACATCCAGGAAGCGTGGACCGCACCGTGTCGAAACCTTCACAGCCGCCCCTTCACCAACGCATCCGCGCGGCCATGACCCTGCAGCGAACAGCCGCTTTAACTGCGGTGATTTGTGTGGCGCTGACATTACTTGGCGCATTCCTCACCCCCACGGAGTATCAATTATCCGCAGCAATCTTGGGGTTAATCCTTACAGTGATTACCACCCCCGCCTATCGCTGGCCCCTGGGAATGGCCGCCGCGTTCGTAATCACCTGGATTATCGCGGCCATCCTAACCAGAACCCCTTTAATCAGCTCTGTATTTTTGGCCCCCGTCTTTCTTGCTGTTGTTGCCTATCACGGAAAGCACGGTCGTACAGTCGCAATTGGTTTTATTCTGTGGTTCTGCGGCCTCGTCGATCCCGTAACACTTAAGTTAAGTTTGCATCTTGCCCCAGCGCTCACATGGGGAATGTTAATTGGAGTTGGTGGCGTAATTGGAGCTATTTTTGCTCATTCAGCAGATCGCTATAGGTCCGCCATGGTGGAGTGGAACGATGACGTGAAGCGCCGCCAATCCGACCTCGCAGAAACCTTGCACAATTCGGTCGTTTCTAACCTAACGGTAAACACCATGCAGCTAGAGGCCCTGAGCCTTGAATATTCCAAGCATCCAGAGCTAGCGAAGAGACTCGATGAGCTCAGCGATTCCATGCGCTCTTCCATGTCGGAAGTACGGGCACTGACCAAGGTCCTGCGAAATAATATCGATGGGATTAACGACGGCATGAGTTTTGGTTCAACCACGAAGCCAACAAGCTTTGCCCAGCTCATTTCAGAGGAAGAGGAACGCCTTTCCCGCCTCAATCGATCACCCGTTGTTGAGGTCAAGGGCGAGGAGTTTGCGCCAGAATTTCCCCAAGAAATTCTGGAACCCATCGCAGCCATCACCACAGAAGCCTGCCTAAACGCGGTGAAGTATTCTCCACCAGGGGCGGAGATTGTAATTTCCGTTCGACCGCATATGGGCTGGACGGTCATTACCATCACTAATCCCGTAGCTAAACCAACAAGCAAGAACACCGAAATGTCCTCCGGCATTGGTATGTCCTCTATGAACCGGATTGCAGCCACGATGGACGCGCGATTGGACACGGATTTGGAGTCTGGAAAATGGGAGTTGAATCTATTTCTGCCGCCCAGCGCCCATAAGCGGCGTTAGTTCCACCACGTTGTATAGCAAAGACTTAATTCTTACACTAAGCTTTCGCTTGTTTCTGCCTATTCAAACTTTCACAAAAGGAGCGCCTTGATGCAGGCCGCACTCGCAAGTCTTCTCGCCCCACTCATGTTGTCTTCTTCCGTCTTCGGCGCCGGCCTTACCCCTGGTGAGCTGCCAAAGACTACGGAATACGCATCTCCCGTCGATATTGCATTTGGTTGCCCGGCTCCATGGTGCGGGAAGTAAAAACATCCCTCTTGGTCGTCGATGACGACCCACTTGTCCTTGAGGCCTTGGGGCGCTACTTCGCCTCGGCTGAGGACATGGAGGTGCGCGCCACCGCAGAAAATGGCAAGGTCGCCCTCGAGCTTTTGCAAGAGCAGGACTTTGACGTCATTGTCGCGGACATCCATATGCCCGAGATGGATGGCACGACCCTCTTGCGTGAGGTTAACAAGCTGGAAGAACCACCTGTCTTTGTTGCGATGACCGCGATGGACAATGACGAGACCCTCAAAGAGGTCATGTCCAATAAGGCCGCGGCCTATATTTTAAAAAGCTCCAAGCCCGTCTACATTTTGGATACCGTGCGGGAGGCCGTGCGCGGCGGCACGGTTGTCACCCCGCAGTCGCTTACCCGCTTGTTTGAGCAGCTTCCCGATTGGAACGCTGAGGGAACCAGCGCCGATGCGGCTGCCGCAACCGCCAAGATCAAGGACAATCACCATATCTCCCCTGCGCTAGAGCAGGTCCTAGACTTGGTCTGTCAAGGAAAGTCCAACGAAGAGATTGCCAAGAGCACGCATTACGCACCGGGCACGGTGAAGAAGTATGTGTCCACTCTACTCAGTGAATTCCACGCCAAATCGCGACTCGAGCTGGCGGTGAAGGCGCTCAAGGCCGGCTACGGTTCTTAGAACCCAATTGTTGGATAATCCGGGGGTGGGCTACCCCCGGATGAGTTAACACCCCCTCTAAACCCCACATGCTGGGGTTTATTTTTTGTTTTTCCACCCCCGCTTGCCATTTTTCAAAAGAGACTAGCATCACGTTTACTGCTTTCCTATAATTGCGGCAACACAAAAGTTCATAGTATTTCCCAGGCAACATTTGGAACCTGAACCTGCAGGGTTGCCGCACGTCAGAGCGCTAAGCCGCTCACGTTTCTTCCTCTGCCCACCCATAGCCACGTCATAGAAAGCAGGTGAGAGTTGAACACCAACTTGGCGCGCGTTCGTCGCAGCAGCGATAGGCCTCCCGTCCACATTCGGCCCGCATAATGGCCCGCTGACATCGCATTTCACCACGAATCTCTGCGACCCTCACTTTGCGTCGCGCGCACCCGCGTGTTCGCTCCTCACCCAGCTGCGCCCTGCAGCACCACATAGCTCACCGCTCATCATCCAGACGCCGTATCGGCCGGCAGTTTCAGACCGGCGCAGATACATCGCCCTTCACTCCCATGTGAAAAGCGGTTTCTAGGATGTGACCCGTTTGAAAAAGAGGTAGAACCCATATGATTTCTCCTGCTAATACCCGCTTGCCCATCTCTGATGATGTGGAAGCAGTCCTGCCTGCAGCTATCAGCCGCGCCCACGACTGGTTGAAGTCCACTGCGGACGAAGAAGATAAGGCCACCGAACAGCTCGCGGACCTGCTGCGCGATGAGGACGGCGTGAAGTTCACCATGGACTTCGTCGACCGCGTCATGCGCCCAGAAGATGACAAGGTTGCCGCACACGCGCTGAAGGATATTTCCTCTCACTATGACCCGTCGTTCCTAGGCAGCATCAATGGTGCGCTCGTTGGTGCCGGTGGCTTCTTCGGCCCAATCCTGCCCAACCTAGTCATGCCGGTTGCCCGCCTGTACATGCGCAAGATGGTTGGCCACCTGGTTCTGGACGCCGAGTCTGATGCCCTCAACAAGATCCTGGACAAGGCCGCCCAATCCGGGGAGCAGCTTAACCTCAACCTGCTGGGTGAGGCCGTGCTCGGTGAGGAAGAGGCTAAGTCCCGCGCGGAGCGCACCCTCAAGCTCATCCAAAACCCCCGCGTAACCTACGTTTCGGTCAAGGCTTCCTCCATGGTGGCTCAGCTCAATCAATGGGATATCGATGGCTCGGTAGAGCGCCTCAAGGAGCGCCTGCGTCCGCTGTACCAGGCTGCGGCGGACCGTGCCGACAAGGTCTTTATCAACATGGACATGGAGGAGTACCACGATCTCCACCTGACCATCCGCCTGTTCAAAGAGCTACTCAGCGAGCCGGAATTCCTCACCCTGGATGCCGGCATCGTGCTGCAGGCTTACCTGCCGGATACCTTCGATGCGCTCAAGGATATCGCTGACTTTGCTAAGGAGCGCGTGGCTAAGGGCGGCGGCAAGGTCAAGGTGCGCATCGTTAAGGGCGCGAACCTATCCATGGAAACCGTGCAGGGCGAGGTCCACGATTGGCCGCTGGCTACCTACACCAACAAGCTCGACGTTGACGCCAACTACTACCGCCTATTGGATTTCATCCTGCGCGAAGAATACGCCGATAGCGTCCGCATCGGTGTAGCAACCCACAACCTCTACACCGCGGCAATGGCCTATGAGCTGGGTAAGAAGCGCGGCGTGCTGCACATGATGGACTCCGAGATGCTGCAGGGCATGTCCCCAGCACAGCAGGCAGCGGTGCGCAAGGTCTTTGACGGCCGCCAGATCCTCTATACCCCGGTTGTCCACGCAGAAGACTTCGACGTCGCCGTGTCCTACCTGGTACGCCGCTTGGAGGAAAACTCCGCGCCGCAGAACTTCCTCTACGCGCTCTTTGCCCCAGGCGAGGAGCCGTTGGCGGATCAGGAAGAGACGTTCCGTCGGGCCGTCGCCAAGCGCTGGGACACCTTCGCTGGCGCCCGTCGCACCCAGAACCGCCTCGAGGAGGACGGCCGCCAAGCACCGCGTACTGGCCGCTTTACTAACGAGGCTGACACTGACCCGGCGCTCGCGCCGAACCGCCAGTGGGCGCTGGAAGCGCTCAAGCGCAATCCGGGCGAGCACGGCATCGCGGAGGTTACCGACCCTACGGCGGTCGAAGGCCACATCACCCGCGCCAAGGAGCTGGGCACCGAGTGGGGCAAGCGCCCTGCCGCCGAGCGCGCCGCGGCACTGGAGGCCGTGGCAGATCAGATTGCCTCCCAGCGCGGCAAGTTCATCTCCGTGGCTGCGTATGAAGCCAATAAGACCGTTACCCAGACCGACCCTGAGGTCTCTGAGGCGATTGACTTCTGCACCTACTACGGCCAGTCCGCGCGCCTGCTGGAGGAGTCCTACTCCGAGTTCACCCCGCACACCGTTACCGTGGTGACCCCGCCATGGAACTTCCCCATTGCCATCCCGACCGGCGGCATTGCGGCATCCTTGGCGGCCGGCTCGGCGGTTATCGTCAAACCAGCCCCGCAGGTAGTTCACTGTGGCAAGCTCGTGGTGGAAGCCTTCCGCACCGCCCTCGAGGCGCAGGGGCTGGATCCGGATCTGGTGCAGCTTGTGCTCACAGATGAGGCCGAGGCTGGCAAGGCGCTGCTTTCCCACGATGACGTGGACAATGTCATCCTCACCGGCGCGTCCGATACCGGTGCGCTCTTCCGTTCCTGGAAGCCCAAGATGAATATCATGGCAGAAACTTCCGGCAAGAACGCGCTCATTATTACCCCAGCGGCGGACCCTGACTTGGCTATCGATGACCTCTACAACTCCGCCTTCGGCCACTCTGGACAGAAGTGCTCGGCGGCCTCCCTGGTTATCTTCGTCGGCGCGGCGGGTAAGTCCGAGCGCCTGCGCACCCAGCTGCTGGATGCCGTTAAGACCCTCAAGCCGGGCCCGGGCTTCGATATCACCACCACCATGAACGGCCTGGCGGAAGAGCCGAGCGAGAAACTCCTGCGCGGTTTGACCCAGCTCGAGCCGGGTGAGAAGTGGCTCCTCAAGCCGGAAAAGCTCAACCAGGAAGGCACCCTGTGGTCCCCGGGCATTCGCGATAATGTGCAGCCAGGCTCCTGGTACCACAAGAACGAGTGCTTCGGCCCCATCCTTGGCATCATGTACGCCGATACCTTGGAAGAGGCCATTGCCTGGCAAAACGACACCGGCTACGGCCTAACTGGCGGCATCCACTCGCTTGACGACGCCGAGATTGAGTACTGGATTGACAACGTTGAGGTGGGCAATGCCTACGTCAACCGCGGGATCACCGGTGCGATTGTCCAGCGCCAGTCCTTCGGCGGTTGGAAGAAGTCCGTCATGGGACCGGGTGCCAAGGCTGGTGGCCCGAACTACGTGGCACAGATGGGTGAGTGGGCCGATGGCGAGCTCAAGCCGCGCAACGTGGACATTGCCCCAGCTAGCCTCGCCGCGCTGCACCGCCTGCGCGATAACCTCTCTGGCAAGCTCACCGAGGAGGACATCACCTGGCTGTGGCGCGCCGCGGAGCTAGACCAGGTGGCCTGGCAGGAGGAGTTTGGCCGCAACCACGACCGCACCGGCCTGGTCTCTGAGGCCAATATCTTCCGCTACCGTCCACTGCTGACCAAGCTGCGCGTGCGCGTGGGCGAAGGCTACGAGCTGCGCGAGGTTGCTCGCCAGGTGCTGGCCGCCGCCATCACCGGTACTGCAACGGAAATCTCCGCCACCCCGGAGGTTGCCACCCAGCTGCAGGACCTCGGCTTCGACGTCAAGGCCATCACCGACGAGGCTTTTGCCACCGCCGTGGCCAATGACGCCTCCTCCCGCGTGCGCGCCCTGGGCACCGTGCCGGATTCCATCTACGAGGCCGCGGTACGCTCCAACTCCGTGGTGCTGGACCAGCCCGTGCTTGCCGACGGCCGCCGCGAGCTCCTTCCTTACCTCCTTGAGCAGGCAGTCTCGGTAACCATGCACCGCTTCGGCATTATCCGCAACGTAGGTAACCTGCGTGACGAGTAAATCCCGGCCGCGTCAGCGGACGTGTTAAAGGTACTGAAGGGAGGTAGCGCCCCGCCCGTGGGCTGCTACCTCCTTTTCGTATATGCGCTGCGAGTTTTATGTGGCATAGTGGTAGGCAATGTCTACGTCACATAATTCGTCTTCCCGCGACGAGGCCAAGCGCCCGTCTGCGCAGGAAAAAGGCAACGCAACACAGATCCAAAAGCCGGGCGAGGAAGATTCGCATACCCTCGTCTCTTATGATGATGCGCACCTTGGTGCAGAGGCTGCCAGCGAGCACCCTGCCGAGCGCGACGATAAATCCGCCGTCCTGGCCAAGGACTTCCGCACCATGGCCAAGGTCTCGGTGGTCTTTATCCTTATCGTCGCCGGCCTAGCGCTGGCCGGCTACCTGCTCAAGTTCATTTGGGTAGGCCTGCTGCCGGTCCTGCTCGCCATCCTCGTCTCCACGGTGCTCTATCCGATCAGCGCTTGGCTGCGTGGTAAGGGATTCCCGCGCTCGCTCGCGGCGGTCAGCACCTTGCTCGGTCTCATCATTATCTTCTGCGGTGTTTTCGCCGCCATGGCCCCGGTTGTCACCAACCAAAGCCAGACACTCATTGACCAAGCTGAAGATGGCATCAGTCAACTCACGGAAATGGTGGAAGAGTCCCCCATCGATATCCAAAGTGACCAGCTACAGTCCGTGCTCGAAGACGTGGTCAAGTTTGCCAAGGGCCAAGCCTCTACCATCGCTACCGGCGTTATCTCTGGTTTCTCGATGGCCAGCTCCATCGTCGTGGCCGCGCTGATCATGCTCTTTGTCACCTTCTTCATCATTAAAGACGGCGACAAGTTCCTGCCCTGGCTGCGCAAGTACACCGGCAACTCCACCGGCTGGCACATCACCGAGCTCGGCGCGCGCATCTGGAAGACCCTGTCCGGCTTTATCCAGGCGCAGGCCGCGGTGGCCATGGTGGACGCAGTTCTCATCGGCCTTGGCCTGTGGGCTCTGCAAGTTCCGCTCGCGCTCGTCATCGCCGTGGTGACGTTCTTCGCCAGCTTCATCCCGATCATCGGCGCGGTCACCGCCGGTGCGCTCGCCGTCATCGTTGCGCTGGTGTCCAACGGTCTTACTAACGCACTTCTTGCTTTGGCGCTTATCATCATCGTCCAGCAAGTAGAGGGCAACGTCCTCCAGCCGATGCTGCAGTCCAAGGCCATGGGCCTGCACGCCACCATCGTCCTGCTTTCCGTGACCGTCGGCTCCACCCTGGCCGGCATCGTGGGCGCCTTCCTCGCCGTCCCCGTGGCCGCAACCATCGCCGTTGTCGTGCGCTACCACGCCGAGATGGCCGCGCTGCGCTCCGGCGAAGTCGAGCCCTCCGATATAGACATCATCACCGGCTCCAAGGACGATCCTGAAGACTTCAGCGACTTCACCTACGAACACGATGAGACCCCACGCGACAAGGTAGAGCAGCTCTACCAGTCCATGAGCCCGCTGAGCTAAGACTCAGCCACAACAAGCAGCGCGCCGGTCCTCCCCGGCGCGCTTTTTAGTTTTTAGCGCAGAAAGCCTAGGTCCGTAGCGGCCGAGGCGAGCTGGCGCGCACCGCAGTCAAGGACGTTGGCCCAGGTGCCCTTGGATTCCTCATTGGCGGAATCGGAGACCTGCTTGAGCAGGGTGCAGGGCACCTCGAAGCGCTGGCATACTGCGGCGATGGAATAGCCTTCCATGTCGCACAGCTGCGATTTCTTGGCCAGCTCGGTGCGCAGGGCGGTATCGGAGACAAACATGTCGCCCGTGGCCAGTCCGCGCACCGGCAGGCGGCCGGAGGTCTCGAGCTCGATGGCCTCTGGCAGCAGGTAGCGGTTGATATCGGTAAGCACTTCTAACTTGAAGTCATGCTTGGTGACCTTGCCTATTTCGAAGACGCCAGCCATGCCGTCGACAAGCGCGCCGGCCGTGCCAATGTTGACCACGCGATCGGGAAGGGCGCCGTTAGCGCGGGCGTCGGCAAGAGCTTCCGTCAGCGCAATGGCCGCCGGAACCGTACCGATTCCGGTGATGAGCAGGGGTTCGCCTTCCGGAATGTGGGCGGCTTCCGCGTCCACAGCGGCGACGAAAAGGGTGCGTCCGTTGAGATTCTCCATGCCTGCGAGAATACCTGCCCGCCCTAGTCAAAGTTCAATGTGCGGTTCTTCTGGCGCAGGCGAATCGTAATGTTTTTCTGGCCAGCACCAAGGGCAATGATTTTCCCGCTGAGCACCCGGGCAACAGCCAGGTCCTCCTCCGTCGGTGCTTCGGCCGCGACCCGCGCCGTAGGCAGCCAAGCATCGTGCGAGTCTGGCGCGCCGAGGTGAATGAGCCGTTCACGATCCACGTCGATCCAATAGCCCTCCGTGGCCATGAAGCGATCGTGGCTCCCCTCGAAGGAATCACGGCGCCACCCGCCCTCGGCCACGCGGAAGACAAAGGGGCAATAGCCAAAACGCGAAGGCACGATATAGCGCGTCTGGGGGCTGACGCGCCAATGGCCGCGCGCGGAGCTCCACACTTGGCGGTATGTATCGGCCAAGCTCATGCCCAGACGCAGGCGCTGCTGCCTGTCTTCGTCCAACCCGGCACCATCTACCTGGGTATTTAGCTCCCCGAGCCGCGTGGCATCGGCCACGTACATGCCCAGCCACGCTTCCTCCGGAGTGGTGTACGGGCCGGTGATATCACGGTGGAAGGAATCCGGCACGGCTCTTTCCGCGTCCTGGGGCAGGCGCTGGCGGGCGGCAAAGGCCCACAAGCGCGGATGCCCCATGCGGTACAACATCACCGTCGCCCGCGGCAGGCGGTCGTGCACCTGCTGGCGCGTCAGATAATCACCCGCGCTAATGCGTCGGAGCAGCCGCTTAGCGACGTCCCCCTCTACCTGCTGCTCCACTCCCGGCGCGACCTCCATCTCCGGTAACTGGCTAAGCAACATCAGATCGATGATGTCCCCCAGGTCAAAGACCTTGCTCAAGTCCGTCTGTGCCTCAGATCCAAAAGCCTCAATTGCGTCATAGCCCAAGGCACCGCCCAAACGGCGGATGAGATCCGGGGACACGCTCACCCGGTTGCGAGTTGCATGTAATTCCGCAGCATTCAGATTGCGGTCCAGACCCACGAGGGCTCCTTCCTCCCCCTCATCGGGGATTTAATTTTTGGTCATGCTTGGGATTAAGCCGGACATTGGCCACCGTGCAGAATGGGCCCCGCCTTCCTGTGTGCCGCCTGAATGTTTTCTAGCAAGACTATTTCGACATTTTCCCTATCCCAAACTCACCTAGGCGGCCTTCATAGCTTATATAGATTCATCTAGTCATGTCTAGCTTAATCCCTGCGAGTTACACGTATGACTCTTCCATCTGTTTAAAATACCCCTTCAGGACACCATTGAGAAGAATTCATGCAACTCCTATGCCTATAGTATGACGCGGATTGATTATTAGCTTTCCATTCTCTTTCACTGTCATATTTCACTCTCGCGCATAGGAGCCCAGCCCTTGACTGATAACAATGCTTGGGGCCGACCGGAACCTTCCTCCCCTAGCCCCGGTTCCTCGGGCAGCACACAAACCTGGGGCGCGCCCTCCCCTGCATCCTCTACACAGGAGCCAGATCCCAAATCCACTGGGAAGGGCAAACGCCTAGCCATAATTGTGGTAGCCGTCCTGGCGGCTCTCGCCCTTGTAGGTGCTGGCACATGGGCGCTGCTAATTAAGCACGATCCCACAGACGACCCAGGCTCCACTCTTTTAGCCCCGGCTTCTACGCCTTCAGGTTCAGCGGCCTCCGAAGAGGCTTCTTCAACCGAGTCCGAAGAAGTTACAGAAGAGAAGACCGAAGGCGAGGACAAGAACGCTGCCACAGCGGATGCTCCCACCAAATACGAAAAGTGCAATGACTTCGCAGATAAGAAGCTCAGCTCGTTGACTAGACCAGTTAAGGAGTATTGCGATGACTCATGGCTTTTTGCCGGAGAAGACGGAACGTCAAACTTCACGTTGTTCTATTGGACCGACAATGCTTGGCACAAATACGAAACAGATGGAAGAGCTTGGCCATCCTCTATCGGATGCTATGACCGCGACAAATTGGAGGATGCAATAGCACCGCTGCCCCTTCTTGACAAAGTTGCGCTCTGCAACGATGAAGGCGACACCACAACGGAAGCCGAAGAAACCGAAGAAGACCCAGCAGCAGACGAATTTGCGTGGGCTGGCGACTGGAACGGCAAATGCGATGGTCGCTATATCCTCATCGTTGAATCCGCACTGATCGATGGGCCAGAACCATATACTGAGGCCTCCCGCATCCAGAATAAATACCCCGGTTCCAAGATCCTTTACGGCGGAGCCTGCAGCTCTCTTCGCGAGACGGTAGACGGCAAATCCGTCTACGCCATCTACTATGACGCCGGCTACAGCGTAGACAAGGTCTGTTCCCTTAAGGCCCAGTATGGCGGCAATGCTCGTTCGCTGAACGATGACGGAGACTTCTCCGACCCCTGCTAGGTCCCCTACATTCCTTCCCTACCACTCTCCTTCCGACATCTTTCACCCCTCGATTTACCCCAGAAAGGATTTCCGGTGGCTCACTACAACCTCTACGATTCTCTCTCCCTTGACTCCTCCGCAGACCCTTCTCAACTGGTAGCTGACATCGACGCCAAGCTGGCGCAACTCAGCCCCGAAAATGCAGCAGCCCGAGACGAGCTCACCACCGCGCGAGAGATCTTTTCTGTGGACAACCGCCGGACGCAGTATGACCAGGAACTCACCAACCCCACCGGCCCAGAAGTAGATATCGCGCGCATTCGCGATATCGCAGCTCTACCCGCTGCAAGTGCTACTGGTTCCTCAAGCCCTGCAGCCAAGCACGCGGCACCGCCCTCGGAAGCAACCGGCACGTACACTCCGGCGCCCGGATACACCGCCGCACATACCCCGCAGCCGCAACAAGGCTGGCCCGCCCACACCGCCAGCCAGCAGGCTTCCTCTAACAACACCGGTTTCAGTAGCTCCAAAAAGCAATTCACCGTCGACTTCAGCAATATGGCCTTCCCGGTCGCCCCCGTCCGCCAACGCTGCCAGTCCATCATGTGGTGCGTGATTTGGGGAATCCTGCTGCTGATGTGGCTGATTGCCGGTATTCGCGGCCTCTCCCTGGCCAACGCTGCTGGCGACACCACCGCGATGGGCCTGCTTTTTGATTCTTCCAATCTCGAGGCAAGAACCGCTGACTTCGCTGCCTCGATAATTAAGACCCTTATCGCGACTCCGCTCCTGCTCGTACTGGGCGAGTTCATCTGGTCCATTCGCAAGACCATGGGTCTGAAGGCAGCGAATGATGCCTAAGCGTCCGCTAACGGTGTGCAGTTTGCTTGCGGTCCTAGCCCTCACCGCTTGTACTGCCGAATCTCCAGAATCCACGCCACAGGAGCCCTCGATGACCCATGCGGCGACGTCGACAACAAAAGAAGACAACGCTACCCAGCAGAAAGAGACACCCTCTACCCCTGCCGCGAGGGAGAAAACCACTCGTCCGGCGCCACCTAATGTCCTTTTAGACGACGAAGAACCCGCTCCCAAACGGGAAGCCGCACCAGAGCCCGACACCTCTTGCGGTTCTAGCGATGCACAATCCGCTTTTGCCCAGGGCGTATCGCAGGTGCCCCTGTGGGGCGCCAACGGCTGGGAACTTTTCGATTCCTCCGGTTACGATCCCTGCGCTTCCCTATCGTGGGAGACTCTGATGATTGAAGGTGGAAGCAGTTCTTCCCCCTTCCACATCATGCTGTTTAACCACGGCGAATACCTAGGCACAGCAACGGCCAAGCCCTATGGCTTCGCCCCCACCATTGAACGGGTGAGTGATTCCGAAATCGCGGTGACCTACCACTGGCCACGTGAGGGCGAGGGAAACGCCCTCCGCTCAGGGACTACCCAAGCTGGCTTCCGCTGGGATGAAACCCAGCAAAAGGTCATTATGTCTGGAGATGTCCCACCAACTGCGTGACCCATGTATTTTCGAACTATGGGCAAACAAAAATTTCACCAGCACATCGCCGTCTTCGGGCAAGCCGGAAGCGGGAAAACGGTGCTTCTTTCCTCGCTGTTCGGACGTTTAAACGAACCAGCGGCAATCAAGAAAAATGGCTATCATTTTCTCGCAAAAGACGCTGCTCGTGGAAATGACTTGTGGCAAAAATATCTAGGCATGAAGAAACAGGCCCAGGCCCCAATGCAGGACAAGTTTGTCTCTTCTCCCTTTGAATTTAGGCTCGATCCTGAATCACAGCCTCTAACCAAAAAGACGAAGCCGTCACGTATCGGCATCACTTGGCACGATTACCCAGGAGAATGGTTCGAATCCGAGATCAGCTCTGAGAGCGAAAGGAAGGATCGCGCCGCTACCTTCCGTCAACTTGTGCAATCGGACGTTGCTCTTGTTTTGGTGGATGCACAGAAGCTACTAGAACACCAGAACGACGAAGAGCGTTACCTAAAATCCCTGTTTGGCACGTTCCGTAATACCCTGCTCGGAATTAAATCCGATATTCTTGCAGAAGACGAACGGTTAAAACAGTTCCCTCGTATCTGGGTAATCGCCCTTTCCAAAGCTGACCTGATGCCGGAAATGGACGCACACCGACTCCATGAGCTGGTCGTCCTTCATGCTGCAGATGAGCTCAATGCACTGCGCAAAGTCTTGGCCGATTTTGTCAATGGTGATGAGGCCCTATCGGTCGGAGAAGACTATATCGTTATCTCCTCGGCTGAATTCAAAAATGACAGTATTGATTTAGAAAAGCACAAAGGCGTCGACGCATTGCTTCCACTGTCCACGATATTGCCTATCCAGCGCTACCAGCGATGGAATGTACTACGACTTCTTCCTGCTGGCCTAGCGGATGAAAAGATGGTGAAGAGGGGACTTGGTATAGCACAATCGGCTTTTGCGATGCTTGACAAAGTAAACAAGATGCCATTCAACTTCCTAGCGAAGGCTCAAGGTATCGCTGGTCTGGTTGACCCCCTCATGTCTGCGGCTATTCCGGTAATTGCTGAAGCTCGAAAAGATGCGGTTGAAAAACATGCATTTAAGGAATTGTTGCTCACAGATTTCGTCATGAAATTGCGCGAGAGCATCGACAACGACATTCTCGAAAGGTCGCCGCGATGGAAATAATCTGGGCTACGCGAGGCAAACGCTGGGGCCATAAGTTCTTACTCGATGGCGGCTATAAGGACCCATTGCCGCCATATCTTGAGGCATTTTCGGGCTTTGAAAACTCCCGCCACGTGTTTGAGCGCTGCAATGGACACTTGGCATTAAGGTTTCCAGATCCAGAGGAACGCCATGATGAATCAGGTCGCTTGATTTACCACGACCTGGTTATCAGCGGCCATACCATCACCGATGCCCGCTCTTACGACGAAGCATGCTCTTTTATGTGGCCTTTGATTGCGGATGAATATAACAAGCTCTGGGATGCAGAAAACTAGAACAGAATCTGAGCTCTTCAAACAGTTAATAGCCGCCGTGAATATCAAGACCTTATCCCCAGAAGAATGATGAAGATGACTGATGGCTGGAATTCAACAGAATTCGCGGAGAAGATGAACTGCCTGCTAAAGCGATACTACGCAGGAGACAATGGGCTTTCTCCGGCTGCAGTAGAACTTCGGGCGGTGTGGAGAACTGCAGGACTCGCATACGCCATTTTCACAGTCTCGAATCCGAAAGGAATTGCGTACGTGGGAATGGAAATGACAGTTCTTCCGGGACCTAGTTCCGCCATATCGGAAGAAGAAACCGCTATAGAAGGCTGGTTGGACCAATTAGCTGGAGATACGCTGGCCAGCGCATTGGACTACAACAAAGACGACAAAATCCAATGGCAGGCAAAGGTCGCCGGCAACACTCCAGAATTTTTCTCAGAGCTCGGCCCCGCTGTGGGAGAAGTATTCTTCCCATAAGTACCAAAAGCCTAGAGGGGGCGCGGCAGCCAAGAAGTGGCCGCGTTCTAGGCTTTCGCGGGGAGCCAGAAGCGGTTATCGTGGCCACAACGTAGCCGAAGGAGAGATAGGGATGAGCGAGAAGACGTTTCAGCAGAAATTCGGGGCTTTCGCGCTGATGGCGGCGATTGTCCTGCTGATCGTGAACTTAACCGTAGTAGGGCCTACGGTGTTCGGTATCTCCACGCCGCTGCTCCTCGGAATCACGGGCATCATAATGATGAGCGGTGAGAGCAGTAGCAGCGGCGCACAGGACGACTAGCGCAGGCGGTGGCCTACGAAGCCGGCGGCAAGCGTGTTGCCGGAGGACTGATCGATGAGTAGGAAGTTGCCCACCGCGCCGCGGGCGGCATAGTCCTCAACGGGAAGCTCGGCCTGGGTCTGGATGGTGATGTGGGCGATGTCGTTCATGGCGACGGACTCGGGATCTTCCACATCGGAAACGCCATCAAGATCCAGGGTGCGGGTGACGGCGGCGACGCGGGCCTTAACCAGGGAAGAGCCGTAGCGCAGCTTGAGCATCTGGCCGGGCTTGATGTCCTTTTCGGTCAGTCCTACGACGGTGGCGTCGAATTCGCGGGTGGCCGCGGGGCGTTGGGAGCCGGCGATGAGATCGCCGCGGGCGAGATCGACGTCGTCGGCAAGCAGGAGCGTCACGGAGTCGCCGGTGGCGGCGGAGTCGGCGGGGCCATCGGCAGTGTCGATCTGGGTGACGGTGCTGGTGCGGCCTTCAGGCAGGCGGACCTCGTCGCCCACGGAAATGGACCCCGCCTTTACGCGACCGGCGTAGCCGCGGTAATCGGAGGCGTGCTCGCGGATGACGTATTGGATGGGGAAACGGAAGTCCAGTTCATCGGCGCGGCCGGTGGCCACGGGGACGGTCTCGAGAACCTCGAGGACGGTCGGGCCGGTGTACCACTCCATGGCGGTGGAGCGCTCGACCACGTTATCGCCCTTGAGCGCGGAAATCGGCATGACGGTGGTATCGGTGATGTCTAAGCGCGCGGCGATCTGGTTGAACTCGGACTCGATATCGCGGAAGACCTGCTCGTCATAATCCACCAGATCAATCTTGTTCACCGCGAGGACCACATGGCGCACGCCCAAGAGGGCGGCGACATTGAGGTGGCGACGGGTTTGTTCGACAACGCCATGGCGGGCGTCGATAAGAAGCACCACCACCTGGGAGGTGGACATGCCAGTGACCGTATTACGGGTGTACTGCACGTGGCCGGGAGTATCGGCGAGGATGAAGGTGCGCTTATCCGTGGCGAAGTAGCGGTAGGCCACGTCGATGGTGATGCCCTGCTCGCGCTCGGCACGCAGGCCGTCGACAAGCAAGGAAAGGTCCATGCCGTCGAAGCCGCGGTCGGTAGAGGTGCGCTCCATGGACTCGACCTGGTCGGCAAGAACGGACTTGGTGTCATAGAGCAGGCGGCCGACAAAGGTGGACTTGCCGTCATCAACGGAGCCGGCGGTGCACAGGCGCAGGGTATCGCGCTGCTTGAGGGCGCCGACATTCGGCGCGAGGGTCGTGGTCATCAGAAGTAGCCTTCCTTCTTGCGGTCCTCCATGGCGGACTCGGAAAGTTTGTCATCGGCGCGGGTGGCGCCGCGCTCGGAAAGGGTGGAAATGGAGATCTCCGCGAGCACCTCGTCGGGGGTCGATGCGGTAGATTCCACGGCGCCGGTGCAGGACATATCGCCCACGGTGCGGTAGCGCACGGTGCGGGTTTCCAGCTCCTCCCCCTCTGCGGGGCCGCCCCATTCACCAGGGGCTAGCCACATGCCATTGCGCTTGAATACCTCGCGCTCATGCGAGTAGTAAATGGAGGGCAGCTCCAGTTCGCGGGCACCGATATATTCCCAAATATCGGACTCGGTCCAGTTGGAGATGGGGAAGACGCGGACGTTTTCGCCGGCCATCTTGCCGCCGTTGTATAGATCCCACAGCTCGGGGCGCTGGCGACGGGGATCCCAGCCGCCGAAGGAATCGCGGATGGAGAAGATGCGCTCCTTGGCGCGGGCGCGCTCCTCATCACGGCGAGCGCCACCGCATACGGCGTCATACTCACGCTCGGCGATGGTGTCTACCAGCGGCACGGACTGCAGCGGGTTGCGGGTACCATCAGGACGCTCCTGGAGATCCCCGCGGTCAATCCAGTCCTGGACGCGGGCGACGTGCAAGCGAGCGCCGGATTCTTCCACCAGGCGGTCGCGGAAATCGATGACCTCGGGGAAGTTGTGGCCGGTATCGACATGGAGCAGCTCAAACGGCACCGTGGCCGGGGCGAAGGCGCGGCGGGCTAGCTCGAAGACAACGACGGAGTCCTTGCCACCAGAAAAGAGGATGCCTACCTTGTCGAACTGCCCGGCCACCTCGCGCAGGATGTGGATGGACTCGTTTTCTAGGTCTTTTAAGTGTGGAGAAAGTGCGCTCATTATTCGTGTAACCCGCATTCTGTCTTGCCGTCTGCAAATACGCGCCCGGACCGGGCATCGTCGCCTTCACCGACCGGGAAGGTCAGCGGGGCGCAGCCGATGGAGCGGTATCCCTGCAGGGTGAGTGGGTGGATGATGAGGTCGTTGGCCTCGATATAGCGGTCCGTATCGTCCAGATCCCAGGTGATGATGGGAGAGATCTTCAACCGTCCGGTGCGGTCGAGGCTCAACGCCGGGGCGGTGGCGCGGTGCTCGGAATCGGCGCGGCGCAGGCCGGTGACCCAACCGGCATACGGGTCCATCGCCATATTCAGCGGCTCGACCTTGCGCATACGGTTATAGGCCGCAGTATCGCGAGCGTAGAGGCGCGGGCCGTACACCTCGTCTTGCTCTTCTGGGGTGAGCAAGGGCAGCACGCGAACAAGTGGGAGGTCCGGGTAGCGCTTTTCTACCTCGTCGGCTACCTGCAGGGTTTCCTGGAAGTGCCAACCGGTATCGATGAACAGCAGGTCCGCATCGAGCCCGGCGCGGTGGGCGAGCTCGGCCAAGACCGTATTTTCCATGGACATGGTCACGGCCAAGCGGCCGGGTGCGTGCTCGGCAGCCCATTCGGTAATGGTTTCCGCTGAGGCGTCATAAAGCTTATCCGCCCACTGGTCCACCAATTGCTGGTTGCGCGCGGCTACCTCGGCGTCCAGCGGCGCGGTATCGCGCGTGCCTTCCGGGGAGATGCTGGGGTCGCGGTAGTTCTTGCCACCGTCCAGCAGGTTCGTCGTTGGGTTCATGCCGTCACACATTAGGCAAAAGCCCAAGGCGGTGCAGGAGATTGTGCGCGAAAAGCCGCTGAGCTTGGCGGGAGGTGCGAATAAAAAGTTTCCAATCCGTACCAAGCGGACTAGATTTACAGACAAGACAGTCTATTGCGGGCGTCCGCGCCCCGCACAAGGAGGCACTTTCATGCAGCGTATAGCAATCATCGGGGAGGGCCCGGCAGCCCTATCCACCGCCGAGAAGCTTATCAGCGCTGGCATGTGTGTGGACCTCATTACCCAATGCACCGCACCATTCGGTCTACTCCGCCGCTTTGCTGGCCTCGCAGGCGTGCTTTCCGACGCCGTCTCAGGATCCCACTGCGGCCCCGGCACCACTCCCCGCTTGCGCCTTATCGGCAACGTGCGGGTAGGACCAGACGGCGACATCACGCAGAACGAAATCCACCACTTGGCCGCCTCTGGCAATCGCGAGCTACTCATATTGGAGCTCAAGGCTCGCGGCGTGGCCGTCACCACATGGGAAGGCCTATGCGCCCCACTGCAGGATTTTGAAGACTGGCGCAGCGTCATCACCCGCGCACAGCTGGCTCACGTGGGGATTTAGCAGCAATTACCGACTAGCGCCCCACCCACCACCGGTATAAACTTGCACGGCTACCCAGCCACGGCAAGGAAAGGGGCGCGAGTCCATGGATCTGGTTCGCATTCTCATTACACGGTCGGCGCCGTATACGCCGTATTTCATCGCGGTACTTGTCCTGCAGGCCTTGTCAACAGCTGCCACGCTGTACCTTCCATCGCTTAATGCCAAGATCATCGATGAAGGTGTGTCTCAGGGCGATGTGGACTTCATCTGGCGCACCGGCGGTATCATGCTGGCCGTAGCCTTTGCCCAAGTCATCACCGCCATCGGCGCAGTTTGGTGCGGCAGCCGCACCGCCATGGGCGTCGGCCGAGATCTACGCGGCGAGGTCTTCCGCCACGTTAATTCCCTGTCCACTGAGGACATGAGCCGTTTTGGCACACCTACGCTTATTACCCGCGGCACCAATGACGTCCAGCAGGTGCAAATGGTCTACATGATGATGCTGAACTTCATGGTGACCGCACCCATCATGTCCATCGGCGGCATCATCATGGCCGTGCGCGAAGACGCCGGCTTGTCCTGGCTGGTGTGGGTATCCGTGGCGGTTTTGCTCGGTACCATCTCCGTTATCATTTCCCGCCTCATGCCGCTCTTCCGTTCCATGCAGGACAAGCTGGATTCCATCAATGGCACCCTGCGCGAGCAGATCACCGGCATCCGCGTGGTGCGCGCCTTCGTGCGCGAGGCCTATGAGTCCGAGCGCTTCACCGAAGAAAATAAAAATATCACCCGCCTGTCCTTGAACATCGGCCGGCTTTTCGTGGTGATGTTCCCGCTCATTACGGTGATCCTCAACGTGGCTACGGGCGCGGGCCTGTGGTTCGGCGGCCATCGCGTGGATGAGGGCTTGGTCAACGTCGGCTCGCTCACCGCATTCCTGCAGTACCTGCTCCAGATTCTGGCGGCGGTCATGATGGGCACCTTCATGGCGATGATGCTGCCGCGCGCCATTATCTGTGCCCGCCGCATCACCGAGGTGCTCAAGCACGAGCCCTCTATTACTCCACCCAGCTCCACCACCTCTCCGGAGGCCTGCGTGGGCACGGTGAAATTTCGCAACGTGGGCTTTTCCTATGCCGGTGCGGATGCACCGGTGCTAGAAGACATTTCCTTTACCGCTCAGCCCGGCACCACTACCGCCATCATCGGTTCAACGGGCTCGGGCAAGACCACCCTGGTTTCCCTCATCCCACGCCTATACGTGCCGACGGAGGGCCAGGTGCTTATCGATGCCATCCCTACCACCTCCCTGGCCCGCCAGGACATCGTCCAGCGCGTATCTCTGGTTCCACAAAAGGCCTACCTATTTAGCGGCACGGTGGCCTCTAACCTGCGCCTCGGACGGCCCGAAGCCACCGATGAAGAGCTCTGGGAGGCGCTGCGCGTGGCCCAAGCTGACTTCGTTGAGGACCTAGATATGCCCATATCTCAAGGCGGCACGAATGTCTCCGGCGGCCAGCGCCAGCGCCTGTCCATCGCGCGCATGCTTGTCGCCCAGCCTCTGATCTACCTCTTTGATGATTCCTTCTCCGCGCTGGACGTGGCTACCGACGCCAAGGTGCGGGCGGCAATGCGCGCCTCGTTTGCCGAGCGCGAAAAGCCGGTGACCAGCATTATCGTCGCCCAGCGCGTAGCGTCTATCCGCGATGCGGACCAGATCCTGGTGCTGGACGCCGGCCGCATCGTTGACCGCGGCACCCACGAGGAACTCCTGGGCCGCTGCGCGGTCTACCAAGAAATCGTTGATTCCCAAGAAACCGCCGGTGTGGCAGGGGGCGAAAACTAATGGCTGAAAACACCACCTCTACCGCCGAGTCCACGGATACCGGTTTTGATCCGATGGGCGGCTCCGCACCCCGTCAGGCCAAGAATTTCTGGCCCTCCACCAAACGCCTTTTCTCCCTGCTTGCTCCCTTCAAGCGCCACCTATGGGCCGTCGCGGCAATGAACATAGTCTGCATCTTCTTGGCCGTGGTAGCCCCGAAGATCATGGGCAAGGCCATGGACGTCATCTTTGCCGGCGTCATTTCGCGCAACCTGCCCTCTAATATCTCCGCCGAGCAAGCCATTGCGGGCATGCGTGCTGAGGGCCAGGACCGCTTTGCGGATATGGCTTCCGCGATGGACTTCGTCCCCGGTGAAGGCATCGATTTTAACCGACTGGGCACGCTCATCATCACCGTGATCGCGATGTACATCGTCTCCTCTGGCTTCCAGTGGTGGCAGGGAGCAATCCTCAACAAGTTAAGCATGGATATCGTGTTTGACCTGCGCGAGCGCGTGGAGGCGAAGATTAATGCGCTGCCTCTCAACTACTTTGATTCCCAGCAGCGCGGCGATATCCTCTCACGTACCACCAATGACATCGACAACATGCAGCAGGCCCTGCAGGAGGCGCTATCGCAGCTGTTTTATGACGCGCTGCTGGTCATTGGCATCACCATCATGATGTTCAGCGTTTCGTGGCAGCTCGCTCTCATCGCCCTCCTGTCCCTGCCGCTTACCGGTCTAGTTATCGGCATCATCGGCAGCCGCTCGCAGCGCCAGTTCACAACGCAGTGGCGCTCCACCGGCCAGCTCAACGGCCAGGTAGAAGAATCCTTCTCCGGCCACGACCTAGCCATCGTCTTCGGCCGTACTGAGGCCATGACGGAGGAATTCGACAAGCGCAACGAGGAGCTCTACCGCTCCGCAGCTAAGGCTCAGTTCCTGTCCGGCATCATGATGCCCATCATGCAGTTCCTGTCCTACCTGTCTTATGTGGCCATTGCGGTCCTGGGTGGTCTGCGCGTGGCCAATGGACACATGACTCTGGGCGCTGCCACTGCCTTCATCCAATACTCCCGCGAGTTCAATCAGCCGTTAGGCCAGCTCGGCGGCATTATGCAGCAGGTACAGTCCGGCGTGGCCTCGGCCGAGCGCGTCTTTGAGCTTCTCGACGCCGAAGAGCAAGCCCCCGACACCACCGACGAGGACCTTCCCGGCCGCGCCCAAGGACTCGTGGAGTTCCAGGACGTTGACTTCTCCTACGCAAAGGATAAGGAGCTCATCACCGGCCTCAACCTGCGCGTGGAGCCCGGCCAAACCGCGGCCATTGTCGGCCCCACCGGTGCCGGCAAGACCACCCTGGTCAACCTGCTCATGCGCTTCTATGAGCTAGATGGCGGTCAGATTCGCATTGATGGGCACGATATCGCCCGTATGCCTCGCCATACCCTGCGTTCCCAGGTGGGCATGGTGCTCCAGGACGCCGTGCTCTTCAAGGGCTCGATCATGGAGAACATCCGCTACGGTCGCTTGGACGCGACGGACGAAGAAGTCATTGCGGCGGCAAAGGCGACCTATGTGGACCGCTTCGTTCACGCGCTGCCCGATGGCTACGACACCATCATCGACCAAGATGGCGGTGCTATCTCGGCCGGCGAGCGCCAGCTCATCACCATTGCCCGCGCGTTCTTGGCCCAGCCCGCGCTGCTCATCCTTGATGAGGCCACCTCTTCGGTCGATACCCGTACCGAGGTCCTCGTCCAAGAGGCGATGAACGCGCTACGCGCGGACCGCACCTCTTTCGTCATTGCCCACCGCTTGTCCACCATTCGTGATGCTGACCTCATCCTCGTCATGGAGAACGGCACCATCGTGGAACAAGGCTCGCATGACGATCTCCTTGCGGCCCAAGGCGCATACTGGCGCCTGCATCAGTCCCAGTTCGCTCAAGGGTAGGTCTTCGCCGGCGGTGAGCTATTCCAGCCCTACCGTCACGGTCGGCGCGTTAAAGTGAGCACCCTTGAGGTTTACCAGTTCAAGGGTGACATCGCGCAGCTCAAGATGCTCCATGATTACATCGGGCACTTCCGCATCGGGAACGGGGTGCGGCTCTGGAACACCAAGTTTATCCAACACGGCATTGATATCGTCGCGGCTCAAATCTATTTCTGCGGAGGGTGCAGAAATTTCTCCCACCGCCGGGGTGGCTTTGAGCCCGGTAGCCATAATGGTCACCGGTCCGCCGCGTACCTCGGTGGTATCCCCTCCCGTAGTCAACATGCCATCGCCGTAGCGGCCAAGCAGCGTGATCCCAAGGTTGTCGATGTCGAGGTTCTCGCCCTTCAGCTCTAGAACCCGCACATCACCGCTGGCGGTGGGGAAAGTACCCAAGGACACGGTGACATTCTTCGTCAGCGTCACCTTATCCGCGAAGACGGTACTGAAGTACGGAACCGCCGGGGCATCTTGCGCATTAACCCGTTCGGAACCGTTCACACCACCCACCACCAGGGCACAGGTGAGTACAGCCATGCAGCTGCGCGCCGCCCGCGGCATCGCCCTCGTCATTGCTCTGCTGCTTCCTTGGTGCGGCGCTTTTGCTCCCCCGGCTGCCACGCAAAGGTAAAGGCCCCGCCAATAATACCGAGCAGGGAGCCGATGATGAAACCACCCAAGTTGGACGTCGGCAAGGCGATAATGGCCACGATGATGCCTAGCACACCGACATAATTCGAGGTTGCCGGCTGGAACCACGCACCAAGGCCGAACATGGCTAGCAAGACGCCGATAAGCAGCGTAGATACGCCAGAGATGGTGGAAATCATCACCAAAAGGTCAGAGATCCGGATGGTGATATAGGCCGGCGCGGCAATGATGATGCCGGACAAAATGAGCAATAGCCCGGGAAAGAAGGGCCGACCACTGCGCCAGCGGCGGAAGCGCTCCCAGGCGCTAGGCTTGGATTCCGCACCCGATGCCTCGACTGCCGGGAGGGTCTGTGTTTCTTCCGTGCTGGACTCAGCAGCCATTATCGGACCCCCTCCTCACCGTCACTCCCACATTCTTGGCAGAAAGGCGCTGCGCGCCCACGGAGGTGGCCTTCACATCATCAGCCTTGAGGGAAACTTGCTTGGAATAGAGACCCCACGCGCCAGGATCCGCGGTATCGCTGAGCTGATTCGCATCGATGCCCACGTTGACATCCTGCATGACCAAAGAACCATCCACGTCGGTCGCACCGACCAGCAGGCTATCGGACTCCACGCTGCCCTCACCCTCGGCCTTCAAAGCTAGGGTGGCCTCTCCACCAACGCCGGGCACCTTCGGAACCGTCACGGAAAGGCACAGGTCAGAAACCTTGGCATGCTCCAGCTTGATGCGCGCTACGGGAAGATGTTCCTCGGCCTTTTGATCGTCATCAACAAAAAGCGAAAAGCCCTCTCCATCCAAGTGCCCCATGGTGATTTTGAAGAAACTACCAGAAAGTGCCAGGTTGGCAGTCAAGCCGCCTTGCGCCACGGCGAATCCGGTAACGCCAAAAGCGGCAAGTCCTGCGGTCAAGGCCACCGCGGCCTTGGTGATATTTGTCTTACCCATGGTGGTCTGCCCTTTCTGCGGCGGTCTAGGTTCTCTTCTTGCCAGGTTGGGCCACGCTGCGGCCACCAGCACTGGCTATACTCCGCCGCCGTATACAGCACGTTTAAAAGAATATGGCGACCGAGTTTCTCATCTTGACAGTGTACAGCCCACCCCACCGCGATACCGCACTGAATGCAGACTCTGGGATTTATCCCCCAAGGCTTTAAGGTAGATAGCAACGTGGAGCATCAGTATTAAAGGAGCACGCATGACCACCGTGTTCGGTTGGATAGCTATAGCCGCATCGATTCCGGTGTGGCTGTACTTTTTCACCCGCGTATGGGCCCTCTTCAAATTCATCCGCTCCGGCGGACCTAGCCAGCTCAAGCGCACCGATAATATAGGCAAGCGTTTATGGCGCGTTATTGCGGAAGTCTTTAGCCATTCCCACTTCAAGGGTAAGCCTCTGGTCAATGCCGCCCACTGGCTGGTGATGGTGGGATTCCTTTTCGGCATCTTGGTGTGGTTTGAGGCCTATATCCAAACCTTCGCGCCGAATAAGGGCTGGCCGTGGCTCAGCCACTGGCCGGTCTACCACTTCGTTGAGGAAATCTTGGGCATCGCGACGGTCCTAGGCATCGGCTTCCTCATCGGCGTGCGCCTCAAGCTCGGCGATACCGAACGCGGCAGCCGCTTCTTCAATTCCCAAACCGCCTCGGCGCGCTGGGTAGAGTTCATCGTCTTTTCTGAGGGACTCGGCATGATCTTGGTGAAGTCCACCAAGATCGCCACCTACGGCGGCGGCTCCGCCTGGGCGGATTTCTTGAGCGTCCACTTGGCCAAGCTCTTCCCCGAATCCCCGGCCCTAGTGAGCTTTTTCGCCCTGTTCAAGCTGCTATCCGGCATGCTGTTTATCGTCTTCATTTCCCGCAATTTCCAGTGGGGCGTGATGTGGCACCGCTTCACCAGCTTCTTCAATATCTTTTTCCAGCGCAATGCCACCGGTGAGAAGGCCCTGCAGTCTTTACCCACCCCGGACTTGGAAGAAGACATCACCCCGGGTAGCTGGAAAATGCTGCTGGATTCCACCTCGTGTACCGAATGTGGCCGCTGCCAAGAACTATGCCCGGCGTGGAATACCGAAAAGCCGCTGAGCCCCAAAAAGGTCATGATGGACCTGCGTCAGGGCGCACTGGATAACTACAACCCGCATGAGGGCCTGGATGTACTGTCTATGGCCGGGGTCATCGATGACGATGTGCTGTGGTCATGCACCAACTGCGGTGCGTGCGTAGATCAGTGCCCAACCGATATTGAGCACATCGACCACATCGCGGACCTGCGCCGCTTTAAGGTGCTCGCGGAATCGGACTTCCCGTCCGAGCTCACCGGCCTGTTTAAGAATTTGGAAAACAAGGGCAACCCGTGGGGCCGGAATAACTCTGAGCGCCGCGCCTGGATTGATGAGGCCCGCGCCGATGGCATCGACGTCCCCATCATTGGTGAAGACGAGGCCGATTTCACCGATATGGAATACCTGCTCTGGGTGGGCTGCGCTGGCGCTTATGATGACGATGGCCGCCGCACCACCCGCGCCGTTGTAGACCTGCTGCATACCGCAGGCGTGAAGTTTGGCGTGCTCTCCACGGGTGAGACCTGTACGGGTGACCCTGCCCGCCGCGCCGGCAACGAGTTCCTCTTCCAGATGATGGCGCAGCAAAACGTAGAGACCCTCAACAACGCCTTCGACGGCGTCCCGGAGGGCCAGCGCAAGATCATCACCACTTGCCCGCACTGCTTTAACACCATTCGCAACGAGTACCCGGACTTTGACGGGCATTTCGACGTCTTCCACCACACCCAGCTGCTTAACCGACTGGTCCGCGAAGGCTTGCTCAAGCCGGTGCCGCGCACGCCGGAAAACCGCAAGCCGATTACCTACCACGATCCTTGCTTCCTCGGCCGTCACAATAAGGTCTTCGATCCTCCGCGCGAGCTGCTCGAGGCCACCGGCGTAGAGCTGCGCGAGATGGACAAGAACCGTGACGAGGCCTTCTGTTGTGGCGCCGGCGGCGCCCGCATGTTCATGGAGGAAAAGCTCGGCACCCGCATCAATGACTTCCGCACCGAGCAGGCTCTAGAGACCGGCGCGGAAGAAATCGCCACCGGCTGCCCCTTCTGCAATGTCATGATGACCGGCGGCGTGAAGTCCTTGGCGCAGGATTCCACCCCCACCACCAAGGTCAATGACGTGGCGGTTATGCTGCGCAATTCCATCTCCCTCGACGAGTCCGGCACCCTGCCGGAGCCCCGCCCCAAGACGTTCCTTGCTACCCCGGTGCGCCACCAGAAGTCCGCGGGCACCAATGAAGCCCCGCTTGCCGACGCCCCCACTTCTGTCTCTTATACACATCTGACGCTGCCGACGAATAGAGAGGTGTAGAT
>ERZ1031137.37-NODE-37-length-49243-cov-47.719932_pt1 | contig 49243 bp, 43 predicted proteins | sample MGYA00517293_ERZ1031137 | MGnify/ENA primary metagenome ERZ1031137 (study PRJEB33718, sample SAMN03159763) | human skin metagenome | collected 2014-05-20 | study: EMG produced TPA metagenomics assembly of the PRJNA266117 data set (Human skin bacterial metagenome...
AGTGGTGAGGTGAAAGGGAATGTTTCCCACAATGACGCAGGGAGTGGCGGGTAACCGGAAGTTAAGGAAATCATCATGGACCACTTCGACCGCCGCCGAGGAGGTTTCTTGTGTGATTTTGGCAGCTAGTTTTGCGTCCACTTCAACTGCCGTTATCGCCCTCCCCAAGTGGGCCATCGGGTGAGTGAGGGCACCGCTTCCTGGTCCGATCTCAATGATGGGGCCGGAGGTTTGTTTCACAAGGTCGATGATGGAGTTGATGATCTTGTGGTTGGTGAGAAAATTTTGGCCATGCTCGTGACGGCCGTGTCCGTATGCAGACATCAGGTGTGCTCCTTGGATTTGAAAGGGAGCCGGGCATGACAAATAGCCGCCCGGCTAAAGGACCGGAGCGGTTTTTAACCTACGGGGTAGGAAACCGCCTTAGCGGTTGGTGCGCAACCGCAAGAAAGCGGTACCTGAAATCAACATGGGTCTAATTATATCCATTTAAATTCGCGGGTGATATGAAGGGCCCAGGTTTTGTTCCGTTTGAGTAGATGTGAAAATCTTCGAACATGCCGAAGAAGTTTGATCAGGAGGCGAAGGACCGTGTGGTCCGCCTCGTGGAAGCTCGCATTCTGGCGGAGAATATTTCGATGCAGAAAGCCTGCAAGATCGTGGCACCAAAGCTGGGCTTTCGTGGCACACAGCGAGGCAATGGACGCAGGCCGCTCGACGTGAAGGACGCGTTAGTGAACGGTTGTCTGAGGGAACCAGGGGGAGTCGCCTGCGGAGCGCACGACGCGGTTTTCGACGAGGTCTGCGACGTGGTGGAGGAATTGGGTGACGGATTCGGTGGTGAAGTGCGCCAGCGTGATGTTGTTGACTTCCATGCCAAGGCGAACGGCTGACAGCGGCTTGGTGGCCATGTTTTCACTCCTAGAGGTGGTGTTCGGGTCGTTTCTGCCCAACACCTTACGGGCCGGGTGTGCACTTTCTGACCGTGTTTCCACCTGGGGGTTTCGTTTCGCGCAGACTCGTTTACTTAGTATCGTCCACCTCACGGATAGCCCTGTAGATGGTTTGCCGGGAGACGTTGAAGGACCTGGCGACTGACTTCACTGACTGGCCGTTCTCGACCAATAGCGCAGCCTGTTGCTTCTGCTCTTTACTGAGCTTCGGCTTCGGGCCCGCAACTCGTCCCTGTGCTCGGGCATGGGCGACGCCCTCGCGAGTGCGCTGAATAAGGAGGTCACGCTCCCACTCAGCTAGAGAAGCCATGATGTTGACCACGACCTTATCTGCAGGACGGGATGTGTCCAGAGCAGGATCAAGGACCCGGACATTGATGTCCCGGTCAGCTAGGTCGGAGATGGTAGTGACGGTTTCGACCATGTTGCGGCCCAGCCGGTCTAGCCGGGTCACGACCAAGGTATCGGCCGGCCTCATGTAGGCGAGGGCATCATCGAGGCCGGGGCGAGACCACTTGGCACCACTAATGGTGTCGCTGTAGATATGCTTAGGGTCGCAACCAGCGTCGATGAGGGCCTTGCTTTGCGTGTCCAGCGACTGCCCCTGTCGCGAGGTCGAGACGCGCGCATATCCAATCAACATACCTACTCACCTGTCAGTTCTTCCTCGGTCACGCTGAGGTCAGCAGGCAACGCGCCGTCGATGACGTAGGTGCGTAGCAGCTTGTCCAGCAGAGCACGGACCTTGAACTTCGACACCCTTGCTCCGGTGTCTTCCGTGAAGTACGCCGCCGCCAGGTCAAGGTCAATTGATGCCTTTAAGTCATCGAAACGCCCATACTCGTTGATGGTTGCCGCCGTGACCCGGGCGTCGAGTATCCGTCGCAGCTGCGCCATGTCCAGCCCTAGACATTCATGCAGTCGTACCAGCTGTCGGTCGCGCTCGGTGATGCGGTACTCGTTGATGTAGTCGTGCACTGTCTTGCCTGGTTGCAGGGTCACGTCACCTGCTTGGAGGTCGTGCAGCCAACGGTTAGCGTAGCGCTGGTCATCCTGACTCAGGCGGGCGAAGCTGGCATGCAGCTGTTCCAGCAGGTCATCGAGCACATCCTGCGGCACGCCGTCCTGGAGGGCCTTGAGGTACTTCTTGAACTTGCTGTTGAGGTACTCGGCATCAATGCGGTCGGTGTCGATGTGCTTGATGTGCACGTCAATGTCGAAGGGTGCATCCTCAGGCGACTGCTCTGAGTCGTCGCCTGCCTTGCCGAGCTCCTTGTAACGGGTCACCAGCGTGGTGTAGGTGTCCTCGGTAAGTTCCACCACGATAGGCTCCGTCAGGGCATCGAAGTAGTAGGTGTCCTTGTCCGAGGTGAAGCCCTGCACCTGCGCGGCCTGAAGTTCCCGGTACATGCGGTTGAAGGTCTTGGCGAACTCGCCTTGGTCTGCCTCAAGGTCGGGTAGCTGCGAGAAGTCCGGCTGGCCGGTCTTCGGGTCGGTAAACAGCGCCTCGATGGTAGCGAAGCACTCGTTGATGGATGTGAGGTGGTCATCGAGGTGGTCCACGAACAGGCCGAGGGGTCGGTCGCCGGAGTAGAGCTTTACCGCCCGGTCGATGTTGTCCCGCATAGTGTGCGGCCTGCGGTAGTAACGGATGGACCCGAAGGGCTTTTCCGGGCCGAAGATGCGGTTGGTGCGCGAAAAAGCCTGGATGATGGACTCGTACTCGATCACCTTATCCAGATAGAGGGTGTTGAGCCACTTGGAGTCGAAGCCGGTGAGCATCTGGTCCACCACGATGAGCAGGTCGATGTGTTGGCTGCGGTCGTCGAGGAAGGCCTTGGTGTTGTAAGGCTTCTTGTGGGCTAGGCGCTTGGAGACGTCCTTTTTGAACTCATCATGGGTCGGCATGGTGAAGTGCTGGCCGTAGGTGTTGTTGTAGTCGCGGAGAATCTCCAGCAGGCCGTCTTCCTTGAGCAGTTGATTGTCCCCGGTGTTGTCGATGTTGGGGTCAAACAGTGCTGTGACCTTGATGTGAGGGTACTGCTTCTTGAAGATGCGGTAGTACTCCACGGCCTCGGGAATGCTGGAAGTCGCTAGGATGGCATGGAACATGCTGTTGCGGCTGAGCTGCATCCAATGCTCGTTGATGTCGCTGGCGACAGCCTCGCGGTGGTTTGCCTTCTCATACTGGGTCGTTGGCAGGTAGTCCTCGATGCCCTTGGTCACACGCTTATAGGTGCTGTTGCCCTTATCGTCTTTTTCCAGCTCATAGATAGAGGCCATAGGGATCTGCTTCTTGTCCATGAACTTGCTGTAGACTGCCGCCTTCTGCGGGTCTGTCAGCGCTTCCTCTACGGTCTTGGCCTTGGCCGCCTGGAGGGCGACCACGGTGCGCACGTCATGCGTCCTGAAAGTCTCCACCATTTCAGGGTCGAAGCTCAACACGTTTTTATCGCGGATGCCGTCGGCAATTGAGTAGCGGTGTAGCTCATTGCCGAACAGTGTGGCCGTGGTGGAATGCTTCTTCTGGTTTTCGTCATGGATGGGCGTGCCGGTAAAGCCGAAGAACAGCGCGTTCGGCAGGGTGTGCTTGACGGAGGCGAGCATGTCACCGAAGGTGGTGAGGTGCGCCTCATCGACGATGAAGACCACGCGCTTGGAACGGATGAGGTCCAGGTCAGCTGTCTTCATCGTCTCAGGATTGACGCGGCTCATCTTGTGCAGTGAGGTCACGATGAGAGTGGAGCGCTTGTCCTTGAGCAGCGTTGCCAGGTTGGCAGCACTGGAGGTGTCCTCCACCGCGATGCTGTCGCCACCGTAGCTGACGTAGTTCTCCAGCGACTGCGTGCCCAGCTCAACACGGTCAAGCAAGAACACCACCTTGTCGGCGTTGTGGGAGTCAGCGATGAGCTGAGCGGTCTTGAAGCTGGTAATCGTCTTGCCGGAGCCGGTGGTGTGCCAGATGTAGCCGCCCAACTGGTCGCCACTGTCCCAGTCGTGACGGTCCACACGGTCAGCGATACGCGAGGCCGCATAGTACTGGTAGGAACGCATCGCCAGCAAGTTGCCAGAGGCACGGTCTGCGACGGTGTAGAAGCCGATGAGCTGGTGCGCCATCGGAATGGACAGCAGCGCACGTGCCACGTCGTCCCATTGGTTGATCGGCTCGTTGTTGAAGTCTGCCCAGTGGAAGAAGTAGTCCGGGTTGAATTTGCCTGCCCCCGGGTTGGCGAAGTAAATCGTCTCTTCTGGGGTCATGGCGACGAAGATTTGCACCAGGGAGAAGATTCCCTGGTAGACGCCCTCATGGGCGTATTTGGTTATCTGGTTCGCACCTTGGGAGACCGGCGCACCGGAGCGCTTCAGCTCGATGTGGAAGACCGGCATACCGTTGATGAGCAGCATCAAGTCGCCACGTCGGGTGGGCAGCAGCTCATTGGCGGTCTGGAAGCGCGGCTGGACGGCAATCTGGTAGCGCGACTGGCCACCGGCAATCTCTAGGCGGTCGTAGATTTTCAGGCTGATCTCAGAGCCGAAGTTTGCCGCCTGCGGTGCATCTCGGGTAATGGTCACGGTGCGACCGTTGATGAACTCGTTGAGCGCCAGCGGGGTGCGCAGGTTGTTGACCTGCTCGATGATTTGCGCCATCTCGCCTTCGGTGAGCGGCACGTCGCCTAGCAGGTCACGGCCCCGGTTGTTGGCGTAAAGAATGTCCGCCCAGTTGTCGATGAGCTGCTGCTCTGTCGGGAAACGCAGCAGTTCCTTGCTCCAGCCGTGGCGGGTGAGCAGGTCGATGAGCGCAGCCTCGAATTCAGCCTCAGAACGAAATGGTGTGGTCATAACTGCTCCTTAGATGAACATCCGTTGCAGCAGCGCCGCCTTGGCCTGCTTAAGGGACTCGATGTACTTGGCCTCGGTAGCAATGAGCGTGTCCAGCCGTGTAAACACCGCACCGATGGCCTGCTGTTCTTCGAGGGTTGGTGGGAACAAAAAATGCATCTTCGCAAACATCCCGCCCGTAATTTGGTTGATGGTGGCACCCATTGATTTCGCAACTTGAGACTCGAAGAGTTCAGTATCGAATAGGGCGCTCATGAAATGAGGCTGTTTGCTTCGAATACCAGTCATGAATGCACCGATGACCGTCGGCGGAAGTTCCCCCCTCACCAACGCATGCTTTCCGATAAGAGCGCGGGAGCCGTTTCGGACGACCATAATAATGTCGTTTGGCTTGACATTTTGTACGTTCACGACGCCGGAGCGGACATACACACAATCATCAAAGGCAAGCGTAGCGTCTTTCACATTGCTTGACCGAAGTACCAGAGTGCCCCCATTCTTCACAACATCGCCTGGTGAATAGGTCAGCCCACTGAAATATTCAACGTGATCATTCAACGAGCTTTCTTTCCACTCACCGTCGAAGCCATCCAGCCGCAGCTCCGGCACCGTCTGGCCCTCCTGCGGGAACATCCGCTGCATGAGCGCAGTCTTGGCCTGCTGCAGAGCTTGGTGCTTCTTGGTGTGCTGGTTGATGGCATCGTCGAGGTTGGTGAAGATAGCGCCGATGGCCTGCTGTTCTTCGAGAGTGTGCGGAATGGAGATATCTGCGCTGTTGATGGTCTGGCTAGTCAGACTAGGTAACCCGGTTGCAGTATTCTTCGCCATCCAATCGACTTGCAATACTGATGCGTAGAAGAACGCTAGGTCAGTCTCTTGGTTCGGAACAACGTAGAACAACGTGTCAACAGTCCAGAAGGGAGCTTTCAGGATGTATGGCTTGCTGATGGTGCCCTTTCGACCGATGCCTACGGCGTCCTCATCGTGAGAAAGAGCTTGGTCCACTGACACCATGTAGCCACCGGTCCCGTAGACGGGAATACAACCTTCCCCCAGATGCTTGTAGTCACGACCGTTGTGGAGAGCTGAGACTGCACCAATACTGGTCGTCTTCCACGCACCGTCGAACCCCTCCAGGCGCAGTGCGGGCACGTTGCGGCTACGCATCGCGACCACCGCCCAGCAGCTCCTGGAGTGCAGCCAGGGCCTGCATGTCGGCGGCGTTGCCGGTAAGCCCGCTCAGTAGGCCTGCCAGCTCTTGCTCCGTCTCGCGAACCTGCACGTCGAGGTCGGTCAGCGCGACGGCGTACTTGTCGTGCAGCGCCTGTACGCGGGCTGAAAGACCAGCGAGCACATGACCAGGGATTTCGCGCAGGTCACCCATAAGTGCAGTAATCCACTTGGCGGTGAGCACCTCATCCACCTGCACGTCGGTAAGCGCTTCGATGGTCGCGTGGGTGTCTTTCTCCAGCTGCTCTTGCGCAGTCTTGAGGTTCTTCTTGAGTTGGTCCCGCTGGGCGATGAGCGCCTTGGCGCTGAGCATGGCAGCCTCGGTGCTGCCCTCCGGCCAGGTCTCGCCCTTGGCCAGCTTCGGCAGGTCCTTGATGGCCTTGTTTAGCTCGGTCTTCTTGAAGGCATCCTGTTTGTCGTTAAGTACCTCGGCCAGATCGGTCTTGTCGTCTTCGCTTAAGTCCTCGACGAGCTGCGTCAGCTCAGATACAGCTGTGTCCACGTCGCGACTTAGCTGCGTTACCTGGTCCTTCTGCTGCGGCAGGTAGAAGGTCTGCACCAACTCGTTGGGAGCAACGCGCCCGTCCCATCCGACCTGGACATAGACCTTCTTCTTTTCTTTGGTCTTCCACTCCATCACGGGGTCATTGACCCGCACGGCATCGAGGCCTTCGGTCTGGATGATCTCCAGGTCACCGGCGGTTTTGACCCAGCTGTCATGTAGTACCTGGTAGCCCTCGTAGGCATCGACCAATGGCACGCGATCGAGGCGGTCGAACAGGTTGGCCTTGAGCTGGTCCTCGGTGGTAGTAATAGGCACGGTAGCTGCGCCATCCACCAGCAGCGCGTGCAGTTTCTCCGGCAGGTCGGATAGTACAGCGCCAACCTGGTCACGAAGTGCCTGGGCTGCAGGGTGCTGGTCGATCGTCTCGCGTAGGTTGGTCGTTTTCAGCTCCGCGTAGCCTTCTGTCTTCTCGGTGAACAGTGCCTCCCGCAGCCCCGGCAGGGCGGTCCAGTAGTGCTCCAGGGTGTCAATTTCGCTGGTGGGAATGCCGCCGTGCATAGTGGCGTACAGGTCTACAGACTCAGGCGGCAGGGTGGCAGAGACGTAGCGTGGGATGTTCAGGTTGTGGTCGTTGGCGCGAATCTCGTCGCGGGTCACTACCCTAGCGAAGTGCGGCACGTCCACGCGGTTGTGAACGGCATCGACGATGCGTTGGATGTCACGGGCGCGCAGGTGGTTGTACTTGCCCTGCTTGATGAAGCCCTGGGAGGCATCGATGAACAGCACGTCATCGCGGTCACGTTCTTGCTTGAGCACCATGATGACGGTCGCGATACCGGTGCCGTAGAAGATGTTGGAAGGCAGGCCGATAATGGCATCGATGTGGTTGGCTTCGATGAGATTGCGACGGATGTCGGCCTCCGAGCCACCACGGAACAGTACGCCGTGCGGCAGGACGACGGTGAGGATGCCATCAGGCTTAACGTGGAACAGCTCATGCAACATGAAGGCGTAGTCGGCCTTGGTCTTGGGCGCTAGACCAAACCGTGCGAAGCGCGGGTCAGCCTCGTTGCCTTCGGGTTCCCACTTTTGGGAGTAGGGCGGGTTGGAGACTACTGCGTCCACATAGAGCGGCTTGTAGGTCTGCACCGGGTCGGCCTCGTCGAACATCGGCCAGTCATGGGCCAAGCTGTCACCGTTGCGGGCGACGATGTTGTCCGCCTTCACGCCGCGCATGACCAGGTTCATACGAGTGAGGTTGTAGGTGTTCTCGCGCAGCTCCTGGGCGAAGTACTTAATACGGTCTGGGTCACCCATGCGCTTGGCGACGGCATGGCCGATGTTAAGCAGCAGGGAGCCAGAGCCGGAGGTCGGGTCGTAAATCTGAATCTCGTCGCGGCCCTTGAGGTGGTCAGCGACGATGTTGCTCATGATGAGAGAGACCTCATGCGGGGTGTAGAACTCGCCTGCCTTTTTGCCCGCGTTGGCCGCGAACTTCTCGATGAGGTACTCGTAGATGTAGCCCAGCACGTCATAGCCCTGCTTGCCATCAGTGGGGATGTCATCGATAAGGTCCAGTAGCTTCTTGATGGCAGAGGTACGGGCAGCGTCGGTTGTACCCAACTTCGACAGGCTGGTGTCCAGGGTGTTAAGGATGCCGTCGAAGACGTGCTTGCGCTCCGGGGCGATGTTGCGCTTGAAGGTAGCCAGACCCTCACGCACGTGAGCGATGGAGAAGTCGTTATCCAAGTCTCGCCACGTCGAGTACAGGTTCTCGTAGGTGAGGAAGTAGCCCAAGTTGTTACGCACCAGGGCCACGGTGTCAGTGTCGGTCTCAACAAGCGTATCTGGCAGGTCTTCCGGTTCAGCGTCGTTATTGAGCATGAACTGCTCTACTTGGTCGGACAAGAACTTATAGAAGATGAAGCCGAGGATGTAGTCCTTGTACTCATTGGCCTCAATCTTGGAGCGCATATTGTTGGCCGACTCCCAGATGAGGGAGGCAAGTTCTTGTTTGTTCACGGGGTAACTTTCTTCACTAAGGCATTAACTACATGGCTCGATTGTGTACACTGAGTGCTTCGGCAGGTCTTTTGGCTCTGAAATTACAGCCACGGGATGTCCGAAATAGTGTGCCATTATTGTGACTGTTTCACAATTAGCGAATTGACGATTGTGGACAGCGGGGGTTAGTTTTTCCAGACGATTTTGACTCGCGTGGGGTCGAATCGTTTGTTTCCGGCCGTTCCGGGAAGGATGTGGATCTCCATCATCAGCTGCGCAAGCCGTCACTTATCCTCCACCGAGGCTTTATTCCACCACTGGCGGAAGTCCACATCCTCGTTGGGTAACGAGCACATCGCCTACTGCTGGCGGGAGATTAAAAAGGCGCGGTCAGCGGGCATGGAGGTGCGGGTCCATTGGGTTCGCAGCCACAGCGACCATGTTCTCAACGCGTTTGCGGACCACGCGGCGGTTAATGCTCGACGCTGCAAGCAGTGGGGGATACGAAAAAGCGTCTAAGCAAGTTCCGGTGGCGGATTCAAAAGGACCTGCGCGCGGCGCCCGAAGACATGGACGTGTGAAGTTTTGGTATGCCCTGACTGCCAAAGTGCTTTAAGAACGCCACTTATCAGCTGGACGATCTAGGAGTTGCGTGGCTTTTAGTCGTTTCACTCGGTCTGGGTTGATAGCGAGAAAATTTCCGGCCATCTTGAGATTTGGGCTGTATCCCTTGAATGAAAGTTTGCTCGAGGACTCCAGCTCTGGCCACATTCCGGCGGATTGAACGATAAGTTCGGGGTTCGCGCGTCGTTTACTCCAAAGCTCATTGGCATAGCGGAGAACTGAATGACAATACTGTGCGGTAGATTCAGTCAATCCGCTCAGGATCGTGTGAGCTGGTTGCATAAGGAGGAGGTCTTGGATTCCTTTTCGGGCAGTTCGGTACATCGATTCGCTTTCTGCCCACCCTGGTTGTAGATAAAAGGGTCGAATGACTGATTCACCCGGATTTTGATGGGGACCTTTCGTATGAGCGGTCCAGTTGACGAATGGGGCGCGGTGAACAATTGTGCTGCGATATTGCCTAAGCCAGGGGAGCCAATCTTCTGGACCATGCCTTTGCCAGTCTAGGAATAGTCCTAAGAGGTTGTTTTGTTCTTGTCTCCCGGCAGTTCCGACGTCGGCAAAAATTCCTGGGCGAAGTGTGTTGCCGGATTTCCCGTTTTTGTGAGCTTTGGCTGCGATATCTAAGATTCTGCCGCAGTCGGTATGGAGGAGTTTTTCTTTGAACCCGCCGACTGCGACTGTGACTGCTGCGAGCCGGTCTAGTGCTTGTGCGAGTGAGATGAGTGAATGGTCTTTAAATACGTGGAGCAGCTCGTTGTTTGGTGAATGAAAGACCGTGCTCAACTCTGGCGGAATTGGATCCCTCGCGCTACGGTCAGAGTTCTGGACATGGGCAATTTTCATATTCTGAGAGAGTTCGAGTTCTCTGAATTTTTCATTGCACAATGCGCTGGTGGACAGTGCTGTTTCGACACCGCTGATTGATGATAGGAGATACTCGCCGATTAGCGCGGAGTGCTTCCAATTGATTTGATCGGTCATCCATCCGATACCTGCCTTGTCCTCGTCGAGGTCGTTGAGGACGCTGTTGTACAACACTTGAGAGGCTCTTTTGGCGGCTTCGATGTGTGGTTTAGTCATGTTTCTATCAAACATCATTAGTTGAAGACGCGTCGCAGAAACGATGTCCTGCATAGACCTTAGGTCAAGTCCTGGGAAGTGGTGTATCTGGCTTTCGAGTATGTGGTTAGTTTCGGGGGCGGGTTGGGTAAGCATTAGGCGGCGATCTCCTTGTCGTCGGTGGGAGTGTCGTCGACGAGGTTGGCAGCGATGATCTTCTTGGTCTGGGTCAGGCTTGTTAGCGATATGTAGCGTTTTTGCTGGATCCACTCATCGTGTTGTTTCGCAAGGACGGCCCCGACCGGCCGGATGACGGCTTCACGGTGTGGGAAGATCCCGACGACGTCGGTGCGACGTCGGATTTCTCGGTTGAGCCGTTCGGTGGGGTTATTGGACCAGGTCTTGGTCCATACCGGTTTCGGTGCGGTAGTAAAAGCTAACAGCTCATCGAGTGATTCCTCTAGGTAGTCGGCCACGTGAGGAAGCTTCTGCCCACAGAACTCTACATGCGGTATGGCAAACCTGCCTCAAGATGACGCGGGTGAAGTTGATCGGTGGTGGAAACTCAGACAAATGCGCAGGTAATTGAATGATTTGTTTTGTACCGGTTGGAGCCGGTAATCTATAAAAGCCCATGACGGGCCACGCTTTGACGTGAAGGTACACAACCCACACAGGGTTACTGATTTGAAGTGACTTTAATGTCACTACTGACCAGGATTTTTTCTGGCTGGCGCAGGCGTTTGTCTGTGTTCTCGTGGCACACCCGTGTCGCGAGTCGGTAGCTGTGTGAAGGAGGGTTGATGGAAATTCCGTCAGCGCATTTTGGCCGTAAGGCCCATCGGGTAGTGCCCGACGACGCGATTGTGCGCGTCGAATTACGCTTGCCTGCGCCATTCGTGGCGAAGCTTTCTACTGAGTCAGCGAAGCGCGGGTGCTCCATGTCGCATGTGATGACGCAGTGGCTTTCCGAAGCAGGTCGCTTCCGTGGTGATGATAGTCAGGGTGCAGGGGGTGCATCTGTGACCTAAGACTGCTTATCGGACAAATCCGAAAACAAATTCAGGGCCCGATCCTGCAAGATCGTGCCCTGCGGTCACGAAAATTTTTGTCGAAATTTTCGTGAGTATATCCATTCAACACGTTCTACCTATGTGAAGGAGATGGCTCAATCTTGTCATGCCTAAATGCGTTTTGCAATCGCGAATTTTCCAGTGCTCCCGTCGTCGTGGAATCGGGGTGCGATCATGGGGCGTTTTAAGGCCTTAGCAGCAGCACCAAGCTCCGAACCAACCAAGAGTGGTCGAGCTGGTGGTACGGCGACGTTGACGGTGGTGGCCGGAGATATAGCACCTGAGCGTGTGCGACGCTTGACCCGCCGGACCGTCCCTGATGCAGATCGGTATGCCCGACTTCGGGATGTGGGGATCCGGCGTCCTGTAGGCCCGTTGCGTTCGCAGGCAATCGAGAGGGCCGCGCTGGTCCAGGCCCATACGCGCGAGCTTGATGAGGTCGCCGATGCGAAAGCGTGCCGCGTGTTAGCGCGGTATCTGTACGACGAGGGGCTGGTATATGGTGTGGTCGATGAGGAGCGAGCCTTGGTCAGGGAGGCTGTCGATCGATGGCTTTTTAGAGATGACGTTTTCAATCGTCGAGCACAGCGCACCTATCGCACTATACTGTACGCCGCAGGTAGGGCACTGTATCCGAACCAATTTCCAGAGCCGCACCGCTCACGCGGTCCGCGTCGGAAGGCTGTCGCGCCAGCTTCCGAGCCACTGGCAGATGAGCTGTACGCCATCGTGCCCTCGCTGAGCGGCTCTTTGCGCCAGCAGCTGCTCGTGATTTTGGATCTCACCACCGGAGCGGGTTTGTCGGCAGGAGAAATCCGACGTCTCCGCGGAACCGATATCACTGCGCTAGAACTTCAGGAAAGAACCGTCGTCGTTGTTGCGGTACGCAAAAAGGGCGTGGTTAGTCGGGTGGTGCCGGTCGTGTGCCCTATTCGTGGGCACCGTCTGCTCACCCGCGCCCAAGAGGCTGGCGGTGGGTTCGTCTTTCCCTGTGTGGGGCAGACCATGCCACGCAACGCAATTTGTCATGTTGCAGATAGGTTGGATGAGCAGGGTTTTCCGCGTTTTAATGCGGCCGCATTGCGAAATCGTTGGGTGGTCGATTTGGCCACAGATCCGGCTATACCCGCAGCAATGCTGCTTAAGCTCGCTGGCATCGCGGATTTACGGATTCTGCACGACCTGGATGAATCGCTGCCGGACTATTCGTCCGCGGATATCGCGCATGCGCTGCTGCGGACCAAGGAGGCTGCAGAGGTATGACGATCGCACTACAGGAACAAAAGTTGACCTTTTCGCGCACCTACCTGGAGGAATGCGCACAAGTGATCGACAAATCTGGAGCACATACGTTCATCGATTTTTATCGACGGCAGGCAAAAGGAATCGGTGGGCGCACGGCAACTGGCCCACGCTACTCCATCTTTGCCGTCTTAACGATAGGACTAGCGCTGATTGGTACTCAACGTGCGCCGTCCATGGCAGAGATCTGGCGTACCCTCTGGGATCTGGATAGCGACACTCAGCAGCGACTGGGTCTTGACCTGCACGGATATAGTGGGGAAGGAACCTACCGCGCATTCGCCATGTGGCTGACCAGATATCTGGAACCGCTGGATTCTCTACCGGATATCCGTGCCCGCCGAGACAAAAACGGAGCTCATCGTCAAACGATGGCTGCGCGGACCGAGGAGCAGCAGGCCTCAGTGGTCGCCAGTGAGCGCCTCCACCAAGTTGTTAATGCCATCGTAGCTGGGTCTATCGATGACCCGTCCCCGTCGGGATACAAGGGCGACGTGGTTGCGGATGAGACGATCATCGATTTGGCTGGTCAATCCCAAGGGCTGGGCAGCCGCGACGATAAGCAACGCGGTGCAGCATACTCCGGCGCCTTCTACATCCGCGATCGCGAGGACCACTCCCTGCATGCCGAGGCCGGAAGCCGACGCATCACCAAAGGCGGTGTAGGCCTTGGTGTGACTGCAGTCAGTCGGGTCGGGCCACCCCAGGCGGTCTATGGCATACCGTCGGTGATCACCGCCATATCAATCGACAAACCAAGCTCCGGGTCGGTGATGAGCTTGGAGCGTGCTCTTCGCTTCCACCAAGAAAATGGCTTTGACCAGCGCACGAAACGCGGTCGGATCCCTTTTCTCACCGTGGACATGGGCTACAACGTCAAACGTCAGTTTTCTGATGTTGTACTCGATGCGGGGTACGCGCCTATTGTGCGGTATCCAATCTCGTGGCGCACCATCATGGCCTCAGATGCGCCAGGAACGACTGACATGTCGAGCGGCCCAGTCCAGATCGCAGGCGATTTCTACTGCCCCATGGCCCGTCACCTGGCAGGTGACGGGAAAATCACCCGCCGTACTGTGGATCTTCTCGACGAACCGGACGGTTTCGAACAGCATGATGCACAGATGGAAGCCCTATTTCCACTGCTGATGGGCACGAATTCGCGTCCGTATCGTAAACGGGCGACCCGCGGTAGACCCAGTAAACAAGAAGTTGAAGGTGATCTTCCGGTGAAAATCGATCTGGTTTGTCCCGCCGTCCAAGGCAGGGTGAAATGCCCGCTTAAGCCGGCTTCCATGGTTTCTGCCGAAAATGGAGCCCCTACTGTTGCACCGTCCTGGGATGCCACACGGTACCGGTGCTGCTCAAGCTCGAGTATTACTCAAACCTACACGCCTGAGCAGTGGAAACGGGCCCAGTGGGGGCTAGTGCCAGGCTCGTGGGAGCACACCGCCTACTACGAATCCGCACGTGCCATTACTGAACAACGGTTTTCCATTATGAAATCCCACTACGTCACAGGTATGGATAACCTGAGGCGCGGCGTTCGGCGAGAGCCAATGCTCTATATCACCATTGCTCTGTGGATAGCTGCAACAAATCGGGCTATTCAGGATTCATACGCTAGGCGGCTGCCATCGGAGGATTCGATGAAAAAGCGCCTGCGCATGATTGAAGAAGACCTTGGTCGTACCCCGGTAAAGGCTCCACCTCGAACCTAAAAGGTCTGGAAACTATTTAGCACGCATGTACTAACACTCGTCCTGCTTCGGCAGGGCGAGTTTCTTCTGCCGTCAACGGGAGGGCAAAAGTAAAAAAGTTTGCTTGCTGAGGCCACTTATAGCACGGTCTTTCATCGACTTTTTGGCCTAGTTGAGGCGGAATTTATTCTCGGGAGATTACATAAGTGCTGCTCGGGAGCTGTACACAAGAATTACCGTGTGACCATGGGATGTGAACAGCACACCATCAAAATCCGGAGATGGAAACCACAGAAGTTTCCACTCCGGTTCTTTTTATCTTTCCTAATCGCTGTTCTTCTGCTTAGTGCGCAGCATATCCATGCTCATCAATCATGTACTGGGTAGCAGTATTTAATTCCTGCTGGGAAATATACCGCAAACTCGGCCCCCGCCGCTGACCCTCCCCAGTGGTCGTAGTAGCGGGGGTTGGGGTGGAGTTCGGATAGTCCTGCGAAGTGCTCATAGCACTAAGGCAACCACACCCACGCCCGCTACGAAAGGCCAACCACACTAACCTTGTGGACAACCCACACAGGGCTAGTGTGGTTATCCACAGAAATCCACGTTGGTTGCAGTGTTCGATAGCGTTTAGGCGGGCATGTCGGTATGGGCCTCTTGGCTTGAGGCCATAGGCTTCTTAGAAAACCTCCTCAACCGCTACACCCCACGCATGCCGTGCGAGCCGGTCTTTGCGGTCATTGATGCCGAAACCACCGGCTTTAACAAGCGCTACAACCGCATCATTGAACTTGCTGCCGTGCACGCCGACGCATACTTCAATCCCGTCAACTCCTGGCACACATTGCTCAACCCTGACACCAACGCCGTGTCCACTACTCGGGGGCACCCCCGCCCACCTCGGCACTCAACCCTGCTGTGGCGGTTACTCGTAGCGAAGCGAGCTGAACATCCCGGTTTCCATGTGATAGGCGTTATGGCAGTGAAATGCCCACTCACCGGGGTTGTCAGCGATCAGGTCGGCAATCATGGTTTCACCGTGGCGGAGAAGGACGGTGTCCTTGCGTAGCCCGCCGCTGCCGGGCAGTGCCCACGTGTGGCCGTGGATGTGCATGGGATGGGGCATCATGGTCCTGTTGCGCATGACCATCCGCAGGCGCTGGCCCTCCTGCACGGTCGCGGAGGAGGATTGGCCGTCGGTGAGAATGCTCCATTCATACGGCATCATCTGCCCGCCCAGGTCGATGCTGACTTCTCGGTCTGGTGTGCCCTCGGGCAGGAGTGCACGGTCTGCTGGCTTCAGGGAGGACAGAAGCAGTCCGGTGGACGACAACTCGGGGAAGTCGACATCGGGGTGGGGAGCCTGGCCGCCGGCGGTGCGGATGACGGCGAAGGCGCGGTCGTCCTTACCCACCGCCAAAGCCGTGAGCGGGAAGATGCCGTCGTCGAGGATGACCTCGACGTCGACACGCTCGCCCATCGACAGGTAGATCGATTCGGTCTCCCTGGGCTGGACAGGGAAGCCGTCGGTGTGGGTGACGGTCATGCGGTGGCCACCGAGGGCCACCTTGAAGATGGTGTCACCGCCGGAGTTGATAAACCGCAGGCGGGCCTTGTCGCCCGGGCGAGCCTCGAAGGTCCGGTGAGCACGGGGGATACGTCCGTTGATGAGGTAGTGCGGATACATCACATCGCCGGCATCCCCGCCCAGTACCCGGTCCGGGGTGCCGTGCATCATCTGGCCGTGACCTCCCATCCCCTTCTTCCCGTTATGGTCGCCCGAACCCATTCCGGTGAGCTTGTCGAGCTCATCGTCGGGAGTGCCCTGAATGCCATCGACCCAGTCGTCGAGCACGATGGTCCACTCGACGTCCTGGTCCTCAGCGTCTTGCGGGTCACGGATGATCAGTGGGGCGTGGAGGCCGCGATCAAGCTGCAGGCCGGAGTGGGAATGGTAGAAGTAGGTGCCACCGTGGGGGACTTCAAAAACATAGGAGAAAGACTTGCCAGGTTCAATGGGGTCCTGGGTCATGCCGGGCACACCGTCGGCTGCGTTGTGGAGTGCGATGCCATGCCAGTGGATGGAGGTGCTCTCAGGCAGTTCATTGGTGATATCGACCTGGAGGACGTCGCCGGCGGTGGCCTCAATGGCCGCATCCCCGGTGTCAGAGACGTATCCCCACGTCTTGGCTTCGATGCCGCCGATATCCAGAGAGAGGGGCCGGGCGGTCAGTGTCCGGCGCACCGTCGGCTCACCGAGCGCAGTGGGGGTGGGAGTGGGGCGAAGAGAGGAACCTGGTGCCGAGGCAGCGGGTCCAGGGTCGCTGGTGCAGGCGGCCACGGTCCCAGTGCCGGCGAGGACGAGCCCGCCGAGCAGAAACTGTCGTCGGGAAAACGCGTTCATCATGATTTGACCTTCCTTGGTGCTAGATTTCAGTGACACGGGAGACAGGCGCAGGTGAGGACCCTGCTGAGCCATCACGTCAGGCGCAGGTCTGTGACACAGGTGGCACCGTCGTCGGCGGTGGAAAACTCCGCGGTGCCGGTACGCCCCTGGTAGCTGACCTCAATCAGGCCGGTGACATCATCGGGAAGCCAGAAGCCAATAAACCCGTTGTCGAAGGTGGTTGTCGCCTCGTCCACCAGCACCTCACCGGTCGCCTCATCGGTGATCGTGACCTGGATATCCTCATTGTCGAGTTCCCCCTGGCAGGTCGTGAGGCTGTGGTAAAAGCAGTCGTGGGTGGAGGTGAGATAGGGTGCGATCGAGACATACGTCTGATTGTCGGGAAGATCGAGCACAACTTCCTGGTCATCGCTCGAGAGCAGCAGTTCATCGGCACGCACTGAGGCGATCAGATCCGTGGGACGCTCAGTGACCTTCTGCCGGTCGAGGTGATCAATGATCTCCACCGCGTCCATGTCGGCCAGGCCATGGGTAGTCAGGAATGTATCCTGGGACACCGTCCCGTCGGCCGTGGGTTCCGGGTCGGCGGCCGAACACCCCGTGAGGGCAAGGGCAAGGGCGGCGGCTGCGATCGCTGCTCGTTTCACGTCAATCTCCTTGGATCGTGGTAAGACCATGAGAAGACACCGTCTCAAGGTCGATGCCATACCTTTATCTAGCACGGGTGCCTGACGGACTAGAAATCAAAAACCCTGCTCACAGCCTTATAACAGGGCGAAAAGGGGGTGAATTCGGTGGGCTGGGTCACCACCGGGACACCACCCCACAGCCGTGGGCGATGTACTTCTACCCGCCCCGGGTATGCGGTGCAGGCAATGAAATCCCTGGTGGCGCCTGCTGAACCGACCAGGGGAGGCGATGCCGCCGACCCAGGGTGGGACACAGGGGTGACGGCGGTCGAAGGGTGATGTTTGAAGATTTGATGAAGATTTCCCCGCCGGGCACTGAGCGAGGGTGGTATTCCCCCCTGACCGGAGCGATACTGGGGTCTATGGCTGACCGCACACCGACCACCGCCACGCCCCCGGGGCGGGTGCTGGTCGTCGATGATGAACAACCCCTGGCTCAGATGGTGGCCTCCTACCTCATCCGGGCAGGCTTCGATACCCGTCAGGCGCACACCGGCACCCAGGCCGTGAACGAGGCCCGTCGCTTTTCCCCCGATGTTGTGGTGCTGGATCTGGGGCTGCCCGAACTCGACGGCCTGGAGGTGTGCCGACGCATCCGCACCTTCTCGGACTGCTACATCCTCATGCTCACCGCGCGTGGCAGCGAGGACGACAAGATCGGCGGTTTGACCCTGGGGGCGGATGACTACATCACTAAACCTTTTAGCATCCGGGAACTGGTGACCCGGGTGCATGCGGTGCTGCGCCGCCCGCGCACCAGCACCACCCCACCGCAGGTGACTACCCCCTTGATCGTTGGTGACCTCATCCTTGACCCCGTCGCCCATGAGGTACGGGTGGGGGAGACGACCGTGGAGCTCACCCGCACGGAGTTCGAGCTGCTGGTTGCCCTGGGCCTGCGCCCTGGCCAGGTGCTGACCCGCCACGACCTGGTCACCGAGGTCTGGGACACCACCTGGGTCGGTGATGAACGCATCGTCGATGTTCACATCGGCAACTTGCGTCGCAAGCTCGGCACCGACACCCAGGGCCGGGGGTTTATCGACACCGTGCGTGGCGTGGGCTACCGGGTGGGGCAGCCATGAATCACGGACCCGGCCTAACCTTCCGCTTCCTGGCCGCCCAGGTGTTGGTCGTGGTGATTAGCCTGTTGGTGGCCGCGGCCGTGGCCACGATGGTGGGCCCGACCCTGTTCCATGATCATATGTTGATGACCGGCCGGGAGGACCCCTCGCTGGAGCTGTTCCATGCCGAGCAGGCCTACCGGGGCGCTAACCTGATCACCCTGGCCGTCTCCCTGCCCACCGCCTTGATCAGCGCTCTGCTGGCCAGCCTGTGGTTATCGCGTCGTCTGCGCACCCCCCTGCAGGATCTCACCCGCGCCGCTACCAGCCTGACGGCCGGCAACTCCCGTATCCGCGTGCCCGCCGGAAAAGCAGGCCCCGAGGTCACCACCCTGGCGCATGCCTTCAACACCATGGCCGACCGGCTGGAACACACCGAACAGGTCCGCCGCCAGATGCTCTCTGATCTGGCCCACGAAATGGGCACCCCCTTATCGGTGCTCACGGTCTACCTCGATGGTCTCCAGGACGGGGTCGTGGACTGGAATAATGCCACCCACACGATCATGGCTGACCAACTCACCCGCCTGACCCGGTTGATGGAAGACATCGACGATGTCTCCCGGGCTCAGGAACACCGGATCGATTTGGACCTGGCGGAGGAAGGGCTCGGGGATCTGCTCCATACCGCCGCTGCTGCCGCGGGGGAAGCTTATGCTGACAAAGGCGTCAATTTACAGGTCGAGACCATTACGGACACCGCCCGGGTGCTCGTGGACCGGCAACGCTTCGGCCAGGTGATGAGCAATCTCCTGTCGAACGCGCTACGGCACACCCCGGCCGGCGGGCAGGTCCGGATCAGCGTCCACCGACAGGGGGCGTCCACCGCGCTCATCCACGTCGCCGATGACGGCGAGGGCATCCCACCTGACCAGCTCGGACACATCTTCGAACGCTTCTACCGGGGGGATGCCGCCCGCAGCCGGGACAACGGCGGGGCCGGTATCGGTCTGACCATCTCCAAGGCATTGATCGAGGCCCACGGCGGCACTCTCACAGCCACCTCCCCCGGACCCGGTCGCGGAGCGGTGTTTGCCCTCCGCCTCCCGCTGTCCCCTCCCGACAGTGAGGAGGCTGCTCGGTGACCACACCCTGCCCCGCGTGAGGGCCGCACCCTCCACCCTTGAAAATATACCCCGGGGGGGTATACGCTAGAGGGTGGCATCGCCGCACCCCACCGAACCGAAGGAGCTTTCCCATGATCACCTCCCCACCCCGCCTTTTGCCGATGGCCTCCCACGGCTGCAGCTGTTGCGGACCTGCCTCACGTGCCGACACCGCCACTATCCCTGCCGCCAGCGACTCGTCAGCAGGAGGGTCCTCCCCTAGCTACCAGGTCACCGGCCTGACCTGCGGGCACTGCGCGAAAAGCGTGACCCAGGCCCTTCAGGCCCTCCCCCAGGTCGACGACGTCCAGATTGATCTCGCTGCTGGTGGTGTTTCCACCGTCACGGTCACCGGTGTCGTACCTCCGGAGATGGTTCGCCGGGCCATCGAGGAGGCCGGCTACACCGTCTTATCCTGATCAGTTCACCCATCATCTCGACCCCGGCCGGGTTGAGCGAAAGGAACGTCATGAGCACTCCCCACCATTCCGGCGATCACCATGGTGATCACCCCGCTCCGGAAACAGACCACACCCACCACCCGGATCATGCCAGCCACGAACACCACGCAGATGCCGACACCCACGGCCAGGCGATGCCTCACGATCACCCGCATTCCGCCCCGGACGAAGACCACCACGTTCATGGTCACGGCGAACACGCCGGACACAGCACCGCAATGTTTCGGGACCGCTTCTGGTGGTCGCTGATTTTGTCCATTCCCGTCGTTATTTTCAGCCCCATGGTCGCCCACCTGCTCGGCTACCACCTCCCGGCATTCCCCGGATCCACCTGGATCCCCCCGGTGCTGGGCACGATCATCTTCGTCTACGGCGGAACGCCTTTCCTCAAGGGCGGATGGAAAGAACTGAAATCCCGCCAACCCGGGATGATGCTCCTGATCGCCATGGCCATAACCGTGGCGTTTGTCGCCTCCTGGGTCACCACTCTGGGGCTGGGCGGTTTTGACCTGGACTTCTGGTGGGAGCTGGCCCTGTTGGTGACCATCATGCTGCTGGGCCACTGGCTGGAGATGCGCGCTCTCGGGGCCGCGTCCTCCGCGCTTGACGCGCTGGCTGCCCTGCTGCCGGATGAGGCCGAGAAAGTCATCGACGGGACCACCCGCACCGTGGCCATCTCCGAGTTGGTCGTCGACGACGTCGTGCTGGTGAGGGCCGGTGCCCGGGTGCCGGCCGACGGAACCATCCTCGACGGAGCCGCCGAATTCGATGAGGCGATGATCACCGGCGAATCCCGTCCCGTCTTCCGCGACACCGGTGACAAGGTGGTCGCCGGTACCGTGGCCACCGACAACACCGTCCGCATCCGGGTGGAGGCTACCGGTGGGGACACCGCCCTGGCCGGGATCCAACGCATGGTTGCCGACGCCCAGGAGTCCTCCTCCCAGGCCCAGGCCCTGGCGGATCGGGCGGCGGCGTTGTTGTTCTGGTTCGCGCTGATCTCCGCTCTGATCACCGCGGTGGTGTGGACCATCATCGGCAGCCCGGACGATGCCGTGGTGCGCACGGTTACGGTGCTGGTCATCGCCTGCCCGCATGCCCTGGGCCTGGCGATTCCGCTGGTCATTGCGATCTCCAGCGAGCGGGCCGCGAAATCCGGGGTGCTCATCAAGGACCGGATGGCGCTCGAGCGGATGCGCGCCATCGACGTGGTGCTCTTCGACAAAACCGGCACTCTGACCGAGGGTGCGCACGCGGTCACCGGTGTTGCGGCAGCTGTCGGCGTCACCGAGGGCGAGCTGCTGGCCCTGGCCGCCGCCGCGGAGGCCGACAGCGAGCACCCCGTGGCCCGCGCCATCGTGGCGGCTGCGGCCGCCCATCCCGAGGCCTCCCGTCGGCAAATCCGTGCAACTGGTTTCAGCGCCGCCTCCGGCCGGGGGGTCCGGGCCACTGTCGATGGCGCTGAGATCCTCGTGGGCGGGCCGAACATGCTGCGCGAGTTCAACCTCACCACCCCGGCCGAGCTCACCGACACCACCAGCGCCTGGACCGGGCGTGGGGCCGGTGTGCTCCATATTGTCCGCGACGGTCAGATCATCGGTGCGGTGGCCGTCGAGGACAAGATCCGCCCCGAATCCCGCGCCGCCGTGAAAGCCCTGCAGGACCGCGGGGTGAAGGTCGCGATGATCACCGGCGACGCCCAGCAGGTGGCCCACGCCGTCGGTCAGGACTTAGGCATTGATGAGGTCTTCGCCGAGGTCCTGCCCCAGGACAAAGACACCAAGGTCACGCAGCTGCAGGACCGGGGTTTGAGCGTGGCCATGGTCGGTGACGGTGTCAATGACGCCCCCGCTCTGACCCGCGCGGACGTCGGTATCGCCATCGGTGCCGGCACGGATGTGGCCATGGAATCTGCCGGGGTGGTCCTAGCCAGTGATGACCCGCGGGCAGTGCTGTCGATGATTGAGCTGTCCCAAGCCAGCTACCGCAAGATGATCCAGAACCTGATCTGGGCCTCTGGCTACAACATCCTCGCCGTGCCGCTGGCCGCCGGAGTGCTCGCCTCGATCGGGTTCGTGCTGTCCCCGGCCGTGGGCGCGATCTTGATGTCTGCCTCGACCATCGTGGTAGCCCTGAACGCCCAGCTGTTGCGCCGCATTGATCTGGATCCGGCTCACCTGGCTCCGACCGAGTCGAAGGAGGAACACACCACGCCTACTCCGGCATCCACCGCCGTCCACTGATCCGCCACTTCTCTTCACTGCCCCATATGACCCTGAAAGGTGCTGTTGCAAAGTTGGGGCAGTAGGAAGGGCGACGTGAAATAGTCACAGCCATGGGTATCTTCTCCGGTTGTCATTTCCCCCGTGGCATCATTCTGTGGGCAGTGGGTGGTACTGCCGCTACGGGGTGGGCTACCGCGATCTGGAGGAAATGATGACCGAGCGGGGCGTGCCGGTCGATCGCACCACGATCTACCGCTGGGTCCAGAAATACGCCCCTGAGCTGGACAAGCAAACACGGTGGTACCGGCAGGTACCTGACTGGCAGGCTAGTTCTTGGCGGGTGGATGAGGCCTCTATCGGGCGATCACCGCCGGTGGCCAGACCCTGGACTTTTACCTCTCTCCGAAGCGGAACGTGGCCGCAGCGAAGTGTTTCCTGGCCAAGGTCGTCAGATCCAATGCGTCAGCCGGGTATCCCAAAGTGATCAACGCCGATAAAGCACCCTGCCTTGCCAGGGCAATCGCCGAGTTGAAGTCAGAGGGAATCTGCCCGCCAACAGTGGAACACCGGCAGGTGAAATACCTCAACAACATCCTGGAAGGCGACCATGGTCGGCTGAAGCGGATCCTCGGGCCGAAAGGCGCGTTTAAGAACCGGACATTTGCATATCGGATGTTGAAAGGGATGGAGGCGATGTACTCATTGCGGAAAGGGTAAGGCGCGATGTTTGCCTACGGGCAACCGACTCCGGACGCGGTGATCGTCAACCGGGTCTTCGAGACGGCCTAACAACGCCCACACGCAGCGGCCATCAGGGAATGAGAAACTGAGTCTTCGTTGCTCTCCGCCCAACTTTGCAACAGCACCTTTTTATTTTTCCTAGTCGCTATTCTTTTGCTTGGTGCGCAGCATATCCATGCTCATCACGGCGCCGATGATGGCGGCGTGATGTTGCTCATTGAGGCCCGGCGTGATGCGCAGGCGATACGTGTTTTTGCCCATGAAGAAATTACCCATGCCAGTCCATTCGTTAGAGACGTCAGCAAGCAGGCGATCTTCTGAAGTGATGGAAAGGTTCCAATCCCAGAAGTCGCCGTGAATTTCGACGTCGGCAAAGCCCTCCATGGTCAAGTCCAACTTTGTCTTGAGCATGGAGAAACGCTTGGTAATGACGGCCATGGGCTTTTCGATTCCCGGCAAGTGCACCTCATAGGTATCCCGCAGAAAATTCGGCGGGTCCGAAATCGTCATGACCGTCTGTAGCGGGTTGCCTTCAGCATCCGTGAGTGCGACCTCCAAGCTGCGAGAGGATTTAAACACCATGTCTTTGAGACTGGTGGATTGCAGGATAGTGCCCACCGGGGTGCCGTCTAGATCGGTGATCATGAACTGATCGTTGAGGAAGGACTTGGTCTGAGAAATTACGAGCTCGTCAAGTGTGAATAAATTTTGCGTCATACCAGCCACTGTAGGGAAGCTGGTGGTTTTATTCCTCCTCCTTAGGGGTGGTTTTCTGCTGGCGCATGAGTTCTTGCGCCTCTTCATATGCTCGGGCGCGGTGGGCAGTCATGGTTTGGGCGAAGGTCTGCACCCAGTTTTTGTTTTTGTGCGCCAGCGGACCGGAGGGTTCGGTGGTGGTCCAGGTGCCATCTTCAAATAGCCAGATGATGTCGCGCGTATGTGGATCCATGACATAAAAGGCCCGGCCATCGGTCTTTATGTTGTGGTGGTGCTGGCATAAGCAGGCGAGGTTTGCCGGGGTGGTCGGCCCGCCATCCGCGTGGTTGATGCGGTGATCTTTCTGGCAGGCCGTGGCCGGGCGGTTGCAGCCGGGGTAGCGGCAGGTGCCGTCGAAACCTTCCAGGTACGCGGCCATGGCGGCGGGAGTGACATAGCCCTTGACCTCGTGGTTAGGGTCCATCTCCCGGATTTTAGTGTAGGGCAGCGCATTGGAGCGCGCCGGGTCGAGCCAGCCCACTGACTCAATGAACGCCGGGGAATTGGGCACGTCGGTGGCCTTGTAGGCGTTGAGGATGATCTCGGGGGCTTGGGTGCGGCCGGTGAGGAGTGCAATGGCGGCGTCGGCAAGCGAGCAATCTAGCTCCAGCGCGGTCTGCCGAACGCACTTATCGACGCTCGCGATAACCGCCGGGTCCGCGCTCAAAGTCACCGCCGAGGTGTTATCGCCCCAGTTTTCCATGGTGTAGCGCGGCTGTGTAGGGCCCTGGGTGACGGCTAGCGTGTCATCGGCGAGGTTGATGAGCTCATTGAGCTTGCGCTTGATCTGCGCCTGTGTGCGCATGGTCTGGTTGGGCCGGGTAGGGGTGAGGTAGGCGGTGAGCTGCTCATCGATGCGCGCCACCACCTCTGGTGTCGGATTGCCCAAGCGGTTGAGGGACTTATTGATGGCAATAATCCGGTCGAGGTCCAAGTGGTAGAGGCGGTGCTGCAGCGCTTGGAGCTCGGGCAGCTCCTCCAAGCGGTGCAGCGCCATGAGGATATGGCCAATCCGGCCTTCATTGACGCCGGTGGTGCGGTAGAGGGATTGGGTAACTAATTCGAAATCCGAATCGAGCTCCGGGACTTGGCTCACCCAAAACTCGTATTCCGCCTTTCGCATCTCAAAGGCTAAGCGTGTGGCGGGGTCGGTGGTGTTGGTCGTGGAAAAGTAGGGTTCTTCCATGGTGCATCGTACCTAAATTATCGTGTGAACTTGTGTACGATTCACACCTTATAACACCCACCGGACACGAGCCTTTTTCTTCGCATTGAGCCAGCTCAGGAGCTATATTCCGAATCTTTAGCGGGTAGGGACTTTTCGCTGCTTTGTGCCGCGTGTTTCTTGTCCTGCTTGCGCATGAATCGCAGGCCCCAGATAATAAGCGCCCACGTGATGAGGGCGATAACAAGGATGGTCGCCGGCCACTCACCCGCAATCATGGTCGCGCCATTGAACAAGGTATGTAGGGCAATAGCGGCCAGCCAAAATCCGGCCACCTGCCAATACCCGTGGCGCGCGCCCGCATAGAGCTTGCCGACGCCCCACGCCGCAACCCCCGTATACAGCGCATGGCTAAAGGCGCCAGTGAAGAATCGTCCGATACCGGTAATGATGACGCCCCAGAGGTCGCCGTCCAAGTTATCGATGGCCGCGTTGAGGATGAACGGCACATTTTCCATGGCATCAAAACCAAGGCCTACGGCCATGCCGACCGCGGCGGCTTGGTAGGGCTGCTTCACGTTTCCAAAAGCCGCAATAATAATAACGACGCCAAGGAGCTTGATGGTTTCTTCTGGAAGCGGCGAGTAAAAGGCCGCGTCCAGATAGGTAAGCCCCAGTTTGTCCGAAATCCCCACCATTTGGTCGTTGAGGTTAACCACCACCGGCTGGGCGAGCGCACCCCAGAGGATGCCCTGCCACATCGGCCGCGGCCTGAACCACAAGAATCCCAGCCCGAGCGTCAGGCCCACGCAGATGAGCGTACCGATGAGCCCCACCTCGGTAAACCGGCGATCGGCCAAGAAGAAGCCGGCGACTACAAGGCCGAAAGCGATAGATAGCCAGTACAGATTCTTCATGCCTTTTCTACCTCCTGGGCAAGTTCTTCAGCGCGCGGTCCGCGCAGGGAGAGGAACGTGGTGGGGCCATCGCCCTCGATGCTGATGGCTACAAGGTCGCCATCGCTAAGCGTGCGCTTGTCCCCGTCGCGGTCGATGTCTCCTTCCGGCATGGCCGTACCTTCACCCATTGCCCGGAGGTAGCGTCGGGTGGCTTGGTCTTTGTCTTGCACGCCGACTTCCTTAGCGCGGATTTGGGTGCCGCCACAGTCCCAGCGTGGTTCACGGCTGGTGGATCCATCTTCTTCCGTGCAGGATAATCCGGGGATGCGGGCCTGTCCGGCCTGCACTTCAGAGGTGGGGTTGTCATACATGTCTGGCAGGAGCGCATTGGTGCCGTAGATGGCGCCGAATACTACGCCCGCCGCGAGGATGAGTGGTGTGCTTTTCATGCCTTTAACGCTAGGTACCCCCTGTTCAGCGCGGTATCCTCCGCCGGGAGGATTAAGCCGGCCATAGGGAGGATTTCTCCCCATAAGCTTTGTTAAGCCCTGTGATAGGTTGGGTGCGTGTTTGAGGAGCTAGAGGCAGAAGCAGAAACAAAGGACGAGCCCTCCCGCGTGTGGTGGCAGTGGTGGGCGCCCATCGCCATGGCCGCGGTCTTCGTTGGCCTGCCGCCCGCTGTCTACCATCTTGTCTCCGGTGCCACTTTGCTCATCCTCATGGCCGTGCTGACGGTGGCCATCGCTCTTGTCGACGGCGCCACTTTCCGCGCCTCCTGGACCATTTTCTGCGTGGCGGGGCTGGCGTATTTTGCAGCCATGTCCCTCTACTTCAATGAAGGAACCTGGATATACCTCCCAGTATTTGTTTTCCTGGCATGGGCCGCGAGCAGGCTGGGCGCCCTGGTGGGCTCTCAGGAAGGGAAAAGCTAATGGAGACGTGGCGCCTAGAGCACCCCGAGGTGGGCACCATTGAGGTGCATCGCGGATACGATGCCGAGTTCGTGGAGATGGGCCAGTGGCCTAAGAAAGCGAAGGACTTCACCCCGGTTCCAGGCGATGCCACCCTGCTGGAACGCCTCCGGCTCTGGCGGAAGAACCCGAGCCCACGCCTGCAGATTGTGGTGAACGGTCAGGTACGCAGCCGCCACGATCGGCCGCGTGCGGGCCGGTATTCGCTCAAGAAGAAGATCGAAAAAGACCTCACCCTGCTCGAGAACTCCGCCCCGCGAACCAAGCCTTACCTAGATATCCAAGCTTCTCCCTTTGGCGAGCTCCTCGACGTGTACTACCGCAATGGGGAGGAGGCAGTCGCCCTCGAGCCCCCGGCCGGCTCACTGGGGGAGAAGCGCCGCCACGCCATGAAGGAAAGCTCCTTCAAGCGGGTGCTGTATCCGCTTTTGGGTGGCCTGGGAAAGTCCGGTTGGGCCATTGGCGTGATCGTGCTTGGCCCGATCATCAGCCGCATCTTGTCCCGATTGCTGCCGGATTGGGAGCTGCCGGAGATTAACCTGCCGGATATCGCGCTCCCGGTGCCGGAGTTGCCGCAGATAGAGTTGCCGGTGCCGAATATCGACTTCAACATCGACATCGATCTGCCCGACTGGCTCGTATTCCTCATGGATTACAGCAAGGTGTGGGTACCACTCATCATCGCCATCGTGGTGGGCATTCAGGCCGTGCGCAATGCTAAGAAATCCGAGGAAAAGAAGCACCAGTGGCAGCAGAATGGCGCGTATGCTGACGGCCATGAAGATTCACGGCGCGATTGACGCGGAGGGCCGGTGCAAGCATTGGCATTCGCCGCTGGATGTGGTGGCCAATAAGTGCGCCACCTGCGGGAAGTATTTTGCCTGCGCGCTGTGCCACGCCGAGCTCACTGACCATGAGTTTGGGCCTATGCTTGCCGACGCCCCCTCAGTCCTCTGCGGCGCCTGCCGCACCGAGATGAACTATCACGCTTATTCCGCTGTGCCTGCGTGCCCACACTGCGGGCATAAATTTAATCCCGGCTGCAGCGCGCATGCCGGGATCTATTTTCAGCTAGACCGCTAAGCGGTCCGGCCAAGTCAGTGTCTTAGAAGGAAGACAGCTGCTGTAGCTGCTGGATTTGCGGAATCTGCGGCAGCTGGAACTGGGATACAGCGTTTTGGGCAATCTTGGCCGCGTCCGGGATGCGGAAGGTCTGGCCCAGGAATGGGACGTCGACAGTCGGCTGGCCAGGGATGATGCCCAGCTCGATGACCTTGGCGTTCTTGGCTGGCGCCGGGGACGGGGCCGGAGCCGGCTTTGGTGCGGGAGCATTGCCGCGCTGGCCGCCAGTGTTGACCGGCTTGCCCTGACCAGTGGTGCCGTTTAGGCCACAGCGGGCAATGGCCTCATCCATGCGGCCGATGGCGTCGCGGACCTCGTTGCCGCGTGGGTGCACGGTGGCAACGGTCAGGGCCTGGGACTTCTTCTGGTTGTAATCAGCGGAGTTGGTCCAGTACTGCTTGGCCTGGGAGCAGGAAATCTGGCCGGCAGGCATCTTGGCAAGGAGGGTATCGACGGCGTCGGCATGGGCAGCGGCAGGGGCGGCGAGGGTTACGGTCAGGGTGGTAGCTGCAGATAGCAGCGCGGACTTACGTGCAAAGCTCATGCCAGACATCTTGCCACACTTGTTACGCCTGTGACAGGCCTAGGAAGCGATTGACCAGGCTGCGGTAAGCGCGCACGGTGAGTTCGAGGTCTTCTAGGTAGAGGTGCTCGTCGTGGCTGTGCAGCTGCGAATTGGTGCTGGCCATATCGCGACCCTCGGCGTGCATGGCAAAACCATAGGCATTGCCACCCTTGCGGCGGGCGAAGCGCAGGTCCGAGCCGCCGGTGGCGTGAACTGGGACAACGTCCTTGTCGGGGAAGAATTCCTTGGAGGTGGCCTCAATCGCCCGCCAGAGCTCGGTATCGGTGGAGGATTGCGTGGCATCTTCGGTAATGAGGTGCTCGATTTCTACCTCATCGGCCATGTCCCCGAGTGCGCTGCGCAGGAAGTCATCCAGATCCTCCTGGGTCTGGCCGGGGAAGGGGCGCACGTCCATTTCCAGGTAGGCATGCGAGGGCAGCACGTTGATGGCACCGCCGGCGCGCAGGACGGTCTCGGCGATGGTGGTGTGGCTAAAGGCGTGGGCATAGGCGTCGAGGTTGCCGAACTTGGAGTAGTCACCGGTGCCGTCGATAAGCTCCTGCTCGGTCTGGGGATCAAATTTGAAGGTGCGCACAAAGCCTTCCCAGATCTCATTGGAGGCTGTGGGTGGTTCGGCGGTGGCGATGCGGCGGGCCACCTCGCCGATCTTCACGATGGCAAAGTCCTTGCCATAAGGGGTGGAACCGTGGCCGGCATCGCCATGTACGTGCAGGCGGCGCTGGCCGACGCCCTTTTCTCCCACGTTAAAGCCCACCGCGCCGGGCAGGTGGCTGCCGCCGGTTTCAGATAAGCAGTTCTTCCAGGAAAAGGCGTCGGGGTGGTTCTCGGACATGAAGCGCACGCCGAGGCCGCCGCGGGCCTCTTCATCGGCCATGCCGACGAAGGCGAGGGTACCGCCCGTGTTACCGGCGCGGGCGACCTCGCGGGTGACCGCTGCCATGGTGGCGGTAATGAAGAGCATGTCTACGGAACCGCGGCCGTAGAGCTTGCCGTCCTCGATGAGGGCCTCGAAAGGCGGCTTGGTCCACTTGGGCTCGTCCACGGGGACGACGTCGGTATGTCCCATGAGGGTCAGCGGTTCCTGGTCCGGATCGCCGGGGACGGTCACTACGATGGAAACACGGCCCGGGTGGGACTCGAAGCGCTCAATCTGCACGTCTTCACCTGCGAAGAATTTTTCCAGGCTGTCCGCATTGCGCACCTCGTGGCCGGAGTCTGGCGTGAGGTCATTAACGCAGGCATTGCGGATCAGCTCTTGGAGGAGGGAGAGGGTGTCATCATAAAGCGTCATGCCCCCGAGGGTAGTTCCGTACAGATTTATATGTGGTTTTAACCAAAGTTGAACGCCGTTCAAGTAGGGTTTAGCACCATGAGCATCGTTGACATCGCCCGTGAGAAAGCCCTAGAGCAAGGCAAAGGCCTCAACCAGGAAGAGCTGCTGCAGGTATTGCAGGTTCCGGATTCCCAGCTGGAGGAAATTGCCGATATCGCCCACCAGACCCGCCTGAAGTGGTGCGGCCCGGACGTATCGGTGGAAGGCATTATCTCCATTAAGACCGGTGGGTGCCCAGAGGATTGCCACTTCTGTTCCCAGTCCGGCCTTTTTGAGTCTCCGGTGCGCGCCGTGCGCCTCAACATCCCTGAGCTGGTGGAGGCAGCGCAGAAGACCGCTAAGTCCGGCGCTACCGAGTTCTGCATCGTCGCCGCGGTGAAGTCGCCGGACGATCGCTTGCTGGACCAGGTGGGCGAGGCCATTGCCGCGATTAATGACGCCGTCGATATTGAGATTTCTTGCTCCCTGGGCACCCTGACCCGCGAGCAGGCCCAGCGCCTGAAGGATATGGGCGCGCAGCGTTATAACCACAACTTGGAGACCTCCCGTTCCTTCTTCCCCAATGTGGTCACCACCCACACCTGGGAGGAGCGCAAGCAGACGCTCGACTATGTGCGCGAGGTAGGTATGGAGGTCTGCTGCGGCGGCATCATCGGCATGGGCGAGTCCCTGGAGCAGCGCGCCGAGTTCGCCGCGCAGCTGGCAGAGATTGATCCGTGCGAGGTGCCGATGAACTTCCTCGATCCGCGACCTGGTACCCCCTTTGCGGATCGCCCGCTGGTTCCGCTGGGCGAGGGCCTGCGCGCCGTGGCGGCGTTCCGCCTGGCCATGCCGTCTACCACCTTGCGCTTTGCTGGTGGCCGCGAGCTTTCGCTTGGCGACGACGGCACTGAGCGCGGCCTGCTCGGCGGCATCAACGCCATTATCGCCGGCAACTACCTGACCACCCTGGGCCAGCAGATTGAAAAGGATGTGGACATGTTGCACCGCATCGACCTGCCGATTAAGGCCCTGTAGTGCCTGGCTTATCCGAACCGACGTCTGAATTGGCTGCTGCCGTCCTAGCTGGGGATGAGCCGATTTTCCATCCGAACACCGGTAAGCCAATCGAAGAGGCCTTCACGCTGCACCCAGCTGCTGCCGCTGGCCTCGATGTGCCGCGCTACTGCCAAATCTGTGGCCGGCGCATGGTGGCCCAGGTACGTCCCGATGGCTGGCATACCAAGTGCTCGCGTCACGGCGAGCTGGATTCGGAGTGGCTATATGTAGAGCATTTGCCCGAAAGCTAGCATCGGGGGCATGGATCCCGCCGTCTCCCTTGCCCACCAGTCCGCGCTGCGTTCGATCGCCCGAGTGGTCGAGGAATCGGCGCCGCATACGGAGGAAGGGAAGGCTTTAGGGGACGTCGTAAAGCAGCTGCGCGAGGGCCCAGTGATGGTGTTAACCGGGGCAGGGGTGTCTACGGAGTCGGGCGTGCCGGATTATCGGGGCCCGCGCGGCTCCCTTAGTAGGCACCGGCCGATGACCTATCAGGAATTTCGCCACGACCCAGCCGCGAGCCATAGGTATTGGGCCCGTAGCTTTGTGGGGTGGCGGGTCATGGATTCCGCGGTGCCTAACCGCACGCACTATGCGCTCGTGGAGTTAGAGCGCGCCGGGCTGGTCAATGGTGTGGTCACGCAAAACGTAGATGGCCTGCATAAACAGGCAGGAACCATGAACCTGGTCGCGCTGCATGGCGATATGGAAACCGTCGTGTGCTTAATGTGCGGGCAGCGGGAGGCGCGGCCGCACTTCGATGCGCGTCTAGCCGCAGCGAACCCGGGGTACTTGGAGCGCCTCGTCGTGGAAGCGGACCAAGTGAACCCGGACGGTGATGTGACGCTCGCTGGGGCCGACGTGGCTGCGTTCCGCATGGCAGGGTGCGAGCGCTGTGGTTCTGAATTGTTGAAGCCGGACGTGGTCTACTTTGGCGAGCCCGTGCCGGCGGAGCGCCGTGATGCCGCTTTTGCCGTGCTAGGCCAGGCCCGCTCACTGCTGGTTGCTGGGTCTTCGCTGGCGGTAATGAGCGGGTATCGCTTTGTGCTGGAGGCAAAGAAGCAGGGCAAGCGCGTGGCCGTCATCAATGGCGGGCCCGGCCGGGGTGATAAGAAAGTGGATACGCTGTGGCGCACGCAGGTGGGTCCGGCTTTTGACGCGGTGCTTGATGAGTTGGAGCTCTAACTAGCGTGGGATAGTCTCTACTAATTCCAAGATGGTGCGCACGATGGCGTGGACGCGCTTGTCCATCGGCATATCCTCGTGCATGACCACTGCTCGGCGGTCGAAGTCTTGGACGTAAATATTTCGCACGGTACCCTCTGCTACGCCGCGGGGATCGAGGAAACAGGTTTCGGGTGGGACCACGACGGCATCAGACCGGGTGGCAATGCAGGTATAGCTCACGCCGGATTCCAGATCGCCGTCCCGGTTGGTTTCGCGCAGCGCTTCACTGCCGACGACCTGGTCCATGCCCGCCGGTCCGAACCAACCATCGATGACGGAGCGCATTACCGCCTCTTGGCGCGGGGTGCGAATGAGGCGGCTGACGATGCCGCCGTAGGTAGTTCCGTGGTTTGGCGCGCTGATGCACATCAGATGGAGGACGTGCTCGGCGCCGCCAATCATGCGCATCCAATAGCGGGCAAGCAGCCCGCCCTGCGAGTGGCCGATGAGGATGACCTTGTCCGCGCCGGTGGCCATGCGCACGGTGTGGATATAAGCATCGAGTTGCTGGGCGGATTCTGCGAGGGGTTGGGTAGCGCGGTGTCCATAATCGGGGGCGAAGACGGCCCAGCCGTCCTGGCGCAGTTCATTGCCTAGGAGCTGCCATACGCCTTTGGTATCGCAGGTGCCGTGGATGAGGATGACCGGCCAGGGGCGCTCCGCAGTAGGACGCGCGCTCCAGTCATCTTCGAAGACGCCGCGCGGTTTGATGCGCGCGCCAAGGGGCAGGGTAGCGGCGGCATCGGCATCGAGGGCGGTATCGCCCGGGCTGGTCTTGCCCTTTTGGGCTTTGATGAGGTCCGCGATTTCGGCCGCGACCTCCTCGCGCAGTGCCGTGGCCTCGGCAGGGGAGGCGACGCCGCGACGCGGGGAATCGGTCAATTCCTTCTCGTTGGCACGCCAGAATTTGCGGAGTTGCTCGGAAATAGTGGATTTCAACTCAGCCATGGTTCCGGATTGTACTCGTTATTGCAGGTTAACTGTGTTTTTATCAGGGGTGAAGAAATTTATGGGCAAACCCTTGACCATCCTACGAAAGGTTTATAAACTTAGGCTTGCCTAATCACGGGCGGTGCTTGCAGGAGGGTGCGCTCCACTCCCTCCTTGGGTACCGAGAGATTAGTCATGGGGAGAAGGCCCGCCGATGTATTGTCGGCGGGCCTTCGTTTATGCAAGAAATCTTGCACGAATATCTCGAATGGCTTAGTGTGGCTAATCGTTCAAGAATTCTTGCACGATTGGAGTTGGAATGAGCCCCCGAAATTATGAGCATCCGGCCACCGAGGATTTAGAATTCGTCCGTGTATTGGCTGCAGTAAGTGATCCCATCCGGTTGGAAATGGTCAAGCGCTTAGCGGACGGCGAGGAGCACGATAGCTTGACGCTTGCTGACGACCTGCCTCGGTCGACCCTGACTTACCACACTCGGCAGCTGCGTGAAGCCGGTGTGACGTGGACAAGAAGCCAGGGACGCACTTGTGTCATCTCTTTGCGCCGAGACGATCTAGACGAGTGCTTTCCAGGTTTGCTCGACATGGTGATTTCTAATGCTTAAACAGCTATGGCCGTTAGTTTTGGGCAGCGTAGCACTCGGGTTGGATGCGTATGTTATTGCTGGGCTGCTGCCTCAGATTGCCGAAGACTTGGGTGCAAGTGGCAGCGTGATTGGCCTAGGTGTTACCGCTTTTACCGGTGCTTACGCGGTATGCGGCCCACTATTATCGGGTAGGGCGGGCAAGGATCCGCGAAATGGACTGCTGGGCGCTATTGCTGTGTTTTCTCTGGCCAATGTTGTGACCGCTGTATCCCCTACGGTGGGTGTTTTTATAGTTTCGCGGCTGATTGCAGGTGCGGCAGCGGGAATCTATTCGCCATTGTCCGCAGCGGTAGCGGGCATGTCGGTCACAGCGGAGCGTCGCGGACGTGCGCTGTCATTGGTGCTAGCCGGTTTGGCGGTGGGAACTGTTGCGGGTGTACCAGCGGGACTGGGAGTGGCCAAGGAGTTAGGCTGGCGGGCTGCCATTGCATTGGTATCGGTGGTTGGCATGGCGGCGTTGGCAGGTATAGCGATACGTAAAACGAGTGGTGTACCAGCTGTGCCTTCTTCCTCGCTAGGGCAGCGACTTCGAATCATTGGTCGGGTGGATAATTTTCTAACGGTCTTGGTTACTTTCTTCGTGGGAGTCGGTTCGCTGGGACTGTATACCTATATTTCCGTGGTGCTCGAACGAGTGCAGGTAGACACCATTCCTGGCATGTGGATTTGGGGAATTGGCGGTGCAGTTGGTGCATTTGGAATCGGACGGGTGCTCGATAAGGTAGATAGTTCTCGCAAGCTAACGACCATAATCATCGTTTTGCTTGCTGCTGATTTTGCAATGTTGTTGCTATTTCCCTCGAGCCGTATGGTGGCACTGGTGTGTCTTTTTGCATGGGGGCTTTTGGGATGGTCTTCCATGGCACCGCAACAGCATTCGATGCTCAGTGCAAATCCTGATGAAGGTGCGACTGCCGTTGCTGCTAATGCGTCCGCGAATTATCTGGGTTCGGCTGTTGGCTCCGCAGTAGGTGGCCTATTTTTGCCCTCCTCCACGGGAATCTTATTGGGGGCGCTATTCGTAGTTTTATTAGGAATCGTCTGCAGTATCGGGGCGAGAGCCTTGTCCTTCCCTAAGCCTAGGGACAATGAGAATTAAGAATCTCTCGGATCAAAGCCAGGATGCCTGTGTCGGCAGAGGCGCATATATTTCTCGTGGTGCAGTGTGCCGATAGGGTCCGGCAGACCGCAGTTCTTTGCGAGTTAACCGTGGCAATCTGCTTGCCGAATACGGGGTTCGAACTTCATGGCCTCTGAAATGACGTTCGTATCGACGGTTGTCATGGGAACTCATAGTCCGCGCCTCATCATCGCGTAGTGGGAGGTGAATCTCAGCAGGGGCTTCGCGGGAGTTCTCATGGAGCGCTACCCCAAACCTTCTTCGGTGGAATTGTATCGCTGACTACCGTACGCACTTCTGCCTCCATGTAACGGATATCGTTTTGGTTCGTTGGCTTTCGTGCGCCTTTCTTTTTGGCAATGGTATCAGCAGCCATATTGCCGAAGCCGTGACGAAAAGAAAAGTGGAAAGCCCAGACCGCTGCCGCGCTGCTAAGTCCCCGCTACACTCACGTCTATGACCGACCTGCAGCATGTCCACTCCGTTGATGAGGCAGTAAACCGCCTGATTGAGCTCTATGAGAACTCTTGCGAGCTTGCGCGAAAGACGCTGGAATTAGGAAACCTGGATGACTATCGCTACGTGGTCTATCCCAAAGTCACGGTGGATATCCGCAAATGGCAGCCGATCGATCGTTCCGAGCCCTTCGGCTACGTCGACGAGGCAGGCAAGTACTCGGCGGTCATTTCCAAAGCGCACATTATTCGGGATTACCTGCACGAGCAGTTGACCCGCCTAGCGGGCAATTATCCGTGCGATATCTTTGTTGGCCAATCGGACCAGCGCATCCCGCCGGAGTACATCAAGGACACGGTCACGGCACCACAGGAGCGCGGGCCCATTCCCCGTCCGACGCTAGATGAGGTCAATGACGCGATCATTGATGGCGAATGGGATGCTTTCCACGGTGCGGAAAAGCCGCTATTCCACTTTGGTGCCCAGCGCTTCGATATCGCCTGTGCGCGCATCGAGCATTACACCGGCATCGAGGTAGATACGGTACAGAAATACATTCTGTTTACTAACTACGCGATGCACACTACCGAGTTTGTGAAATTCGGTCTGCGTGAGCTGACCAAGGAAGACTCGCGCTATACCGCCTTGGTGCTGCCCAATGGGGAGACCATCCACCCCAATGATGCGGTGGACCTTGATGTGGACGGTCTGACCTTGACTTCCCGGTACCAGATGCCGCGTTTTGACCTGATTACTGCCGGCGGCGATGGCATCACGATGATCAATATCGGCGTAGGCCCTTCGAATGCGAAGACCATTACGGATTGCTTGGCGGTGCTGCGCCCAGAGGCATGGATCATGATTGGGCACTGCGCTGGCATGGATGGCCGCATGCGCATCGGTGACCTCATTTTGGGCAATGCCTATCAACGCAATGACCACATCTTGGACCAGAAGGTTGCGGCGACCTCTCCCATCCCGGCGATTCCGGAGGTGCAGCGCATGCTTGAGTCCGCGGTGAAGGCGGTATACGGCGACGATAATTCGCTCATGCGCACCGGCACGGTGCTCTCCACCGATGATCGCAATTGGGAGTGGCGCACTAACCGGGACCTGTGGGAGTGGCTGCGAACCTCCACCGCGGTGGCTGTGGATATGGAATCGTGCACGCTCGCGGCCAATGGTTACCGCTACCGCGTTCCTTATGGAACTCTTCTTTCGGTCTCTGACCTGCCTCTTCACGCGGTGCCGAAGTTGCCGGCGCAGGCGCAGGCCTTCTACTCCAATTCGAAGGAAGCCCACGTGATGTGCGCGGTGCGCGCCATGGAGCATCTAGCCGAGAATCCGGAGCGCCTGCGCACTCGCAAGCTACGCCGGACTTTGGGCGAGGTTCCATTCCGGTAGCTGCCTTTTCTTTGGCAGGCAATGCTCGTTAAACTACAAGGAAAGCCCATGACGCAAAAGGAGCCACACAATCGTGACTGAAAATTGGATCCACCCGGACCGGGAAAACCTCACCTGGGAGGTCTTCGGCGAGGCGAGCCGAAACCTATCGGAACAGATTGTGAAATCTGGTTGGTTCCCAGACCTCATCGTGGGCGTCGCTCGCGGCGGCCTGATCCCAGCCGGTGCTATCGGTTATGCCATCGGTGTCAAGGCCATGGGTGCTATCAATGTGGAGTTCTACACCGATATCGGCCAGACCCTAGACGAGCCTGTAATTCTTTCCCCGCAGCTGGATACGGATTCGCTGAAAGGCAAGAAGGTCCTGGTTGTCGATGACGTTGCGGACTCCGGCAAGACCTTGGATCTGGTGGTTAACCTGCTCAAGGAAACCGCAGACGATGTGCGCTCAGCCGTCATTTACACCAAGCCGAAGACCATCTTTGAGCCGGATTTCTCGTGGAAGAAGACCGATCAGTGGATCAACTTCGCGTGGTCCGTGCTGCCCGTGATCACCGCGGATGGCTCTTTTAAGGAAGGCTCCTAAGTCCACTAGGATGTGCAGGCGTGATTAAAGAACAGCCTGCTCCGACTAGCGTCATCGCCAGCTTCCGCTATGCATTTTCCTCGCCTGCGCGCCTGCGCAAGGAGGTATTCGGCGGATTGGCGGTGGCGCTTGCTCTGATCCCGGAGGTCTTAAGCTTTTCTATCCTCGCAGGGTTGGATCCGCGGGTGGGATTGTTTTCCTCCGTGGTGATGGCCATGTCCATCGCCTTTACCGGCGGTAGGCCAGCGATGATTTCCGCCGCGGCCGGAGCGGTGGCGCTGGTTGTCTCTCCGCTCGCGCATGAACATGGGCATGACTACGTGGTCGCCGCGGTGCTCTTGGCGGGAATCATGCAGGTGGTATTGGCCGCGGTGGGTGTGGCCAAACTCATGCGCTTTATCCCACGCTCGGTGATGACGGGATTTGTGAATGCGCTGGGCATCATGATGTTTACTACGCAGCTGCCGCACCTTATTGATGTGCCGTGGATGGTGTATCTGCTGGTGGCCATTGGCCTGGCTATCATGCTGGGGCTACCACGGTTGACCACGGTGATTCCCGCCCCGCTGATTACCATTCTGGTGGTCAGCATCATTGCGGTGGCGGCTGGGTGGAAGGTGCCCGATGTGGCGGACCAGGGCGAGCTGCCCACCTCGCTGCCGGGGCTTTTCGTGCCGGATATTCCGTGGAACCTGGATACTCTGCAGCTTATTGCTCCGTATGCCATTGGCATGGCTTTGGTGGGCCTGATGGAATCGCTGCTGACGGCCAAGCTGGTCGATGACATTACGGATACCCACTCCGATAAGACGCGCGAGTCCTTTGGCCAGGGCGTGGGCAATATCCTCGCCGCGGCCATTGGCGGCATGGGCGTGTGCGCCATGATTGGCCAGACCATGATCGGCGTGAAGGCATCCCAGGCGCGCACGCGCTTGTCGACGTTCCTCGCGGGCGCCTTCCTCCTTATCCTCTGCCTGCTCTTTGGCGAGACCGTCGGCCGCATTCCAATGGCCGCGCTGGTGGCGGTGATGATCATCGTGGCCGCAACGACGGTGGATTGGCATTCGGTGCACCCGCGCACGCTGAAGCTCATGCCGCTATCAGAAACGCTGGTGATGCTGGTGACGGTGGTAGGCACGCTGGCCACACATAACTTGGCGGTGGGCGTGGTGCTCGGCGTGGTGGCGGCCTCGATCGGCTTTGCCCGCCGCGTGGCCCACCTGGTGGAGGTGGAGCACGTAGGCGATGCCGAGTATGCGGTGCGCGGCCAGCTCTTCTTCGCCTCCTCCAATGACTTGGTCTATGCCTTTGATTACACGCTGGATACCCAGCTCGTGGTGATTGATATGAGCAAGGCCGAGGTATGGGACGCCTCTACGGTGGCGACGTTGGATGCGGTGCAGAAGAAATACGCCGAGCGTGGCATCGAGGTAGAGTTCCGTGGCCTGGAAGGGGCGAGCGCGCAGCGCCTGAATCGCCTTAGTGGACGCTTGAGTGACTAAAGTCACATTTATGGTCCGGGGTGTGCGGTTGCAAATGGTCGCTGCTGTGACGGGCGTCGAGTCGAGTCTGTGTCATGGTGGAGGATGCGCGGTGACCTTGCGTTTTAGGGGACCTTTGCCCGCGCGTGGCGGCAAGCTTTGTCTTGGCTAACTTAGGTTACCCAATCTAAAAAAGTATAATGACGTGCAAGTTTACTTAAGTAGGCCTTGCTGGATCGCAGGGGAATCTTCTGTACTGTGGTGCTTAGCACTAATTAATTTCCCCATACAGAAAGGTTTTTACAATGGACGAGAAGCTGCAAACCCTGCTGAATAACCAGGTCATTAGCGAGTATGGCGCTTCCATGGTCTACACCCAGCTGGCCTTCGAGATGGATAACCTCTCCTTCCCAGGCATGCGCGATTGGTTCATGGGCCAGGCTGCTGAGGAGCGCGAACACGCAGAGAAGATTGCAGACCACTTGCTCTCCCGCGGATACCGCGTAGAGCTCAATGACATCCCGGTTGGTTCCGTCAAGGCCGCTAACCCGCAGGATGCCTTCCAGGCTTCCCTCGAGCACGAGCAGAAGGTTTCCGAGGAGATCCGCACCATCGCCCGCGCGGCGCTAGACGCACAGGATCTGGAATCCCGCCAGTTGGTTGACTGGTTCCTGAGCGAGCAGGTAGAGGAGGAAGCTACCGTTTCTGAGATTCTGGACCAGATCAAGCTGGTGGGCAATGATGGTTCTGGCCTACTGCGCATCGATGAGCGCCTGGCTGGTCGCACCGAAGGCGGCGCCTAAGCGCGCGTGGGTGAATAACAAACCCATCAAGATTTAGCTCAATCCTCCCATGGCACTGCGGTGCGGTGGGAGGATTACTTCTATGTCAACGCAACGCAAGGCTTTGTGCGCCATAAGCCTGTTAGTTCTGGCGCTCTTTCTCATCGTAGGAGCGGCAATCATGTCCACGCACGTGGCCTTGGGAGTATTTTTGACCACCGCGGCGCTGATGCTCGGCCCATTCGCCGGGCTCGCGCTGCTGGTTTATGGCGTCGCCGGCAAGCGTGGGGTAGTCACACGCTCGCTCTATAGCCTCGGCGGTATGTTGCTCATCGGCTCGATCGGCGGCATCTTCGCCTTGTCCATGGAGCAGGCGTCTGCGATGCTGCCTCTTTTTGTCGCTGGTGCGGGTGTGGGAATCGTAGCCGTGCTGATCCAAGCGCCGAAACGCGCATAAACTGGCTCTCGTTATGCCCAAACTCCTTTTTGATATGTACGGCGTGCTCATGCGCCCGGCAACCCCAGAAAGCCACGCGGACTTGGAGCGCCTCCTCGCGCCGCCAGATCCAGAGGCGATGTGGGAGGCCTACGGGTTTTATCGGCCGGACTACGATGCTGGCATTTTTAGCGATAGCCACTACTGGAATGAGGTAGCAGCCCGCGCCGGGTTGGGGGAGGTTCCCGTCGCTGAGGCAGTAGTGTGTGAAAACAGCGGCCTATTAGAAGCGGACCCCGACATGGTAGCGCTGGTCAAGGGGCTGATCGGGGAAGGCTATAGCGTGGGCATCTTATCCAATATCCCCACCACGCTGGCGGGCCAGGTGCGTAAAAAGCAGCCGTGGCTGGAGGATTGCGCGGCGGTGACTTTTAGCTGCGATATTGGCGTGGCCAAGCCGCACCCAGAGGCCTACCGTGTGGCCGTGGATGCGCTCTCCGCGCAGCCGAAAGATACGCACTTTTTTGATGACCGCGTCGATTACGTGGAGGGCGCTAGCTACTGGGGGCTCAATGCCCATCTCTTTCGCGGCATCGACTCGGTACGCGAGGTGCTAAGCGCACTGGAGTGAGCGGCCTAGCTCCAGCGGTTGGCGCAGGAGCTGGTCGGTGGCCACGGTGCGGGCTACCGCGCGGACAATCTCCTTATGGCCGGGGATCATGCGCAGCTGCAACTCATCGCCCGCGGAGGCGCGGACGGTGGCGGCAAATTGCTTGGGGGCCTGTGGGTCGTCGGTAAACGCGCCGCCGGCGATAACCACGGTGGCCGGGGAGTGGGCCTTGACCAGCTCCGCGGTGATGGCGCCCAACTGGCGGGCGCGCTCGTCCAAAATGGCGCGGACGGCGGGGTGGGAGTCGGCTACTTGGGCGGCGTCGGCAAGTGTGGCTACTTCCACGCCCTCGTGACGCACCTTCTCTAGGATGTGCTGGGTGGCCAGCAGGCGCTCGGAAGCGCCATAGCCCAGAAGTTCGGAGTGCGTCTGGGGTACGGGAATAATGGGGCTGACCTCGTCCTCCATGGAGAGGGCGGAGCCGATGGAATCGTCCGCGAAGAGCACCAGAACGCGCTCGCTGGTGCCAATCTCGGCCGCCTGGGTCTCGGAGCCGAGGATGGCCGGGATGGCGGAGGAGACTACCACGGGCACGCCGAACTGGAAGCGCAGGCGTTCGGCGATGTCCACGCCGTGCCAGTTGAGATTTTCCGCGGTGACCAGGCCGTTATCATCCACGGTGCCCGAGGTAGTCACGCCAAGGGAGACCAAGCGGTAGTCCAGGTTCGTCAGCATGCGATTGATGCCGGCCATGATGTGCTCGAGGAAGTCATCTTCGCTGAGGTTAGCCACCGGGGTGGTCAATTCCTCTTCGCTCAACGTGCGGCCCTTGATGTCATAAAGGCCGATGTAGGTCTGCTTAGTGCCCACGGAGATTCCGCCGAGCGCCCAGTCATTATCGGCCGCCTCAAGCGGCACCGTTGGCCGGCCGCGCCCGCGGGACTGGGTGAGGTCGGTGCGTTCCTGGATGAGGCCCGCGTTGAGTAGGGAAGTAGTGGCGCGCGTGATGGTGGGCTGGGAAAGGCCGGTGGCTTCCACCAGCTCGCTCCGGGTGATGATCGGGTTCAGGCGCACCAAATGGAGGCACTTTGCGGCCGGTGTGCGGGGCCGCGTGAACACTGGGCCAGATTTGATCATAAAAAGAAGTATAAATATTCCAGACTGCTTTGTCTAATCTCATAAACACGCCATGTACCGAATGGTCTAAAGGTGGTGGTGGAGCCGTAGATACCTATGCTGGAGAGCATGCAGTCAGTAGCGGTTTATTGTGGTTCAGCAACAGGAAACTCCCCGGCCTATACACAAGCGGCACAGGAATTGGGCACGGAGCTGGCCCGACGCGGGCTGACCTTGGTCTACGGCGGTGGCAACATCGGCCTGATGCGCGAGGTAGCGGAGGCCTGCCTGTCCGCCGGCGGTACCGTCACCGGCGTGATGCCACAGTCCCTGGTGGATCTGGAGATCTCCCACCCCGGCCTGACCACCCTCGAAGTAGTCGGCTCCATGGCCGAGCGTAAGACGCGCATGGAGCAGCTTGCCGACGCCTATATTTGCCTCCCCGGTGGCGTCGGCACCCTCGAAGAGCTCACCGAGGTGCTCACCCTGCAACAGCTGGGCACCATCCGCGGTCCGGTGGGCCTAGTAAATACCGAGGATTTTTGGCGTCCTTTCTACGCCATGTACGCCGCCATGGCCGAGTCCGGCTTCATCTTGCCGCGCTTTGTGGACGCATTGGTAATGAAGGAAAAACCGCAGGATATCCTGGATGAATTCGGCCGCTGGAACTATCCCGGTACAAAGTGGGACAACGATTAGTTAACAAGTTCGCAACTTCAGCCCGCCCGGGTGGCCTATAGCTGATACTTAGGGATAGACTTCCTCGTTATGAGTTCTGAGCAGACCGCTAAGCGCCAGCCCTCTCTACTGGACGCTTCGTGCGATAACTTCGTTCACGACCTAGCCGAGCTTTCCCCCACCGATGCCACCGCGTGGGGCATTGACGGCTACGAGGGCGAATTGCAGGATTTCTCCCCCGAGTACTTCACCGCCATCGCAGACCGCACCCGCGAAATGGTGGCGGACTTGGATGCCTTGGATGACACCACCGATGAGTCCGATGATGAGGATGACTTTGATGACGTGGACTATGTCACCGCGGCCGTCCTGCGTGATCGTCTCTGTCTTGAACTAGATCTGCACCACCACAGCGAGGATGTGCGCTGCTTGAATAACATCGCCTCCCCGGTGCAGACCATTCGCGATACGCTGCTGCTCATGCCGCAGGACACGGACGAGGACCGCGATGCCATTTGCTCCCGCCTGTCCAAGGTGAAGACCTCCCTGGCCGGATACCGCAGCTCCTTGGAGGAAGCGGCCTCCCACGGCATGGTGGCACCGCACCGCCAGATCTCCGAGGTCATTGTGCAGTGCGAGCGGCTTGCCGACGCCGACTCGATGCTCGAGTCCCTCGGCCTCGACGCCGACTCCGCCGAGGTGCTCCAGGCCAAGGAAGCCTTTGGCGAGTTCTCCGATTGGCTCTCCAATGACCTGCAGCCCCAGGCGCCTAACAAGGACGCCGTGGGCCGCGAGCGCTACGAGCGTTTTTCCAAGCTCTTTGTGGGCGATGCCGTTAACCTCGATGAGGCCTATGAGTGGGGCCTGGATCAGGTGCGCAGCCTGCGCGCGGAGCAGGAAAGGATCGCCCACGAGCTCTACGGCTCCGATTGCTCGGTGCGCGCGGCGATGCGCAAGCTCAACCACGAAGAGCGCTATACCCTGCGCGGCACCGACGCCTTGGTGGAGTGGATGCAATCCACCGCCGATGGCGTTATCGTTGAGCTCAATGGCAAGGAATTCGATATTCCGGAGGAAGTAGAAGAGATCGAGTGCTGCATCGATCCGGCCGGTACCGGCGGCATCTTCTATACCCCGCCAAGCGATGACTTCTCCCGCCCGGGCCGCATGTGGTGGTCCGTGCCGGAGGGCCAGGACACCTTCCATACTTGGCAGGAACTGACCACCGTCCACCACGAGGGCGTGCCGGGCCACCACCTGCAGCTCGGCTCCGCACTGGTGCAGGAGGATCTCAATCTGTGGCGCCGCGCGGTGACGTGGAACTCTGGTCATGGCGAGGGCTGGGCGCTCTACGCCGAACAGCTCATGGCCGAGCTGGGCTACATGGATGACCCGGGCTTCCGCATGGGCATGTTGGATGCGCAGCGCCTGCGCGCCGCCCGCGTGGTTGTGGACATCGGATTGCACTTGGGCAAGCAGTTGCCGGATTGCTCGACGTCCGGCGTGTGGGACAAGGCGCACGTGAAGACCTTCATGCGTGAGAACACCGCTATGGATGATGCGAACCTCAACTTTGAGGTCAATCGCTACCTCGGTTGGCCGGGCCAGGCGCCGTCCTATGCATTGGGGCAGCGCCTGTGGCAGGAGACCCGCGCTGAGGCCGAGAAGCAGGGGATGAGCGCGCGCGAGTTCCACTCCGAGGCCCTCGCCCTTGGCTCCGTGCCGATGTCCGTCCTGCGCGAGGCCGTCTTGGACAACTAGCGGCGCAGCAGCCGCTGGGCCAGCCGCAGCAGCTGTGGCAAGTAGCCCGCTACGACCAGCACCGCGATGAGTCGGGTGAGCTGCACCGCGATGACTGCTGGGCCCGCCCCGCCCTCGGCCGAGAGCGCGAGCACGGTCTCCAGCGCGCCGGGGCTGGTGGCCAGGTAGGCCTCAAAGTAGGTGATGTGCAGCCATTTGGTCAGCGGCCAGGCGGTGGCCGCGCAGATGCCGATAATGACCACGATGAAAAGAACCGTGGCGGGCAATTGCTTGGCAAAGGCTTTGAGCGCCGGCAGCGAAAGCCCGCCGCCGCAGACCCAGCCGATGGACAAAAATGCCATCACCTTAAAGGCGTACAGCGGCTCGAGCGTGTGGCCCTCCGGCAGCACGAAAGAGGCTAGAACCGTCAGCAGTAAGGGGCCGAGCACCGCGGCGGCGGGGAGATGGAGGAACTTGCCTACCTTTTCTCCTATGCAGGCAATGACAACCACTAGGGCAACTATCCACCATGTGGTTTCGCCGTCGACCGAAAGATCCGCCCCCTCGCCGGCGGGCGTGTCCAATAAGGCGACCACGGCGGGTAGCGATACCGAGACTACTAAGAGGCGCAGGTATTGGGTGAGGGCGACGTAGCGGAAGTCGGCACCGAGTTCGTCGGCAAGCGCAGGCATCAGCGAAGCACCGCCCGGCAGCATGGATAAAATGCCGGTTTCGGAGGAGACATCGTGTGGCTGCGCGCGGTGTAAGAGTTGGCCGCCGATAACTCCCACCATCAAGGTGATAAAGGAGATCGTCAGGGCGGCAGGCAGGAAGCCAAGCAATTGACCCACCGGCACCACGGTCAGCGGAATGGCAGCCATCATGCCGATAAAGCCGCGCGATAGGCTATAAAAACTCCGGTTCACGCGCAGATCTTCCCCAGTAAAAAGTGCCATGGCGCCGGAGGAGAGAATCGCTGCCAGGATCCAAGCCGCAGGTACGTGCCACATGCTAAAAAGCCAGCCCAGTGCGACCGATGCCGGAACAACAATGGCCCACCGTGCCACGGTATGGGCACTAAGCCCGGTGCCTTCCTGCTGTGCGGCCATGCGAGCCTCCTAGTTCTGCTGCGACAAAAGTATAATGCCTGCTTTTCTCCACTACGGAGAGGGCGGTAGGCGGGTTATCACCTTACATCATTTAAGATTTATGATCGGGGGCATGGAAATCGATGTGGTGCAGTGGGTAATTCTCTTCTTTGGTACCGCGGCCGCGGGATGGGTCGATGCGGTTATTGGTGGTGGCGGATTGATCCTGATCCCGATGCTGCTGGCGGTCCTGCCGGGCCTTGCTCCGGCCGCCGCTTTGGGCACTAGCAAGCTCGCCGCGGTAACCGGCACCGGCTCGGCAGCTGTGACCCTCGCCCGCAAGGTGAAGCTGGACAAGGCAGAAATGGCGCGGTTCCTCCTCATCGCGCTGGTCTGCTCTGGGTTGGGGGCCAGCGTGGCCTCGAGCCTTGATAAGGACGTCATGCGCCCCATCATCATCGTGCTCATGGTTGCCGTGGGCATCTTCGTGGCCTTCAAGCCAGACTTTGGCAGTAGCGATGCCGCCGGAACCCGTGGCGGTTGGCGGAGCGTCGTGGTCCTCTTACTCTCTGCTGTGATCTCCTTTTATGATGGCATCTTCGGTCCGGGTACCGGAATGTTTTTGATCATGGCCTTTACCTCTATTTTTGCGCAGAACTTCTTGACCTCTGCGGCCATGGCCAAGGTGGTCAATACCGCTACCAACTTCGGCGCGCTCATCGTGTTCATTATTGGCGGGCACGTGTGGTGGACGCTCGGCATCGTGCTCGGCGTAGCCAATATCGCCGGCGCACTTCTCGGCGCTCGTACCGTACTTGGCGGCGGTGCCAAATTCATCCGCTACGCGCTACTTACCTTGGTCGTGGTCATGAGCTGCTACCTGGGCTGGCAGCAATGGGGCTAACTACATTCGATTTTTGGTGCGCGCGGTAGCAATCGCATTCCACGGGTCTTCCGGCCACGGGTGCTTGGGGTAGCGCCCGCGCATATCGGCGCGCACGCCAGCATAAGGTCCGGACCAGAAGCTGGCGAGATCATCGGTCACCGCGAGTGGGCGGCCAGCGGGGGAGAGCAGGTGGCATTGCACGCGGTGGCCGCAGTATTCGGGAGATTCGGCCAGTCCAAAGCATTCTTGCAGCTTGATATGAACCACGGGGCGATCGCCGGACCAGTCGATTGCAGCATCGCGGCCGGAGGGAACTGGGAGGCGTTCGGGGGCGAGCTCGTCGAGGTGGGTGGCTTCCGGCCAGGGCAGGAGGCGTTGCAGCGCGGGGTACATGTCAAGCTTGGCGGCGGGGGTGCCCTCCGCAATGTGGTGGAGCTCGGGGCCGAGCCACTCGGCGGGATCCGCGGAATCGACATCGGGCCACGGCTCGCCAAAGTGGGAGTGCAGGTGGCGCAGGCGGTCCTTTAATCTTTGGGCCTTCTCGCTAAAGGAAAAGAGACCTAGGCCTTCTTCACGGATGCCGGCGGCAAGCGCCTCCTCGGCTGCGGGGCCCGTGACTTTAACCGGGGTCTCGGAAAGAGTGATGGCACCCGCGGCCTTGACCTTGACGCCGCGCACGCGGCCATCGCGCAGGAAGGCGCGGGTTTCCTCGGTGACGCCGATGGCAGCCAAAGCTGCGGTTTCCTCGATGCGGGCGGCCGAGCGGATGATGGCATTGCCCGCGTTGGACAGGGACACCTCCGCGATGGCGAGCCACGGGGAACCGGTGAGGCCCGAGTTATCGAGCAGGCGGGCACGGGTGCCGCTGGCCAGCAGGTAGTCCTCACCCATGCGCTTGGCCACCTGCTCGGGAAAGGCGGTGGCTACGACCTCACCGGGATCGGCGGGGCCGAGATCGTCTACCAGGCGGGCGAGCCGCTTGACCTCCCTTTGGGGTGGGCGGTGACGGGTGAGATCGGGGGTTAAGGGGGCGTCGGCAAGCGAGGCAATGATTGGTGCGGCCTGGCTGCCGTGCCGGAGCAAGGAGGCGCCGAGGCGCGGATCGGTGGGCAGGAGGGCGAGTTCCTGTGTGGCACCAATGCGCTTGAGGGTCGCTTGCGCGGATGCCAGGGCCGGGGCCGGCGGCGGATCGAGCAACGGGAAGTCCGGGCCCGCGCCCCAGCAGTCCATAAACAGCGCGGCCTGGGTCAGATCCGCGGAGAGGATCTCCGGGGTGGTATGCGGAGAAAAGTGCTGGTAATCATCCTGCGAGTAGCAGCGAATGACGGTGCCAGGTGCCTCACGGCCGGCACGACCAGCGCGCTGGTCGGCGCTCGATTTTGAGGTAGACACCGTCACCAACCCAGACATGCCGCGCTGCGCATCGCGCCGGGGAACGCGGGAGAGCCCGGCATCTACCACCACGCGCACGCCCGGTACGGTAAGCGAAGACTCCGCGATAGAGGTAGCCACGACAATGCGCCGCTCATCGGTATACAGCGCGGCGTCTTGCTCCGCGGTGGTTTGCTTGCCATGCAGGGGAAACACATTATGGCCTGATAAGGCATCGCACACGAGGTTGACCTCGCGCACACCGGGCACAAAGACCAGCGTTGATTCCTGCTGGCGGGCTGCCTGCTTGGCGACGTCCCCGTAAAACTCCCTCGTTCCCGCCGCCCTGCCCGGCATGGGGGCGTAGTGGATATCGAGCGGGTGGGTGACTGCTTCGGTGACGTGGACGGGGGCGTCCATAAGCTGGGAAAAGCGTTGCGCATCCACGGTGGCGGACATGGCGATGACGCGGAAGTCCTCGCGTAGCTCGGCTAGTTCCAGGCACATGCCCAGCACCAGATCCGTATCGAGCTGGCGCTCGTGGACCTCATCGATGGCAACGGCGGCCACGCCCTCGAGCTCTGGATCCTTTAGCAGGCGCCGCAGCAGCACACCCGGCGTGACGAACTCGACGTCGCTGCCCCTGCGGGACTCGCCCCGGATGGCGAAACCGACCTTGTCCGGGGTACCGCTAAGCGTGCTCAGGCGTTGCGCGGCCGCGCGCACGGCCACACGCCGTGGGGCGGTGACGATGACCTTGCCGCGCCCTGCCGCGTGATTGGCCAGCGCTGGTGGCACAAGCGTGGTCTTACCCGTGCCAGGCGGGGCCTGGATGACGACGTTTCCGGTGCTAGGTAGCGAATCGATGGTCTCGGCTACGGGAAGTCCCGCGCCGATGCGAGCGAGATCAAACATTTAGTTGGCGGCTCCAAAACCCTCGACGGGGCCGTTGAGATCCTGGCGCTCCCAGGCGTCCTCAGTATTCTCCAGCTTGCGCACCACGCGGCCGGGTGATCCTAGGACCAGCGAATTATCCGGAATATCGGTGGTAATAAGCGTGCCTGCACCTATAACGCAGTTCTTTCCAATCGTGATGCCTGGCAGCACGGTGACATTGGCACCGAATCAGGTGTTATCACCGATGGTGATGGGCTTGGCAATCTCCCACCCACCGGCGCGCATCTCATGATCGTTTACCGGATGGCCCACCGTAATCAGCGAGCAACTGGGGCCCACCATCACGCCATCACCCAGCGTCACCGTGGCCTGGGCCAAGATTGTGGCGCCAAAATTAATGAAGACGCGCTCGCCGCATACTAGATTGCAGCCATATTCTAGGTTCAGCGGTACGTGCAGGCCCGGCACCGCAGATTCTTCCGGCAGAATCTCGCGCAGGATGCCCTTGGCGCGCTCTGGGGCCGTATTCTGTAGTTCGTTGAGCTGCTTAACCAAGCGAAAAGTGCGCTGGTGCTCTTCTTTCGCCTCCGGCATGCTCGGCAGGAACCACTCCCCGCCGGTCATCCGCTCCCATGAGCCGTAGCGTTCCAAGTCCTGCCGCCTCTGTGCATCCATGGGTGTCATTTTAGAGGGCGAGTGGATCGATTTATTGGGGTGTTGGGATTAGGGTGAGGTCATGCTTTTTGATTCGCTGCCGCGGCCGAGCGTGCGTGTGGCTCCGGGGGTGGGGCATGTGCCGGGACTGTCTCTTATACACATCTCCGAGCCCACGAGACTCCTGAGCATCTCGTA